>SAMEA3663026__coassemble_230_pt1 | contig 83060 bp, 64 predicted proteins | sample SAMEA3663026__metabat2_high_PE_017 | metagenome-assembled genome bin SAMEA3663026 (sample SAMEA3663026) | pig gut metagenome | biome: pig gut; feature: pig-associated habitat; material: faeces | place: France | collected 2012
AAACTATTATTTAAGTTGAATTGATTTCTTCTAAGTTTCAAAAACGAACTTAGCGCACTGCAACCTTTTTCTTCTTTTTCAGAAGCGGCTACAGTCTGTTTTGACATATAACTTTCATTGATACATTCAAATTTTTATTTATCTGAATGTAAATCAATTGTTTCCTTCCCTGTTCTGTCGAAGAACTGCGTTGCTGTTTCGCAACGGTGAATATTATATTATACTCCTTTTAAAAAAGTGTCAAGTGCCGGAATGTGTTTTTTATTAATTTTTTTTATTTTTTTATATAAAAAAAGGATTTTTTTTGATTTTTTGAAAAAGTGGAGTTTATGTTTGCAGATTTGGAAAAAAGGTAATAAAACAAGGTGTGTCCCTGATTGACGTGCAAACTGAGCGTGCGTTGGGATTCCAATTTCCGGCACGTGCAGGGACAGACCTGACGTTTTAAACACAATGCTTTTGAGTTCTGGCAGAAGTGGATTTTTGTTTAGAATTGAGGTGGGGAAACTGCTAAACCTCGCAGCACGTGCAAAACAAAATATTAATTTGTATTTTAGTTTACAGCACGTGCTGGGACAAGCCTAATATCATCATCTTTTTTTAGGAAGATGAATCTACTAGAAAGTATAAATAGCACTAAGTTTCTTTGTAATTACCAACGGATTGTACTCATTTGTACTGATTTTTACTACACCGTTTTCTACAGCAGTACCTCTTACGGCACTATAATACAAGCAGTCAGCACCCACAGAGTAAGAAATCACTTCAAGTCTTTCTCGGTTTGGAACATTGTCAAAGAGGTTCTTATATAAAGAACTGTCAGAAAAATCAACTTTGTAAATCTGATGATAACCTGTTTCATCGCCGTTTGAATTAAGAAGAGCATATTTCATATACAAAGAGCCGTTGTCTTCTATTGTCTGTGAAACCTTACCTTTTGGCAAATCTACCTTGTTGAATTCATTGATTAAGCATCCGTCATAATCTGTAATCTGCACAAAATAGAAATATTTTTCAGAATCATAGGAATTATTTGTATTTTCATATCTTCCCCACAAGCTTCCGTCTTCATTTATAGTATAGTCTTTTATATTATCATAAAAAACTGATTGTGCTATAGGTTTATATGCCGGTTTATCACTACCTTTGATATAAAAGAAATCAGAAAAAGGATAAGAAGAAGAACTATAAAGTGCATTTCCAAACCAGAACAGACGGTCGTCATCACTTGCAAGCCAGTCTAAAGCATCCTCATCTGTCAGTTCGGAATACAACATTCCATATTTATCATCATTTTTAAAACAGTCAAGGCGGAATTGTTTTTCACCGTGTGTATAGCACTTAGAAAAAGCATCTTTCAGGATTTTTGCAGAATCTATAGAACCATCCGATTTAAGATATGAATCATTTACTGATGTAAAGCCATCTTCCCAAGTATTACTCAACATTCTGGTAACAACCTCATACCCATTACTACAATAATAATCACCGTCTTTTTCAAAATATTCAGTACCTTTTATTGTAGAATCTTTAACAAGTTCATCACTGTTACAGAGCAATGTATCAGTTCCCTTAACATACAGAATGTCGGCAAGGAAATTATGTTTGTAGCCATTGGAATTGTCATATACATCATAAAGCATATTACGGAGTCTGAATGTATCAAGAGCCTTTATGGCTTCTGCATTTTTCAGTCTTTTTGTAGCTTCGTAGATTTCTTCAGACCCTTCAATATCTTTAAAAACATCAAAACGAACGTCTACATCTTCTATTGAAATAGAAATATATCCATTAGAATAATCTCCTGCTACACCAACAATATATTCCACAGCATTTTCAGGAATCAAATTGCCGTTTTCATCTACTATCTTTATCTTAACAGATTCCCATCCATTACCATTGTAATTCGTATATGACAATTCACCTCTTGTCCAGTTTGCCACATTCATATATTTTTCATTAAAATAAGAATCGTAACCCAAAGAAGTTTGTGTCCTATATCCCATAGATTCAGCATCCTCAAAAGAATCGCCGTTACGTTTAGATTTGCACAAACCTTTACCACATACATAGTACATAATGCCGTTATTTTCGTCGTAGACCCAACTGTACAGAAAAGAACCAGAAGAACTATAATATATGTTCGAAACGTTGTTAGGATTCTGCACAGGAATTGCGCGCAAAAAGGTCGTATTTGATGACCATCTTGTTCCCTGAACAAAAATTATCTGTCCGTCTGCACTTATTTTAAAAGAACTGTAATTCGTATCAGGTACTGACGCTGTCAATTGAGTAATTTCATTTGTTTCTGGTTCAAATTTATAGACAACGCTAATATCGCCAGAAGAATTCCAAGTTCTTGCCATATAATATAGATTTCCAGAAGTATCAAACATAATTCCTTTGTCAGTATCCAGATTCTGATAACTATTATTATAAGGGTCAGACGAATCAGTTATTTTCAGGATGTCGGCAATCGTGTTGTCGTCGTGAATACAGATAAGCTGACCTAATTTTTTGTCTTCTGTCTGACTGTTGATTTCATTACCATCCTCATCAACGGTCACTTTCGTATCATAGAAATAGCTTTGCCCGTCAAATACTACAAAAATATCGTTTGAATCTTTAAGCGGCGACTTATAAATTGCCCTGATTGTTGCAAGATTTGCATTTTCCGCAAGCGTAATGGCAGATTCAAAAGAACCGTCTTCAAGAATTTTCAAAAGTGGTGAATCATCTACAGAAGAATCTTCTACAGCACGTGCATTTATGCTGTATGCTGCACGACTTAAAGAATCTTTATCTACCGCCGCAATAGCTTTTGCATTTGAAAAATCAAATTTCAATCCGCTTTTTACAAGAGTAGAAAGATTTTCTTCTTTCTTTTCAGATTCATCGTCAAGATTTTCATTTTTCTCCGTATTATCTTCTAAGTTTCCAGAATCTTGTGTACAACTAAATAATAAAAATGAACATAATACAGAAAAAACTGTCAAAATCTTCATAATTTTTTTTATTCTTTTTTTCATAAAACCTCCAACGAAATAACTGCTTAAACTGTCCTAAGATTTAGGTCAGTTCAGTCAGTTTATCAGAATACATTATACCCCCCCCCTGTTGTTCTTTGTCAACTCTTTTTACTTTAAACATCGCCTTTACACTTATGCTATAAATCAGCAAACAACAGGGACAGACCTTGTTTTTCCGTGCAAACTGAGCGTGAGTTGCGTTGTCATTAGCTTTAATTTCGGGGTTTCGATTTTAGAGCGTGACAAGGATTGCAGGGGGACGGCGAAGGAGCATAGTTTTTTTTTGCGAACCAAAAAGCTATCCAAATAATGAAATTGAATAAACTTATAAATATGAGGTTTATTTCTAGTTGTAAAAAGCGAATGATTAACTGTATTTTGGTATTATCCTTTTTATATAAACTTATAAGTTAATGATTTTTTTGCAGAGTGTTTTCAGGTCATCGAAATTATGGCTTACTAAAATCATTGTTTTGTTCTTTTCTATTATATATTGTTGGATTATTGAAAAAAGTTGTGTTTTATGGGTGACATCTTGAGCAGTAAATGGTTCATCGAGGAGAAACAGTTCGGGATTGAAGGCAAACGCTCTTGCAAGATTCACGCGTTGCTGTTCGCCTCCGCTTAATAGTTTGCATGGGATGTTTTTTTGTTTTACAAGATCGAATTGTTGCAATAAATATTGAAATCCTGATTGTGTGTTCTTTTTTGAATATTGCTGGCAATTATAATGATTGAATTTATCTTTTGGAATTATGAATTTTATATTTTGAAGAACTGTTTTATTCTGTAAAAGACGATTGTCTTGATAAGCATAGGAAATTTTTATTTTTTTATAATAGTTTTGTGCTATATAGTTTAGCAGGGTTGTTTTTCCTTTTCCTGTAGGCGCATAAATCCCGGTTGTTTCTCCCTGATTTATTTGCAGTGAAAAATGTTCAAACAGTTTTTTATTGTCAAATGTGATGTTCAGATCTTTTATTTCTATTATTTTATGCATATTTTCTTGATTATTCCCTGAAAAATTTTTTGTGTAATGAATGACAATGTTATCAATAGTATTGTTACGGTCAATACTTTTGTTGTTTCAAGGTTTATTTGTTCTGTTGAGAGTATTTTTCCTATTGATTGTGATGGCAGACACAAAACTTCGCCTGCTACTACTACTTTCCAACACAATCCAAATGTTGTTTCCATGGAACTTACTATAAACGGCAGGCAGTTTTCCATATCTATATTTATTATTCTTTTTATTTTGTTTACGCGGTATATTTTTGCCATGAAGTTATTTTTGGAATCTGATGTAATTAATCCTTTTTGAACTGATGTAGTGATTACTGGTAGATTCATTAAAACGGCTACGAAAACTGGTAAAATGTTGGAATTGAGCCAAAATAGTGCGATTAAGATTATGGCAACTACTGGTGTGATACGGATAATCTGCAGGGGGATTTTAAAAAAGTTTTTGAAAAATGTTGAATATGCTGTGAGAATGCCTGAAATGATTCCCATTATCATCGAAATGATAAATGATATTATTACTCTGCCAAATGTTGCAGCGAAACTTTTCCAGAATTCTGGATTTTTTATGACTGACGGCAGTTTTTTGAAAATTTGCAGTGGTGACGGAAGTACTAAAACTGAGTTTATTTTTATTGCCAGAAGCTGCCATAAAATTAATAAAAAAAGGATGGAACACAAATATGCGGTTATTTTTGTTGCGGTGATTCTTATGCCGATATTTTTGCATTGTTTTTTTTTGCAGATTCTGAAATCTGTTTCTTCTGTGGAATTTGGTTCATTTAAGAAATCTGTTTGAATTGCTGATACTTCTGAGATTTTATCGTTTGTTTGCGAACTTTTTCGTAAGTCTTTTGTTTTTTTCATTTTTTTATTAATTTGCTGATTAATCTAAGGAGCATAATAAAAATCATCTTCCGGAAGTTTGTCGCCGACTGTTCGGGTATCAAGTTTCATAAGGATTTGCAAAAACTCATTGATTTGTTCTTTAGAATCCTGTGCTTTTATAAATGTATAATTTGCATTTGGAATGGATTTTTCTACTATGTTTGCATTAAGTCCAAAGTCGAGTTTTTCACAGAGTTTTCCAGCTGCGGTTGGATTTTGGATTGTCCATTTGTATGATTTTTCATATCCGTTCAAAAATTCTTCTATTAATTCGGGATTTTTTTGAATGAAATCTTTTCGTGCTACGAGAACTGTCAAAGGATATGTCTGTTGATTTTTTGAAAAAAACTTATATTCTTCCTGAAAATCTACTGCAATCTTGACTTTTTTTGATTTTGTTTTTGCGATTGTAACGAAAGGTTCTGGCACCACTGCATATTCAATTTTTCCTGCGATAAGAAGAGCTGGTATCTGTGCATTTGGTACTGAATAATCAAGGATGATTTCTTTTTTGTCCAGTGAAATTCCATTCTCCTGCAGAAGATATTGAAATAAATAATCAGGAGTTGCTCCCTGCCCTGCTACTGTGATTTTTTTGTCTTGCAAATCTGATATTTTATTTACTTTTTCGTCTGTTGTTATAAGAAAAATATTTCCATTTCCTGTAACACAAAGCATTTCTATAGAATGATTTGATGTATTAAATGTTTTGACAGCTACATTAAGCGGCAAAAAGGCTATATCGATTTCATTTTTGATGAGTTTTGGAAGCAGATTCTGCGGTGTATTGTATTTTTGAAAAGTAATTCTGGCATTTTGTAATTCAGGATTTTCCATGAGGCGGCAAACTGGAATAGAACTTGGACCGTTCAATATTCCAGTTCTGATTTCTTGATTTTGATTTATCTGATTTGTTTGACTTTTTTGATTTGTTTGATTTTGTGAAAACAAAATGCCTGTTGCAAAAATGCTCAAAAAAACGATTATCAATTTTTTCATAAATAAAATCCTTTTTTCAGTTCATTGTTTAATTCATGAGGAAAAGCGTTCTGTTCAAGACTGTTTTCTTCTTCATTGGTAAAATTATTTTCTTTTTCTATAAATTGTGTTTCATTTGAGTTTTCCATTTCTGTCAGGCGAATCGTAATTTTTTGATTCTGACAATCTACTTGAACAAAATGTTTTTGATTATCTGCATTTTTGAGAATTTCCAAAGCAAGCGGATCTTCAATTTCCTTTCGCAGAAGGCGTTTCATTGGTCTGGCTCCCATTGCAGGATTATAGCCGTTTTCTACAAGATATTCTTTTGCAGCCTCTGTGATTTTTATGGTGAGTTTTCTTTCTGCAAGTCTTTGTGATAATTCACTTATTTGAATATCGAGAATTTTTGTAACTTCCGCTTTTGAAAGTGCATTAAAGACGATTACTTCATCTATTCGATTTATGAGTTCAGGATTTAAAAGTTTTTTCAGTTCACTTAATGCCCCAGATTTTATTTCATCATAAGAAAGGACTCCATCTTTCAAACCAAAACCAACTTTTCCTTCACTTGTTATCTGTCTTGCTCCTGCATTACTTGTCATAATGATAACTGTATTTCTGAAATTTACTGTATGTCCAAGATTATCGCTTAATTCACCTTCTTCTAAAAGTTGTAGAAGCAGATTAAAAATATCAGGATGTGCTTTTTCTATTTCATCAAGGAGAACTACGGAATAAGGATGACGGCGAACTTTTTCTGTCAATACTCCGCCCTCTTCATAACCAACATATCCAGGTGGAGCTCCAACAAGCCGGCTTGCAGTGTGTTTTTCCATATAATCCGACATATCAATTCTAATAAGCGATTCTTCATTTCCAAAAAGATATTTTGCGAGTGCTTTTGCAAGTTGAGTTTTTCCAACACCTGTAGGTCCCAGGAAAATAAATGAACCGACAGGATGTTTTGGAGAACTGATACCCGCTCTTGATCTTCTGATTGCTCCGCAGATGACTGAAACTGCATCATTTTGTCCGATTACTGTATTGTGAAGTTCATCTTCCATATGAACGATTCTTTCAGCTTCTGAGGAAGTGAGTTTTTCCACAGGAACGCCTGTCATTTCACTGATTATTGATTCAATATCGTGGACACAGATTCGTTTTTTCGGAAGATTTTCGTTGTTTTCAGGATTCTGAAGAATTTCAAGATGACGGCGCAAATCTTTTATTTTATCTCTGATTACTGCTGCATTTTCAAAATCTTGATTTTCTACGAGTGATTTTTTTTGTGAAATCAATTGACCGATTGTATATTCTAATTTTGCAATCTCTGGAGAATTCTGCTGTGATATTTTTTTTGCAGCACCTGCTTCATCAAGAATATCTATTGCTTTATCTGGAAGTACTTTTTCTGGAATGTAACGGCGACTCAATTTTACTATTGCAGGGATTACATCATCTTCATAAATGACATTGTGAAATTTTTCGTATTTTGATTTTATGCCGTTTAGAATTTCAACAGTTTCTTTGTCATCAGGTTCTTCAACTTTTACAACTTGAAATCTTCGTTCCAAAGCTGGTTCTTTTTCTATGCGACGTGTATACTCTTTTGTAGTTGTTGCTCCAATTATTTGAATTTCTCCGCGTGCCAAAGCCGGTTTCATTATATTTGAAGCGTCCATTGTGCCTTCCGGACCGCCGGCTCCAATCACAGTGTGAAGTTCATCAATAAAAAGAATGATATTTTTGTTTTCATCAAGTTCTTTTATCATCTTTTTCATGCGCTCTTCAAATTCACCGCGATATTTTGTTCCTGCAACTATTGCTGCAAGGTCAAGAGATAAAATGCGTTTATTTTTGAGGCAGTATGGAACATCTCCGTTTGCAATGTGCTGAGCAAGTCCTTCGACAATAGCTGTTTTTCCAACTCCAGGTTCTCCTGTCAGAACAGGATTATTTTTTGTACGGCGTGATAATATCTGAATAATTCTATGAATTTCTTTATCGCGTCCGATTACAGGATCTTCTTTATTTTCTTTTGCATTTTTTGTTAAATCACGGCTGTATTCTGAAAGAAAAGACTGTTTTGAACGTTTTGGTTCACTTTTCTGCTGTGCTTTGATATTGTTCTGATTTTCTTCGTCATTGATGTCAAGTTGTTCAAGCGGATAATTTACAATGCGGTCAAATTCATCAAAAATGGTTCTAAAAAGCGAATCTATGTGTTTTTCTGAAACATTTAAATTATTTGATGATTTATAAGTTTTTTGTATTTCATCAACTGTATTTCTAAGTTGATTTATATCACAATTATGATTTTTGAATATTCTTGAAACAAAACTATCTTCATCACGAACAAGTGCCAATAAAAGATGTTCAGTTCCAATGTAATCATTATGAAGACTTGTTGATTCTATATCTGCAATATCCAATAGATATTTTAATCGGCGGCTTTGAGGAATATCGTCAAGGGAAGGATTGTGCGATTCATCTGAAAAAAAGTTTTCTGTCTGTTCAAGTAAAAAATCAGCATCAAAATTCAGTTTTTTTAATGTCAAAAATGCAAGACAGTCTTTTTCGCCTAAAATTGCATAAAAAAGATGTTCTGGCAAAATATTTGTGCTTCCGAGAAATCTTGCTTTATCCTGTGCTTTAAAATTAACTAAAACGTCAGCGTTGGGAGAAAAATTTTTCATAAATCCTCAAATGAATTTTGTGATAAAATGGCACATTTCCTGCCATTTGCACCAGACATTCGGAAAAAAAGCTGAAGGTAAAACAATTTTCAACTTTTATTTTTCTTCGATTGTTTGATGAATTACAATTGCTCTCAATCTTTTGATTTGAAGTTCAAGACTGTTTTTGACATCTTCTTCAAAATTAAACGAAAAATTATTGCAAAGATAAGCAAGATGTGCATCTTTTTCAAGATAAAAAAGTGCATTCAGTTCTTTTGGCGCTATTTCTTTCAATAATTTCAGGTTCATTCCCCATTTGATTGAACAGATCAAATCGCATGCTTCTTCGTAAGTCAAAAGAAGTGACGATAAAGCCTTGTAATACTTCTGCCTCAAAAAATTTAAGATAATTGTGCTATTATTATCGGCAAATTCCTGACGAATCTTGCGTTCCATTTTTAAAATTACCTGACAAATTGAACAGATATTTGCAATTTGGTCTAATTCTGTTCCTTCAATTGAATTTGTCGTCTTAATATCAATTACATATTGTGTGAAATCTCCCCTGCTGATTTCATTTGAAGCAAAAACATTCACTGCTTGAAGATGATGTTCTTCCAGAATTTTTTGAATTTGGGAAAACTGACCAGAAAGAAAAACTGATGGAATGAACATTCTGACTGAAATCTGCAGAGCTGAACCGCAGTTGCAAAGATTTGATGTCAGATATCCAAAATCCATGCTTGCAGCAAACTGAAGTTTTTCCTGAATTTTTTCATCAAGAGCATAAATCTTTTTTGCAGCCTTTTCACATTCAAATCCTGCTGAAAAAACTGAAATTTTCAGATGGTCACTTTGATTTGTAAGGCAGCTTATACTGTCATCTTTATTATTTATGATTACGCTTGAACAATTACCCCAAAGTATATTATTGTCGATAAACACTTTTTTTGCAGAATCGGACAATGAATCATAATAAAAAAAACTGTAATCTTCCTGACAAAATGCATCATAAATAAGGGAATCTACACGCTGTTTATCATCATCAGTCATTTTTCTGATAAAAGGAAAATCCGCAAGATTTCTGCAAAGAGTAACTTTTGTTGATAAAACTATATCATCATCCTGTCCGTTTTTTGCAAACCACCAGCTGACATTTTCTGTAACAAAACTCATTTTTGATTCAACACCTTTAAATAATCGCGGTAAAAAGCAGCTTTTTCATATTCTTCGCTTGCAATTGCATCTTCCAGTTTCAGTTGCATTGTCATGCGGTCAATAAGTTTTGAACGATAACCTTTTATATGTTTTGGAAGAGAACCCTGATAACCAAAAGAAATTCCGATATTTTTAAACGACTGCTCGAATTCATCTTGAAAAGTAAAATAACATTCAGCGCATCCCACTTGTCGTGTGGAAATGATTGTATCAAGTGTACTTCCGCAGACTTTACAAAACTTCATTTTTACACCTTTCGCAAAATATCAAGAGGTTTTTCTTTTCCAGCTTTTCTTGCAGGAAAATAGGAAACAATTATAGATAAAAGCAAAACTCCGATAATTATCATTACAATCTGAAAAACTGGAATTTGAATCGGAATATTTTGAAGATAAAATGCAGGATCCATCAGATGAAATGAAGAACCGTGAAAAATTTTTAACACAAAATTCACAGATGTGTCAATAAAATTTATAATTTGATTTGAAAAAACTGAAAAAATGAGTCCTAAAGGTAATCCGATTACAATTCCGCCAATTCCACAAGAAACGCCTGCCATCAAAAAAGAAAGTGTTATTCCGTTGGGTGTTGCACCAAGACTTTTTAGAATGGCGATTTCTTTCTGGCGTTCCATCACAAGCATTATGATTGCAGATGAAATATTTACGGAAGCGACAAGTATTATCATAATCATTACAAATACAAGCATTACTTTTGTGGAAGAAAAGTTTTCGAATTCAGCTGCATGAATCTGGTCCCAGCGGTACACATTTGCATATCTTCCAAAATATTTTGCTGCTTCATATTGTGTACGAACAATTTCTGAAGCAAAAGGATTTTCGGTTTCCATAATCACATTAAACTGTGCATTTTCGAGAGACAGATTTTTGTAAGCCACAGATAATGGAACAAAAACCCAAAACTGATCAAGTTCCTGATAACCAGAAGTTACTATGGCAGCAATTTTCAAAGTAGTTAATTTTGGAGTAATCGAAGTTTTCGTTTTATTTTTAGAATTCTTTGTGGTGATTATTTTGATTGAATCTCCAGTTTTTAAATCTAAATCGGAAGCAAGTTTTTCTCCGATTATGCAGACTTTTTGATTTTCCTGAAAATCCTGAAGAGATCCCGCTTTTATTTCAAATAATGTTTTGAATGAAATGTTTTTTTCAAAAATATCTGGCTGCATTGCACGAATTTCAATTCCAGAACGAATATTTTTTCCAGAAGCCAACGCTGAAATTTGAATTTCTGGATAACTGGCTGTAATTCCTTCAATTTCCATCAATCCTTTTGCATATTCCACAAAAGATTCTTCTGTTTTTACTTGTGTTATACTTGGAGCAACGTAAGATTTTAAATGCCCCGAAGACAAACCGATAATTCTCTGCGTCATTCCGTTAATCATTCCGTTCGAAATGGAAATCACAAGAATCAAAGGAATGATGCTCAATCCGATACAAATCATTGCACCAATAATACTTTTTCGTGCTGATGATTTTTTTTCTGTTTTAGGGAGAATTAAACTTTTTGCAAAAAAAATTGATGAAAATAATTTCATTGAAGTTTACCGTCCACAATTCGTAATTGCTCATCACCGTTTTTTGCGAGATTTAAATCATGCGTAACAAGAATTAAAGTTTTTTGATATTTTTCTACCATAGAAAAAAGAAGATTTCCAATTTTTTCTGCATTTGCTGGATCCAAATTTCCTGTCGGTTCATCGGCAAGAATAAGACTTGGATTATTTATCAATGATCTGGCAACTGCAACACGCTGTCTTTCACCTCCAGAAAGCTGACCTGGAAGATGATTTTTTCTTTCATAAACTCCAACATCTTCCAAAAGTTGCTCCGCTTTTTGTATGGCAGTTTTTTTTGGAACGCCAGCAATCAACGCCGGCATGTAAACATTTTCAAGTGCAGAAAAATCTTTTAAAAGATAATGAAACTGAAAAATCAATCCTAAAAAAAGCGAACGGTATTGTGAAATCTGTTTTTCATTCAGATTACCGACATCCCATTTTCCAGCAATCACACTTCCACTTTCAAATTTATCAATTCCTCCGATAATATTCAAAAGTGTACTTTTTCCACTGCCGCTTTCCCCTACAATCACAATTTTTCTGCCCTTTTTTACAGTCAAATTCAAATCATGAAGAACGATAAGATTTTCGCTGTCCGAAACATATTTTTTTTCTAGATTTGTAATCTGCAAAATAGTTTCTGAATCACAAATTTTTTTTTCCTGGCTGGTATTTTCCTGACCAGCTTTATTCTGGCTGATATTTTCATTTATTTTTTCATCTGCGAGATTATTCATAGCGCAAAACCTCCGAAACAGTCATTTTCAAAACATTTTTGCTTGCAGCCCACGAAGCAGCTAAAGGCGATATAATTCCAAAAAGTGTTATTACCGCAACTTCTTTTGGAAAAATCCGTGCTGGAATTTCTGCATAAATGCGGTAAGTAGAATTTTCTTGAATATACATCAAATTTTCAGGTTCTGTTATTGCTGTAAAAATATATTGAAAGAAAAACATTATCTTTGAAAGAATTGTAAAAACAACATCAGAATTATGTGCAATAATAATCCCCAGAATCATTCCAACAATCGCGCCAAAAAAACCACTGACAAATCCTTTGAAAATAAACACTGCTTTTATTCCCCATTTTTTTGCGCCAAGTGCTGAAAGAATTGCAATTTCACTTTTTCGTTCAAACACAATTCTGCGCATACCGTTATAAATATTAACAGCGACGACAATAAAAATGAGGGCAACAAGAAACATAAGCATATTTTTTTCAACTTTCAACGCAGAGAAAAAACTTCTGTTATAATTTCTCCATGAATCTGCTTTGCAATCCGGAAATTTTTTTTGAATCTGATTTATGATTTTCATTTCCCGGTCATAATGAACAAATTTCAAACCGTAACTTTTTTTTGATTGTTTTCCAAAATATTCTGCCGCTTTATTTATGCTTATAAAGGCATAACCGCTGTTTATTTCCTGATATCCGCATGAAAAAATCCCTGTCACTGTAAAAATTCTGTCTTCCGAAAAAAGTTCCACATCACTTGAACCGCTTAACATTAAAAGATTTACAGTATCACCGACAGTCACTCCAAGATGATTTGCAAGGGAATAACCAAGCACGATTGCATTTTTTCCAGAATATTTTGTCTGCGCATTTTCACCCAAATCAAATTCGCCTTCAGCCAATATGATTTCTTTATTAAATCCTTCATCATATTGATAAATATTCTGCGGAACAGCTCTGATTATGACAGACGAAGTACCATTTTTTTCACCTGCCATCAAAGCTTGAGCTTCATAAAAAGGAGTAACACTCAAAATTTGAGGATTTTTATCACAGAATTCAAAAAAATCATTTTCAGTTTCCTGAGGAATATTTTGTACTCTTGCATGAAAAGATGAAATTTCCAGAATTGAATCGATAAAACTCATCTGAAAACCATTCATCACGCTGATTACAACAATCAAAGTCATAACGCCCACGCAGATTCCAAGAGTAGCCAGAAAAGACGTAACTGCCGATCTTCCTTTTCTATCCACAGAAGCAAATCGTTTTGAGACGAAACTTATCCATCGAAAACTTTTTATTTCATTGTTTATCATAATTTTTTACCCTCAAAACTGATTCACCAGAATAATAAATCTCTTTCACCTTTTTTTCTTCTATATAATATGTTTTTACAGAAAAATCATCTTCAAAGAAAATTTGACTTGTATAACTGCCTTTTTGTGACGAATATTTATTTTTCATCTTCAAAACATCATTTTCAAAATATTCAAAATCAGGAGGAAAATCTTCATCGTTCATTTTGTAAACATATTTTCTAGAAAACTGTTCGGTTAAAACAGAAAAATCATCATTATAAAAATACTCATTCTTTTCGTTCTGAACAATATTTCCATCTTTATCATACTTAAAATCATTTTGCTGAATTAAATATCTTTTTTCATCAATAATTTTATATTCACTTTTTTGAACAATCTGCTTTTTATCATCATATAAAACTATTTGCAGATTCTGAATATTTTCATCAAATGTGATTTTTTCTGTTTTTATTATAGCAGAAGTTTCATTATCATAAAAATAATTTTCAATTGAAACAGGATTTTGATTTTCCTGAATTTTTGAAGGATCAATCACCCACTTTTGTGACGATTCAAGTAAAAATTTTTGGTTGTAATAATTCCGCGTTACATTATTGTTCTGACTGTGAATTATTTCATAACCAGTTTCTGTTTTTTTTGGGATAAACTTTTCTTGGTCAAATTCCATAAAAATAAGATTTCCGTTTTTAGAAGAAATTTCTTTCTGCTCCACAGAATCTGAAAAGATTTTTTCAATCTGTTCATTCTGCTCATCAAGAATTTCTTCAATCACAGAATCTTCTTCATTTTCCAAATCAGATAATGCTTCAGTTTCCATTTCAGCAATCTCATTGGCAATTCTTTCTTCTTCTATTTTTAAGATGAGAGAATCTACCCAGTCAGCTGTTTCAAAGCTTTCACTGTAAAATCTTGAACATTCATAAATCGAAACATAATCTGGAAAATATTTTTCAAAATAATAGAAAAATCCGTCTTGATCAAAATATTGATAAGACAAAATTTTTTTTAGATAAAAAAAGCCGTCATTTCCATCTTTGATTTTTTTGTTATTTAAAATAGAACAAATATTTTTAAACAGATAATCTTTCAGTTTTTTCTGTTTAGCAGTAATTTGTGTATTTTCAATAATGACATCTTTCTGTATTTTGTTACAGCCTGCACAAAAAATGCTGATAAAAAAAATCAAAATCGTGAGAAAAATTTTTACTGTTTTTTTTGTCCTCGTTTTTTTGATTTGAGGATGTTTTTTATAATCCCAAAAATTCATCTATATAAGTCTTTGCATCAAACGGTTTAATATCCTGATATTTTTCACCTGTGCAGACGAAAGCAACTGGAATATTAAGTTCGCGTCCAACACTTATTGCAATGCCGCCTTTTGCTGTCGAATCATATTTTGTCAAAATCACAGCATCTACACCAACTGCTTCATTAAAAACTTCAGCCTGTCGCAAAGCATTCTGTCCTGTTGTAGCATCAAGAACTATAATCTTTTTGTAACACCCTTCATCTGCTTTTTGTGAACAGATTTTATCGATTTTCTGCAATTCCCGAACAAGATTTTCTTTATTGTGAAGACGCCCAGCCGTGTCAGCCAAAACAATTCCAGGACCTTTTGATTTTAAAGCATCAGCAGCATCAAAAACTACGGCAGACGGATCTGAGCCATGCTGATGACTCACAACACGCACACCAATCCTTTGTGCATGCATTGCAAGCTGTTCAATTGCAGCCGCACGAAACGTATCTGCACTTGCAAGAATCACATTATCATTTCCTTGATTTTTATAATAATTTGCTAGTTTTGCCACACTTGTAGTTTTTCCAACTCCGTTTACACCCAAAACCATCCAAATATTCTGTCTATTTTTCTCGGGCTGTAAATCAATTGACTTTACATTCTGCAAAAGTAAATCTCTTAATCTTTTTAGAATTTCGTCCTGTTCGGTTATTTTTTCTTTTGAACAGATTGTTTCAAGTTCTTCAACGATTGTATAAGATGCCTTTGCTCCAATATCACCTTCGACAAGCAAATCTGTTAACTCATCATAAAAATCATCATTGATTTTTTTGCCTTTTACAAACAAACTTTTTATTTTTTCAGCAAACTTATTTCCCATTTTATCACCCTTTATTTTATTTTTTTTTATACTATTTTCTTTTTTTTTACAAATTTTTTTAATTTTTGACTTCATCAGTTTTTTTATTTTCAGAAGTTTCTTGATTTTCAATGATTTCTTTATTTTCTGTCACAGTTTCTGTTTCTGTCAAAGTTTCACTTTCTGTCACCTTTTCGTTTTCAGTTTGATTCTGCTCCGCATTTATCTTGTCATTTTGACTTTCTGTATCCTTTGGAGGAGGAGTTTCAAACGGCTGATTAAAAATAATCTGTTTTGATTCAGGCACAATTTTTGCCTTTTGAGGAAGAACAGAATTCGCTGCATAAAAATATCGAATTAATTCAAACACAAACAAAACACCGCATCCGATTGAAATTGCAGAACAAATATTGGCAGTATTCTCATATGGTTTTGCTTTATTATAATCCCAAATTCCATCATTATAAAGTTTTACAGCATTATTTAGCTCACCAGCAGAAATAAAAGTTGGAATCAAAGAAACAATCAGCAGACTGTAAGAACCATACATCCATTTTCGCCTTGTATCAATATATTTTTCTCTATCATAAGGCTTTGGATTAATTGAAACAAAATTATCTTCCAAAAGCTGTTTTTGCGGAATATAAAAAAATGCATTTTGTCCGTCTTCGCTCAAAAATTCACCTAGAATTTCATTTCCGTTTATGGAAATTTTGCTTTTTCGGTTAGTTTCTTTTTCAATAGGCTGTCCGTTCGCAAAAATATCACCAAAAACAGGTTTAACAAGTGCAAGTGTTATTTGTCCATCCTTTTTTTCAGTAAGTTTTACATCAATCGAATATTGCGTATTTCCTTCAAAATAATAATCTGTTCCAACAGTCTGATAATTATCTGCAACAAACTGAACATTATGAACTCCAGATTCCAGAATAAAAGATTCAGAAGAATTAAATAAAACATCATCAATATAAATTCTTGTGATATTCTGCAATTCTGGTGGATCAATCCTTACAATCACCTTTACAGGCATAGAATTGGTAAGCGATGGAACTATCTGATTTGCAAGACTTGAAGTAATAAATTCCAGATCATCGATAGAACCAATTTCCACGAACGAGCCGATTACTTTTGCATTTGGATATAAAATCACTTCAACTTTTACATTCAAATAATCTCCATATTTTGTGATTGTTCCAGTCATCAAAGTATTAATATTTTTTGAAAAAATTTCATCAGCAAATTCTTTTGACAAAGGACTTAAATTTTTTGTCTTTTCCGATGGATCATAAAAAACAGAATAATCGTTTCTATAAAAAACAATCTGTTCCTTTTGAATCACACTTTTCTCATTTGTAAAAATATTCTTAAATAACTGTTTATACAATTCCAACTCAGAATTATTATTTTCAGAAACATTATTATTGATTTGTTCAAGCTGAGCTTCAGTTTTTAAACTAAGTTCAGCTTGTTCTTTCAGATTATCATCAATTTTTTTCTGAATTTCCCTGATATTTTTTTCTTCTTCCTTTATTTTTTTTTCCAAAGCCTTTTGAGATATATTTTCCAAAAACAAAGTATCTCTTTTTTGATAGGCACTTGAAAGCTGAAGAAATAAAGATTGTCTTGATTTTAAAAGTTCTTTACTTTTTCTGCTGTAAATTTCATCCGGCATAACATTACGTTCAAGATTTTTATTCAGTTTTTCTAGAATGGAAACAGGAATTGTTTCAGAAAGTGCTTTGTTTATGGAAGAATCACTCTGTCCTTTCGCGAAAACAAATTTTTGCGATGCAATAGTCCAATTGGATTTTTCAGTACAAAAAATATTTTGCAAAAAAACAGAGAAAAATATAAAAAAAACAACAGTTTTTGAATGATTTTTATTCGTCATCATCCTCTGCACTTTCATCCATAGGAAGACCTTTCCATTTTGCAACAAGATAAGCATTCATAAAATCATCGAGTTCGCCGTCCATTACAGCCTGAATGTTTCCTGTAGAGAACTTTGTTCTGTGATCTTTTACCATAGTATAAGGACAGAACACATAGGAACGAATCTGACTTCCAAATGAAATATCTTTCTTTTCAGCAGCGAATTTTGAATTTTCTTTTTCTTTCTGTTCACGATAATATTCATAAAGTCTTGCCCTAAGCATATTCATACAAGCCTGTCTGTTATAAAGCTGGCTTCGTTCAGACTGACATGCAACAACAATACCAGTCGGGATATGAGTAAATCGTACTGCAGAATCAGTTTTGTTTACATGCTGACCGCCCTTTCCTCCAGCTCGATAAGTATCTACCCGCAAATCCTCAGGGCGGATATCAACTTCAATCGTATCATCCAAAACAGGATAAACATAAACAGATGCAAAAGATGTGTGACGACGGGCATTTGCATCAAAAGGAGAGATTCGCACAAGTCTGTGGATTCCACCTTCCCCTTTTAAATATCCATAAACATAATCGCCGGAAATTTGAATTGTAATAGATTTAAGTCCGCCTTCCGCTTCAAGTTCATCTATCACTTCGGTTTTAAAACCATGACGTTCAGCCCATCTCAAATACATTCTGCTGAGCATAAAAGCCCAGTCACAAGCTTCTGTTCCACCTGCACCGGCATGCACTGTCAAAAATGCATCACTTTGATCAACTTCACCACTTAAAAGATTTAATATATTAAGTTTTTCAAACTGATTTTTTGTTTCATCATACATCGAGCGAACTTCATCTTCATCACTTTGCTCACCAGATTCTCCAGCCAGTTCATACATAGCTTCAAGATCATCCATTTGAGAAATGATTTTTCTCCACGGTTCAACTCTGTTTTTAAGTTTTCTGATTTGAGCCATCACCTTTTCAGCTTCTTCGTGATTATCCCAAAAACCAGGAGCTTCTGTCAGTTTTTCTTTTTCACTTATGCTTTTATCAATGGAAGCGGAGTCAAAGACGCCCCCAAACATTCATAATATCTTCGCGTAATTGTTCAATCGGTAATTTTAATTCTTCTAACATATTATAAGAATACCAAAATAGAGTAATAAATTCAAGAAAATCTCCGCAATCTCTATAAAACAAGCAAAATATTCAAAATATTCATATTATGTGAATATTCAAAAAATCATCGCAAATAGATTATCAACATTCCGCAATCTGCTTTCCTCCACTAATTTCTACACACTAATTTCTACACACTGATTTCTTCCACTTGATTTTTCATAATTCTGCATATAAAATAGAAAAATATGAAAAAATCTTTTAGTATTTTTATTTTACTGTTTTTTTCTTCTATATTATTATTTGCAGAAAAACCGATAGTCCGCGACATTCAGACAGAAGCTGGAAAAGGCAATAAAATCAACATTTTTTGGACACTGCCAGAAAATCCAGAAAAAGAAATTTCAAGTCTGCTGATTTATAGAGATACAAGGCAGATTGCTTCTTTCGCTCAGATTAAAAATGTAAAGCCGATTGCACAAATCAATCCTGATTTTTCAGGATATACAGATATAGTAAAAGATTACAATGATTATTTTTATTGTGTTCTTGCATTAACAAAAGATTCAACAGTTCCTTATGATTTGATTTTGCTTTCGTTTAATTCAACGGTTAAAGGTGTTCACATCTCTGTAAACACACAGCAGAAAGAGCCGCAGAAACAAGAAACAGAAAAACTTTATTATGAAGGAACATTGCGCGAAACTCCGCTTCCATACATTGATATTGTTGAAAATTCGATTCAACCTGAACCGACAGTTTCTGAAGAAGCAGCATTTGCAGCTCAGACTCTCACAAACAAATCAAAAAAGAGAGAACCGATTTTAAAACCTTATATTTTTGAAGAAGATTTGATTTCTCCAGACGGTGGTGATGATTATCTTTTGTTTGAAATCCTCAAGCAGTATTTTGTTCAGAAAAAATATGACGCAGCCATTATTCAATTGAATAAACTTGCCGGCACGAATATCAAAGAAAACACAAGAAACAGAGTTTATTTTTACATCGGCGAATGTGAGTATTTAACTGGAGAATACGAAAAAGCTGTTAAATCTTTCGTGAAAGTTCAAGATGTTTATCCTACACTGGCAAGAAAATGGATAAATTCTTCGCTCGATAGGATTTGATAAACTCATTTATTTAGTTTTTTCTCAAAAACGCAAAAATTTTATCGTCTTTTCCGTTTTTTTCTGTTCTTTATCTGATACTTCTTAAAATTTCTAGAATTGAAGGACGTTCGATAGCTCTTTTTATTTCATCTGTGATTTTCTCTGATTGAACCTGATTGTTTACGACAGGATTTCCATTTTCATCCGAATTTGGAACAGTATCAATGCCAGATTCTTTATTCTGGTCGGGAACACTCACAAGTACAACTTCATCATCAATATTAATTCTGTCATAAAAACCGTTGTTTGTAATAAGTGCTTCTGAAATTTCCTCGCCGGCGTTTGTAACTGTCAAAACACCAAGAACATCATCATCTTTGTAAAAAAGTCCTGTTCCAGTGTCCGATGTTTTCAAGCAACCTTTTTTCACGATTTTAAACTGAGCATCTTTTGTGATATTTTCTGATTTTCCTAAATCAATCAAAACAGTTTTGCCATTTCTTGCAAGAATTTTTCCACGCACTGTAAGTTTTTCCAATACAGAATTTCTAAAACGGCGCAGAACTTTTGAAAAACGGTTGTTTCCTGTTGCAAAAAACTTTTCATTTGCAATTTCTATTCCAGTTCTAGCAGAATACATTTTGGAATTTAAAGTCACATCTTCTGAACTCTCGCTCAAAGAAACGATTATAAAATAATCATAACCGTTTGCACGTGCATTTTTAAAAGCTTCGCCAAAACCAGAAACTGGATTTACCTGAGTTTTCACTGCTGTAATTGCAATTCCAGAAAAAACATCAGAACAGGCCAGAGCTGTCAGGCGGTCGGTATCAGCATGAATAAATGAAGAAGGATTTTCAGCATAAAAAATAGCAATATTCCATCTGATTTTATCAAGATAAAAAGGTTCTATTTTCCATTTTTTTGAAAGGCTATTTTCCAGAAGAGAATTATATGCTTCGATTTTATCTTCGATTGAACTGTCGATTTTTATCTGTTCATTTTCTTTTATAAACAAAAGCTGCGAAAGATAAGTTTCGTACATTCCGTTCATTTCAAGAATTTCTGCATAATTAAGTCTAGCAACTGCATTTGACGGATCAATCATCAAAGCGCGCTGATATTCATACGAACTTCCTGCATTATCATATCTTGACTGATATTGCTGCGCATTCGCAATGTGATATTGTGCAAATGTTGAGCGACGTTCATCATCAAAAGCAAGAATGTCTTTAATCACAAGTTCAGTCACCATTCTCATCATTTCATCTTGAGGAGCTACAGAAAGTCCAGTTGACCAGACATCAAGCGCATCCTCTTTGTTTCCAGTTTTTTCCAAAGAAATGCCTTTTAAATACCATGCTACGCTATTGTTTCTATTTTTTGATATCAGATAATCGCACAAATCAATTACTTCAGAATAACGTTTTTGACTGTAAACTGCATTTGCCAAAAGTTCATAGGCTTTTTCGTAATTTCCTTTGATTTCAACTGCAATTCTCGCATGTAATTCTGCCTGTGAAAACTCGCCTTGCATCATATAAATAATAGCAGCAAGATAATGAACTTCCGCCTGACCTGAGTAATATTGCATTGCCTGATTCAAATAATTTCGGGCAATTTCAAATCTCCCAGTTTGAGCGCAAATCAAAGCTAAAGATAAAAGTGCTTTTCTATTTGAACCTTGTCTTTTTAAAGCTTCCGAATATTGAATTTCCGCACCTGAATATTTTCCATCAAAAAGTTCAATTTCGGCAAGTCCAAAATGAGAATCTACATCGTTTGGAAACTGTTTCAGCACAGCTTCAAAAATATCTTTTGCTTCATCCAGTTTTCCAAGAGCAAGCAAAATCATTCCTTTAAGATTTTGTACTTTTGAATTATTTTTTTCGTATTTTTCAGCAGATTCCAAATAATAATAAGCCAAGTCAAATTCGCCCAGCTGATAACTGCACAATGCAAGATTAAACCATGCATCACTATAAGCTGGATTCAAGTTCACCACTTCAAGAAAATACTGAGAAGCAGTATAATAATCTTCATTATCAAGGCAATTCACTGCCTCATTATAAATTTTTACAGGATTTTGTTTTGCATTATTTTTTGAATTAATCTGAGCCTGAAGGCAAAAAGAGAAAATCAAAAAAACAATCAAAAAACAACTTCCATGTAAAAACTTACTCATCATCCTCTTCCTTTTCAAGATTTTTTACTACTTTCACAACGTTGATTCTGTGCCCTTCAATATCCTGCACAATAAAATCATAATTTTTCCATGTTGCTTTTTCATATTTAACAGGAACTTTTCCAAATAAATCAAAGACAAAACCGCCCAGACTGTCAAAATCTTCATTAGGAAAATCAGCTTCGATAGACTCATTCAAATCATCCAGATTTACGCGCGCATCACAAAGCCATACATTTTCGTTGACTGTCAGAATATCTTCCTGTTCTTTATCAAATTCATCCTGAATATCACCAACAATTTCTTCTATAATATCTTCCATTGTGACAATTCCAGACATTCCGCCGTATTCATCGATTGCAATTGCAATATGAAGATGATGACGTTTGAATTCTCGCAAAAGTGAGTCAATTCTCTTGCTTTCAGGTACAAAATAAGGTTTTCTTGCAATTTCTTTCAGATTGATTTCTCGGTTTTCTGCAAGACACTTGATAATATCTTTTACATACAAAACACCAATTACATTATCGATAGATTCTGTGTAAACCGGGAAACGAGAATGTCCGCTTGAAACCAGCTTTTTAAAAAGTTCATCCTGTTTTGTGTCTGAACTTATAAAATCCACATCAATTCTGGGAATCATTACTTCTTTTACAGAAGTTTTTGATAAATCTTCCACTCCCTGAATCATATCTTTTTTTTCTTCATTCAAGATTTCCTGTTGAAGAACCTGTGCATCAATTTCTGACTGCTGCTTTTTTTTGTGTTTAAAAAAACTCATTTTATTATTTTCTCTTCCTTTAATAATTCCAATATTTTTTCCTGTCTCTGGAGCATTTCACAAACAGGCATAACTCCTTTTTCGATATGTTCATCTCCATGATCCATGCCGTTTAAGTGAAGAATTCCATGAACTAAAAGCCGTTTTAATTCATCATTATTATTTTCGTCAAAATAATCTGAATTTATAGGTAAAGTTTCCAGACTTATTACAATATCACCTACGCATTTCCATTTTCCATATTCATCTTCATATTCCATATCATTTTCAAAAGAAAGGACATCTGTTGAGCTGTCAATGCCGCGGTAATTTTTATTCAGATGCTGCATGTACTCATCATTGCAAAAAAGAATGGAAATTTCTTGATGCGAAAACTCAAGCATTTCAAGAACTTTCTGCGCGAAACATTCCACATTTTCAAGCCATTGAGGTTCTTCAAGATTTTCCTGCATGTTAACAAAGACTCTGTTTTTTTCAGTCATTTTTTTCATCCTCATTATTTTCTTTTTTTGTCTGATTTTGAGAGTCTGGATCCTGCTGATTTTGATATTTAATTCTGTTGTGATAATAACCTGTCAAAAGGTTTACAAACGATTTTTTGATTTTAGCAATATCACTGAAAGTCAGTTCGCAGTTATCAAGCTGACCGTGTTCAATTTTTTGGCTTATAAGATTTGAAATGAATTTTTCAAGACGGCCAGAAGTCGGATTATCCAGAGTGTGACAAGCTGCTTCAACTATATCTGCAAGCATTACAACACCAGATTCCTTTGAAGAAGGCGGATTGCCTGGATATGCGAAATCTTCAGGGCTCAAAGTGGAATCTTTTTTTGTAGCCTCATTATAAAAATATGTAATAACGCTGTTTCCGTGATGTTCTGCAATTATATCAATAACAGCCTGCGGCAGATGAAGCTGATGACCTTTTTCAATTCCTTTTCTGACATGACTTTTTATTACACTGGCAGAAAGTGTTGGATTTATATCATTATGCTTATTCTGCATATTCAATTGATTTTCAACAAAATATTCACTTTGTTCAATTTTTCCAATATCATGATAATATCCGCCTACCCGCGCCAGAATTGGATTTGCATTGATTTCGCGGCATGCACTTTCGGCAAGTTGTGCAACCATCATAGAATGATTGTATGTTCCATTTGCCTGAATCTGCATCTGCTTAAAAATCGGCGTGTTGTTATCACTCAAATCCATAAGACGGAAAACGCTCGCTGTATTCAAAATAGTTTCGAGCGGAGTCAAAAGTCCCAGAGTTAAAATGCCTGAAATAAAGCCGTTTATTGCCACTCCAAAAAGCAAAGGTGCAATTGTGGAAATTGCTTCATTAAAAATCACCTGCAGCAATAAAACAAAAACAACTTCAAACAACGCCATGATTATGCCGGCAACAACAAGGTCAATTCTTCTTTCGATTTTTCTGACAATCACAGTTGATGACAATGCAGACGCCAATGTAAAAAGACTTGGAGGAATCTGCCATCCGCTTGCATTTAAAACTCCAAGTGAAATGATAAATGACAAAAGTACTGCAGACAAATTTCCATATAAAATAGTCACAAGCATAATACAGATTGATGTTGGAATAATTATGCAGATACTGTATGTCGATGAAAAAAGTGAAAGTTTGCCGCCAAAAGCTGTCACAAGATAAACAATCGCAAAAAGGACTACGTGAAGCAGACATTCTTTAAACAAAACTTTTCTGCCAAAATCTACAAATGAAAAAAGAAGATACCACATAATTGCAAGCAAAAATATAAAAAGTTCGCTGTTTGCAAATGCTCTGTAATCAATATACAAAGGTGACGCAGCCATTTTTTTTAATTTTGCATAGCTTTCTTCAGTAATAGGAAAACCTTTTTTGATGATTTTTTCACCTTTTGTTATATTTACAGGGTCAAGTTCATCTGGAGAGAGTGAACGGTCTGCAATTATAGTTCTATCAGAAATTTGGCCAATCTCAAAATCAGAGATGGAAAAATTTGCTACTGTTTGAACGGTTGTGATTTTCATAAAATTTATGGCAGAAACAGCAAAAAGTCCCACAAAAAAAAGAATCAAGAATGCATAATTTTTATGAATATAAACTCCACACGAATGAAAAAACTGAGAAAAAGCATTTTTTTCTTCACTTTCAATTTTTTCAGAATTAAATCTATCCGTTTTAGTCATTTTGTTTTTCATTTTCATAAGCCTTTACAATTTTTTTAACAAGATTATTCCTTACAACATCATTTGCCGTAAGACTAATAAATCCAATTTCTTCTATTTTATATAATATATTAATAGCTGCAGTAAGACCAGAATTATTTTTTTTAGGTAAATCTATCTGCGACGGGTCACCTGATACAAAAACTTTTGTATTTTCTCCCATTCTGGTGAGGAACATTTTCATCTGCGAGCAAGTTGCATTCTGAGCCTCATCTAATATTACAACACAATTGTTTAAAGTTCTACCACGCATGTATGCCAAAGGTGCAACTTCAACAATTCCAATCTCAAAAAGGTGTTTAACAGTTTCAATAGGAAGCACACTTTCCATAGCATCTTTTAATGGACGCAGATAAGGGTCGATTTTATCTTCCAAATCACCAGGCAAAAAGCCAAGACTTTCTCCTGCTTCTACAACAGGTCTTGTGATTATAAGTTTATTTTTTTTGTGATTTAGAATAAGTTTTAAAGCTTCACATACAGCAAGAAAAGTTTTTCCACTTCCAGCAGCACCTGTACAAAAAACCATATCTTTTGTCTGTAAAAGAGAAATATATTCTGCCTGACCTTGTGTCCGCGGATAAACTTTTTTAATTGCACCAGGAATCAAGATGGACATTTGATTGACATCCACTTTTTTCTGAGCATTCAAAACTGTAAGAATTATATCCTGAGCATCTTTTGTTGAATAATCATCTGTATTTCGGATTTCATCAATTACTCTGTCGATTATAAACTTAAATTTCTGACAGATTTCAGGATTTTCATTTCCGATTGAAAGTTCATTTCCTTTTGTAAAGACAGACACACCAAGATGTTCTTCAATGAGTTTTAAGTTTTTATCATTCATTCCACATAAACAAAAAAGCACATCATTATCTGGAACAACAATAGTAAATTCATTCATATTTGATATAATTATATATAAAAAAAACAGTTTTGACAATTTTTAATCATTTTTTATCGTTTATATATTGATTTTACCGCACATTATTCCAATTTCCATTCACCGTATTTATCTGTTACTGTTGTTTTTATGCTTTCCATTGGACTCCAGACTACACCAATTGTAAAATAAGGACTAAAATCGTATCTTTTTCGACCATTTTCTGTAATAACACGCGGTTCTATTTTAAGTGTCATATTAAGTTTCCAGTCATGCAACTCATGCGAAAGTGTCATATTTAAAGATTTGAGTTTAAATCCCGAATTTTCACGAAGAGAATTATTATCAAAACGAAAAGAGTTAAATAAATCTATAAACATATTCAACGGAAAACCACCGCCATCATTATAAAAATCACCAGGTTCATTGTGAAAATACCAGTATAAAACCGAGTTTCTGGATGTTGAAGAAAATGTTAAATCCATAAACTTATGCAATCTGAAAGTGATTGAAGGTGAAAATGTTAAATAACTGTTTGTAGGTCGCAAAAAGTCATAAACAATGCTTGTATTCAAACTTGGTGCAACTGATATTCTGTTAAACCATCTGTAAAAAGTTTTTGATGGTGGAGTATACGAAAAAGACAGATTGTATGGTCCAAATTCTTTCTCAGTACGAGGAATCCATCCAGATTCTCTGTCTAAATCATATCGAGTTGCATACGAATTCAGGAAAGAAACAGAAATTCCATTCCATGAAAGTGAAAACTTCAAACTTTCATGGTAATTCTCTTCCTGATTATATGAATAACTTTGCGTTAAACTTAAACTTTTCGAGAAAAATGGAATTGAAATTGAAACAGATTCATTTATTGGACTTTTTTTCCATCTTTCACTTTCAGGGATAGTTTCATCTTTTGTTTTCTGCTGCAAACCAGTTGAAAGCGAAAGAGTTACATAAGGAAATGTAAGTCCCAAATTAACATTGTATTGTTTTAATAAAGGTGGCATGATTGCAGTAAACGAAAGTGACTGACCTATCATTTTATCAAATTCTTTGGCACTCAATACTGCTGATAATGAATTCACTGTAACACAGTTATCATCATCAAAATCGACATATTTATTTTCCCATTCTTCATTTTCCTCAATAACAACAAATTTTCTTCTGAACAATTTAATAGAAGAATTCCATGAAACCTGTGAATCACTAAAAATATCAAAATATGTAAATGGTTTAATTGAAATTTTATTTGTATTGATAATATCCTGAGATTTCGCATTATTATCAGCATGTTTCATATTTTTAATTTCTTTTTCAGTATATCCTCCGTTTTTGGTATCATCTGAAATAAAAGGATGATCCTGCCAGACAGGAGAATAAGAAATTCCGTTAGATACATTTACAAAATTACTTCCATAAGAAAAATCACTGTTAATATTCACTGGTGTTTTTAAAGTATATAGGAATGAGCGTGCATTTTCCCATTTAAAATCATCAGATTTTTTTAAATTTGTCGAAGCATAAGACAGCTGCGATGTATAGTTTGCAGAAGCAGAATAAGTTATTTTGTAATTTATGCCTTCTTTAATTGTTGAAACTTCAGGTTTAAAAGTCAATTGAGGAATAGTAAATACAAAATCTTCAACAGTTTTGTTATCTTTTTTATCTTCTTTTTTTTCTTGGTTTACTGATTCAGAAGTTTCATTGTTATCTTCATTTTGATTTTCTTTTGCAAGTTCAGTTTCTTCTTTTTTCTTTTTTTCTTCATTTTCCTTATCAATTTGAGATTGAGATTTTAATTCATCAGGTTTATTCAATGTCATTGGGAATGAAACATTTTTTTTATTTGATGACTTGACTGGAACTGGCCATGAAAATAAAGTTCCGCTCATCGAAAGATTCACATTAGCTGGATTTATATATGACGGATAATAAAATCTTCGCTGGGGAGTGTATGAAGTCCAGATTTCGGGATAATTCTCATTATCATAATAATATACCTGTTCACCATCAACTTTCTCTTTAAATACTGTATTCTTTGTAGAAAAGTTTACAGAAGATTTAAGCGACATGGACAGACTTGAAAGATAAGGTTTAAAAAACTCAGGTAATTTTGGAGAATACGAAGCATTAATCTGCCATGTAAATGAAGAAACTTCAGAAATAGAAATATCGTCATCCTGGCTTTTTGTTGAATTCAACAAATATGAAATCCAGTCCATATTTTCACTTCGATAAGTTTTAAAATCATAACCATAGTAAGGGTCTGAATAAACAGGTAATGAAATAGACAATGTAAAAGGTTTTGATAAGTTAAAATCTAACTTTCCGCTAAATCTGAAAGGAAGATTTTGAATCCCTAGAAAAGTTGATTTATCCCAGTAGTCTTTTCCATTTTCATCAAACGGATAATAATTACCTTCAGTTTTAAAAATTGTTCTGCTGAATCCCAAATCAAGAGAAAGTGCAAATTTTGAAATATAATCATTTTTTGGATTAAGATTAATATCAAATCCTACTAATCCTCCAAGATTTGTGTACCAGTCTGCAAGAACTTTGATATATTGAGAAGAATCTCCTTTGTAATCTTCATCAAGATTATGCAGAATCAATCCTTCAAGTTTCTGTTCTTTTAAAGTTGACGGGCGCACAAAATTATAAAGACCTTTCAGAGCTTCTGAAGATGTTGAAGTTGAAGAATCAGATGAACTGGAAGATGACGAGGAAGAAGATGATGATGAATCAAGAGGTTTGCGTCCCCATACATAAGTTGTAGTCTGGATAGCATATCCTTCACGTTTTCTCGTCGAAAAAACAGGATTAAAAATCAGTTCATCTTTTGGATAATAAAAAGCAGGTAAATATAAAACCGGAATTGGCCCAACGTACAAAAGTGCATTGAAAAAGGCGAATTCTCCACCAGGCAACAAAAAGGTTCTAGTAGCATCAATTTTCCAGTGAGGATTTTCATCATCACAAAAAGTCAAAGACGAATTTTTAAAAGCGATTGTATTCTGGCTACCTTTTCCAAATAAATCTGAAAAAACAATCATTGTTGAACCGGAAGGCAAATTCAATGCGTCCGATTGTGTCTGAACTACTTTTCCACCATCAAAAATACCTTCAAGAGTGGAAGTATTCAGCAAAAGTGATGATGCATAAGTTGTTTCACCGCCGGAAGACGAAGATTTTGTAGTAATCTGCACATTTCCCTGAGCATAAAGCATTTCAGTTTTTCTGTCATAAGTAATGTTATCTGCAGAAATTTCAGATGTAGTTTCACCTTTTTGAACGGACAGTTCAACAGAGCCATCTAGCACAATTAAATCATTTCCAGTTTCTTCGCTTTTTTTATAAGAAGTCTGACGTGCATTTTTTATTGTTATTGTTGTAATTTCTGTTTGTTGAGCAGAAAGCAGATTCTTTTGTCCCAAAAATCCAAAATTAAATAATATTAATAGAAGAAAAAAAACTTTTTTCATCAAATGAGAAAAATTACTAACTTCAACTGTTTCAAAATAATTTCTTCTATTATTATCAAATATTTTCAATCAAAGCCTCAGTTCACTTTTATCTGTTTTTTTCAAGCATTTCTTTTATGAATTTTCCTGTATAGCTTTGTTCCACTGCTGCAACCTGCTCCGGCGTACCTTTTGCAATAATATTTCCGCCTCTAAATCCGCCTTCTGGTCCCAAATCAATAATATAATCAGCCTGACAGATTACATCAAGATTATGCTCAATCATCACTACTGAATTTCCCTGTTCAACCAGGCGCTGAATCACTTCCATCAAAAGTTTTACATCAGCAAAATGAAGACCTGTTGTAGGTTCATCAAGGATATACAAAGTTTTGCTTGTAGAAGGCCGTGCCAGTTCATTTGCAAGTTTTACACGCTGAGCTTCACCACCAGATAAAGTGAGTGCATTTTGACCAAGTGTAATATACCCTAATCCTACAGATTTGAGTGTTGCAAGTTTTCTATAAATATGAGGAATGGAACTGAAAAAATCGCAGGCTTCGTCAATCGACATATTCAAAACATCATTGATAGATTTTCCTTTAAATTCCACTTCAAGAGTTTCTTTATTAAATCTTTTTCCGCCGCAAACTTCACACTGAATGTAAACATCCGGCAAAAAGTTCATTTCAATGATATTTTCACCAGCACCGCCACAGGCTTCACATCTACCGCCTTTTACATTAAAACTGAAACGACCTTTTTGATAACCACGAGTTTTACTTTCTGGAAGACTTGCATATAAATCACGAATAGCATCAAAAACTCCAACATAAGTTGCAGGGTTTGACCTTGGTGTGCGTCCAATTGGACTTTGATCAATATTTATGACTTTGTCCAATGCTTCAGTTCCTTCAACACTTTCACATTTACCAACAGGATAATTAGTTCTCATCAGTCTGTTGCTCACAGCAGGATACAAAATATCGCTCATAAGTGTTGATTTTCCTGAACCTGAAACTCCTGTTATGCAGGTAAAACATCCAAGTGGAATTTCAATACTAACATTTTTTAGATTATGTTCCACTGCTCCATTTATTTTCAAAAATTGACCGTTTCCTTTTCTTCGTTCAGAAGGAATATCCATTTTTAAAGTTCCGGCAAGATATTGCCCCGTAACACTTTCCTGAACTTTTGCAACTTCATCTGGAGTGCCGCAGGCAACAACTTTTCCACCATTTACCCCGGCTCCAGGCCCCATATCAATAAGATAATCAGCAGTACGTAAAGTCTGTTCATCATGCTCAACAACAATAACAGAATTTCCGTTATCACGTAAATTTATAAGGGTATCAATAAGTTTTTGATTATCTCTTTGATGAAGACCAATACTTGGTTCATCCAGAATGTACATAACACCACACAAAGCAGAACCAATCTGCGTTGCAAGACGAATTCGCTGAGCTTCTCCACCAGATAAAGTTTCTGCAGCGCGTTCCATTGTCAGATAGTCAAGTCCAACATTCTTCAAAAACGTAAGCCTTGAACGAATTTCTTTTACAATTCCAGCAGCAATCTGTGATTCACTATCTGAAAGTTGCAATTCATTGAAGAAATCAATTGATTCTGAAACAGAAAGAAGACAAAGCTGGTGAATATTTTTTCCGCCTACTGTAACTCCCAAAGCTTCTTGTCTAAGCCGTTGACCATGACAACAACTGCATTCACTAACCGTCATAAACTTTTCTTCGATACCAGTTCGCTGTGCATCGCTCCATGATTCGTTATAACGACGTTTCATGTCATTTATAATTCCAGTCCAAGGTCTGTCGTAAGTTGAATATCCTTCACCGCTTGATTTTTCATAAATCCAGTGAAGTGTTTCATCAGGATTTCCGTTCCACAAAAAATCAAACTGTTCTTTTGAAAGATTTTTAATCGGCTCATCCAGACTGAAACCACAATGTTCTGCAATCGCAGAAAAAATACATTTGTTCCATGAAGATTCAGGATTATAAAAAGGAAAAGCCCTTTGATTAAAACTTAATGATTTGTCTGGAATGATTTTTTCAAAATCCCATTCCATTTTTTCACCAAGACCAGTACATTCGGGACATGCACCAAATGGATTGTTAAAAGAAAAAAGACGTGGCTGAAGGTCTGGAATAGAAATTCCACAGTCAGGGCATGCATTTTTCTGGCTAAAAAAGATTTCCTGCTCAGTATCCGAATTTTCATCCTTTCTGGCAATTACTACAATGCCGTTTGCATTTTTAAGAGCAATTTCAACTGAATCAGCTAGTCGCGAACGAATATCATCACTCTTTTTGATTCTGTCTACAACAATTTCGATAGTATGTTTTTTTTGTTTGTCAAGTTTGATAGAATCATCTAAATCTGTCATTACACCGTCAATTCTAGCACGAACAAAACCAGATTTTTTTGCATCTTCAATAATTTTTTGATGTTCACCTTTTTTTCCACGAATCACTGGAGATAAAACCTGCATTTTTGTGCCATTCGGCCATTCCATTACAGTATCAATAATCTGATCAACCGACTGTTCACGAATCTCTCTTCCACAATTTGGACAATGAGCGTGACCAGCTCTTGCAAACAAAAGTCTGTAAAAATCATAAATTTCTGTAATAGTTCCCACTGTAGAACGGGGATTTTTGTTTGTAGATTTTTGTTCTATAGAAATGGCAGGAGAAAGACCTTCAATGGAATCAACATCAGGTTTATCCATTCTGCCGAGAAACTGCCTAGCATAAGAAGACAAACTTTCCATATAACGGCGCTGACCTTCCGCAAAAAGAGTATCAAAAGCTAACGATGATTTTCCTGAACCAGACAGTCCCGAAATCACAACAAGTTTATTTCTGGGAAGTGTAACGTCAACATTTTTCAGATTATGTTCGCGTGCACCTTTTATAATAATTTTATCTTCCATAATCTTATATTATAGTAAAAAATTGGATTTTGAACAATGGAGTTAATGAACAGAATCAAGTAATGAACAAAAAAAAGCTTTGCCGAAAAGATTATTTCAAGCAAAGCTTTTATGACAATTTTGAACTAAACGATACTAGTTAGCCTTTATGCTATTTTTTACGATTACATCGTGAGCACCGCCTTCCCTTATAGAAGCAGGACTAACGAGAGTAATCTTAGCAATTTTCTGAAGTTCTGGAATTGTAACAGCACCACAGTTACACATAGCATGAATTACTTTACTTGTTGTAAGCGTAACATTGTCATGCAAAGAACCTGCATAAGGAACATAAGAATCAACACCTTCTTCAAAGGCCATTCCTTTTTTTCCACCAAGGTCATAACGCTGCCAGTTGCGCGCACGGTTTGAACCTTCGCCCCAGTATTCTTTTACATAATTTCCATTAACAATCAGTTTGTTTGTTGGTGATTCATCAAAACGAGCAAAGTAACGACCGAGCATTACAAAATCTGCACCCATTGCCAAAGCAAGTGTAACATGATGATCGTAAACAATACCACCATCAGAACATATTGGAATATAAATGCCAGTTTTTTCGTAATATGCATCGCGCGCTTTTGCTACTTCAATTGTAGCTGTAGCCTGACCACGACCAATTCCTTTCTGTTCACGTGTAATACAAATTGAACCGCCGCCAATACCAATTTTTACAAAATCAGCTCCAGCATCTGCCAAAAAGTTGAATCCGTCAGCATCAACTACGTTTCCGGCTCCAACTTTTGCTTCCGGCCATTTTTCATGAATGTCATGCAAAGCTCTTTTCTGCCATTCTGTAAATCCTTCAGAAGAATCAAGAGTCATTACATCAACTCCAGCTGCGAGCAAAGCAGGAACTCTTTCCATATAATCACGTGTATTAATCCCAGCTCCAACAATATAACGTTTCTGACTATCCAAAAGTTCAAGAGGATGTTCTTGATGACTTGCTGCATCCTTTCTGAAAATCAGACTTAAAAGATGACCATTTTTATCAACAACAGGAAGCTGATTCACTTTTTTCTGCCAGATAATTTCGTTTGCTTCTTCCAAAGTAATTCCTTCCTGCCCCATTACAAGTGATGAAAGTGGAGTCATATAATCTTTAACTTTTGCACCATCAGGACAGTGAGTAATGCGGAAATCTCTGTCTGTTATTATGCCCACAAGTTTACCATTTGCAGTTCCGTCTTCTGTAACTGCAACTGTAGAATGCCCTGTTTTTTCGATAGCTGTAACAAGTTCTGTTAATGTTTGTTCAGGTTTTATATTTGTGTCAGAAGTAACAAATCCAGCTTTATATGCTTTTACACGAGCCACCATTGCAGCCTGATTTTCAATAGTCTGAGAACCGTAAATAAATGAAATTCCACCTTCTTTTGCAAGAGCAACAGCAAGTTTATCATCAGAAACAGCCTGCATAACAGCTGAAGTCATAGGAATGTTCATCATCAAAGGACATTTTTCGCCAGCTTTTTTGTTATAACGAACTACAGGAGTCTGCAAAGAAACATTAGCGGGAATACAATCTGGACCAGTGTAGCCAGGAACTAACAGATACTCATCAAATGTGTGTGAAGGTTCTTCAAAAATGTAAGCCATAGGTTCTCCAATAAATAATAAAAAATATATTAATCTGTAATTATACATTATTATTAAATAGTGTTCAAGAGTGGTTTTTAATATCTTATTAATTAACACATCACAGAATTTTAATCTCAGTATTGAAAAAAAAAAGAATTTATTATATGATAATTTCACTGTTTTACGGAAAATAACTGTGATTACTTCCTTGAAACCCAGGATTTAACTGGCAGAATTTCCGCTTATACAGTTTAATTTTATTATTTTAAGGGGTTCCACAATGGCACTTACAAAAGAAACAACTTCTGCTACAGTTAAGAAGTACGGTGCAAAAGAAACTGATACAGGAAATGTAAAAGTTCAGATTGCAATTATGACACAGCGTGTTCAGCAGCTTACAGAACACACAAGAACATTTCCAAAAGATGCAAATGCTAAACGTGCTCTTTTAAAAGTTGTAGGTCAGCGTCGCAAAATGCTTCGTTATTTTGAACGCACAGACCTCGAAGGTTACCGTGCATTCATCAAAGAACTTGGATTGCGCAAGTAAATGTCATTCCCGTGTTGTACATGGGAATCTAAAAAATCCCGTCAGAAAAAACTGCTGGGATTTTTTTTACCTATTAAAAAATATACCGCTACCATAAAAGCCTAAACAACATTTTTCACATCCATATCAGAATTCACCTTTCTCCGAATCATCATATCAGAATGTATTGAAAAAGAACTGAAAAGTATAAGCAATAGATGCACAAATCAATGCAAAAGTGTACGCTTTATATGGTTTAACAGCAGAAGAAATAGCCATTGTGGAAGGAAAATAAATGAATGTGGATTTACACGAGCCTCACATTTGTTGAAAATCCGCCAGTTGTAAATAATTCACTTGCAAAAGCCGCAAAGTAGATGTATATTAAAAGAAAGGAAGTGCCAAAACTCATTTGGTCATCTCCACACTTTAACTTAAAAAGCCGTCGTAGAGTCGTTCAAACTTAGGCGGCTTATTTTTTCTCTTTTACTTATAAAGGTAAGAGAGCACTGCAAATATAGCACATACAATTGTAGCAATTCCTACTACAACTGAAAAAATCACTGAAATGATTTTTGCTTTCATTGAGGGGTTAGTACAACCCCTCAAAACGGTGAAGTCAAGGCTTTAAGCGTTAGCGTGCCTTGACTCGACGTATTGCATAGCCTCCCTAATCGTTATTTCCGAAAAACGGATTTGAGATTGGGAGACGCCGCCTGAATTAAGGCACTTCCATTGTTAATAATAATATATTATTTACAACATGTAAATAAAAGTATCGCATAAAAGTATCACAGATGTAAAAGTAATTTTAAGCAATATCAAAACTGATTTATAAAATAATCTGCTTCATTTTAGTAATTGAAAAAATCTGTATAATCGATTAAAATTGTATTTGTGAAAGTTTTTCACTTGAATTCCTAGAATTCATTGAATCACGGATACACACAAATAAAAATTTGGGGCGTTGCGGGGCAACTTTGGAATGAATTTTGCCCCGCTAGAAGGGGTGGCGAGCAACGCAGTGCGAGCCAGGGGAATGCTTTCCCCTCCTTTATTAATTACAAAGGAAATGGCTAAGTTTTTATTTGTGTGAATCTGTGGTGAATTCTGGGCATAATTTTTTTATTTTAGAGGAAAATATGGCTGTAGAAAGAGTTACTTACAGACTTGGAGATGCCGATCTCATCCTAGAAACTGGAAAAATCGGTAAGCAGGCTAATGGTTGTGTTTACGCTCAGTGGGGCGGAGCTGCTATTATTGCTACTATTTGTGCTTCCAGCACTGTAACAGAAGGTCAGGATTTTGTGCCTGTTACTGTTGAGTACAATGAAAAATTTTATGCTGCGGGAAAAATTCCTGGTGGTTTTGTAAAGCGAGAGGGTCGTCCTAAGGATAAGGAAATTCTGGTTAGTCGTCTTATTGACCGTCCTATGCGTCCGCTTTTTGAACCTTCTTTTGGTCATGAATTGCAGATTGTTCCTACTTGTGTTTCTGCTGATGGTGAACATACTCAGGATATTCTTGCTGTTCTTGCTGCTTCGGCTGCTACTTGTATTTCGGACATTCCTTTCCATGGTCCTGTTGCTGCATGTCGTGTTGGTTTTTTGGACGGTAAATATGTAATCAATCCTACTTTCAAGCAGATTGAAGAAGCTGATATGGAAATTGTTGTTGCTGGTACAAAAGACGGTTTTACAATGGTAGAAGGTGGTGCAAACGAAGTTTCTGAAGAAGTGATGCTTGGTGCTCTTGCAGAAGCTGAAAAATTTATTAAGGAAATGTGTCTTTTGCAGGAAGAGCTTGTAAAAAAAGCTGGAAAAGAAAAGCTTCCTTTGAATCCGCTTGATGTTACTCTTGAAAATGCTCAGGCTATTGAAGAAGAAGCTACTCCTCTTTTGAAAGAAGCTTGTTTCCAGGATGGAAAACAGAATCGTGGAATTGCGATTGCAAAAGTACAGAATCAGCTTGCTGAAAAATATGCTGAACAGCTTTCTGACCCTATTCAGGCTAAACTTTTCTGTAATTTAATGGATGATATTCAATATAAACTTTTGAGAAAGTCTATTCTTGATGACGGTGTGCGTATTGATGGTCGTAAGTGCGATGAAATCCGTCCTATTTCCTGCGAAATCAATGTTTTGCCTATGCCTCATGGTTCTGCTTTGTTCACTCGCGGTGAAACTCAGTCTCTTGCAGTTTGTACTTTGGGTACTGCAATGGATGAACAGACTTATGATGATATTGACGGGGACAGAAGTGAACACTTTATTCTCCATTATAACTTCCCTCCATATTCTGTAGGTGAAACTGGAAAACTCACAACTGGTCGTCGTGAAATTGGTCACGGAAATCTTGCCCGCCGTTCTTTGGCTCCTATGGTTCCAAGCCGCGAAGAATTCCCATACACTGTTCGTGTTGTTTCTGAAATTATGGAATCTAACGGTTCTTCTTCTCAGGCTTCTACTTGCGGTGGCTGTCTTTCTATGCTTGCAGCTGGTGTTCCTATGAAAAAAATGGTTGCTGGAATTGCAATGGGACTTATCACTGAAGGTGAACATTATGACCGCTACAAGATTTTGAGTGATATTCTTGGTGAAGAAGATCATCTTGGTGATATGGACTTTAAAGTTGCCGGTACTGAAGATGGTATTACTGGTTTCCAGATGGATATTAAAATTCCTGGTGTTACTACTGAAATCATGAAAAATGCTTTGGAACAGGCTCGCGTTGGTCGTATGCACATTCTTGGAAAAATGAAGGAATGTATCGACAAACCGGCTCCACTTTCTCCACGCGCTCCTCAGATTCTTACTATGAAGATTCCTGTTGATAAAATTGGTGCTTTGATTGGGCCTGGCGGAAAAAATGTAAAAGCGTTGTGTACTCAGTATGGTGTTACTATCAACACTGACGATGATGGAACTGTAACAATTTATGGTAAAACTGGAATTGCCGCTGAAGCTGCTAAAAAAGCTGTAAAAGGCATTACAGAAGATCCTGAAGTTGGCACAATTTATCAGGGAACTGTTAAACGAATTATGGAATTTGGTGCGTTCATTGAAATTCTTCCTGGAAAAGAAGGTTTGTGTCACATTTCAAAACTTTCTCGTCAGCGTGTGAACAAAGTGACTGATGTTCTAAAAGAAGGTCAAGTTATTCCTGTAAAACTTCTGGAAGTGGACAAACAGGGAAGACTTAATCTTTCTTATATTGATGCATTGGAAACAAAATAAAATTTGCAGAAACTGACTGTTATCTGATTTATAACGGTATTTTTGTAACTTTTTTTTTAGATAAGGCATTGTGCAGTTTTTTACTGTGCATTGCCTTCTTTTTTTTTATGATGTTTTATGGTATAATTTATTTATGAATAAAATTGATATTAAATGTATTGCACAAAAAGGTGCTGTAATTCCACAATACAAAACTTGTGGCGCTGCTGGCGCTGATTTATGTGCTCTTTTGGAAAAACCTTTAACTATTGCATGTGGAAAAACTGCAATTGTTCCTACTGGACTTTTTTTTGAGATTCCAAACGGATATGAAATTCAGATTCGTCCTCGTTCTGGACTTGCTGCAAAAAATGGTGTAACTGTTTTAAACACTCCTGGCACTATTGACAGTGATTATCGCGGTGAAATAAAAATCATTTTGATTAATCTTGGTGATGAGGATTTTGTCATTAACAGTGGAGACAGAATTGCACAGATGATTGTTGCGCCTGTTACACAAGCTGATTTTTCGATTGTTGAAAATCTTTCTGAAACTGAACGAGGAACTGGTGGTTTTGGTTCTACTGGTGTAAAATCTTAATCAATGAGCTGTCGGGACGAAAATAAAAATAGTTTTTCAGAGTTTTCCTCTTTTTCAGATTTTCTTGAGCGAAAATGGATTAATTTTAAAACGCGTGGTAAAAACTTTTTCAAAAATATGAAAAACCTGCGTTTTTTTTCTTTTATTTCCAGTTGCATTGAAACTATTCAGGTAAAAGTTTTTAAAAAAGGAACTCTTAAAAATCATATATTAATTAAATATCTTTTGAAAGATTTATTTTTATATTTTCTAGTTTCGTTTCTTTTCTTTTTTATGATTTTTTTTGTAAACCAGATTCTGCTTGATGTTGAAAAACTTCTTGCAAAATCTGCTCCTTTTAAAGATGTTATGAGGATTATGGTTTACAGTCTTCCATTTATCGTGGCTCAATCAGCTCCATTTGCAACTTTGGTTGGTTTTTTGATGAGTTTGGGCGGAATGATGAGCAGCAATGAGATTTTGATTTTCAGAGCTTCGGGTTTTTCATTTTTAAGGATTCTAGTTCCTGTAGCTTCTTTGGGATTAATTATTTCCATTGGTTCTTTTTTTGTAAATGATTATCTTTTACCTTTGGGACACATGAAATATAACAAACTGATGCGTGAAATTATGAATTCCACTCCATCAATTGAACTTGAATCTAACAGTGTAAAAAAAATCGATAAATCTCATGTTGTAATTGGCGATGTAGACGGCTCTTCTGTTTCTGACATTATTCTTTTTGATTCTGATAAAGACTCTGATAGAATTATTGTGGCTGGAGATTCAAAACTTACTGGTGCAAAACAGGAAGGAGTTTTGATGCAACTTGATATGAATGATGCTATTGTTGTTTCAATCGATAAGGAAAATCGAAAAAACTTTGATGTCATGAATTCTGAAAAAACTATTTTAAACATTTTTGATACAGCTGTTTTAGGAACATCAAGTCGATCAGCAAGAGAAATGACAACTTATGATTTAACAAAAGCCTTGAACGAGATGAAAGAAGAATATAAAAGCGATCCTTCTTTGAAAACGAGGGTCAACTTGTGGACTATGGAATTTCACAAAAAATTTGCACTCCCCTTTGGTTCCATTTTCTTTGCTTTTCTTGCTTTTTCCATTGCTTTTCTGTTTGGAAAACATAATGGTCAAACTCTCGGATTATTTTTGGGACTTATAATTTGTGTAATATATTGGGCAATGCAGATTATGGGGCAACTTTTTGTCCAAAAAGTTGGTGCCAACGCTTTTTGGTGTATCTGGGTTCCTAATTTTGTTATTGGATTTTTTGGAATTATCTTTTTAATAAAACTCTTAAAAAAATGAAACTTGTTATTTATTTGTTTAAAAAAATTATTCCTCTTTTTTTTGGAGCAATGGCCTTCTTTGCGCTTGTGTTAAACCTTGTCGATTTGTTTATGAATATTGCTAATTATCTTCAAAATGGCTGTGCTTTAAAAGACATTTTGACAGTTATGGCAAATTATGTTCCAAAAACTATCTGGTATTCTGTTCCTGTTGCAATTCTTTTTTCCACATCTTATGTTTTAAGCGATATGTATGCAAATAATGAAATTGAAGCACTTTTTGCATCTGGTGTCTCACTATTTAGATTTACTTTTCCAATTCTTTTTGTTTCTTTTATTCTTGCTTTTGGTCTTTTTGCCTTTGAAAATAAATTTGTTGTAAAAACTTATGAAAAAAAAGTTCAGCTCCAAAATCAACTGCTTGGAAAAACAACTAATGAAAATAATTCTGATGTAATTGTTCTTTCTGATAACGGAAAAATCATTTACAAAGCAAACAGATATTATGAAGATAACAAACAGTTAAAACGAATTTATTTCATCTTTAGGGATGAAAATAAAAATCTTGAATCTATCATTTTTGCTTCACAGGCTCAGTGGAATTTTGACAAAAATATTTGGGCTCTTGACGGTGCTGTTCAGTATATTCCCGACAATCAGGGAATGAAAATTGTTCCGCTTGATTCCAATTTCACAGACAGACTTACTGAATCTTATGAAATTTTTCGAAAATCGAATATTGATGTTCAGTCTGTAACTGCAAAAGAGGCTAAAATTTATGTTGAACATTTAAAAAAAGCTGGTCTCCCATATAATGAAGAGCTTTCTGAATACTACAAAAAATATGCTTTTCCTTTTATCGTTTTTATTGTAGTATTTTTATCAATAGGTTTGACTGGAAAAACGAAAAAAAATGTACTTTTAATCAGCCTTGCTTCCTGCATAAGTGCTTCCGTTTTGTTTTATGTTTCCATGATGATTACGATGGTACTTGCAAAACACGGATATATTTCTGCATTTATGGGAGCATGGTTTCCTGTCATTTTTTTCACGATTCTGAGCATTATTTTACTCAGATACAGCAGGACATAACAATTTGATTCAATAATTTATCCTGAACGTGTTGCGATTAATTTCAATACTATGCATCAGGTTTTAATAAAAAAAAAGGAATAAAAATGGAAAAAATATTTGATATTCATCATAAATCTTCAGACGGAAATGCAAGAACAGGAGTGCTTCATCTAGCTCATGGCGATGTACAAACTCCTGTTTTTATGCCGGTAGGAACAAACGCTACAGTTAAAGCGATGCCAAAAGATTTTCTTGAAGATATTGATTTTGAAATTATTCTTGCAAATACTTATCATCTTTTTTTGCGACCTGGTCCAGATTTGATTCAAGAAGCCGGCGGTTTACACGGATTTTCAAAATGGCAAAAAAATTTTCTGACTGATTCAGGCGGTTTTCAAGTATTTTCTCTTTCTAAACTTCGCAAAATTACTGATGAAGGAGTTCGTTTTCAAAGTCATATTGATGGAAGTTACCATATGTTTACTCCTGAAAATGTTGTTTCTCATCAAGTAAAATATAATTCAGATATTCAGATGCAGCTTGATGTTTGCACTGGTGCTGGAACTTCTCAAAAAGATGCTCAAAAGGCCCTGAAAATCACAAGTGACTGGTTACTTCGTGCAAAAAAGGAATGGGAAAAAGAGCGCGAAAATGGTTACAAAGGTATTTTATTTCCTATTGTACAGGGAAACTTTTTCGAAGATTTACGTCAGCAAAGTGCGCAATTTGTGGACAGTCTTGATATGCCAGGAATTGCAATCGGTGGTTTAAGTGTTGGCGAAACTCCTGAAGAATTCAAGCATTTTTTGAATCACACAGTAAAATATCTTTCTGAAGATAAACCAAAATATGTTATGGGAATTGGTACACCTGAATATATTCTGGATGCTGTGCAGGCCGGCATTGATATGTTCGACTGCGTTTTGCCTACAAGAAATGCAAGAAACGGTTCATATTTTACTCACAGAGGCATGCTTTCAATTAAACAGGAAAGATGGATTCATGATTTTGGGCCTGTTGACAGCGAATGTAAATGCAAAGTGTGCCAGACTTATTCAAAAGCATATCTGCGTCATCTTTTTAAAGAACAGGAAATTCTCAGTTCCATTTTGGCAAGCTATCACAATCTTTATTTCCTTCATAATATGATAAAAGAAATCAGGATTGCTATAAATGAAGACAGATTTGAAAAATATCGAAAAGATTTTCTTGAAAAATTTCATCAGGGTGTAGTATGAAAAAAATATCTGCTTTTTTAATTTCAGTTTTGCTTTTTTTTCCAGTTTTTTCTCAAGAAGTTGATGAAACTGCTCAAGTCAATCAATCAGATTCTGTTCATAATACCGTTTTAGATAATTCCGAAATGCAGGAAGCAGAATCTCAATTAACAGAAGAAGAAAAACTGAATACTGAAAAGCAGACTGACGTTGAACAAAACGAAGAATCTCAAGCAGAATCTCAAAACGAATCAGAAGAAGTCAAAAAAGCTGAATCTGGTTTTGCAGAAGTGCCGCCGCCAAAACGCCCAAAACCTATAGATTCTCAAAAAGCAGAAAAAGCACGCGAAAAAGATGAAACTGAAAATGATGAAGAAAATTTTAAGAATACGATAAAGTATGGAATTCCATCAGAAATTTCTGAACTTGTGGAAAAACTGATAAAAAATGATGATCCGCGTTTTACAGAAGAACTTTATGATGTTTTCCAGGAAACAAAAAATGTAACAATTCAACTTCAGATATTAAAATATTTTACAAAACAGGAAGATCCTTGTCTTGAAGATTTTGCTGTCGAACTTATCAATGATCCTTATGATGCAAAAAAGGAACTTGTAAAATCTTGTTTTGAATACATCAGTGCGGTAAAAACTGTTCAGGCAATTCCAGCAGTCCTCACACTTATAGAAACTGAAAATGAAGATTATTTTAATGATGCAATTTCTGCGATTGGTGAAATTGGAGGCTCTTCGGAAGCCGTTTTTCTTGTAGAATTACTAGACCGTGACGATTTGAGTGATGCACAGCGTCAAACTCTTATGCGAACATGCGGAAAAATGCATGCGTTAGAAACATGGGATAAAATTACTGCCATTTTGGAAGATGAAGATGAAAATACTTATGTCAGAATGTACGCAGCTGAAGCAATCGGTTTGATGCAAAAAGAAGAATCAGTTCCTGTTTTGATAGAAACATTCTCTGAAACAGACCCAAATCTCAGGCAATATGTCATAAAAGGACTATCTAATTTTCCCGAAAATGAAGATGCAAAAAACACAATCATTCAAGGAATAAGAGATGAACATTGGCGCGTCCGACAGGAATCGATAAAAGCCTGCAAAGAAATGGAAAACACAAAGGCCGTTCCTTTTTTGATTTATAGAATAAAAAATGACAGCGAAAAAATAATTAAAGAAGAAAGCATTAAGACAGTTGCTTTTTTAAACACAAATGAAGGAAATGATTTTTTGATTTCGCAACTTCAGGATAAAAAAGTGGGTGATGGAACAAAAAAGAAAATCATCGAATGTCTATTAAAAGAAAATCATGCAGGACAAAAAGAAATTCTTGCACTTGCTGAAGAATGTATCAAAGATGACAAGAAAAAAGATTTGCGCTATGCAATCGGGAAAGAACTTGCAAAATACGAAAATCCTGATTTTGAAAACATTTGTCTTTTATTTCTTGACTCAAAAGATACAACAACAATTGGACTTGGACTTGATATTTACAAAACAAACAAATTTTCTTCTGCTCAAGAAAAAATGCGCTCCCTTTATAGTGAAAAAAAGACAAACAGCAGCATAAAATCGCGAATTCAGAAAATGCTCAATATCGAAGACAAAGACGACGAAAAAGCAAAAGAAACAAAATAGAATCCACGAGATTTTGCTGTTGAAAAAAATCTCTTTTCACTGTCTGATAATATTTTATCCCTTACACTTTTCCAAATCTTGCCAGTGGCCAGAATCTGAACACAGGCTTACCGATTATATATTTTTTGTTGATATATTGCGGTGACATCATTGAATAGTACGAAACAGACATTTTATCATCATTGCAAAGAGGTTTGAGAGTTTGTTCGTAAGAATGTCGTAAATCAAGAGAATTAAAACGATTGTCTCCCATCATAAAATAACAGTTTTCAGGGATATATTGAGGATTTCCGTTTGAATCATTTTCTGGGAAAAGAGGCATATTTCTTTCATCCAAAAGCATTTGAATATACCAGTTTAAAGTTTCAGCTTTTTGAAAATATGATTTTATCTGCTCATCATTGTTCAAAGATGAAAAATTCACTCCGGAATCAAGTAACTGAGCATAGCGCAAAACCATTTCTCCAAAAGTCAGTTTTGTCATGACATTTAAAGTAAAATTCGACTGCTGATAATAATCTCTGTTTCTGTTTTTACTTTCTATCCATGAAGTCATGAATTTTTCAAACCAGTCAAGACCACCTGTTTTGTAAATTATATTTGCCGTAATCTGCTGAACATTTCTAAACAAATCATATTCCCACAAATCTGGAGTCGTAAAATCACCAAGAAGATCATTATTTGCTTCATATTTTGAAATTTCTCTCACAATTTCACCGGCTCTTATTGATGCGGCATTCAAATCAAACTGTCTGCGTTCTTCTTCAAAATCTAGCATTTTCTGATATTCTTCTGCAGAAAGCGGAAAACTTTGAACTTTCTGTTTTTCTTTATGATGAACAGCATTTAAATTCCACGTTGCATATTTTTCATCAATTTTTGACGGAATAAAATCATCACTATCTTTTGTGCGCACATACAAAACTCCGTCCTGCATTACAAGTTGTTCACCAGGAAGACCTGTGATGCGCTTTACAAGAGGGTCAGCTTTCATTTCGCCATTTTCGTCTTTATTTAGATTTACAGTCATGAGAGAAAGCATATAAACAAGCTGCGAAGTTACAGTTTTTACTTCTGATTTTCTGTCCAGACTGTAATGAGGATTTCTCAAAACAATTGTATCTCCTCTTTTATATTTTCTAAAATCTGGAAGTCCTACATCTGTCAGCGGAAATTTCGGTCCGCAATCAATTTTGCTTACAAAAACACGGTCTTTTACTAAAAAAGTCGGTACCATAGATTCAGAAGGGATTTCGTAAAGCTGCAGAATAAAAATCTGGAAAATTAAAACAGTAAAGATTGACCAGACTAATGCATCAATCCAGTCAACTACTTCAAAAATTATTTTATTTAGTCCTTTGAATTTTCTTTCTGCAGGCGCAGTTTTCCAGCCTTTTACTATCAATGCATTCTTTTTTGGATAAAGTTTTCGTGAAGTTAAAAAAGAACATACAAAAATTACGAACCACAATATAACCGTAATGACATCGTAGAAGAATGGAGTTCCTTTTTTTCCTGCTCTTCGCAATATAAATGTTATAAAAAATACGTAAGGTAGGTATTCTGTCAGTTTGATTACTTTGTAAATCAACTTACCGTCAGTTTTTAATATCATTTTTAAAGAAAATAAAACAGTTAATGCACAATAAGCAATACCAATTGGGAAAGCTAAAAGTGAAATATCACATGAAAAATTAATGAGAAGAAGCGAAAATAAAACTGAAGCTCCAAGATTTATAAAAGTTGTAATTTTGTAATTTTCAAATTGTTTTGTAGTATTCATATTTTATATTATACAAAAAAAACTTTGCTTAGAAAAGAGATTTTTTTTACGCAAGAAGTTCCATTATCCTTTTTTGAATTTTTGTAATCTCGCCTGGAGATGTAAATTTTTCTCCTTTTAAACACTGAAAAGGTGCATCCGTTTCGCAAAGAATTCTTTCTGACGGCAGATTTTTAATGCAGTCCAGAACTTTTTTATTTCCGTTAAAAACCTGTTTTCCGAAACTAAAATATCCGTTTATATTATGATTCAAAAGACTAAACGCTTCTGCTGAAGGTCCCATAAATGAATGAAACAGTACTTCCGGCAACTGTGAAAGCTTAGTTTTATATTCAAAAAGTTTATGATTTGCCTTTCTGCAGTGGATGACAACAGGAAGATTATTTTTTGCCGCCATTTCTATCTGAATATTAAAAAATTCTTCCTGTTTTTTTTCAGTACTTTTAAATACATCTGAAAATAAATCAAATCCACATTCACCGATAAAAGAAATTTCCTTTTGCAAAATCAAGTTTTCTAGAAAATATATAGAAGAAAAGTCATAATTCTGTACATTTTGAGGATGAAGACCATAAGATTTTATAATAAAAGATGGAGATTCTTTTTGGATTTCCCATTCATTTTCACAATGAGCACAGGAAATCCCCGAAAAATCAACTGGAAAATCACAAATTCCAAGATTTTTACAATCTGCATAATGAAAATGGGCATCAAAATTCAATTTTTTTACAAATTTTTCTAACATTTTTTTTTTATAATCCGATTATATAAATAATGACATCTTGTAAAATCATTTTCAAGATAATTTTGTGGAAAATTTCTTATTCAATACGGGAGGTAAGAAAATATGAAAACTTACACACTTAAAAGCATTGGAAAAAATACTGACTATATGACTATTCTACGCGAAATGGAAGACGGTTTTGTTGTAAAAATCGTACGTGATTTAGACGGCTACGAAGATGTAAAAACTGACTACATCTCAAAAGAACTTTTTGACAGCTGCATTCGCACAGGCTATTTGACAGAAATAACAGAAACTGTAAAAATTGCGGCAAATGCATAATCAAACATCAGTCAAAACTTTCTTTTGAAATCAACAGGAGAGCCTGATTTATTCTTTCGTCCTTGGAAGCAGGCTCAAGCCAGTGGATTTCTACACCTTTTTTTTCCATCATTCTAAACCATGTCTGCTGACGTTTTGAAAACTGTCTGATTGCAATAAAAAGCTGTTCAAACAGTTCATCTTTTGAAGCAATTTTTCCCTGCAGAAACAATGAACAGTAACGATATTCTAATCCTAATTTTTCAAGACGTTCCCAACTGATACCGTCCTCATGAATGGAACGAACTTCATCAATCATTCCTTCTTCAAGTCTTTCTTTTAGCCGAATAGAAATATTCTGCCAGAGTTGCTCACGGTCAATTGTAGTTCCGATGATAAAAGGATTAATTTTTGGACGATAATCTGAAGTTGTATCATTTCCTCTTTTTTTTGCTTCGATTATTTCAATTGCCTTAATAACACGCTCTTTTTCCTGCAAATCTGCTTTTACATGTAAATCAGGCTGTTCTTTTAAAAGCCGTTCGCATAAAACTTCTAATGGAGTTGATTCAAGTTCCTCATGAAGCACTTTATCTTCCTGCAAATTCACAAGCTTATAATCTCTGATAATTGCATCAAGATACATTCCTGTTCCGCCAACTACGACAGGTCTTTTTTTTCTCTTGATTATATCTTCAAACGCTTTATAAAAATCTTTTTGATAATCATAAACAGTATATTCAGCCGGCAAGTCAACTATATCAATAAGATGATAAGGAATTTGCTTTCCGTCAATGATATATTCGCATAAATCTTTTCCAGAACCAATATCAAGTCGTCTGTAAGTTTGTCTGGAATCTGCGGAAATAATCTCGCCATCAAGAGCATGAGCAACTGAAACTCCAATCGATGTTTTTCCTACGGCTGTAGGTCCCAAAATAACAACACAATTATATGACACGGCAAACCACACATTTTAAATATTCTGATTTTGGATAGCCAAGCAAAACTGGATGATCAGGTCCTGCTCCCCTTTTTTCAAGAATCTGCACTTTTTTGTGACTGTCCATCGCTGCGTGCATAATCATATCACAGAACATTGACGATTCCATAAAATATGAACAAGAACACGTAATCAGAATGCCGCCTTCTGTTAATAGCCGCATTGCCCGAAGATTAATTTCTTTGTAACCGCCGTAAGCTTTTTCTATCATTTTTGCTGATTTTGTAAAAGCAGGAGGATCAAGAATGATTACATCAAATTTTTTCTTTTCTGCTTCGTAAGTTTTAAGCAAATCAAAAACATCCGCACAAACTGCTTTCATTACTTTTTTCTGATGATTCATCTGAATATTGTGATTTACAATTTCCACTGCTTCTGGCGAAATATCAACAGAAATTACCTCTTTTGCTCCAGCCATTGCAGCATTTAATCCGAAAGCACCTGTGTGTGTAAAAGTGTCAAGAACTCGTTTTCCTTTGCAGAATTTTGCTGCCACCTGCCGATTAAATTTCTGATCCAAAAAATATCCAGTTTTTTGACCATTCATCAAGTCGACATCTAGTTTTATACCGTTCTCGATTATTGTGATTTTTGTTTCAAATTCTTTTCCAATCCAACCTGAAACAAGAGGCAAACCTTCTTTTTCGCGAACAGAAAGATCACTTCGTTCAAAAATTCCGTTTGGTCTGCAAACTTTTTCCAATGCATTCAAAAGCTGATTTCTAAATATTTCACAGGAAAGTGAAAGAAACTGAACTACAAGAAATACTCTGCTCTGTTCATCACAAAAACGCTCGCAGATAAATCCTGGAATTAAATCAGCTTCTGCAAAAACCAGACGATAAGAATCTTCTCTTGTAAAATAATCTTTTCTCATTTTGTATGCATTAGAAATTTTTGATTCCCAATAAGCATCAAGATTTTCACAAATTTTATCGGCATGCTGATTATCAAAAATTCTGACAGTTATTTTTGATTTTTTATTTAAAACTCCTGTTCCAAGAAAACCGCCAGCTTTTGTATAAACTTCAACAATTTTTCCGTCTTCAACAGAACATTCATTCAATTCTTCATTTTTCCATTCACTTTTTTCATCACTTTTATGTTTAAAATGTGAAATTTCATTATCAAAAACCCATGGAAATCCCTGTAAAATTTCTTTTTCTTCTTTTGATTTCAAAAAAACACGTGGAAATAAATTAGTACTCATAAATTAAAGTATATTATTTTTTTTCAAAAAATACCACTAGAATTGAAATAGTTTTTATTTTATAATAATTATATGCTTTTTATTTTTGATATGGGTGGTGTTGTTACTACCACTTTTGACATGCAAGTGATTTTCAATAAACTGAATACCACAAAAGACGATTTTTTTAACATTTGTAATCAACATAATGATAATATTTGGAATAAACTCGAAACTGGCAACATTTCTACTGTAGAATTTTGGAAAACTTTTAATTCCCGTGTAGAAGCTTTGCAGCGTAATCTTTTTGATGGATTTTTAAAAATTGGTGGAAAAGTAAAATCTAGTCACGAAGTGCAGATTCAAAATATTCCAAAAGTTGAAATGGATTTGTTCAGACTTTTCTTTAATCCAAAAATTAATGAAAAAACTTGTGAACTTATAAAAAATCTGAGGAAAAATCACAGAGTTGTGTGCGGCACAAACACAATTCAAAGCCATTGGGAAAATCACATGGAACGCGGAGATTATGCTTTTTTTGATAAAACTTATGCTTCAAATAAAATCAACTGCGCAAAACCAAATCCACATTTTTTCGAACTGATTTTGGAAGCCGAAAATTATAAACCGGAAGAAACTTTCTTTGTAGATGATAAACAGAAAAATATTGATGCAGCAAAATCTTTGGGAATAAATACAGAACTGATGACAACCCCTGAAGAACTTTACAAAAACTGGAAAAAATATTTTTAGGCTGTTTTTTTTGGTAAATTATCTACTCCAAAATATAAAGTCTAAATCAAAATTACTCTGTTATAATCTCTTTTTTTTTGCTATAATCAAAATATGACATATCTTGCAAAAATTGGTGAGCTTACTTTAAAAGGCTCAAATTTAAAAGAATTTGAAAATCTGCTTGTACAGAATACAAAAAAATATTTATCAGGCTTGAATGTAAAAGTTGAACTTCGAGCCGGCCGGCTTTACATTGACTGCGATGAAAATGATTCTCAGCGTGTTGAATTCTGTTTAAATCATCTTTTGGGAATTACAGGATGGGCAAAAACAACTGTCTGTGAAAAATCTCTTGAAGGCATCAGCAAAGCTGTTTTTTCTCTTGCGCAACAAGAAGTTCAAAGAGGCTGCAAAACTTTTAAAATTGATGCACGACGCGCTGACAAAAGTTTTCCATTAAATTCTTATCAGATTTGCTGTGAAGCTGCTGGTGATGTTGAATCTATAATGAAGGTTGATGTTCACAATCCAGACACTACAATTTTTGTAGAAGTGCGTGAAAAAGTTTTTGTTTATGTTGATTCAAATACTGGTTGCAGAGGTCTTCCTGTAGGTTCAAGCGGTAAAGGACTTTTACTTTTAAGCGGTGGACTTGATTCTCCTGTTGCAGGTTACAGAATGTTACGACGCGGTATGAAAATTGAATGCTGTTATTTTCATTCTTATCCTTATACTTCTGAAGAAGCAAAACAAAAGGTTGTAACACTTGCTCAAAAACTCAGCAATTATGGCATTACAACTTATTTGAATGTAATTCCTTTTACGGATGTGCAGATGAAAATCAAGGAAAAAGCTCCTGAAGCATGGTCCACTTTGATGCTTCGTGTCTGCATGATGAAAGTTGCAAATCGTCTTGCAAAACGTTGTAAGGCAAAATGTATTATTACTGGTGAAAGTGTTGGTCAGGTTGCAAGTCAAACAATCGAGAATATGACTGTAACCGAACATTTTGCTGAACTTCCACTTTTGCGCCCTCTTTGTGGCATGGACAAAGAAGAAATAATTAAGGATTCATATTTTATTGACACCTATGCAACTTCTATTTTGCCATATGAAGACTGCTGTGTTCTTTTCAGTCCTCGCCATCCAGTTTTGCGTGGAACTCCACAAATGGCACAAGAAATTTATGATTCTTTGGAAATTGATGATTTAATAGAAGAATCTTACAAAAAAAGGGAAATTATTAAGCTTACCGTAAATCAGGAACCTCAGGTAAAAGCCGATGAAGGTTGTGTTGAAGACCGCAGAGAATAATTTTTTAAAAATTTCTTTTGAAAATTTTTATCTGAAATAAGGATTTTTATGACAAGTGATGATAAAAAACTGATTTATAATCTTCTCAAAACAGCTGATTCATGCTATTACGGTTACACTCGTGATATTTTTAACCAGGAATATGTTTTTTCTGATGATAAAAAAACAGAAACAATCAAAATAAAAGATTCAAATGACATTTCAGAAGAAAAAAATCATATTCAGCAGAATATTCATGAAAATGAAAAAGCAAATGGACTTACACTTGAAAGTTTGAATGAAAAAATGCTTCGTTGTACAAGATGTGTTTTAGCTCGTACTCGAAATAATGTTGTTCCTGGAATGGGAGTTATAAATCCACTTGTTCTTGTGATTGGAGAAGGTCCAGGTCATGATGAAGATATTCAAGGTCTTCCGTTTGTTGGAAAAGCTGGAATTCTTTTGGATAAAATGCTCAATGCCATCGATTTGGACAGAAATAAAAACTGCTATATCGCAAATGTCGTTAAATGCCGACCGCCTGAAAACAGAAATCCTTCACCTCAAGAAATGGACGCATGTTTTTCTTTTTTGCAGACTCAAATTCACATTTTGAAACCAAAAATGATTCTCTGCATGGGAAAAATCGCTATCGAAAAACTGATGAACCAAAGTATTTCCATCACACAAAGTCACGGACAGTTTTTTGAATATAACGGCATCCCTGTAATGCCAACGTATCATCCTAGTGCACTTTTGAGAAACACAGATCTAAAACGTCCTGCATGGGAAGACTTAAAAAAATTTAAAGCAAAACTAAAGGAATTTATCTGAATCAGCTTATGCTCTATCTGGAAATAATTTTAAATCTTCCTGTGAATCAGGGATTTACATATTCATACATTTCTCCAGAAAATGAAAAACCGGAACTTGTTCCTCAGATTGGAAAACGTGCTGAAATCCTGTTCGGAAATAAAAAAACAGAAGGATTTATCATCAATATTTTTGATAAACTTCCGCCGAACTGTCCTGTTGAAGAATCAAAAATAAAATCGGTAAAGCGAATTATCGATAAGCAACCACTATTTGGAGAAGAGCTTATTGAAATGGCAAAATGGATTTCTCATTATTATTTATGCACGCTCGGAGAAGCCGTTTTTTCTATGATTCCATCTGGAAGACGAGATGTAAGCGCAGGCGGTTTCAGTTTTGAACAAGATTTTTCTGAAGAAGTGCAGAATGAACTTTCCGATGAACAAAAACTTTGCGTAAATGAAATCTCAAATAATCCTACCGGTTTTCACTATATTTATGGTCCCACTGGAACTGGAAAAACAGAAGTTTTTTTATCACTTGCAAAAAAAATGATTGATGATGGAAAAGGGGTTATTTATCTTGTGCCTGAAATTGGACTTACAGGACAAGTCGCAAAAGATGTTGCAAAAAGATTTAATAACAATTGTGCAATTTTACATTCAGGTCTGACCCCTTCTCAAAGGCTCAGCGAATGGCATAGGATTATGAACAGAGAAGCCCGCATAGTAATCGGTGCCCGTTCCGCAATTTTTGCACCAGTTGTAAATCTTGGACTTGTGATAATCGATGAAGAACATGACGGTTCTTATAAATCAGGAAATAATCCACGCTATCATGCAAGACAAGTTGCTATGCACCGCTGTTCTAAACTGAACATTCCGCTTGTAATGGGAAGTGCAACTCCTTCTGTTGAAGCCTGGTATGGAATGAAAAAAGGCACAATCATAAAACATTTGCTGACAAAAAGACTTGCAGGCGGCGAAATGCCTAAAATCATTTGCATCGATTTAACTAAATATCCAACAGAAAACTGCATTTCCAAACCTCTGGAAGAGAATATAAAAAAAACATTGGAAAATGGGCATCAATCAATTTTGTTTTTAAACAGACGAGGATTTACACATTTTTTCAGATGCAATTCCTGCGGCTATGAAATTGTCTGCAAAAATTGTTCTGTTCCACTCACCTATCACAAAAACGAAAATCGTCTGCGCTGTCATTACTGCAACTGGTCTGTTTTTCCCCCTCAAAGCTGCCCGAAATGCGGTTCTATGGATATTGGAACTTCTGGTTTTGGAACTGAGTTTATAGAAGCTGAGACAAAAGCCAAATTTCCAAACGCAAAAATTGTCCGCCTCGATACTGATGCATTGAAAAATAAAGATGAACTTTTGACAACTCTTGAAGATTTCAAAAATCACAAATATGACATTCTTCTTGGAACTCAAATGGTGGCTAAAGGATTGAATTTTCCTAATCTAGAACTTGTGGGCGTTATTCTAGCTGATGCTGGTCTTCATATGCCTGATTTCCGGGCTGGTGAACGAACTTTTTCCCTGATTACTCAAGTTGCCGGGCGCGCAGGAAGATATTTTCCAAACGGAAAAGTTTTTGTGCAGACTTACAGCCCTAATCATGAACCAGTTTTATTTGCATGCCAGAATAAAATAGAAAATTTCTATGAATATGAGATTCGGCAAAGACAAATGCTTGATTTTCCGCCTTTCACACGTCTTTTAAGAATTGTTTTCAGAAGTTTTAACAAACAACTAGCGGCAGAAACTTCAAATGATGCTGCAAAAATTCTCAGTCAAAATATTCCGCGCGGTGTGGAAATCATTGGTCCAGCTGAATGTCCAATCGAAAAACTTAATTCATCATGGCGGTATCAGATTCTTTTAAAAGGAAATTCAATTCTGCCTCTTCAAAATGCAGCCAGAAAACTTTTATTTGATTATTCGCATAATCATAATGTTTACATTGAATACGACGTTGACCCTGTAAGTTTATTATAATAACCGCAATTTTGATTTCAAGAAAATTTTGAGTCTAAACATGACGTCTTATTCCATCAAATTTGATATCATACAAAAACAAACCTGTCGGCGGAGCCGTAACTCCAGCTTTTGTTCTGTCTTTTGAATCAAGAATTTTTTGCATAGAATCAAGCGACTGGTTATTTTTATCAAGATTTACAAGTGTGCCTGTTAATGTGCGCACCATTTTCCATAAAAAAGCATTCGCCTCTATCTGAAAAACAAGAAGATTGTTTCCCCAAATATCTTTTTGTAGAAAAAAGAAAGCATCATCTATATATCTGTTTGTAGAAACACTTTCATCACCGCTTGCTGCAAATGATGCACAGTCAAGTTCTCCACGAAGGCACCCGGCAAAATGATTTAACCGTTCAAGATTTGGTTCATACTTTTTTATGTGCCATGTAAATCTGGAATTGTTTGCAGGTGTTTGCGGTTCATAAGCAATAAAATAACGGTAAACTCGACTTGTAGCCGATTTTCGAGCATTAAAATCATCATCAACTTTTTTTGATTCGAGAATTCTGATATCTGATGGAAGAAACGCATTCAAAGCTGGAACAAAGTTTTCAGCCGGCATTTTTTCAATCGGTGAATAAAAATTTGCAGCCTGACCGAGAGCATGGACTCCGCTGTCAGTACGTCCCGAACCATAAAGAGGAATGTGAGTTTTATGGATTTTAAACAACGCTTTTTCGATTTCACCTTGCACCGTTCTGAAAGCTTCGTCACCGCTTTCATTATCCTGACGCTGCCAGCCGCAAAAATCAGTTCCGTCGTAAGAAACTTTCAGTAAAATATTCTGCATATCAAACCCGACTTTATATAATTTTCAAAAATTGGATAAACAATAAAAATAAAACTAAAAGTTTTCATCATTTACGAGCTTTGAAAGATTATCATAAAGATTTCTTGCATGCTCGAGTAATGGACCAGGCTTATTTTTCGAAGATTTTCCAAGTCCGAAAATTCTTGCAATTGCAGTTTTTGATTCACTTAATTTTTTTAATCGCAACTGAATATCTTCCTGCTGACCGTATTTATATTCCAAAAGACCACAAAGATAAATAACTCCATCCCAACCATAATTTTTATCCATGTCAGGTCCCATATTTGAAAGAGTAGAACTTTTTTCTTCTTTTGTAGTTTCTGCAATCACAGCCTGCTGATAAAAAAACAAGGCTTTACTATAAAACATTTTTGAAATCAGATCATAATTATGATTTGCACAACGCGTATTTATATCTTTTGTAAGCCAGGCAAGTCGCAGTGACAAAATTGCCTGTTTCATAGTAGGCAGCATATATGATCCAAAATCATCATAAGTCATCAAAGCAAGATAATACATTGCAGCACCATCAAAAAGTGTACGTTCTTTTTTTAAGTTAAAATAAGGAAAAATTGTTTCGCACGCCTGTTTTCGTTTATCTGAATGTTCAAAAAGTTTATCAGAATCTTCCTGTGTAATTTTTTCTTTAAAATCATTCCAAAAAAGTGAAGTATAGCAGAATGGACATGTTCCAATTTCATAAATCAAAGGATAAATTAAACCGTATTTGGCAGAAGGCTCAAAATTTCTGTGAAGTTCATCAGTAAGAGAGCCTGCAATCATTCTTCCGTTTCCGCTTCGCATTATTTCACGTTCAAAAGATTTATTGCAAACTGGACAGGTACATTTATCTTTTGACCAATAAGAAATTCCAACCTGTTTTTTTTCAGTTCCTTTTTTTGTTGTTGCTGCCATTTTTACCCCACTTATCCGTTTATTATAATTTTTCTATCATATCTGCCAATGTTGCATTTTATTTACTTTAATTATTCTTTATTAATCTTTCTTAAATTCCATAAAAAAAATCAAACACATTCGATTATCACAAAAGCAATTGCAAATTCTTTTTCATGACTTAATGAAACTAGAACTTTGCACGCGCCACAACGATTTTCCAGAATATTTTTTGCATTATTCTGAATGTTTAATGTCGGCTTTCCGTCTTGGTCATTTGTGATAAAGACATCTTTTAAATTAAAACCTGTAATTCCAGTTCCTAATGCCTTGGAAAAAGCTTCTTTTGCTGCAAATCTAGCCGCATAATGTTCGCACTTAGCATTTAAACTTCCGTTTTTCATTATTTCCTGCGGATTAAAAAATCGTTTTATAAATTCTTCATTTTTAACCCATTTTTCAAAGCGGCTTACTTTTGTAATGTCTGTGCCAATTCCATAAATCATTAAACCACATCCCATAATCAATCAATAGACTATCATTCAAATGGCTGAATTTGCGCCGTTAGAGTTTATCAGGAGTTTCTTACGAAACTTTTTTGATTAAGTTCTATTTTATTGTGTGTCATTTTCACTGACACTGTTTTCGTTTTCATTTTGAATCATGCTGTTTACAGCACCTTCAACTTTTGAAAGCATTAAATCTTTATGTTCTATGTCCTTTTCCTTATTTTCACTTTTTAGCTTTTCATCTGCAGGTTCAAAAACTTGTGCATCATCATTTTGATTTTCGTCATTTATTTCCAGCTTTTCAATCTGTTTTCTTGAAATTTTCAAATTAATCTTATCAAAAGATTTTGAAAGCAGTTCAAACTTTTTGGGATAATTAACTTTTACTGGAATAGAATAAATGCCTTCATCTTTTATAGAAGAACAATCGAGCTGAACAAAATTTTCACCTGGCTCATAAGGTTCCAAATCAGGCATAGTACCTTTAAGTGTAATATTTATTTTTGGAATATTAGAAACTATTTCAAAATCATCACCTAAATTCACAATTTTTACAGGATTATTTTCAAACTGTTTTTCATATCCCAAAGCAGAAATTATCACAGTTGCTTTTGCAGGATTTTCGTCTTCTATTTTAAAATTTTTGCTCACCTGCAGAAAATCACATTCGGTAGAAAAAGTGTTTTTGGCATTTGAAACATTGATTTTTGTTGTATCAATATGTGAAATTTTATCCAACACTGATTTTGCACCTGAAATTTCAATAAATGAAGGAGTCATTTCTATAGAAGAAATTGTATATCCATGCGCAACTTCACCAACGACGGAAGGAACTAATTCCACATATTTTATATCTTTTAAATCTACAGAAATTTCAACCTGATGATTTTTAAGTTTCACTTCAAAAGGGTCAAACTCCATAAGCTTTTCAGATAAAGAAATTTTTACAGGAATTATATAATCACCTTTTTCAGTAATGTCATCTAAATTGACAGTTGCTTCAAAATCTGACGGAACAACAGATTTAATATCAGAATCATTTCCGCGCACAACGACAGAAACTGTAGAAGGAACTTTTCCAACATGCATAACAAGTCCGTTTTCCACAATTTTTAAAGGAACTACAATATTTCTTTTATCAATCACAGAAGTTTGATGAAAAATGTATAGAAAAATGGATACAATCAGACAGATGATTTTTGCAGGCCATTTGTCAAGCATTCGTTCAATTAATGATCTTTTGCTCATCTACTGTATCCTCCAAAACTTTTTCTTCAGAAGTAATTTCCAAAACTCTTTCAAGAATTTTTCTAACTTCAGTAAGTGACAAATCGTAATTCAACTTTGCATCATAAGCAAGACTTAATGCACCAGTTTCTTCAGAAACGACAAGAACAACTGCATCTGAAACTTCTGAAAGCCCAAGTGCAGCTCTGTGACGTGTTCCAAAAGTTTTTTTGATAGTATAATTTTCACTTGTAGGCAAAAAACAGCCGGCTGCAATCAATTTACCGCCTTTTATAAAACAAGCACCATCATGCAAAGATGTATCTTTTCCAAAAATAGTCATAAGAAGACTTGACGAAAGGTCCGCATTCAATCTTGTTCCAGTCTGAATGTAATTTTCAAGCTGAGTATTCCGCATAAATACAGCAAGCATTCCGCGCCGTTGCTTTGAAAGCATATCAGCTGCAATCAAAACTGCATCAACATAAGTGTGCTTTGATCTGTTTCCAAAAGCAAACCATCCGTTCTGCCCTATTCTTATGAATAACTTTCTGATTTCAGGTTGAAAAATCAGGGCAAAAGCAATTACAAGTCCTGGTGCAATTAAATTCAAAAGCCAAAGTAATGTTGTTAAATCCAAAAGAATTGCAACACCAAAGGCAATTGCAACAATAACCAGAGCTTTGAACATCTGCACGCCATTCGTTTTTGAGATAAAATCATAAGCTTTATACAGAATAAATGTCATGATTGCAATGTCCAAAACAGGACGGATAAAATCATAAATATGAATAAGCCTGTCAAAACCAACCATAGAATATAATATTACACTATTTCAAAAGATTTATCACGTAAATTTTTTAAAATTCTTCTATATTATTGAAAATTATTAAAAACCCATCATAAAAAAAACACCACAAAGCTGATGGATTGCTTTGTGGTGAAAAAAAATTATTGAGGGGTTTAAGAAAAGTGATAAACACTTTCTTATAAATGATTTACTAAAGCGGTTTGTTTATTCACGCACCGCCATTAATACCAAATTAACGTTTCAGACTTAAAACTGTTTCAAGCAGAGTATCTGCAGTAGTAATAGTTTTAGCATTTGACTGGAAACCGCGCTGTGTTACAATCATGTCTGTCATCTGTTCTGACAAATCAACGTTTGACATTTCCAAAGCACCAGCCATCAATGAACCTTTTCCAGCAACACCAGATTCTCCGATTCTTGCCATACCTGAGTTGTTTGATTCAACATAAGTATTGTCACCAGCTTTTTCAAGACCGCGGTCATTTGCAAATGTTGCCATTGCAATCTGACCGATTGTTCTGTTTGTTCCGTTTGAATAAACTCCGGTAATAATTCCGCTTGAATCGATTTTGAAATTATCAAGATAGCCCATAGTATATCCATCCTGATAAAAAGCTTTTGTAGTAGACTTTGAAGCCGATTGTGTAATTGTATCTTTAAATGAACCGATTGTTCCAAGATTAATATTTAAAGTCTGACGATAAGGATTTCCCTGTTCATCAACATTTGAATCTGCTACTGCAAAAGAAGTCTGCAAAACAACCTGACCTTCTGGATTTGTAACGTTTCCTGCAGTATCAGTAACTGACTGCAAAGCACCATAATTATCAAAATTCACAAGGAAAGTATTTCCAACACCATCTGTAGTACCAAGACCTACTCTTGTCTGTGTATAATCAGCATTGTCCTGATCAATTACAACTGTTGCCTCCCACTGATTTGGATTTCCAACAACACGACGGAAAGACACAGAAAGCATATGTTCATTACCAAAACTGTCATAAATTTTCTGTTCAGTTCCCCATGTTCCTTTGAAAATATCATCAGCACTTGCACCTTCAAGAATTTCAGGAGTATTCTTGTTCAAGTTACATGCAAAATTAACGTTTGTAGTTTCTTTTGCAGGATCTTTTGAACCGACAGGAATAATCAAATCTTCTGGGGTTGCTGCTGTAGTTACGAGCATCTGACCGTTGATTTCTTCAGCCATCCAACCTTGAACACGCATTCCGTTTGCAGGATTAACTAAAGTACCGTCCATATCAAGACCAAAAGCACCATTTCTTGTGTAAAAAGTTTCTTCACCATTTTTCATCACAAAAAAACCATTTCCCTGAATTGCAAGGTCAGTTGAAATTCCTGTAGACTGAAGGTTTCCCTGTGTAAATACATTATCGATAGAAGCAACTGTCATTCCAAGACCAACTTCTTTTGGGTTTACACCGCCAAGTTCATCAGTTGGTTTTGCAGCACCGCTTAACTGCTGACTAATCATATCCTGAAAATTAACACGTCCACGTTTAAATCCGTTTGTATTAACATTCGAAATGTTATTTCCTATTACATCCATTCTTGTCTGGTGATTCTGCAATCCAGAAACTCCAGAATAAAGTGATCTCATCATATATTCAGCCCTCTTTTTCAAAAATACGTCTGATTAAGGCACGCTATCGCACATGCTCTTGACTCAGCCGCTTTTAAGGTTTGAAATAAACCTTTTATAAAAATTAGTTAGCGTAAATTGCTGCTATTTTATCCATCGAATAATACATACCGTTTACAAGAATTTGAGGATTGTCCCCACGTGTAGCACCTTCAACAATTCCTGTTGTGGTTGTATCTCCTATATTAAGTTCAACAGTTTTTCCAAGAGTCGAAGCTGCTTCTGAACTGTTGATTAATGTTGCCATTTTACTGAAAGCAGTGCTCATATTAGTCATCTGTTCAAGAGAACTGAATTGAGCCATCTGTGAAATAAATTGAGTATCTTCCATAGGATTTGTAGGATCCTGATTTGAAAGCTGTGTAATCAAAAGTTTGAGAAAATCATCCTTTCCCAATTCGCTGGAAGTCTTTTTACCTTCGCGCACAAGTGTTTTGTTATAACTGTTCACCTGGTTTTCAACCATAGTTTTTTCGCTTGTGCTCATCTGTGTGTTTAGTAGTTCCATCATCTACCTCTTACATAAATATAGCATTGCTTTTTTTATCACCGCAAAACTCCATTTTTTGAAGTTTCGGCAAGTGATATTTAATTGCTTTTTGATTGTTTTTTACAATCATTTTTATATCGTCAGATTATGCAACGATGTTTACAGAATAATTTGAATATTTTTCAATTTCTTTATTCATTCCTTCGTCATCAAAAGCAGCTCCAGACGATTCATGTGCATTTGAATACAGTTTTTTTGCAATCAATCCAGTTCCATCATTCTGTTCAAAACCAGAATTACTGCCAGACTGAGAACCTGAGTTATTGTATGCAACATCAAAATTTGCACCGTCAAAACCATTTTTGATAAAAGCTTCCCTCATTGTTTCCGCATTATCTTTGAAAACCTGTAAAGCTTCTTTCGACGAAACAATAATCTGTCCGGAAATATTTTTTCCATCAAGAGAAAGATGAATTTTTACATTTCCTAAATCATCAGGATGCAATATAAGATTAATCTGTCCCTGGTCATTATCTTTCAGAATAATATTTCCAGCTTTTACAAATTCAGAAATATTACTTTGAATCTGATTGTTTAGCATCGACTGAAAATTTGAACCATTTGCTCCAGCTGCCTGATTATTTAAAGAAAGCACATCTGCACTCGCAGCCTGATTCATTTCCATATTTATAAAATTAGTTCCGTCACTTGAAACCTGCACATCTGAAATCTTCAAACTGTTCTGACTGTTTTTTTCGTTTTCTGCCAGTAAAAGTGCATTCTGTTTTTCGCTATCCGAACGAAAATCCTGCACAGAAATCTTTCCACCACGTGCATCGTTTTTTTGCTGCATTTCACTTTCCAGCAAAGTGTCAGACGCCAAACTATTATTCATTAAATCAGAAAAATCAGCTTCGCCATTTTCATTCAAAGCACCAAAATCCATCTGATTTTTTTCAAAATCCTCATGGTTTTTCGCATTAAAAAGTTCTTTCACATTAGTCTCAGAAATATTTTTTCCGTCCTGCAGACTTTTTTCAACTAAACTTTGCTGGTTTTGTGAATCAACTCCCAAAACAATATCGTTTTTATCATTTTTTGAGTTTTTCGCATTTTTCAGATTTTGAATACCACCAAGATTTTGGGAAGCATCTTTTTTTTCTGAGTCTTTAGCATCATCAGCAGTCAAAATTTTCAGTTTATTTTGCCCCGAAATAGAAACACTTTCTTCTTCAATCTGATTTATTTTATTAAAATCAAGAGAGCTTCGTTTATTCTTTAAATCCTTTCTAGATTTTTTTTCATCTTTAGCTACTTTATTCTCATCACTTTCATTCAAAGAATTCTTTTTATCGGTTTCAGAAACTTTTGACTCATCAATTTTTTTAGATTCCTCACTTTTTTGAATCTTATTTTCCCTGCCATTGTCATTCATTTCCTTGGCAGAAGAATCCTCAATTTCATTAAAATTATTCTTTACCTCAGAATTTGAGGATTTTTCAAAACTGTCAGATTTTTCAAAAGACGTAGCAAAATTATTATCAGTTTTTTGAGAAAATCTTTCTTCAGTCCGAGAATTCAGCATATCCAAAAAAGAAGATTTTTTTGAATCAAAAGAAATATCAGAAAGAGAAAACTGATTTGTCTGATTTTCAACTAAATTTACAGAAAGATTTTGAGAATCTAAAGATAAATTTGTAATTGTCTGATACGACACCTGGCAAATCTCCCTAAACATTGCGTCAGATTTGCCAATCTAAAAAAAACTATTCTAAAGCCTCTGGTTTACTAATCATCTTGCGCTGAATAAGTGCAGCCCGCTCAGATTTCATCAAAGACAACCAATACGACCCCATAGAAGACGACCCGTTTGCAGCAGCAATTTCTTCAACTTTGCGAAGTACATCAATCACAGTCTGATCATCCATCGCTTCCAAAATTGCAACAGCAGCCTCAGGTCTCATGCCATTTAGATTATTAGCAATCTGTTCAACATTTATATTCTTATCATCGTATTTTTTTACCGTTTGGTTAAATGTTTTTTCACGTTCTTCCTGATTTTTTTCACGCTCAGAAAGTTCTTTCGCCACCTGCTCATTTTTCAATTCCATAGCCTGAATATCAGCTTCGCGCTTATCGAGTTCTTCCTGTAAAATCGAAAGAGCTTCACGCTGCTTAAAAAGCCGATCCTCATCCAAATTTGCAGTTAATAAATCAGATTGAGTATACGTTTGCGAAGTTTGAGGAGATTTTTTTAGGATTTTATAAACAGGGGCAAAAACAGACTTAACATGAACAACACCAAGATAGTCAAACCAAAGAAGCCCGCCCACAATCAAAATCAAAATCACAATAATGAGAAGAAAAGATTTTCCAAAACTTTGTTTAAACGACATTTTAAATATTTTAACTTAAAAATAATTTTTTTGCAATTAAAAGAGAAACAGGAATCATATTTTTATAATATTTGGGCACAAAATCAGACACCCAGACGCCTTCCGCCATTCCCTGACGGTCAGTCCTTCGGACTAGCACTTCGTGCTATGGCTCCACGCTTGGTGCCATTTTCACACCACCAAACGTTCAGTCACCTTTTATTCAGATTTTTCTATTCTATTAAACCGGCAATTGCAGCACCCAAAGTAATATCATTGTCACAAGAAACAATATTCCAGTTTATTCCCATCTGATTTGTCAAAATTTCATCAAGATATGCATTCACTCTTTCTTTTACTTTGTAAGTTTTAAAGAACGTAGTTCCATCACAAAGAATGCAGATTGGTTTTGAAGCATTTTTTCCTTCGCCAGTCTGGATTGCACAAGCACAAAGAATAGCAGCAGAATATCTTGCAGAACGTTCAACAATAGCATTCAAAATCTGGAACATTTTGTCAGTATCTTCTTCTGTTGCAGTATCACAGGCAATTTTTCCCAAATCACATTCTTTATTATAAGGAGTGTGAAGGAATTTATCCATTTGAATTAAAGTCAAAACTGGAAGTTTCAGAATTTCTTCGCAGGTTTTTGGAGTGAAAAGTGATTCTTTTGCAGCTGCCTGCAATGCAAACCATGAAACTGGTCCCAAATATGCACCGGAACAAAGTTTTTCAAGCCAAAAAACGCCAGGTTTTACAGTAGTTTTATCAAATTCAACATCAAAATCAGAGCGATTTACACTCAAAAATTTTCCGCTTTCACAAACAACAATCTGTTTATTAATTCCGCAGTATTTACATTCTGGCTGAAGATAAGCTGCATTCATTCCAGTTCCCAGAATAAATCCGATATATGATGAATATCTGTCACCTTCTGTAGCGCAGGCAGCACCAGCCAAAAGAGCTGCAACAGTATCATTGAGCATAGAAATGCGTTTAATAGAATTCCAGCCGTGCTGTTCCAGAACTTCTTTTAAACATTTACCGATTTCACATCCCACAACTTCAGGAGCTTTTACTTCCTTTGAAAAACCAAGAAGTACGCCATCTCCATTTTCTTTTATTTCCATAGGATAAGAAAAACAAAAACCTATTCTGTCAGATTTATTTTTCAGATGCTCAAGATTTGCGGCAAACTGTTCAAAAAATTCTTTTCGTGAAAGTTCTCTTTCAACTCCAGGCATTTTTGTTTTTTCCATATCAGAAATAGAAGGATTTCCGTTTTCATCAAAAGTAACAAGACAGGAACGGAAATTTGTTCCTCCTGCATCAATCACAATAACAGATTTAGATTTTGCCATAGCTGAAGGCGGATTACAAAATGTCCTAATCATATCCTGATCAGATTTTTCTTTTTTTAATCCTTTTTTCATATCATCTAAAATTGCCTGAGCTACAGTCAATACATCAACATGATTCACAAAATTATGGCGTGCCAAAAATGAACTAACTTGACTATTCATATACAAATCCTAAAAGAGTTAAAATATGCAAAAATAAGAGAAATCCCTTATCATTTTATTTTTTAATTATACACCTAATTGAAGATAATTTCAAATAAAGGTAATATATTTTTATGCTAAATCTTGAAACTTTAAAAGATGAATTAAATCCGCAGCAGTTTAAGGCTGTCACCACGACAGAAGGTGCCATTTTAATTATTGCCGGAGCTGGTTCTGGAAAAACACGTGTAATTACTTTTAGAATTGCACATATGCTGGACAAAGGCATTCCTCAAAGTCAGATTCTGGCTTTAACTTTTACAAACAAAGCTGCAAAAGAAATGGCAGACCGCATCAAAAGTCTGACACAAAAAAAATTACAAAATCTCACTGTATCAACATTTCATGCATTTGGAGTAAAAGTACTGCGGGCCGACATAGACAAACTCGGTTACAGGGATAATTTTTCTATTTATGATGAAACAGACAGAGTTTCTTTGATAAAAGAATGTGGCAGGGAACTGAAATTTTCACCTGAAGCAATGGACATCTACATGATTGGGAATTTAATCTCCAATATAAAAACTGGCAGGAAAAACTGGGATTCTTCAAATGACATGTACAGACCATTGTATGAAAGTTATCAGGAAGGTTTAAAACTTTTCAATGCTGTTGATTTTGATGATTTAATCGTGCTTCCCATAAAACTTTTTAAAGAGCATCCTGAAGTTCTTGCAAAATATCGTGAACGTTACAAATATATAATGGTCGATGAATTTCAAGATACAAGCCATCAGCAGTATGAGTTTATGCATCTGCTTGCAGATAAAAATGTTGCAGTCGTTGGCGATGATGACCAGAGCATTTACAGCTGGCGCGGTGCAGATTATCAAAATATTATCAACTTTGAACATGATTTTGATGTCACAGAAATCAGACTTGAACAGAATTATCGTTCTACAGGAACCATTTTGGAAGCTGCAAACGGTGTAATCTCGCACAACACAAACCGCAAAGACAAAAAACTTTGGAGTGGAAACGGAGCCGGTAAGCCGATTGAAATTTTCATGCCTGAAGACGAAAGCGACGAAGCAGATTTTATTGCCGAAAGCATTTTGGGCATTTCCTGTGAAGAAAAACGTAAATACGATGAATTTGGTGTTTTGATGCGCTCAAATTCTCAGGGAAGATTTATTGAAGAAGCATTTTTGCAGAATAATATTCCATACACAATGAGCGGAGGAACATCTTTTTTTGAACGAAAAGAAATCAAAGATGTCATCAGTTATTTAAGAGTAATTGCTAATCATGATGATGAAATAAATTTAATCAGAATCATAAATTGTCCGAGACGAGGAATCGGGCGTGCAGCTATCCAACTATTAAATGATGAAGCAAATCTGCAGGGGGGGTCCATGTGGAATGCAATGATTTCACTTGTTAATCGTCAGAATTCACCGGCTAGCGAAACTGTCAAAGAAGATTTCAGTGAGTTTATGAAAATCATCGAAGAACACCGCCAGAAAATTCTTACAGGTCGTGGTTTATCCCAAAAAGTCCGTCAATTAATAGAAGACATTAATTACAAGGATTATCTTTTGACAGAATATTCAAAAAACGAAAAAGCCGTTCGATTTAAAATGAAAAATATTGAAAGCCTTTTAAATTCAATCGAAGTGTGGGAAAATGATCCTGATAACGACAATCCTAATATTTTTAATTATTTAAATAGGATTACACTCATGAGCCGTGACAACGATGATGAAAATGACAAAGGAAAAGTAAATCTTATGACAATTCATGCATCAAAAGGACTTGAATTTCCTGTTGTTTTCATTGCCGGTGCAGAAGAAGGTTTAATACCTCACGCACGTTCTGTAGAAGAAAATAACGGTGATGTTGAAGAAGAGCGCAGACTTTTTTATGTTGCAATTACGAGAGCTCGTGACAAGCTTTTTATTTCATCATGCAGAAAAAGACGACACATGCAGATGGTCAGCGAAACTGAGCCAAGCCGTTTTCTTGATGAAATTCCAGCAAATCTAGTTGAATATCACGAACCAAAAACAATTACAATAGAAGAAACTGGAAAAATGTTCGGAGATTTTCTTGAGCAACTTAAATCACAAATGTAATTATTGAAACAAAAAAAGGTGACTCAGAATCTTTCACTGAATCACCTTTTTTTTAATTTCAAGTTTATTTCAAACCTGAAAAAATGTTGAGGCAAAGCTTTAATCTATAAGCGTTATCGTGCCTTAATCCGACACATTACCGTTTGTAAAGCTTTGTATAATAAGACAGGAATTTAGAAATATCACCAGTTATCTGTTCCTGTTTTGCACGCCATTTCCAGTTTGTACCAACAGAAGATGGTCTGTTCATTCTTGCTTCAGAACCTAGACCTATCAAATCCTGCATACATAGAATGCATGTATTTGAAACTGAAGATATTGCCGCAATCATCATATCTTGAGGCAAAGTTTCATCTTTACTTCTAAGATATTCTTTTGCATATTCCAAATCTTTTGGAGGACAGGTTTTCATCCAGCCTTTTATAGTTTCGTTATCGTGAGTTCCAGTATAAACCACAGAATTTTTTGTATAACTTAACGGCAGATAATCACTTGCTTCTCTTGAATCAAAAGCAAACTGAAGTACTTTCATTCCAGGAAAACCAACTTCCTCTAGCATCTGATGCACTTCTTCCGTCAAAAACCCCAAATCTTCAGCGATAATTGGAAGTTCTCCGTAAGTTTTTTTAATTTCATTGAACAAATCAGCACCAGGACCTTTTCTCCATTTTCCATTTTTTGCAGTACTTTCACCATATTTTATGCAGTAATAAGCTTCAAAACCACGGAAATGGTCGATTCTAAGAACATCATAAATTTTTAAACTCATTTCAAGACGCTTTTTCCACCAGCTATAGCCATCTTTTTTCATGTAATCCCAATTATAAACAGGATTTCCCCAAAGCTGACCGTCTGCAGAAAAACCATCTGGAGGGCATCCTGCAACTTCCACAGGTTTAAAATCGCTTCCTAAAGAAAACTGCTCTGGATTTGACCATACATCAGCACTATCAGCAGCAACATAAATCGGAATATCTCCAATTATCTTTATTCCATTATCATTCGCATAGTTTTTTAATGCAAACCACTGATTAAAGAATAAATACTGGAGCATCTTATAATAAAAAACTATTTCACTACAGTCTTTACTCCACTTTTTCAAAGCAGTTTTATCACGACGTCGCAGATTATCTTCCCAATTGTCAAATGAGACACCATTATGAGCATCTTTAATCGCCATAAATAATGAATAATCATCGAGCCAAAACGAATTTTCTTTACAAAATGAATCAAAATCTGATGGAAGATTTTTCTGGAAATTTTCCATCACTTTTTTGAACACGATTTTGCGGTTCACATAAAGTTTTCCGTAATCAACTTGAGTACAGTCTTCTCCCCAATCAATATTTTCAAAATCACTTTGTTTCAAAAATCCCTGTTCTACAAGTTTTTCTAAATCAATAAAATATGGATTTCCTGCAAAAGTAGAAAAACTCTGATAAGGAGAATCACCATAACTTGTTGGACCGATTGGAAGAATCTGCCAGTATGTTTGTGAAGATTCCTTCAAGAAATCAACAAACTGGTAAGCATTTTTTCCAAATGTTCCAATTCCAAAATCACCAGGTAAAGACGAAATGTGCATCAGCACACCATTGGCACGTTTATCTAAAGTAGTCATAAGCAAACCTATTCAATTTTTTTTACACTTTCCCCTTGAATAAACTCAAAAGGAACTATTTTATGACAGCATGAAGCTTTATTTTCTATGCTGTCCAACAGCACGTTTAAACCTTCGCCAGCAAGTTCTTCTTCAATCTGACGAATTGTAGTAAGTCTTGGACAAAAATAATCGGAAATAGTCAATCCATCGAAACCGATAACAGAAATATCATCTGGAACTTTATATCCTAAATCCCAAAAAGCACGACATGCACCTATTGCCATAGCATCAGACATTGTAAAAACAGCAGTTATATCTGGATTTTTTGCAATTAGTCGTTTTGCAGCCGAAGCACCGCCTTCAAAAGAATATTTTGCTATTTCATACGATTTTTCAAAATCAAAATGAACTCCTGCTGAAATAAGAGCAGAAAGAAAACCTTCATATCGCGTAGAAGAAATTTCTGAATCAAGTGCACCGCCAATCACACCGATTTTTTTGTGTCCGTTTTTTAAAAGGAATTCGGCTGACGTAAACGATGCTTTCAAATTATCGATACTGACACTCGAAAGATATTCACTTCCAACAGATGATGCTTGATTTGAAATCAAAACTGACGGAACATGAACTTTTTCAAATTCACCGCGAAGTTTTTTCGGACTTCCGCCAAGAAAAATAAATCCCAAAGGTTTTTGTTCAAAGTTTATTCTTGTGGCGACAAGTCCTTCGTTATCATTCTCATCAAGAACTACAACGTTTGAAGTATAAGGCAAATTTTCAAATTTTTTTTGAATTTTTTCCAACAGACCGTTCAAAAGAGTACTAGAAGCTCCTTTTACAATAATCACGATGTTTTTTCTTTCCTGAGCTTTCAGTTGTTTGGCATTTGTATTCAAAACAAAACCGTGTTTTTCCACTACTGCCATAACTTTTTCACGCGTTTTATCACTTACATCAGGATGATTATTTAAAACTCTTGAAACTGTACCGATAGCACAGCCGCACTCTTTTGCAATGTCCTTTATAGTCATTTTTCAATTAACCTTATGATTCAAAAAAAACAAATTTTACGTCACATAATCTTTTTTTGAATTCCTTTAGCAGGAACTCAATTGTAATATTTCAACATTTGAGTTCCCATTATACTAACCTTTTACAGCTCCTGCAATAACACCTTTAATAATATATTTTTGTGATGAAATGTAGAACGCAATAATCGGTATGATAGAAACTACAAGCATAGCCATAAATCCACCATAATCAGTAGAACCATAGGCACCCTGCATTGCTATCTGAATAGCAACTGGAACTGTTTTATGATCTGTTCCCAAAATCAAATAAGGAAGCAGATAATCGTTCCAAACCCACATAGCCTGTAATATTGCTACAGTAATGGCAGTTGGTTTAAGCATAGGAAAAACAATCAAAAAGTATGTTTGCAATGGATTACAACCGTCGATTGTCGCAGCTTCTTCTACTTCAAGCGGAATGCCCTTTACAAATCCAGTAAACATGAAAACTGCAAGACCGGCACCAAATCCAAGATAAACAAGGATAATTCCAAATACATTGTCAAAATTGATTGATGTAACCATAAATGTCATTGTGTACATAACCATCTGGAAAGGTACAATCATACTAAAGACAAAAATGTAATAAAGTACTTTTGTAAGTTTGTTTTTTACACGTACAAGATACCATGCTGTCATTGAAGTACCAAGTATTATAACGATAACCGACATAACACTTATCCATACAGAACGCACAAATGCCATAAAAAATCCAGAAACAGTAAGACCATTAATGTAGTTTTCAAAGCCTACAAACATATCACCTTTTGGCCATGCAAACGGATTTGTTGAAACATAAAGACGTGACTTAAATGAATTCATAAACACAAGTAAAATTGGGAATATGAAAATTATAGTCAGAGCAATCAAAATGGCAAAAATAATATATGATGAAACTGATTTTTTATTTGTATTTAAGTTTTCCATTATTGTTCAATCTCCTTTTTGTTTGTAAGTCTTAATTGAATAAAGGCAATTACAGCAACAATGATAAAGAACATAACAGCCTTAGCCTGAGCAACACCATGCCAAGAAGCATTTCTATTGTAGAATGTCTTATAAATGTTCAAGGCAAGCATTTCAGTTGTATTTTCAGGAGCACCAGCAGTTAATGCAAGGTTTTGGTCAAACATTTTGAAAGAGTTAGACAAAGTCAAGAACATACAGATTGTAATAGAAGGCATAACCATAGGAATTTTTACCTGGAAAAGAACGCGAAGCGGAGATGCACCATCAATACTAGCAGCTTCAATCAAATCACCAGGAATATTCTGCAAACCAGCAATATAAATAACCATCATATATCCAATAAGCTGCCAGTTTGTCAAAATCACAAGACCAAAAAATCCATACTGAGTTTTGAATGTAATGTCTTCACCAAAATAATGCTGAAGAACACCATTAATCAAAAGATTCCATATATAACCAAGAACAATACCACCAATCAGATTTGGCATAAAAAATACAGATCTGAAGAAGTTTGTTCCCTTGATTCCTTTAGTAAGCAAAAGTGCAAGAGCAAACGCCAAAACATTTACAGTTACAATTGAAACTATTGTAAAAAGCGAAGTAAATCCCAAAGCATGAAGAAAATCGTTATCCGCAGTAAATGCTTTAACATAATTCTTAAAACCAACAAAGTCTGTAATATCAGTTACAGTAGTAAATTTAGTAAAAGATAAACCAATACCCATCAAAAAAGGCACAACAAAAAACATCACAAAACAGAGTAATGTTGGCAGAACGAATACTGGAAAATACTTTTTTATAGGATTATTTTCTGTTTTCATATCTTCTCCCATAAAAAGCCAATGAGGAACTTTTTACTTCCACTTTGACTTTAAAACACATTCATAACGAAAAACGTGCAGTTATAAAAAGAGTTTGCACCGCAAACATTCAGATAAAACATCGAGTTTTTTTTTGTAATATGGGTGGCTTTTTGCTTCGCAAAAAACAGGCTTTTCAGGGTTTCGCTATCGCTACAGCCGCTTCCCTCGCTTCGCTCAGTCCAGTGGCCGCCTACGGCGCCCTTACAATCCTTGCCACAGTTTAACCATAAACTCGAAATAGAACAGTATAAAACTTTTTGATTATTAAAGAATATTGATTTGTTTTTTTAAATTAAGGAAGATAAGTAATAAGCCTGCCCAACTAAAGTCACACATTATGTTGAGCAAGCTGCCTGTACAGTTTGATATTTAATAACTCACTATACAGGACTTTTCATATTATGGTAGATTACATATCGCTTTCGCTAGCCCAATCTTTTACAACACTTGCTTTTACATCTTCCCAAGATTTAGCACCTTGTGCATAGCGCAACAAAGAAGCACCAAAGTTATCTTTGAAAGTCTGTGATGGGAACAAAGTGAAGTTCCATGCTACAGAAGTAATTCCAGGTTTAGCCATCCATTTAGAGATTTCAACTGCTAAAGGATCTGTTGGTCTTTCGTTATCAGCAAATGTATCAAATGGAGCAATGAAACCAAGTTTTTCTGTTACATATTTTTTACCAGTTTCTGAAGAATAGAGCCAGTAGATGAAGTCTGCTGTAGCCTGCTGATCCTGTTTTGAAGCTTTTTTATTGATACAGTAGAAGTTTTCAGTACCGATACAAAGTCCCTGTCCTTCTTCACCAGCAACACCAGTGTAGATTGGAAGATATTTTACATTTTCAGCTTTTACTTTGTTTCCAGAAACTCCAGAAATCTGACCCCAAGCCCAGTTACCATTCTGAACCATTGCACATTCTTCCAAAGCAAATTCAGCCATAGAATTATCAACAGTTTTTACACCAACATTTTTTGCAGGAATTACAGAATCATTCAAATAAAGGTCAAAAATATTTTTGAATTCTTTGTCATACTGGAATGAAATCTTTTTTGTTGCATCAGAGGCTAAATCAATATTGTTGTTTTTGAATTCGTAGTATACAGGAAGATTTGCCAAGTGTGTCTGCCATCTCCAGTCTTCACCAGCTTTCAATGAAGTTGAAGCAAATACACCTTTAATTCCCAATGCTTCTTTATTAGCCTGCATATCATCGCAAACTTCTTTAAGTGCAGCAAAGTTGTTTACTTCATCCATACTCTTATATTTTGTAGCCTTATTTGGAAGTGCAAAATATTTGTCTGTAATAGCAGCATTATAGATAATACCATATCCTTCAACAACATAAGGAATACCATAAACTTTTCCACCAGAAGTTACAGCCAAAGATTTATCAGTAAGATGTTTGTAAAGTTCTGTATTTGAAAGTTCAGCACAGTAGTTTTTCCAGTTTGCATATCCACGAGGTCCATTAATCTGGAACAAAGTTGGAGCCTGCTTTGTAGCCATTTTTGAAGTAAGAGTTGATTCATAAGCATTGTTAGCTGCAGTTTCTACAATTACTTTTACACCAGTTTCTTTTTCATAAGCAGCAGCAAGTTCCTGATAAATAGAAGCTACTTCAGGTTTAAAGTTTAAATAGCGAACCTGACCTTTTTTTGATTTTTTTGCAGCAAACATAGAAGTTGTTGCAGCCAGCAAAGCACATGTAACCAAGATGATTTTTTTCATTTTTTCCTCCTGTGAAAATAAATCATATAATAAATCCATTTTTCTGGAAACGTTTCTGATAACGTTACTGGAAACGTTTCCACTATATTTAGAATACCACCATCACTTTTTTTTGTCAAATGTTTTTTTTAAATTTTTGTGTTTTTTTTTATAAATTCCATTCCTTCCACAGTCCACCCCATATTCCATATCAAATTTTGAGAAAGATTTTCATGTGATTCAATCATAACCCTTTTTTTTTCAAAAAAAATGAGATATAATAATTTTATGCAGATTTTTTCATGGAATGACATTTTAACATCACTGAACACCGGCAAAGAAAATCCTTTTTTTTCTGAAGGATGTGGCATCTGCGTCGGAAGTTTTGACGGACTTCATAAAGGTCATCAGTTTTTGCTCAAGAAAATGATTGATTCATGCAAAAAAAATGAATTAAAAGCTGGAGCTGTAACGTTTACACGACCTTTACCAGCAATCAAACATCCCGAAGATTACAAAGGAGACATCTGCACACTGAATCAGAGAATTTCCCGTCTTGAAAAAATCGGACTTGACTTTATAATTCTAGTCGATTTTGACGAAACATTTGCTTCCATGCTTGGCTCAGACTTTTTCACAATTCTTGTAAACGTATGCAATCTCAAACTCGTTGCAGAAGGCTGTGATTTCCGCTGCGGTTATAAAGGTGCAATGGATGTACAGGCACTGAAATACTTCTGCGAAAAAAACGAAATCAACTCAATATTCATAAACCCAGTTTATTATGACAGCGAAAATGCAAAAATCTACACCCCCGATGATGCAGTTTACAGTGAAATTATTTCAAATCCATCAGAAACAATTCAAAGAGTCAGTTCTTCGCATATAAGGGAACTTTTACAAAAAAACTTCCGCACAACAGCAGATTTACTTCTTAGTTTTTAAAATTTTTTTTATTTATTACTGTCAGAACTTGAAGTTTCTTTATGCCTGTTATCAAAATATCCGCCATCCTCAAGATAACGTCTGCGAGTCATAATCAGATTAATCAATTCCTGATACATATTAAAATCAATCTCAAGCGACATCGGCAAAAGAAAAAATTCCGTTTCATCACAATATCGTTCAATAAATTTCGGATCAGTCACATATCCAAGCGAAATCATATTTGAAATTCTGTCAGCACATTTCAAAATTTTTGCTTTTTGACTTCCAGTGTCAAGAATTCTATGCAAAAAAGCACGCTTATCTTCATCAGAGCGGCGAGTCACTTCCATAACCAAATCCAAAACCTGCTGCCCTTCCTCATCCGCATTAATAATCTGGTTTTTATCAAAATCAGGAATATCCTCAACAGTGTCATGCACAATCGAAGCCTTAAGCAGAATAGAATCGATATAACCGTAGTCAATCAAAATGGCAAGCGTATCCATCTGATGACGAAACATATTTCCACCAGCGTGTCGTGCTTTTCCAATCAAACCGGTAGCAAGCTGCATATATGGAGCAAGTCGCATATCGCTAAGCTTTTGCATTTTTTGCAAATCCATTTTTTGAGAACGTTCAACATTCATTACATACTTTTGTTTAACCATATGCGAAACTCCTTTTCTAATAAAAATTCAAGAGGGAGAAGTCTCTCCCTCGCGCCAGCCCAAAGGGCTTCTGCTACCCTCTCGAGCGGGGCAAAATTTTCATAGTTCATGCCCCGCAACGCCCCGGGTTTATTTTAACTCTTCAATATACGCAGCAAGAGTTGCAATCTTTTTCTGACTTTCAGCAAGACGAGCTTTTTCTTCATCCACAAGATTTTGAGGAGCATGCTTTGCAAAATTTCCATTGAGTTTATTTTCACTCATTTTTGCGTAGCCCTGTTCTTTTTCCATAGCTTTCTGGAAGCGAGAAAGGAGCTGCTCTTTGTTTATGCTTTCGTCCACAAGAACAAATGCTTCAAATCCTTTTCCTACAGTTCCAATAGAAGATGCAGGTTTTGATTCCACAAATTCAATTTTTGCAACACCAGCCAGAAGCTGAATCATTTCTACTTTTTCTTTTGCAACTTCAGCAGCACTGCCTTTTTCTGTTTTAATCGCAATATTAATTTTTACAGCAGGATCAATTCCACAATCTACTTTTGCCGCACGCACTTTTGCAATCAAATCTTTAAGGGCTTCAAAACGTTCCTGAATTTCATCATTTTCACGTTCTGCTACAACTTCAGGATAAGGCGCATTTATAAGCATGCCGACATAAGTTGAGTTTGTAATTATTTTTCCTTTTCTAGTTGCTACAAGTTCAGCAAGCGGAAGTTTCTGATAAATTTCTTCTGTAACAAAAGGAATGTAAGGATGAAGCAATCTCAAAGATTCTTCAAGAATATTCATCAAAACTGTAGCCTGACGATCTTTTTCTTTATCATCACCATTTTTGAAATTAATTTTTGTAGCTTCAACATACCAATCACAAAATTCATTCCAGAAAAATTCCATAAGGGCACTTGCTGCATCGTTATAACGGTAACTTTCCAAAGCTTCTCTTGCAATTCTGGCAGCATTATTTAAACGTGCATAAATCCACAAATCAAGTTCAGTTAAATCTTCATCACAAACAGGAATAAGATTACGTCCTTCAAGATTTCCCAATAGATAACGGCTTGCATTCCATACTTTATTACAGAAACGCGAACCAAGTTTAAATGAATCTTTGTCAATCAAAATGTCCTGACCTTGCGCACACATAAATCCGAGTGTAAATTTCAGAGCATCAGCACCGTACATATCAATAATTTCAAGAGGATCCATTCCGTTTCCAAGAGATTTTGACATTTTGCGTCCCTGCTTATCGCGAACAAGTCCGTGAATGTAAATATCATGGAAAGGAGCTTTGCCTGTAAACTCAAGACCAGCCATTATCATGCGGCTAACCCAGAAAAAGATAATGTCGTATGCAGTAACAAGAGCTGTTGTCGGGTAGAATTTCTGCAAATCAGGAGTATTTTCCGGCCATCCGAGTGTTGAAAATGGCCATAACCATGAACTGAACCATGTATCAAGAACATCAGGATCCTGAGTAAGATTTTTTGATCCACATTTAGGACAACAGTCAGGATCTTCACGACTTACAATTGTTTCTCCACATTCACAATACCATGCAGGAATTCTGTGTCCCCACCAAATTTGACGGCTGACACACCAATCTCTGATTCCTGTGAGCCAATGTTCGTAAGTATTTTCCCATTTGCGCGGGTAGAAAACAATTTCACCTTTTTTCCATGCTTCAAGGGCTTTGTCTGCCATCGGTTTCATCTTTACAAACCACTGTGCAGAAAGATAAGGTTCAACAACAGTTTTACAGCGGTAACATTTTCCTACTGAGTGATTCATCTTTTCTTCACTTTTGAAAAGACCTGCATTTGTTAAATCTTCGATTACGAGAGCTCTTGCTTTTGCACAAGTTAATCCACGATATTTTTCAGGAACATTTTCGTTTAAGGTTCCATCTGGATTTAAAAGATTTATTACTTCAAGATTATGTCTTTTTCCAACTTCCCAGTCGTTTGGATCATGAGCCGGAGTAATTTTTACCATACCAGTTCCAAATTCCATATCAACATATTCATCAGCAATAATTGGAATTTCTTTGCCAGTTAAAGGAAGTTTTAGTTTTTTTCCTACAATTGATTTGTATCGTTCATCATTTGGATTAACGGCAACTGCTGTATCACCAAAAAAAGTTTCAGGACGAGTTGTAGCTACTTCAATTTTTCCAGAACCATCAGCATATTCATAATAAAGATGATACATTGCTCCTGCAGTATCTTCGTGGTCAACTTCATCATCAGCAAGAGCCGTACCGCAACGAGGACACCAGTTTACAAGTCTGTTTCCTTTATACATCAATCCGCGTTCATAAAGTGTAACAAAAACATCTCGAACTGCTTTTGAAAGTCCTTCATCATAAGTAAAACGTTCACGTTCCCAATCAGTTGAGTTTCCGAGTTTTCTCTGTTGTTTTACAATGATGTTGTGATGGTCTTCTTTTACTTTCCATGTACGTTCCAGAAATTTTTCACGTCCCAAATCATTACGTGTTAAACCTTCTTTTTTTAGCTGACGTTCTACAACATTCTGTGTAGCAATTCCAGCATGGTCAGTTCCAGTTACCCAAAGAGTATTATCACCTTTCATACGATGATAGCGAACTACAATATCCTGTAATGTATTATTTAATCCGTGTCCCATGTGAAGAACACCAGTTACGTTTGGAGGAGGAATGACGACTGTATAATTTCCCTGACACTTATCACACTGACAGTGTACTGGAGAAGATTCATCACTTGCAGGTTTAAAATAACCTTTAGATTCCCAGTCATTGTAGATACGGTCTTCAAAAGATTTTGGATCGTACGCCTTTTCAAGTTCAATTGCTTTCATTCACTTTCCTCACAACAAAAAAATAATCATTAACAATCGGTCCGCACCAGACAGACTTTTTGTACAGTAAGACAGATTTTTTATTCCCCTGTTCTGCTGTTTTTCGTAATAATATATAGTAAATTATAGAGTTTTGCAAGAAAGTGTATTTTTTTATCTATATATTTTAGTATGAGTTTTATTGATATTCTTTTATTTTTATTTTACTGTAGACTATTTTGAAAAAATGCGTTATTCTTATTATAATTAATTTTAATCTAATTTTTTAGGAGATATAAAATGGCAGTTAGAGTTGCTATTAATGGTTTTGGCCGTATTGGTCGTTTGGCTTTCCGTCAGATGTTCGAAGCTGATGGTTATGAAGTAGTTGCTATCAACGATTTGACAAGCCCAAAAATGCTTGCTCACCTTCTTAAATATGATACAGCTCAGGGTGGATTCATGGGTCGTATCGGTGAAGGAAAACACACTGTAGAAGCTACAGAAGATTCTATCATCGTAGATGGAAAAGAAATCAAAATCTCTGCTGAAAAAGATGCAGCTAACTGTCCATGGGCAGCAAACAAAGTTGACGTAGTTCTTGAATGTACAGGTTTCTACTGTGCAAAAGACAAAGCTGCTGCTCACATTACTGCAGGTGCTAAAAAAGTTGTAATTTCTGCTCCAGCTGGAAATGATCTTCCAACAATCGTTTACAATGTAAACCACAAAACTCTTACAAAAGAAGATAACATCATTTCTGCTGCTTCTTGTACAACAAACTGTTTGGCTCCAATGGCTAAAGCTTTGAATGATTATGCTCCAATTGCTTCTGGTATCATGTCTACAATTCACGCTTACACTGGTGACCAGATGATTCTTGATGGTCCACAGCGCAAAGGTGACCTCCGCCGTTCACGTGCTGGTGCTCAGAACATCGTTCCTAACTCAACAGGTGCTGCAAAGGCTATCGGTCTTGTAATTCCTGAATTGAACGGAAAACTTATCGGTTCTGCTCAGCGTGTTCCAACACCTACAGGTTCTACAACTATCCTTACTGCTGTTGTAAAAGGTAAAGATGTAACAAAAGAAGGAATCAACGCTGCAATGAAAGCAGCTGCTACAGAATCTTTCGGATACAACGAAGATGAAATTGTTTCTTCTGACGTTATCGGTATGAAATATGGTTCTTTGTTCGATGCAACACAGACTATGGTTTCAAAAATTGATGATGATACATATCAGGTACAGGTTGTTTCTTGGTACGATAACGAAAACAGCTATACATCACAGATGGTAAGAACAATTAAATACTTCGCTGAAAACTGCTAAGTTTTGATTTAGTTAGAAAAAGGCCTTCTTCGGAAGGTCTTTTTTTTTGCCTGAAACTCTTTTCAATATCGTACGACTTTACTAGTCGCTTTATTGCTTCGCAAAAAGCTCCTACACGACCATACGCACTTGCTTTGGTCGTGGGTACGATAACGAAAACTCTTACACATCACAGATGGTAAGAACAATTAAATACTTTGCAGACAACTGCTAAGTTTTGATTTAATTAAAAAAAGGTCTTCTTCGGAAGGTCTTTTTTTTTGCCTGAAACTCTTTTCAATATCGTACGACTTTACCAGCCGCTTTCTTGCTTCGCAAAAAGTTTTTGCACAACCATACGCGCTTGCTTTGCTTGTGGATACTCTAAAGTGAAAAATTGGGGACAGACCTTATTTTCATGCTGAAATTTCAGTTTTCAACAGTTGACATTTTGTACGTTAAAATGGGGACTGACCTTGGTAATATAAACAGGCACGAACAATATCAGCAAGGTCTGTCCCTGTTTTAACTCAATCTGTCAAACTCGCGCCAACTGCAAACCAAACTAACTGTGAAGTTCAAATTTTCTGGAACGTGCCACAGCAAGTTCGCCAGTTGACTGTCTGAGGCGCAGGGTTTTAAACTGCACAGCGCACCGAGGCTTGAACAGGCACGCAAAGCGTGAGTTACAAACGATGTCACGTGCTATTTGTATTTCATGGAAAAAAGGGGACAGACCTTGTTTTTATAGCACAAGTTTTATTTCCCCCCTCCACACTCCTGCACGTGACATCGTTTGTAACCGAGCGTTAGCGAGCTGTGAAAGGCGACTGACGAACTGCACTTTGCTGAAAATATAAAAAATATCTGTATAATCGGTTATTTTTAATTTTTCGTAACTTTTGAAAATTAAATAGGTATACTTGAAATAATTCTATAAAAATGTTAAATTATATGGATAAATTGTATATTCACTAATTTAAGGAGTTCCCATGTCAGGACATAGTAAATGGGCCACCATTAAACATGCAAAGGGTTTAGCCGATGCAAAACGTGGTAAAATTTTTACAAAATTTATTAAGGAAATTTCTATCGCAGCTCGTATGGGTGGAGGTGATCCTAACTCTAACCCTCGTCTTCGTACTGTAATTATTAAAGCTCGTGCTGCAAACATGCCTAAGGATAACATTGACCGTGCTATCAAAAAAGGTACTGGTGAAGACGGTGGAGCAGCTTACGAAGAATTCCTTTATGAAGGATACGCTCCTGGTGGAGTTGCTGTAATGGTTGAAGTTCTTTCTGATAACAAAAACCGTGCGGCTGCTGACATCAAAAATATTTTCAATAAGAGTGGCGGAAATCTTGGTACAACAGGTTCTGTTTCTCGTATGTTCCAGAGAAAAGGTACTATTGAACTTGATGCTGAAAAAGTAAACGAAGATGAAGTTATGGAGGTTGCTTTGGAAGCTGGTGCTGATGACATCGTAAACGAAGATGGAATCATCACTGTTACAACTTCTCCAGATGCTTTCTCTGGTGTTGCTGAAGCTTTGCAGGAAAAAGGTTTTGAAACTCTTTCTGCTGATGTAGGAATGGTTCCAGATGCTTACACTCCTGTTGACAAAGACACTGCTGCAAAAGTTCAGAAGATGATTGACCGTCTTGAAGATAATGATGATGTTCAGAATGTTTATCATACTGCTGAATATCCAGATGACTTTGAACCAGAAGAGTAATTATTTTTTTTCTCTTTTGATAAAAACCGCTTTGATTCAGTTCATAGCGGTTTTTTTTATGCGTAAAAGTTGTATTTTTTTATTTTACTTATTAATTGATAACAGTGATGACAGGAAATTCATTTAAATCTTTACCAGGAACGTTTATTGAATCAAAAAATTCTCATCAAAAAATCAGAAGGGTTTTAGGAATTGATCCGGGACTTGCAAATACTGGTTTTGGAATTATTGATTTTTATAATGGCCGCTACAGAATGGTGAGTTATGGCTGCATTTCAACAAATGCGGATGAACCTCATGGGCAAAGACTTTTAAAAATTTACAATCACATTTCTTCTATAATAACGGAGTTTAAACCAACTGAAGCCGGCATGGAAACTTTATATTTTGCAAAAAATGTTACCTCTGCGATGAATGTCAGTGAAGCTCGCGGTGTTGTTTCTCTTTGTCTTGCTCAAAACTGTATTCCTCTTGGTGAATGGACTCCAAATCAGATAAAACAGGCTGTTTGCGGTACTGCCAATGCTGATAAAAAACTTGTGCAGCAATATGTTAAACTTCTTCTTGGTTTGGAAACTGAACCAAAACCTGATCATGCTGCTGATGCATTGGCTGGTGCAATTACACAACTACATTATTCATCCATTTGAAATATAAAAAAAAGCACAATAAATTTACACAGAAATTTCGTAATTATAAAAATTTATCATACTTTTTTGAAAAGTCTATTTACCATTTATACCCAACAAATCAAGATTATAATTATCTATGGCAATTTTGTAATTGGAACCAGCAATTGAGCTTGTAAAAAACGCTCCAAAAATCGAAAAAAGAGTTCCGTATGTGGCCATAGGACTAATTGTTTCTTGATACGGCAGATTTTCATTGAAAGTATAAACAACATTTGTTGTAATTCCAGCACAAGCAACACCAAGTAAAACGTAAGTAACAACAGTCCATGCAATATATCTTTTCATAAATGTTTTATTTTCGGGAACAGTCAAAAGCATTTTATTTACTTCCGAGTGTTTAAATTTTTCTCCGTTCGGATTTTGATAACTCGCATTTGACAATAAATCCTGAACATTCATAATATATTTTTCATTGAGAAGTGAAATCGACAGTTCCTTTTTATTTTCCTCATTTTTAAAACTGTCCAATTCTTCATTATTCTGTGCAAACGTAGAAAATAAACCGACAGCAATCATAAATATTGACAAAACATATTTTTTCATAGTTTCCTCGCAATAAAAATATTTAAATATCTTCTTATGTAACTTTTCAAGTTTACAAAAAATGTTACAATAATTATATACGAATTTTAAAAATAAACTCAGTAAGTTTGCGTTGATTATTACATATGCAACGCAAACTGATTAATATTCTTTTTACACTATTTATTTTATATTGTAAACAGTGTAAAAAAATAAACACTAGAATCAAAAATATTTATTTGTATTATCATATAAAATACAAATAAATGTGTTAACTTATATCTTTCATGATTTTGAAATTTAAGTTTTTCTAATGTTTTACGCCTTTTTTTCAATTTTTTTTCGAATAGAATCTAACGAAACGACAATACATATAGCATCGGTTTTAAATCCTTCCGCAGAAGAGGCCGATCCTACTACCGTAGCTCCAATTACAGCACCTATTTCAGTTCCATATGGTGCTCCAAGTATTTGAGTGCCAAATCCAGCACCAATTAAAGCCCCCACTGCTGCACCAGCAGCATCTGAAGCCGCCATCATTCCAAGTCTATGTTTATATTTATTCCATATATCACTTATTATTCCTCTATCAACATTATTCAATTCTTCATTATTTTCTAAAATCTCTATATTTTCATTCCAAAAATCCAATGATGCTTTTGCAGTTTCTGCATAACTAAAAAAATCATATAAACTCTCATTTTCAGGATTATCCAATACTTCAATCTCAATTTCAGAAATTGCATTTTTTGTTTCTTCCAAAGAATTTAGAGGTTCATCAAGAATACTTTCAATTTTTGAAATATATTCCGCACCTTCTTCAGTGAGTAATTCATTTCTCACAAGAGTTTCAGTAACAGAAACATCATTACTAGCATTACGAGAAAAGTCATAAATCATATCCTTAAAATAATATTTTTTATCAATTCTACCAAAATACTCTTCGATAGAAAAATCTTTATATGAAACCTTAGCATTCAAAATCTGTCGATTTGCATTATTGAAATAAAAATCATTTAACATATCATTATGATTTATTCCTATCTCTTCATATTTTTCTGGTAAAATTAATGACAGTTCTTTTTCATTTTTGAACTCAATTTCTTTTGACACAGGGTCATTTACTTCATTTTTACAACTTAAAAAAGTTGTTGCAGCAACCAAACAGAAAAAATTTTTTTTCCTTTATTCATTTTTTGCCTCCAAAAGACTCTTGATTTTTGTAATTAAAATACTTTTATAAGTATTTTAACCTACTAAATATTGTTACAAAACTATTTCATTTTAATGCTAATAGTTTATAATGAGTAGCATACCCGCTTTTAATGCATAGAACAATGGGAAAAATCTTGAAAATGACCAAGGTCACTGTAAAAGATGACCAAGGTAATTTCAAAATTGTAAATAATTTTACATTATCTTCCTTTATGTGATATAATATTTCTATAAAATTATTTAGACTTTGTTATGTTTTAGTACAATTAGGAGAGTTTATGGAAAGTAATAAATTATTTACAAAATCTTTTAAGAATTTTATTCGTTTTGTTTCCTTATTTGCATTAAGTGTTGTTATCTTTAGGGTTATTGAACTTTTTGTTTTCAATTGTACTTTTTACAATCATTCTGATAAGAATTGTTTTATTTCCGACACTGCAATGTTTTTTATTTATCTTATTGATGCTTTTGTTCTCATTTTATTAATTTTTACACCGACCAAATTTATTCTTTTTGGAATTATTTCTATTATTCATTCAATTACGATTCTTATTGACCAGCCTGAAAACAATATTGGAATTCTTCTCTTTTATACTGGAATTTTGGTATTAGCATTGACTGGATTTTTTCAAAAAAAAGGCAAAATAAAAACTATCATTTTTACTCTACTTTTTCAAATTTTAATATTTTCTGAAATTCGTTTTGGAAAGCAGAGTTTTCTTCTTTCCATTTATTCAAAACTAATTATTTTTTTTATAATAAATTTAATTCTTTTCTTTTCAGTTCAATTATGTTTAGATAAACTTATATTTACATACAATAAAGTTATCGATATTTCTACATTTCCAGATTTGACAATACGTGATGCTGAATGGATTGAACTTATTCTTCGGGAAACAAAATACGAAACGATTGCTCGAAAATACAATCTTTCAGAAGGAACTGTAAAAAATAATTTTGCTAGAATTTTTAGAATTTTAAATGTTAGCGATCGAATTCATTTTCTGTCTGTATATGGTGGCTGCAAAGTTATCTACGGAAATACAAAACACATAAAAGTTTCAACTTTTTTAAGAGATGTTTATTGGACAAAATGATTTTATGCACAATCTGTTTACGTATCAAGAATAATTGTTTATGTTATAATAATAGCGGTGTGCAATTTTAAGGAACGTATAAATCAAATGGCTGAAATGGGAGAAATTGTCAATTGTTGTGGATTGAAGTTTGAATCGGCATAATGTTTTAAGCA
>SAMEA3663026__coassemble_233_pt1 | contig 79969 bp, 64 predicted proteins | sample SAMEA3663026__metabat2_high_PE_017 | metagenome-assembled genome bin SAMEA3663026 (sample SAMEA3663026) | pig gut metagenome | biome: pig gut; feature: pig-associated habitat; material: faeces | place: France | collected 2012
TAAGTACTCTGCAAATCAAAAAAACAGTTTTTAATTCTTAAGTTGATGATGTTAGTCGGCGCTTTCGGGGTTCACTCACGTTCATCGTCCTCACTTCGCTACGCTCGTTGCGGTCGACTAAAGCCCCTACAGTGCCTAACACTAGGGTTAAACTGAAAACTAGGTTACAAATCAGGGACAGACCTCGGTTTGTTAAAGTGGGGACAAACCTTAGTTTGTAAAATCAGGGAGAAACCTCGTTTTGTGCTCACACTTGAAAACAGGGACAGACCTCGAATACTCGAATAATTAAATTTAAACCAGCGGGCGTTGCGGGCCGGCGTTTGAGGCCCGCTGATGGGGGTGTGGCGAAGACTTCAGGCTGAGCCCAGGGGGAAGGCTTTCCCCCTCTTTAAAACTATTGTCAACTTAAAAAAAATTTATTATATTTATAAAATATGAATACTAAATCTCTTTACAATTCTCCTCTTTTTGATGATGAGGAAGACGAAAAAAAACAGAAAGTACCAGAACAGTTTTCGGAAAAATTTCTTAAAACAAGACAGATTATTTTAACTGGTGAAATTAACAAGGAACTGGCAGATTCAATTGTTCGTCAGCTTTTGATTTTAGATTCAGAAGACGAAAAATCTCCAATTTATATGTATATTGATTCTCCAGGCGGTGATGTTGATGCTGGTTTTGCCATTTTTGATATGATTCGTTTTATCAAAGCTCCTGTTTATTTGATTGGAATGGGGCTAATTGCTTCTGCAGCAACTCTTGTTCTTCTCGCTGTTGATAAAGAATTCAGAATTGGGCTTCCAAACAGTCGTTATTTGATTCATCAGCCTCTTGGTGGAATGCGCGGTGTTGCAACTGATATCGAAATTTATGCAAAAGATATGGAAAAAATCCGTGCAAAGTTGAACAAACTGATTTCAGAACAAACTGGTACAAGTTTAGAACAGGTTACAAAAGATACTGACCGAGATTTTTGGCTTGATTCTGATGAAGCTGTAAAATATGGTCTTATCAGCAAAATTATCTCTAAAAAATCTGAATTAAAATAAATTATGATGTTTTCACTGACTTGTGAATTGATTGATGATATTATCTCGGCAATGGAAAATCAGGAAAAGAAGTTTGCTGTGGATGCATCAAAAAATAAGCTGGTGGAAATTTCGTCAGATTTTTTGCATAATTTTTCTGTTGATGAAGAAAATTTTTATTGTTTACCCGAATGGAGACCTGCAGACGGTTTTTCTCTTCGTGAAGATTTTGTAAATCAGCTTCACGCACCGCTTGCTCATGATGAATTACAGAATGTCTTGCATTCAGGAAGGGGGGTATTCAAAAGTTTTAGAAATGTCTTGAAAAATTATCCTGAAATTGAAAGGCGCTGGCATATTTTTAAACACAGAATTATGTCTTTGCGAATCAATGAATGGTACAATGATTTGCGTGAAATTTGGGGCTTAGAAAGATTAGAACAACTTTATGAATCTGATGATACTTCGGTTTATGATGATTTTTCATTTAGAGAATATAATCCTTCATCAGATAAAAAAATGTTACTTTTGCAAGTTGAGCCAGATTCATGTTGCTGTGAAAAGTTGCCTTTAGAAGTGAATAATGCAATTTATGAAAAATGGTACAATGATTTTGAACAGGATGATTCAGAAAATCAAATTGGTTTTGTCTGTTTCAGTCATTCAGATGAATTCGCTGGTTTCATAACAGTGTCACAAATGGCAAAAAAACAGAAAGATGTAATGATTATGACAGGGATTTTTGTTCCTGAGCAATTCCGTGGTCTTGGGATTTGCACTGAATTAGTTCAAAAATGTGTAACAAAACTTCAGGCTATCGGAAAAAAATGGATTTTGATTCCAGATTTATTTGTTCCGGAAATATTACAGCCGTTATTGATACGTACAGGCTTTGAAAAAATTTATTCCGGTTTTATTTTAGATTTAAATATGGCATGATAAAAAACACAATCTTCTTATTTTTATCATTGAAGTTTATGATGTGCGTTGCATTCATTAAACTTCGAAGTTTCGCCATTTTTGTTTACCGCTTTTGCGGACGTTTTGCAGGAGGAAAATTATATGGCATATAATCGTGGATTTGAAGTAATTGAAGAACAGGTTGCTGATTATTTAAAATCAGCTACAGAAAGAGTAAAAAGTACAGAAAATGTTGATACTCTTGCTGAATTGAACAAACTTTTTAAGAAAAATGTGCCTCTCACAGTTAGAAAATATGTAATTGCTTTTATGTTGAAAGAATCATTAAAGCATTTCCATCCATACTCAGCCAATCCTAGAGAAAGAAACAATCGTGCAGAAAGAAGTGAACGCCCATCTCGTTCAAGAAATCTTCGTGAAAACCGGGATTTCCGTTCTGAAAAAAAGCCAGTCGTAGTTCCAGAGGCTGTTCAGAATACAGTAGAAGAAACTGCAACAGAAGAACATCCTCGTCATCCTCGCGTAATCATTCCTGAAGCTGAAGCAACTTCAATTTTTATCAGCATTGGAAAAAACAGACGCGTTTATCCTAGAGATTTAGTTGGTGTTTTGATTGCTATTGCAGGAATTGACCGTGATAGAATTGGTGATATCAAAGTTCTGGCTAATTATTCTTTTGTTCAGCTTTATGCTGCTGATGCTCAGATTGTTATTGATAAATTGAACGGTTATGATTATCGTGGAAGAAAACTTGTTGTAAGTTACAGTCGTCAGCGTGCTGAAGATGAAAACGAAGCTGAAGATTCTCAAGTGTCAGCAGGTTTTGGAGCTGATGAAATTTCAGAACAGGATATGACTGCTGAAGATGCTGCCGCTTATGCTGCTGCAGAAAAAGCTGCCGCTGATAAAGAACCTTTTGGCGTAAACTAAAAAATAAAAAAGCAAAGGTTTAATTAGAATTGAAAATTCATGTGATAAGAACTGGTGTTTTGAATGTAAACTCTTTGATTGTGCCTGTTATTGATGATTTTAATAGTCAAAAAAAATCTGATGGTGAAGCAGGGACATCAAATTCTGTTTCAAAAAAATGTTTTGTCGTTGATCCGGCTGGTTGTTCTGCTTCTCATGATGAAAATAAAATTACTGATTATCTTGTTTCAAATAAAATGGAGTGTGTTGGCATTGTTCTGACACATTCTCATTTTGACCACATTCTTGGAATTGATGCGGTAAAAAAAGTTTTTCCAAATGCAAAAATATTTATCCATGAAAATGAAATAAATGAACTTGGCTTTACTTGCGGACCAATGAATAATTCCATTCTTCATTTTTTTGGAGAAACTGGATGGATTTCTGAGGTGGAAAAACAACCGTCTGCTGATGTTTTATTGCATGAAGGTGATGATGTTTTTGGCTGGAAAGTTTTACATACGCCGGGACATTCACCTGGTTCCATCTGCCTTTTTAATCAATCTGATAAGAAAGAAAAAATGTTGATTTCAGGCGACACAATTTTTGATTTTGGCGGCTATGGTCGTACAGATATGTATGGCGGCGATGAAAATGTTCTTGTACAGAGCATTATCCGCTTAAAAAAAGAAATTCCAAGAGATACTATTGTTTTTCCTGGTCACGACAGTTTTGGTTTTACTTTTGAAAAATAATTTTTTGTTTAAAAAATGGGATTCCAGACTGTAAAACTTTGTTTTCCATCCTGATTTATTTCTTTGAGAAATGCAATATCAATAAAATTTTTTTCGACTGTTGCGATTGCAAATCCAGCTGGTTGTCCGCCTCTTGGTCTGGAACAGCTTCCAGGATTTACGAATTTATATCCGTCTATATTTTCTTCTTTTGCAATATGAGAATGTCCGTAAAATGCAGTTTTGCAGTCGGCAAGTTGCATTGCAAGTCCGAGATTTTCCATTCCAAAGTCAATTTCTTCTCTGTGGCCATGTACAATCAATATATTTCTGCCGTTTACTTTCAAAATCTGGGAGTTTGGAACGTAAATTGATTCTTTCATATTCAATGGATAACTTGATGGGTCGCCGTTTCCTCGTGCAAATGCGATTACCGCTGGGGTGCAGTTTTTTAATTCATCATTAATCGAAGTTTCTGTCATCAGATGAACTAAATCTCCAATGCCGTCACCACAGAAAACAAGTGCATCACATTCTTTTCCATATTGCAAAACGATGTTTTTAAAGGTTACGTAACGATTGTGAGAATCTGAAATTACAAGCAGTCTGGCGTGGTTTTTATTTTCCAAATCTGACAAAGCCTGTTTTGTTCCAATCAAATAATGTGTTTCCTGCTCAATTTTTTCCAGCATAAATATCTCCAGATTATTTTGAATTATTTACAAGTTTCGATTTTGATTTTAAACTGTAGTAAATAGCCACGCATAATATAAAAATTCAAAATTCTATTTAAAAACAAAGTGATTTACAGAAGGCAGCCCTGTTTCAGTATCAACATAATATGAAATTTTAAAATCCTTGAACATTTGTTTTGCGTGCTGCTGAATTGTGGAATCACGCGGCAAGGAATTCTGCATTTTTGAAAGATATGATACAGTTGATAAAAGAATCTGAGGAGCCTCCTGAATAGTTTCAGCTTCAAGTTCTTCGTTTGAACTTTCTGAAAAAGCAGCATGTTCGGTCTGACCTTTGTCTAAAACAAAATCACACGTAGATTCTAGCCCTAATCCTTCATCTTGAGGAAAAAGTGCAGCAACTGGATAAGGCACCTGGTTGTTCCATTTATCCTGATTTCTTGCCAAAGCCAGATGTGTTTTTTCCGGGGCTCCCAAAATCACCACGGCTGAAAGTTCCCTGTCGTTACTTTGTAAAATTGAATACAAATCATTAACATAGCTGTTTGAATTATGTTTAAAATCGTTAGGATAGGTGAGTGCATAAATCATGCCGCCATCCGCTTCCAATCCGAAATGTTGTTCCAAAAGTGAAGTAAGGTTTTGCACCGTTTCAGGACTGTTAAAATTGTATCCGAATAAAACAAAAATTTTTTTATTTGTGATTTTGCATTTTTCTGGTTTTGAAATTATTTTTTCGATGATTGAATCATTTGCTGTCAACTCAAAATAATCGGAATCTGTCTGCTGAGCATTTTCATTCTTGCATGAAGAAAAAAACGCAAACGAAATGGCAGATAAAATCATAAAAATCAGACTGTAATTTTTAATTTTTTTCATATTTCCCACTCAATTTTATTCTACAATATTTTATTTTTCTTGAAAAGAACCCCATTTTTATTGTAATATGTGGTATGAATGTTGTACAACCTATTTTAGAACTTGTTGGGAGTTTAGGTTTTCTTCTTTATGGAATGAAGCTGATGAGCGACGGTGTTCAGCAAAGTGCTGGTGAAAAATTGCAGAGAGCACTTTCTGTTTTGACTGGAAACCGTTTTATGTCATTATTGACTGGTTTGATTGTAACAATGATAATTCAGTCTTCGGGAGCAACAACTGTAATGGTTGTAACTTTTGTTAATGCTGGATTGATGACTCTGACTCAGTCAGTTGGTGTTATTTTTGGTGCTAATATAGGTACAACAATTACCGCATGGATTGTTTCTATTTTTGGATTCAATTTCAAAATTTCAGCATTTGCAATTCCTGTTTTCGGGCTAGGTTATTTTCTTTCGATAATCAAAAAAGGTGCATATAAAAACTGGGCAGAAGCCATTATGGGATTTGGTATGCTCTTTTTGGGGTTGAGCGGACTTTCGGATGTATTTACGCCAGAGCAGTTAGGCTGGCTGTTTAAAATTCAGGGATCGGGCGTTTTTGCCATTCTTTTTGGTTTTGTGATTGGTATTATAATCACAGCTTTACTTCATTCCTCATCAGCATTTTCTGCAATCGTAATTACTATGGCTTATAACGGACTTGTATCTTGGGAACTTGCAGCTGCAATGACGCTTGGAAGCAATGTTGGTTCTACAATTGATGCTGTTTTAGCTTCTATGGGAACAAATGCCGATTCTAGACGTGCGGCTCTTATCCATGTTATGTTTAATGTTTTTGGAACCGTGCTTGCCTTGATTTTCTTCAAGCCTTTCCTGGAAATTGTAATGTTTGTGACTCCGGGAAGAGAAAATTCGAATATTGCTATCAGAATTTCCATGCTTCACACAGTTTTCAAAACACTTTCTACAATCATTTTCCTGCCGTTGCAGAATCCTATCGTAAAACTTACTCAGCTCATTATAAAAGAAGATAAAGATACAGAATCGAAAACGTTCAAACTTGAGTTTACAGAATTATTGGGTAAGGAAAGTGCCCCAACTCATATCATTCAGGCTGAAAAAGCAATTGCCGATATGACTGATGTCGTAAGTGATATGTTCGATAAAATTCAGATTGGGGTGACTAAACGAAATATAGAATTTATCGAAGATTATAGGCAGCAGAGTATTGATGCCGAAAACTATGTTGACCAAATGCATGAACAGATTACTCATTATTTGATAAAATGCCAGAGTCTGCATATTACAGAAAAGCAGCTTAATCATATTTCCGGGATGATTCAGATTGTTGATGAGCTTGAAAATATGAGTGACAGTTGTTATGCAACGCTCATGCTTATCAACAGAAGTATAGAAAAAAAGATGAAATTTCCGCAGGAAGATATGGAAAGGCTTTTGCCGTATCTGGAATTGGTCCGCCAATTTTTGCAGTTTATCCGAAGAAATATCAACAATCAGATTACACCGGAAAAACTGGAACTTGCGCGTGAACTTGAAGACGGTATTGATGCTTTCCGTAAAGATCTCAAAAAAGTTGCCCGAAAACGTCTTGAAGGCGGTGCTGATGTAAAATCCGAACTTTTGTACATTGATGTTATTCGCCGTATCGAAAATATTGGTGACAATTGTTTCAGTATTTCAGAAAGTCTTTTGAACTGGTGATTTTTTATTTTTTTTTGCAAAAAAGGGACAGACCTTACCTTTCGAATACTTTTTAAGGATTAGGTCTGTCCCTCTTTTGTTGACAAAAAATCTGGTCAAGACGTATTGTGATAGCATGCCTTGACCAGACGTAGTTAAAGTTTATTTAAATTCTGTCAGTTTTATCCTACAATTGCTTTTACATAAACGTCAGTAACGCCAGCATCTGCTTTTACTGCAAGACCGTTCAGAGAGCCGCCTTTAACTTCAAGTTTTACATCGCCGTCATTTTTATTATTTTCTACAGTGATATGATAGTTCACACCGCGGAAAATACGTGTCATTTCAGCAGTTTTGATGTGATTTGGCAGACGTGGTTCAATTTCCAGACCGTCATGGCTTGGTCTTAATCCACAGATGTACTGACTCAAAGTAACAAAGTTCCATGCAGCTGTACCTGTCAACCATGAGTTTTTACCTTCACCTTCACGGCGAGCTTCTTTTCCAGCAACCATCTGACAGTAAACGTAAGGTTCAACTCTATGCACTTCAGAAATTTCTTCAATATAAGCTGGTGCAAATTTTTTGTAGTGTTCAAAACCATCCTGAGGACGACCGTTCACAATTTCACCGATAATTACCCAAGGATTGTTATGGCAGAAAATACCGCCGTTTTCTTTGTATCCAGGCGGATAAGAAGAAACTTCGCCGAGTTCAACATGATAATCCTGATAAGCTGGCCACAAAATTACGATACCATATTTTGAATCAAGATATTTTTTTACGCTGTCCAAAGATTTTTCAGGATAACCTTTATCTTTTCCGATTTTTGCCATAGTACCAAAACCTTGAGTTTCGATAAAGATTTTACCATTTTCACATTCATTTGAACCGATTTTTTTGCCTGCATCATCATAAGCACGAAGATACCATTCTCCATCCCAACCAGCAGTGCAGATAGCTTCTTCCATTTTCTTGCAAAGTTCTTCAGCACGTTTTGCTTCAGCTTCATCACCCATAAGACGACACATAGCAGCATAATCTGGAGTAACATAAACAAACATCTGAGCAATCATGACAGATTCTGCATTTTTTCCTTCCTTATTTGTACAAGTCTGGAAAGAATCGTTTGGATTTGTAGAGAAACAGTTGAGGTTCAGACAGTCATTCCAGTCTGCACGTCCAATAAGAGGAAGTCCGTGAGGGCCCATGTGATTTGGAATGTAATTGTAAGAACGACGGAGGTGTTCGTACATTGTGGCTTTATTTGTTTCAGAATTGTCAAACGGAACATCCACTTTCAGGAAATCAACATCTCCAGTTTCGCGGATATAGTTTCCAACACCCAGAACGAGCCAAAGCGGATCATCGTTGAAATTTGAACCGATATCAGCATTTCCACGTTTTGTCAAAGGCTGGAACTGATGATAAGCAGAACCGTCTTCGAACTGAGTTGCTGCAACATCATAAAGACGTTCACGAATTCTTTCTTTTGGAAGCTGATGAGCAGCACCAAGCATATCCTGAGAAGTATCACGAAAACCAAGACCGCGTCCAATTCCACTTTCAAAATAAGATGCAGAACGTGCAAAGTTGTAAGTAACAACACACTGATACTGATTCCATAATGCCATTCTGTTCAGTTTTTCATCATTTGTTTTTAAAGTAAAATGAGAAAGAGTTTCATCCCAGAATGATTTCAAATCAGCGAAAGCTTTTTCAACTTTTTCTTTGGAATCAAATTTTTTCTGAAGTTCATAAGCTTTTTCTTTATTGATAACGCCGCTAGCAGTATTTGTGCGCAAAAGTCCAGCATCCAAAGCCTTCTTTTTATCAGCTTCGTTCAGGAATTTTTTATCATTGTCGTTTTCGATATAGCCGAGAACAAACACATAAGTTTTTTCTTCGCCAGGTTTTAATGTTACATTGATTCGGTGAGATGCAATTGGTGACCATCCGTCAGCAACGGAATTTCCAGATTTTCCTTCAACAACAGTTTTTGGCGCAGAAATGGAATTGTAAAGTCCAAGGAAAGTTTCGCGGTCAGTATCAAAACCATCGATTTTTTCATTACAAGAATAGAATGCAAAATGATTTCGACGTTCGCGGTATTCGGTTTTATGATAAATTACACTTCCTTCAATTTCAACTTCACCTGTAGAGAAGTTTCTCTGGAAATTCTGGCAGTCGTCAGATGCATTGTAAAGACACCATTCAACAAAAGAAACAAGGTTGATGTTTTTATCAGCTTTGCCGTCATTTTTAAGAGTAATCATTTCAACTTCGCAAGGTTCGTTGTTTGGTACAAAATAAAGTGCCTGAGCCTGCAAATCATTTTTCTTTGAAGTAAATTTTGAATAGCCAAAACCATGTCGACATTCATAAGAATCAAGTTCAGTTTGACATGGCTGCCAGCCAGGATTCCAGATAGTATCGCCATCTTTGATAAAGAAATAGTGACCGTTGTTATCAAGCGGCATATCGTTGTAGCGGTAGCGGGTAAGTCTTCTGAGTCGTGCATCAGTATAAAAAGAATAGCCGCCACTAGTATTCGAAATCAATGAGAAGAATTTTTGACTTCCCAAGTAGTTAATCCATGGATATGGAGTGCGAGGAGTTTCAATTACATACTCGCGTTTCTCATCATCAAAATGACCAAATTGCATAAATTTGCTCCCAAAAAAAGGTTATACTATAACGAAAACGTTGTAGTATTTGTATTATAATACACAATAAATGATTTTGCAATGAAAAGATTAAAAAATAAATAAAAACTTTTGCAATTTTAGGGCGATTTTCAAGTTGATTTTTGATTTTTTACAGGAATTAATATTTTTCTGATAGAAAATCAGATTTGAGCAACAGAACCGCCTTTCAAAAGTCGTCCAGTAACCATAATTTTTGTGGATTTATAATCTGAACCCATTTCAATATTTTCAATAAGAGCCTGAGCCATAATCTGGCCGATTTTTTCACCATTCTGTTCATAAGTGGTGAGTGGAGGCAGCATGAGAGAAGTCAGCATGATTCCGTCGTAGCCGACAATGCTTATATCCTTGCCAACAGTCAGTTTTCGTGCATTCAATTCTCGGATTCCACCAAGAGCAGAATAATCATCAGGATAAATAATACATGTGGGTGCATCTTCTAGAGAAAGTAGAATGTTTGTAGCTTCTGCACTTGTCATCATATCATGATAGAGAGCTTGAGCATAATATTCAGAAGGAATTTGAATATTGTGATTTGCACAAACCTGCTCAAAAACTTTTTTTCGTTCACGAGTTACAAGAGTGTCTTCGCCATGAATCATGGCTATTTTTTTGTGACCTTTTGAAATAATGTATTCCACAAGTTCAGTCATGCCTTTTTCATTATCACTCATGATGGAAGTGTGATTGTTGTCATAAAAATAATCAAGAGTTACAGTTGGAATTTCACTTTGGACGAGAGACTGAATACCTTTTTTGTGGAAATCAGCGGATAAAATTGCTACACCGTCAAAATTTCGTCCTTTCATGTGATTATAGTAATCAAAATTTTTATCATCAGTTCTGGAAGTCAAAGTGATTTCGTAACCTTTATTTTGTGCAACATTCTGAAGTCCACTTAAAATTTTTGCAAAATATTGATGCTGAAGACCTGCCCCAGTTTTATCTTCAAAGACGACACCAATATTGTAAGTTTTATTGGTGCGTAAAGTTCTGGCGGCAAGATTTGGGTGATATCCCATTTGCTGAGCTTTATTCTGAACGAGTTTTATAGTTTCAGCACTGATTTCTGGACTTCCTTTCAATGCTTTACTTACAGTTGAAAATGAAACATTACACTCTTTCGCAATATCTTTTAAAGTGACCATATTTTGAGCCTGCTTAATTTTATTTTTTAAATTTTATAGATTGTAAAAAAAATAAAGAATTGAAAAATTACAATCTGCTTGTTTTCAGAGGGATTAATTTTTTTTACAACGTTGTAGTGATTATGATAACTCCAAAACAGAAAAAAAGCAAATAATTATTTTTTATTTATCAGGATTGAATAAATAAAGACGCAAGGTCTGTCCCCTTTTTAACACCAGCCGTTTTTCCATGTGTTTATTTTATGGGAGCAGATCAAAATCAATTGGGGGGCTTGAGGGAGACTACCCCCCTCCTTTTATTTAATCAAGAAAATTTAGAATTGGAAGAGTAATTCTTTTGAGGAAAAAATTTGATATAATTAATTTGTATGGGGAAAAAAGTAAAAAGATAAAAGAAAACCTTAGTGGAGAATAGGGGGTTCGAACCCCTGACCCTCGGCTTGCAAAGCCGATGCTCTAGCCAGCTGAGCTAATTCCCCAAGGCATAAGATTAATATATCATATTTTGGTTTTTATTTCAACTGGTTGCTGATTTTTTGATTAATTTTTTTTGAATGATATGTTTGAAAAATTAAATAAATTTTGTTTTATTACCGATAATTCTTTTATGCAAGTTGCTATTTTTGAAAAAAAATTTGATGTAAAATCTCGTTGGAACTTTTGTAGTAAATTTATTATTTTTATTGTGATGTTGTTTTTTATGAAATCGGGGCTTTTTGCGCAAATTTACAAAGAAAAAGCGGTTGCTTCTTTTTATGCGGATGATTTTCATGGTAAAAAAACATCAAACGGTGAAGATTTCAATATGAATGATTTTACTTGTGCAAATAAATTTTTACCTTTTAATACTTATTTGAAAGTTACAAATCTTGCAAATAATCTGAATGTGATTGTTCGTGTGAATGACCGTGGTCCTTTTGTTGAAGACAGGGAACTAGATTTATCAAAAGCGGCTGCTGTAAAACTTGATATGATAAAATCTGGAACGGCTGTTGTAAAGATAGAAATTCTAAAACTTGGGGCTGATACTGCGTTAAGTCGTCAAACTGCACAAAGTGCCTGTCAGATTATGGAACGTAAAACAGGTAAGAAATTTCAGATTCCGTCTTTCGAACAATTTAAAAGTGAAAAAACAACTAATGCAAAAAATATGGAAAAAGTGGAGAAATCTGAATCTGAAAAAACTCAAAAAAAATATCCTTCTGGAACTTTTTGGGATATTCAGGTGGGATCTTTTTCAAATAAAGAAAATGCTAGAACGGCTGCAAAAAAATTAAAGTCAAAGGGTTTTTCAAATATTGTTCTGAGAACAAAAGGTGAAATTACACGGGTTGTAATCAAAAATATTCCGGCAAATGAAATTAATATTATAGAAGAAAAATTACAAAAAAACGGTTATTCCGACTATCTGGTGAAGAAATCATCTCAAAATTGATTTTCATATAGTTTGGGTGTTAACATTGTTTTTTATAAAGTTATAGGTTATGATTAATTATTGAGTTTTTGCGAAACTCATTTATAGAATTGTCTGGCCAGTACGGACGTATTGTAAAACTTCCATGTTATAATTTTTTAGTTTTACAGTTTTAAGGAGGTTTATTCATATGGAAAACTTGGATCCTGAAATTGAAGCACTCTTAAATAGCGTTGAACCATTAGAAGAATTGCCTTCTGATAATGATAATAAAGGATTTAAAAAAAAGGTCTTTTTGGATTATTCTGAAGATGAATTACTTATCCAGAAGAAAAAATCTATTCATGAAGTTAATCTGTCGCAAAAAGAGTTTGAGCCAATCACTGAATTTACAAATCAAACTCCACTTACTGTTTTTGATGACACAAAATATTACAAAATCGCTTTAACTGGAGAAAATGAATATGCACAGCGTGTTCATCAGCTTCTTTCAAAATATCTGACGACAAAAGATCCAAAAGACAGGGCTTTGTTCCGACAGCAGCTTATTACTCCATATTGGGAACTTTTACGGGGAATGGTTTCAAAAATGACGGATCCAAATGTTCCTCTTCCAAAGAAAATGCTCGTTCGATTTGGAGTTGTTCTTCCGTCATTGTTTAAAGCAGAAACAAAAGATTTTTTTTCAAGAATATTTGTGGAAAATCGTCCTCAGGAACCTATTTTGTATGTTGATGAATGGTTCAAAGAGATTGCATCTGGGCGAATGGCAAATTCTGCAACTGATGAAAAAAAGCAGGTTAGAACTTCAAATATGACATCTGAACAAATTGCTTCAGTGGAGCAGTCAAGATTACTGCAATTGCAGTCCAAAAACTCAGGAAAAATGCAAAGTGTGGAAAATCTTTTGGGCATCAAAGAAAATGAACGTAATATGCTCGAAATGGAATTGAATAATAAGATGAAAGAACTGTTTTCACATCTTCCGATTATGGGGCTTGAACCTCATACGGCAGCTCTTTCTGAAATTCAACGAAAATTGCTTCCTGAAATTACTGAACTTTTGCGCAGATATTCTAGAAATGATAAAGAGTTGGCTAAAACGCTGGAAGAATTCAAGGAAGCTAAATCAACTTGTGATAGTTTAAGTGAAAAAATCACTGATAAAGGTGGGCAAGCTGTTGTACAGCACGATTCTGAAGCGGTAAAAACTGAATTTGACACTGTAAGGCAGATGGCAAAAATGACGGTTGGACGGCGCGGAAATCAATTTCCGATTTTTACAAGAGAATTTTATCATTGTACGGAAAAAGGAACCGGTACTCGGGAAAATGTTATTGAAGTTTTACGTTGGGTAGAATCGCTTGACCCTGGAGTTTTCTGTAGAATTCACAAAAATATTCCTCATCGAATTGTTCCATATATTTTACTCGTGCCGACTTATGGTGACAGAGGTTTTTGCTGGGAACCTTTTGACCGATATAATAGAGTTACAAGTCGCGGGCGTATTGTAATTCCAATGTATCCAAAAGATTTGAAAATAGCCGTTTTGACTGCTCTTGCTGATTTAAGGTGGCAGGTTGCAAAAGAAAAAGCTTCTTACTACTGGATGGAAGAAGGTTTGACAGGTCAGTATTATCAGCATATGGAACAGTTGAAAGTCAAAGGTGATATCAAAGAATTTTTTATTGAAGATTATATTTTGTGGATGACAAAAGAATCAAATGGAGTTCAACGCCTCGATAAAGAAGTGCGTGGTATTTTCTGGAGAAATATGCCGTTTCCGAAAGAACTCAAAGAAGATTTACGCAAGCGTTCTCTTGTTTATGATGATTTGTGCAGAAAGGATGCCAACCGTGAAATGTCAGATGGTTATTAATTTGGTAAAAAGAAATCAATAATCATCAATCAACATTTACATTTTAATAGAACATAAAATCCATTTTTAAATCATGAGGTTCTACTGGAATTTCATTTACAATTTGAAAAGGAAAACAGACTCCGGCTGAAATGCAGTTTCGGAGTTTGTTTTTTAAAAAAGTATCGTAATAACCTTTCCCTCGTCCAAGTCTTTCCCCATTTTTTGAAAAAGCACGTCCTGGAACAAGAATTAAAATATTTTCGTTTTGATAATCTTTAAAATCAAAAGGTGTGGATGAGGAATCTGGTTCTAAAATCCCAAAACTGCCTTTTGTAAGGGAAATATTTTTTGTTATTTCAAAAAAATCCATATTTGTTGTTCTTGTCTGAACTTTTGGCACAAAAATCTTTTTTTTATCATTTTGTGACTGTAAAATGATTTGAGAAAGATCCACTTCATCAGGTAAAGCCATGTAGCATAGAATTATCTGTGCATTTTTGTAATAATCAGATGAAACAATATTTTTGCAAATGCGGAAAGATTCACTTTCGAAAAAAGGCTGATGAGTTTGAAGAATTGTTTTTATCTGTTTTCTAAGTTCCTGCTTTGTCATTATTTTGAAAGATAATTTTTGTAAAAGTTTAAAATTATTACCGAATATTGCATTTTATTTTAATAAATAATTAGATTAAAATCTATTCAAAACCATATTGAAATGAATTAAAAATACCGATAATCTATTTGTAATAATGACTTCCGTGCAAAAAATTGCTTTGAGTTTTTTGATGACTTTGGTGCTTTTTGCAGGATTTTTGCTGACTTTCAATTCATATCTTTTTGATTTTTTGGAAGCAAAATTTTATTCGCAGGCAAGAATTCTTGAAAAAACTGAAGAATTAAATCAAATCTCCCAAAGTTATGATGAATATTTTTCAAATTTTCTCAGTTCTATAAACGACAATTATAATTCATGGACAAATTTAAGTTCCGTGCGCAGTTATTATGAACCAAATCCTTCCGAAGTAAATGTTGCGGGGCGTAGAATTGCTACAGAGAAGCTTTTCAGTTTGTACAATGCTTTGAATGGAATCCGTTTGATTGACAAAAATGGAAGAAATGTTCATTTTTCTAGTTTTGATGATACAGACATTTTAAAACAAAGTGGAATTTCCAAAACTTACAAAAATTATCCTGATATTTGCAAAGATGCAGATGAGATTTTATTTGAAAGTTTTGAAAAATTAAGTGATAAAAATAATTCAGTAATTCTTTTTGATGATAAAAAATCCAGAATAATCGTATGCGAACCGTTTTTTTATACTGGAAATATTTTTTCGGGATATGCTTTATTTTATTTTGATTTTTTAAGTCTGCAAAAGGAATTGACGGAAAAAAAATATCTTGAAAAAAATTATAATCTCACTCTTTTTTCTGATGAAAATATGAGCGGTGGAATTGCCGACGGAATTCTGAGCAGTGAAAAAGATAATTTTAAGGAACCGCTTTTAAAATTATGGAAAAATCAGACCAAAAAAATTGAATCGCAGACTGTAGTGCCGGAAAAAATCCTTAAATTTTATTCTGATGAAAAAAATGAAGATTTTTTGGTTGCGCTTTCAAATTCATGTGATTCAAAAATCAATGCAGCCGGTGTTTATAACAGTAGTTTTTTTGCGATTCCCGAAGATTTGCAATTTGTGATTTATCTATGTATTTTTATTTCTCTCTTTTTGGTTTTGTTCCTGATTTTCAGTTTTAAACGAGATTCGATGACGGTATTAAAGAAAAAAGTCAAAAAATTACAGCTGGAAATAATGCAGGATTGTTTTGAAAAAGGAGGAAGTATCAAACTTGATAGTGTTTTTCAAAAACTATCAGAACGCAGAAAAGAAATTTCAACAGAAATATTAAAAAGTTTGAAAATCAGTTCCAAAAAACAGTCTCAGGAAATTGAAAATCTGCTTGAAAAAAATTGGGACGAAATATTTGATTTTTTCAAATTGCAGAAAGAGCAGATAGATTTGCACAATAATCAGGATAATATAAATCAAAATGCAGTTTCATCGCAAAATCCGAATGCAGAATTTTTGCATGAAATAAAGTTGCTTTTGCAGGAAGTTTTGCAAAACACAGAACTTAAAACGGTACAAACACTCCCTCAAATAGAAAAAATCGATCCTGTGGAAGAAATTGAAGAAGTAGAAGAAATTGACGACGTAGAGGAAATTGAAGAAGTAGAAGAAATTGACAACGTAGAAGAAATTGACGACGTAGAGGAGATTGACGACGTAGAGGAGATAGAAGAAGTTATAGAAGAATTGGATGGGGAGGAGGAGCTTGAAGAGTTAACACCGCTAGTCAAGCCAGAATGCGAGCTTGAAGAACTGACACCGCCAGTTGAGACAGATGCGCCAGTGGAAGGTGAACTTGAAGAACTGACACCGCTTGCAGAACTGACCCCATTAGAAGAATTGTCCCCTCTTGAAGAAATCCCTGTGATTATTCCTCAGGTCATCAACACGGAATTTCTTTTGAAAAATCAGCCGAAATATGAATATACTCCTTCCGATGAAACTTATTTTGCTTCTGAAAATTTTGCGACAGTTGATAATATTTTTGCCGAAGAAATTTGTCTTGGTTCAGGAATAAAAATCAAAGATGAAATCATCCCGATAAATTTTAAATATTTCGAACTAAAAAAATATTTTGAAAAACCTGATGAAAATCAAAATGCAATAGAAACGGAAATTGAAAATCAAAACGCCCCTGAGCCGCAAACAGAGTTTGATAGTGAAGTGAAATCTTCTTCTCCTGAAACTTCGCAAACCGTAGAAACTCAAAGCGAAATTGAAGAACTTTCAGAAGAAGTTCCGCTGCCAAAAGAATCAACTTATTATTCGATGACAAATTTTGCAGAAAACCTGACAGACGAAACTCCAATTCTCGATGCAGCCGACATCCCTGAAAACGCAATCATCGAAGAAGATGGCGTTTTTTCAATCTCCCAAATTAAAGATTATGAAAAAATGGGACAGGATAAAGATTTTAAATCCCTCGTAGATTCAATCCTCTAGAAATCTTCGCATAAAATTCTGTAGCAAAACAATAAAAAAAAGCACGTGCCAGAAAACTTTCGACAATCAGTTTTCCATGCGCGTGCTTGTTTTATCGCTATCCCAAACGATAAAAAAGTTTGTTTACTCAAACGCCTGAAACAGAACAAATTGAGTAAACATTTAAAATTCGCTTAGAGCGGATAAATTAAAGAACAGGCTTCATTGCAGTCATATAAGCGCGAAGTTTGCGGCCAACAACTTCAATAGGATGATTTCTGATTTCAGCATTAACTGAAACAAGTTCAGCGTTACTTACAGCGCAGTCTTTGCAATCCAAACCTTTACCAATAACATCAGTGTGAAGATTAGGCATCAAATCTTTAGCCATCATAGGAGCAGCAACTCTTGCAAACAGATAACAACCATATTCAGCAGTATCAGAAATAACGCGATTCATTTCATAAAGACGTTTTCTGTCAATAAGATTTGCAATTAAAGGAACTTCGTGCAAAGATTCATAATAAGCAGATTCTTCCTTAATACCAGCATCAACCATAGTTTCAAAAGCAAGTTCACAACCAGCTTTTACCATAGCAACCATCAAAATACCTTTATCAAAGAATTCCTGTTCAGAAATATCTTCATCAGTTTCTTTAGCAGATTCAAAAGGAAGTTTACCTGTTTCTTCACGCCAAGCCAAAAGATTTGCATCTTTATTTGCCCAGTCTTTCATCATAGTGCTTGAGAATTCACCAGAAATAATGTCATCCATATGTTTCTGATACAAAGGAGCAAGCAGAGATTTAATCTGTTTAGAAAGTTCATTAGCCTTGATTTTTGCAGGATTAGAAAGACGATCCATCATATTTGTAATTCCGCCCCATTTCAAAGCTTCACAAATAACATTCCAGCCGTGCATCAAAAATTTTGTTGCATATTCAGCAGAAATACCTTCGCTAACCATCTTATCAAAACAAACAATAGTACCAGCCTGAAGCATACCGCACAAAATAGTCTGCTCGCCCATAAGATCAGATTTTACTTCAGCTACAAAAGAAGATTCCAGAACACCAGCTTTAGAACCGCCCATTCCTACAGCCAAAGCCTTAGCAATAGCCCATCCTTTACCTTCAGGATCATTTACAGGATGAACCGCAATCAAATCAGGAACACCAAAACCGCGTTCAAATTCATGGTAAACTTCAGTACCAGGACCTTTTGGTGCACACATCACAACAGTAATATCAGGACGAATCTGCATACCTTCTTCAATCATATTAAAACCATGACTGTACCAAAGAGCAGCACCTTTTTTCATAAGTTTCTGAACTTCATTAATTACAGGAGTATGCTGCTTATCAGGAGTCAAGTTACCAACAAGATCAGCAGTTGGAATCATTTCAGCATAAGTACCAACTTTAAAACCGTTTTCCACAGCATTTTTGTATGACTGGCGTTTTTCTGCAATAGCACTGTCACGCAAAGCATAACTTACATCAAGTCCAGAATCACGCAGACACATACCTTGATTTAATCCCTGCGCACCACAACCAACAATTACAATTTTTTTACCTTTAAGGGCATTTACACCATCAGCAAATTCTTCTTTTGCCATAGAACGACAATGACCAAGCTGCAAACGAGCTTCACGCCAAGGAATCGAATTAAAATAATTGTTACCCATCAAATTACCTCTATTTTTTTTATTGATATTAAGAATTTGGGCGTGCCCGTCAAAGACGGTCGTGCGTTGCGCAGCTCGGTAACCCTCGGCCTCCTCGCTGCACTTCATTCATTTCCCTCGCTTCGCTCGGTCATTCATTCCGTTTCGCTGTGGTGGCTGCCTTCGGCACTGCTCCATGCACTCACGCTATCTTATAGTATAAAATATTGTCACTTTTACGTAAAGTGGAATACAACGCAAAATACAAAAATTTAGCATAATTAAAAAACTTTTGTAAAAATAAAGAAAAATGAAATATAATAGTTTCATAAGAACCTCAAGTTTATTTAACTAGCGCAATTATAGCCATTTGAATAATACGCTAAAAATCATTCCAAAAACTTGAGAAAATCAAAAATCTTCTATATAATTAATATAATGAAAACAAAAGTTGTACCATTTTTATTTGCTCTCGTTATCATCCTTTTAGCTGGAATTTATTATGCATCCAGAAAATTTCTAGTAAAAGATGAAAAATCAATTACGTGGGCAAAAGTAATCACACCAAAAAGTTCGGAACCAGAAGAAACTGAATCTGGAAAAAAATCAAACTCTCTGGAAACAGAAAAATATGAAACTTTTGTTCCATTATATGCTGGCGAAACATTAATCAGCACTCTCACGATAGACATAAATAACGATGGTTACGATGATGAAGTAATAGTTGTAAGAAAATCAAATTCTCAAAATCTTAGTATTGTAGTTGCTGTTATGGAACCGGAAACAGGCGTTTACCAAAGACTTCCAGAAATTGCAACAGAGTTTACAAGAACAAGAACATTTTCCTACACAGGAATGGATGTAGCCGGCGAACACAAAACAGCTCTCATTTACCAGGGAGTAAATGATGATGGTGATTATGTTATGCAAATATTCCATTGTAATACAAATGAAAACGGTCAAAGTGAACTTGTAAATATCGGAGATTTTCGTTGTGACGGAACAGTTTTTATCCAGCAGACAGAACGTTCAGATTCATATTCACTGTCAATGTCCAAAGGAGAAAGTTTTTCAGTCTGGGTTTACAAATCTGAAACACCAGAAGAAATACAATCCGATTCAGCGAAAAAAACAAATGTAAATCAAAATCAAATCCAGCAGGAATACAAATGGAATCCGGCAACACAAAAATATGAGCTTTCCAGAGAAATCCGTGTCACTGCCGGACGCCTTGCAGCAAAGGAACTTTCACGAATTCAAGATGGAACTGTAGAAACATTTGCTGCTTTTTTAAATGGACTTTGGTACAAAACATCAAATACAGATTCAGAAATCCGCTATCTTTATTTTAATTACGAAGATAAAGAGATAGTGCAGCTTTTTTCAGATACTCAGGAAGTTTATGAATGGGAAGACAGCAAACTTCGTCACAATGGAATTTATCTCACCGCCGTGAATGCAGACATCATGAACCTTCACAGACGTTTTGATATTGCTTTAGTCAATGTTGATGAAATTAAAGTAACTCTCCGTGACGAAGTAAACCTTTTGATTAAAGAAAACACACTTTGGGACGGCCAGTACAAAAAAATGAGCATCCAGACAGCATTCCAGGAAAATGCAAATCCTTTATTATCTGAACTTTTAAAACAGCTCAAAACTGATTCATGGATTTCTTCAGATGTAATGTCGCAGATTTCTTTTTCCGAGTACAGTTACAATCTGCAGAAAGAAAATTCCACTGAAACAGAAACTGGAGTTTACGCTCTCGAAAAAATCGGAAATTACAATGTAATTCAATTCCTTTGTGATGAGGAACATTCAGTTTTAAACGAAACTTATTCTATAGAATTCGGAGAAAAAATCATCACGGAAAAAGTCAAGAAAAAGACAGTCGAAAAAACAGTGACAGACTACGACACAATTATTTTCACACCTGTAAAAATCACCACAACAGACTGTTTTGCCACAGAAGGACGTATTTTTACACTCACAAGAAAACAAAATGAAAATCAGTAACAGCGAATGATTATGGTGGAAAATTTACCGAAAATAATGAAACTAAACTGCATCATTTTCATCTAAAAAAACAGCCGGAAAAAATACACAAAAAAATCCAGTAATTTACAATATTATAAAAATTTGATATAATTAAACGTTATGAATGCTAATGAACTTCGCTCAAAATATATTGAGTTTTTTAAATCAAAAAATCATGCTGTGATTTCTGGACAGTCTTTGATTCCAGAAAATGATCCATCTGTTTTGTTTACAACTGCAGGTATGCATCCTCTCGTTCCTTATTTACTTGGTGAAAAACATCCGGCGGGAACTCGTTTAACAGATTATCAGAAATGTGTACGAACTGGTGATATTGATGAAGTTGGTGATCCATCTCATTTAACTTGTTTTGAAATGCTTGGAAACTGGTCACTTGGTGATTATTTTAAAAAAGAATCCATAGCTTATTCTTACGAATTCCTGACAAGTCCACAGTGGCTCGGTCTTGATCCACGCAAAATTTCAGTTACAGTTTTTGCTGGTGATGAGAATGCTCCGCGTGATGAAGATGCTGCAACTTTCTGGAAAGAAAACGGAATGCCTGAAGATAAAATTGCATATCTTCCTGCAAGTGATAACTGGTGGGCAGCAGGTCCTACAGGCCCATGTGGTCCAGATACAGAAATTTTTTATTGGGTAGGCGAAGGTCTTCCTCCTGCTGGTTCAAATAAAGGCACAGATTCTGCAAACTGGATGGAAATCTGGAACAATGTATTTATGCAGTTTAATCGTGTTGATGAAAAAACTCTCGTTCCTCTTCCAAAACAGAATGTTGATACTGGAATGGGACTTGAACGCACAAACTGCATTTTGCAGGGAAAAACTTCGGTTTATCTTACAGAGGTATTCCAGCCAATCATCAAAACTATCGAAGGTCTTTCTGGCTATACTTACGGAACTGATGATGAAAAAGATAAATCTGTCCGCATTATCGCAGATCATAGTCGTTCTTCTGTATTTATTCTTGGTGACCAAAAAGGCGTTACTCCAGACCGTGTAGGAGCTGGTTATGTTTTGCGCCGTTTGATTCGTCGTGCTGTTCGTCATGGAATGAAACTTGGAATCGAAAAAGATTTTATGGCAGAAGTTGCTGCAACTGTAATCGAAAACTTTAAAAATGCTTATCCTGAACTTGAAGAAAATAAAGAAAAAGTTTTCCATGAACTTACTGCCGAAGAAGCAAAATTCCGCACAACTCTCAAAAAAGGTGAAGCTGAATTCCAAAAGCTCCTTCCAAATCTTATGAAAAATCCTAAAAAAATTATTTCTGGTAAAGTTGCATATAATCTTTATGAAACTTACGGATATCCTTTGGAACTTACTCAGGAACTTGGTGCAGAAAATGGATTTACAGTTGATGTAGAAGGATTCAAAGAGGCTGAACGTAAACATCAGGAAGCAAGTAAAACTGCAGAAGCTGGAGCTGCAAAAGGTGGTCTTGCAGAACAGTCTGATATAACAACAAAATATCACACTGCAACTCATCTGTTACAGCAGGCTTTGGTAAATGTTCTTGGTGAGCAGGTTGCACAGAAAGGTTCAAATATCAACAATGAACGCATGCGTTTTGACTTTACTTTTGAACGCCCAATGACAAAAGAAGAAATTCAAAAAGTTGAGGATATTGTAAATGAAAAAATCAACGAGGATTTGCCTGTAACAATGCAGGTTATGCCTTTGGATGCTGCAAAAGCTGCTGGAGCCCGTGCTTTGTTTACCAATAAATATGGTGAAGACGTAAAAGTTTACACAATCGGAAAAGATGTTGAAAAAGACTGGTTCTCAAAAGAAGTTTGCGGAGGACCTCACGTTCAGCATACAGCTCAGATTGGTAAATTCAAAATCGAAAAGGAGCAGTCTTCTTCTGCTGGAGTTCGCCGAATTCGTGCAACAATAAGCGGCGGATTGCCTTTAGATAAATAATTCTGTAACTAATATTAAAATTATTGGTTATAAGATTAATAAATTAAAATAAACAGGAAATTAAAATGAAGAAATTAGTTTTTGGTTTGATGTCGTTATTATTGTTATGTGCTTCAGTATTTGCACAATCAGATTTACAGCCTTTAGCAGTAGTCAAGCTCAATAAAAACGAATCTATAACAGTAAAACAGCTTAAAAGTCGTTGTGAAATATATCAGAAACAAATGGGAAGAACTCTTACTCTTGACGAAAAAAAGAGCGTGCTTGATACATTAATAGAAGAAAAACTTGTAATCCAGGCCGCACAGAAAGCTGGTCTTTCAATTCCAGATAGTGTTGTTGATCAGTATTTCATTCAATCAATGAGTCAGTCTTTAGGAACTCAGGTTACAGAAAAACAACTTTCTGATTTAGTTCAAAAAACTTATAACATGACTTTGGATGCATATTTACAGAAACAATTGGGAATGAATATTGCCGAATATAAAAGTTATTTGAAAAATCAGCTTATGATGCAACAGTATGTTGTTCAGCAGCGTCAGACAGAACTTCAGAAAATTGCACCTACAGATGAAGAAATCCGAATGGCTTATGAAAGCAGCAAATCTTCTTTTGTTTGGAATGATATGCTGAAAGTTTTCCTTGTTGTAGTTCCAAAGGGAAGTGATGAAAATGCTGCAAAAATTAAGATAAATGATTTGTTGAAGAAATATAAAGATAAAAAACTTACTTCTACACAGATTGCATTGCAGTCAGAAACTGAAAATTCAGGATACCAGGCAGGTGAGTTAATTGTTCCAAAAAATGAAGCATCAGCTAATGGACTTGGAATGACTTTGCAGAATTTGCTTTATCTTTTTACTCAGAATGTTGGTTTTTGTTCAGAAATTCAGGAAACAGACGCTGATTACCGCTTTATCAGCATTATAAATAAATATGATGCAAAAATGCTTGGAATTAGTGATATTGTTCAGCCTGATACAACTGTGACTGTTTATGAATATATTCGTTCTTCTTTAGCTCAGCAGAAACAGCAGATTTATATGCAGCAGGCAGCTGTAGAAATTTCCAAACAGTTGAATGTTCCTGAAAATGTTGAACGAAAAAAAACTGGTGATGCTTTAGACAAATTGTTAAATTGGGGTGAATAAAAGTGTCAAGAAGAAAAAGTAGAATTATTGCTTTTCAGGCTCTTTATTCATGGGATGTAAGCAAAGAATCGGTCGATGATATTTTGTCGTTTTCATGGTTGCAGAAAGATTCTGAGATAAAAGAAGGTGTTGAACACGAAATTTCGGAGTCTGAAAAAGAAGAACAGACTTTTGCCAGTTTTATTATTACTGGCACAATCGACCATGTAAATGAAATTGACGAATTAATCAAAAAACATTTAACTTCTACATGGAGCATGGATCGTGTAAATAAAGTTTCTTTGGCAATTCTTAGGACTTCTATTTATGAAATGCTTTATCAGCAGGGAAGTGAAGCTAAAATTGTTATTGATGAAGCAGTTAATATTACAAAGGATTACGGGCCGGAAGATTCTTATAAATTTGTCAATGCAGTACTTGATAAAATAAGAAAAGATGCTGGAAAATAAACAAAAATTTTTACTCATAAGTTTAATTTCTATTTTTTTGCTCTGTTTTTCATCCTGTAAAATGAAGGCAGAGCAAAAGTCGTTAACAAGCCAGTTTGAAATGATTGATGCGCTCATTAATCAAAGTCAGATGGATTTAGCTGTCAAATCTTTGAAAAAAATAGAGAAAAAAGCACATGATAGCTGGTCGAATATCGCAGTTTTTAAAAGATACATTCTGCTTGGTGAAAAAGAACGCGCAGATTTATTGCTAAAAAAAGCTCTAAAGAAAAATTCTGAAAATCTGGAACTTCTGGCAGTTTATTCAAATTTTCTTATCAAAGAAAATCGTTTTGATGAAGCAAAAAATTATGCAAAAAAACTTTGCGGTACAAAATATTCATCGCTTTATTCTGAATTGATTTTAAAATCTGCTGTAAATCAAAAGACTCAAAATGAAAATTCTTCGAAAAGTCTTTTTTATGATGAACAGCAGTTTTATCAGATTTATCTGGATGCTTATAATTCAACAAAAAATCCAATCTGGCTAAAAAATTGTGCAGTTTTTGATTTAACAAACGGATATTTTGAAAAAGCTTCGTTGTTAAATCCTGGTGTTTATGCTGATGCTGATGATGCTTTTTTCTGGGCCGAGATTTTATATGATGCAAAAAAATATTACGCCAGTCTAGAAGTATTGGAAAAATCAAAAAAAATCATGAATGATTATCAGAATAAATCACGGTTTATGACTTCTGAAGTAAAGATTGCAGCTTTGGAATCTGATATTTATATGGCACTTTCTGATATGGAAAATTCGCAAAAAATAAGACAAAATCTTATAGACGAAATTGAAAATATTCATATAACCAGCGAAGATGAACAATATTTGCCAGTGATTTTTGTGAATAGTGCTATCTGGGAAATGAATTGTGGAAATGCAGATGCTTGTGCTGATTTACTTTTTTATGCGGTAAATAAATGGACTGATTATGTTCCCGCCTTAGTTTTGTATGCAGATTTTGCATATAATTCAAGTCTGCAAAGAAAAGAAGATACAGAAATTCTTGCTTTGCGGAATGCAGGAATTACTTCGCTGGAAATGGAAAAATATGACAAACGGCGAAAAATTCCTCTTTCAGATGCTATTTACAGAATAGACACTGCACTTGAAAAGAAAAATGATCCATATCTTGAAATTGTAAAACTGGATTTAAAATACAAAACAAACAAAAACTTGTCAGAAAAAGAAAAAAACAGAGATTTGTGGTATCTTCTGGAAGATATTTACGAAACTGAAAAAACTTATAATTATCTGCTCGTGCAATATGCTTTGAATTATCTTTTGCGCACAAATCAAAAGACAGACGCTTGGAAAGTTTTTTATGATTATGTTTCTCAAAAAAATAATTTTTCGGAAAAACGGAATTTTTGGGAACAGTTCATAGAAAAAATCAATGAAATAGAACTGCCGGTTTGTGAATTTGCAGGATATTTTGCGGCTGAAAATAAACTTGTTGAAGAAGCCGTGAGAATTTATGAATATTGTGTTTATGAAAGTGCAGGTTTTCTTGAAGATGGTTTGATTCCGCCGAATGTGTCTACACAGGCATGCATGAATCTGGCTGATATTTATTTTTCTATAGGAAAAAAAGATAAAGCTTTAAAACTTTACGGTATCATTTCAGGGCGTGAAACAAAAAATTCTTTGCGTTCGGATATTTTCTATAGAATTGCAAATATTTATGTCGCGCAGGGAGATATAAAAAATGCCCTTCGCCTTGCAGAATATTCTTATTCACTTTATCCGCAAAGTGTCAGGGCATCTGTGCTGAAAGATAAACTTCATCTTTATGAAATCAACGCACAATAAATCAAAAGTTTAAGTGGCCTTATTTGAATTGAAAACCACTTGATATCTAAAATTTAGTTTTCGATGACAGCAATGATGTCGTCCATTTTCAAGATTAAATGATCTTCGCCATCAATTTTGATTTGTGTTCCGGCATATTTGTCGTACATAATTCTGTCACCACTTTTTACAGTGATTTTAACTTTTTCAGTTCCAGGTCCTACTTCAACAACAGTTGCAGTCTGAGTTTTTTCCTGTGCTGCTTCTGGAATAATAATTCCACTTGAAGTTTTAGTTTCTGCTTTGTCATTTTTTACAAGAACTCTGTCTGCTAATGGTTTAACTTTCATATTTTTACCTCGTTATTCTTAATATTTTGTATTATATAAAGTAATAAAAAAAATCATAAATCGTCAAGTTTTTTTTTATAAATTACAGTTTAATTTACCGCAAGTTTTGCAGTTTTTGTACGTTTTACTATTATCTGGTATGCTATCAAAACTAAAAGAACGATAATTCCAATGATATCACTTTTTGTTTCTGGAATTACGCAAAGTAATCCTGAAGTTGCAAATAAAAGACGTTCGATTATGTCAAAAGTCACAATCAAAGCTTTTGGTTTGTTTGTATTATAGAAAAAGCCTGTATTATTGAAACCGTAACCTTCAAGTGCCACACTTATTCCAAACATACCAAGCAATGCTGTCAGAATAATAGTGATGATAGAACCGATAGAAGCATCCATCATAAGCATTTTGCTGTTGTACACAAACATATATGGAATAATAAATGCACCAATTGCCAGTTTTGTTGCATTGACAGCCGTCTTCATAGGTTTGGCTTTTGCAATGGCGGCTCCGGCAATGGCGGCAAGAGCTACAGGAGGAGTTACATCAGCAATAATTCCAAAGTAAAATGCAAACATGTGTGCTGCCAGAGGTTGAATTCCAAGTGCAATAATTGCACCTGCTGTGATTGTCGATGTAATAAGATAATTTGCAGTTGTTGGAGCGCCCATTCCCAAGATGATAGAAGCAAGCATTGTAAAAATCAATGTTAAAAAGAGTTTTCCGTGTGCAAGTGAAACAAGTCCGTTTCCTAGACGCAGTCCCAATCCTGTTAGTGTAACAATCCCGATGATTATTCCAGCCATTCCACAGGCTATAGCTACACTGATAATATTTCTTGCAGCTGTACACATTACTTCAACGATATCTTTTCCTCCAAAAGAAGGTTTTTTACCATGAGCAAGGTCGGCAATTGAAACTCCAAGTCCGACAAGAACACAAGCAACAATTCCCATCAAAGCGGCAAATACTGCAGTTTTTCCCGAACAAAGGAAGAAAATGATTACAACTAAAGGAAGAATCATATAACCTTTGCGTAAAACGAGAGGCAAGAATCGTGGAAGCTGGTCTTTTGGCAAACCTTTTAATCCAAGTTTTTTTGCTTCCAGATGAACGGTAATGAAAATTCCTGTAAAATACAAAATTGTAGGAATGATTGCAGCTTTTACAATAGTGATATAAGGCATTCCCAAACTTTCTGCCATGAGAAACGCCGCTGCTCCCATAATTGGTGGCATAAGCTGACCGCCTGTAGAAGCGGCTGCCTCTACAGCACCGGCGAATTCTCCTTTATAACCTAATTTTTTCATCATTGGGATTGTAAAAGAACCTGAACCAACCGTGTTTGAAACTGAAGAGCCTGAAACAGTTCCTAATAAAGCTGAAGATAAAACAGCAACTTTTGCAGGACCTCCACTTGCGCCACCAGCTATGGCATTGCATACATCAATGAAAAAATGACCGATTCCAGTTTTTTCCAGAAGTGAACCAAATAAAATAAAGAGGAAAATGAATGTTGAGCAGGCACCAATTGGCGTTCCCATTATTCCTTCAGTATTATAAAAAAGATGACAGACAATTCTCTGTAAAGAATATCCTCTGTGATGCAGGAATCCAGGGAGATATTTTCCTGTGAATGCAAAGAGAATGAAAACACCTGCGATAATCATAATTGGAAGACCAACAATTCGTCTGCAGCTTTCAAAAAGAATCAAAATGCCGATAATGCCGATTATGACATCTAAAACTGTGTTGTTACCAGAGCGTCTTACAAGTGAGTCAAAATTTACGACTATATAAAGCCAGCAGCTAGCACCTACAACGCCTAAAACTACATCATACCATGGAAGAACATCTCTGCGGCTATGCTTAGTTGGTGGAAAAAGTAAAAAAGCCAGTAACTGAACAAAAGCAAGATGTGTAGCACGTAGAATTTGAGCTGGAATGGCTCCAGACAAAGTTGCGTACAGTTGAAATACAACAAAAATCACCGAAATGACAACAGTTATGTATTGCCGCCAGCATTTATGTTCCCTGTAAGCCTGTTCCCTGTCCAGTTCTTTCATCATTCTTTTCATTTCTTCTTCATTTGATGTTGGAAGAATCGGTTCAAAGCCATCATTTGTGTCGTTGTTATTCTTCATTAGTACCTCCAAGTAGTTTTATTTATCGCAAGAAAATTAAATTTTCTCAGATGTCAGATATTTTATGAGGGAAACCCTTTTAATTTGCAGTGTAATGCTCGTTTGCGGTTCAAAAAAATCAGTCAAATAGTATTCTTTTTGGTTATCTATTTTATTTTGTGAATTTGAAATCGCATCTTTATTGTTTAAAATGGTTATTGCGTGATTTGCAATAATTCCAACAGCCATTGTAAGTTTTTTTAAATTTCTGTTAATATTTGTAATTGTATATCCTTCAGGAGTAACAGAAAAAACGGCATCAGGAAAATCTTGTGGTTCAGGAATGCCGGCTCCATAAGAAAGAAAAACAGATTTATCACATAAAAGCGTATAATCGTCTTTGATAGTGTAATAATCTTTTACACGTCCTTTATTAACTGAATGTGTATAAGAAATAATAAAACCATTCTTAAAACCATCAACAGAATAAACTTTTTGATTAGGATTTTTTCTATTGGTGATTGAAAGAACGGGAATTACGGGGGCTAAAAAAATACCCCCGATTATTAAAATTAAAATCGAAATAAAGAGATTTTTTTTAGACAAAAAATGCCACCAAAAAATTACTTTTATTTTTAATGTCGAATTTTTCAATTTTAAACTGTGGCAAGGATTGTAAGGGCTGGCGTAGCCAGTTCCGAAGCGTAGCGAAGGAATGAAGCGATAGCGTAACCCTGAAAAGCCTGTTTTTTGCGAAGCAAAAAGCCACCCGAAATATAAAAAATCAAAATTCGACATCTAATCTTTCAATTATTCTAATCCGATTTCCTTGAAATATTTTTTTGCACCAGGATGGAATGGAACTGAAACACCAGTTACGGCAGCTTTTGCAGAAACTTCTTTACCTTTTGCATGCGCTGTAGCAAGTTCATCGAGATTTTCGAACAGAGCTTTTGTCATCTGATAAACAGTCTGTTCATCGAGTTTTGAACTTACAGCAAGAGTTGCTTTGATTGCAAGAGCTGGAGTATCATCATCTGTACCTTTGTAAGTTCCACCTGGAATTGTTGTCTGTGTATAATATCCGTATTTTTGGCAGATTTTTTTTGCAGCTTCTCCGCCAACTGGAACCAAAGTTAATCCTGCTGTAAAAGCGAGTTCCTGCAAAGCAGCATTAGGAACACCTGCTGTAACGAAACAACCGTCCAATGTACCGTTTTGAATACCTTCAGCAGATTCTTTGAAAGAAAGATTGCTTTTTTTGATATCATCAAAAGTAAGACCATATCCTTCCATAATCTGTTTTGCATTAAATTCTACACCTGAACCTGCGTCGCCAACTGAAATACGTTTTCCTTTGAAATCTGCTACAGATTTAATTCCACTGTCTTTTGAAACTGCAATCTGTACAACTTCAGGATACAAAGTTCCAATTGTCATGATATTTGCAAGCTTTTCTCCTGCAAACAAATCTGTTCCATTGTAAGCATAGTCCATAACGTCATTCTGAACGATTGCGTATTCAGCTTCACCTTTGTTGATAAGGCGAAGATTTTCAGCTGAAGCACCTGTTGCCTGAGCTGTTACATTCATATTTTCAATCTTTGTATTCCAAATATTGGCAATTGCACCTCCAAAAGGATAATAAGTACCGCCTGTACCACCAGTTGCCAGAATGTAATCTTTCTTTGCATTTTTTGAACAGCCGGCGAGCATCATTGCCGAAACTAAAATTAAAGTTGAGATTTTTAAAAACTTTTTCATAACGACCTCCAATCATCAAAAAAAAATAAAATAATATAAAGTTTACTATATAATAGCGTCTTTTTCAATTGTATTTGTGCTGATTAAGAAAAAAATGTTGGGAGAGTGGAAAGAAAAAATTTTGGGATGGAAAAATTAAGGTGTGTCCCTGTTTTATTCAAGGTCGCATCCCTTTTAAACACTCTCAATTTTAATTAGGTCTGACCCTTTTTTTTCTGTTAAAAAAATTAATTACGTGGTAAAATATAAAAAAAGAATTATTTACCTGCGCGGACTAATTTTTATTTTCGGAAGGGAAGTTGTTCTTTGTGCATTTTATTTTTTTGAGGTTTGACTTTATGCAGAGTTTAAAAAATTATAATCCCATCAAATTTCTTGATGATTTTCGTGATAAAGATTTTCATGGTGATTGGCCTACTTTGGTAGAAATATTCAAAATCACAGTTAAGCGTTTTGGTGAACGAAATGCTTTTACAGACTGGGATACTGATGATGGTTCTAAAAGAACTTATTCTTATAATGAAGTTTATGCAAAAGTTGAAAAACTTGCAAAGTGGCTTGTGCAGAATGGTGTGGAAAAAGGAGACAGAATTGCAGTTTCTGGCAAGAATTCTCCTGAATGGGCAACTGTTTATCTTGCAGCTCATTTTGCCGGCGCAATTATTTGTCCGATTGATTTTGCGTTACATGATGATGAAATCGAAAACCTTTTGAATACAGCTGAACCAAAATTCCTTTTTATAGATTTTGAAAAGTTTGAACATTTTGATGAAAATCCTAAAAGTTATAAAGTTTACAGTTTAAATAGAAGAAATCAGAAATATGTTTATGATTTGGAGCCTGATGAAGATGTGGAATTGAATCAGTTTCCTTCAGAAGAAGATACTGCTGCTATTTTGTTCACAAGTGGGACGACTGGTGTTCCAAAAGGCGTAATGCTCAGTCATAAAAATCTTGTGAGCGATGCTTTTATTGCGCAATATCACATGATTATTGATTACAATGATGTTTTTTATGCTCTTTTGCCAATTCATCATGCTTATACTATGCTTGCTGTTTTTATTGAATCGATTTGTATTGGTGCTGAAATTGTATTTGGTAAAAGCATGGCGGTGTCCAAATTGATGAAAGAACTGAAAGAAGGAAAAATCACGATGCTTTTGGGAGTGCCGCTTCTTTTCAACAAACTTGCAGCCGGCATTTTAAATGGAATCAAGCAAAAAGGAAAATTTGTTTATGCGATTTTAAAAATATTGATGGAAATTTCTTACATCATCAAAAAAATCACGAAAATAAATGTCGGTCACAAAATGTTCAATGCTGTTTTGAAAAAGGCAAATATCAACACTATCAGGATTGCAATTTGTGGCGGAGGTCCTTTGGCAAAAAGTGTATTTAAACTTTATAATCAGCTTGGAATCGATTTTGTGCAGGGATATGGTCTTACTGAAACTTCACCAATCATCGCTTTAAATCCTGTGCAGCATTTTAAAATTGAAAGTGTTGGTAAATATTTTGTTGGACACATGGAAATGAAAATTCTTAATCCAAATGAAGAAGGAATTGGAGAAATCTGTGTAAAAGGTCCGATGGTTATGCAGGGATATTACAAAATGCCTGAAGAAACTGACAAAATGTTTACAGGCGATGGCTGGTTTAAAACTGGTGATTTGGGCTGGCTTGATTCTGAAAATTATTTGATGCTGAGCGGTCGTTGCAAAAATTTGATTGTGACTGAAGGCGGAAAAAATGTTTATCCTGAAGAAATCGAAGATTCGTTCCAACTGGAAACTGACATTCAGCAGATTACTGTCAGAGGTTATGTGGCAGACAAAAATACTAATTCAGAAGAAATTGAAGCGATGATTTATCCGTCTGATAGCCTTTTTGAAAAAATGAATTTTTCGCGCGAAGATTCTATTCGTAATGATGATAAAAAAGCTGAAGTCTTGAAACTGATTTCCAAAATTGTTGAAAAAATCAATAAAAAACTTCAGCCATATCAAAGAATTTCAAAAATTACGATTCTAGAAAAGCCTCTGGAAATGACAACAACTATGAAAGTAAAAAGAAATTTTTAGATAGTTTTAAAAGAACTTCTTCTTAAAAGTTCAAGGCAAGTGCGGCCATTGTGATAACTTGTTTTCCAGTTGCCGCCTTTTGCTTCTTCCAAAATAGGTTTACCTTCTGCATCAAGTGCATTCCACCAGTCTCCGCCTTCTTTATCAATCTGATGATTTTGAATCCAACCCCACTGTTTTTCAACGATGGAAGCATATTTTTCTTCACCAGTCATTTCCCATGCATTGTAAAAACCGTTTACACTTTCTGCTTGATTCCACCAAACTCGTGTTCTATCCAAAAACTTTCCGCCGTCTTTCAAAAAGTTTTCAAGGCAGCCGTTTTCTTTATCAAATCCTTCATCAAAAGTGATATCAGCCATTTTTAGAACCAATCCGCGGATTTCTGATTTAAGCTGTTCATCATCAAGTTCACAAACTGCTTCCCACAAAAGCCAGCTTGCTTCAATATCATGACCAAAAGAAATTTCATCAGACAAAAGATTCCAGTCCATATCAAAAAACATTCCCAGATGGGCATTTGGCTGAACGATTTTGTTTACAGTAACTTCCACAAGATTTGCAAGACTGTCCCCAATTTCACGCTGTAAAGGTTTTGCATCACAAAAAACTACAGGAATAGTTCTGTAAAGATTTGTGTAAGCTTCCATTACGTGCAGATTTGTGTTCATTGATTTTGGACAGTTCATGTCTTTTGGAGATAAAATCATATCATCAGTTTCTGTCCAATCCACAGCACAGGCTTCTATATAACCGCCCTGTGATTTATCAAGAGCATGTTCTTCCAAAAGATTATAGATGTCCAAAGCTTCATTCATCACTTTTTCACTCAGCTGTTGAAACTCTTCGCTTGTTTCAAGTTCTTTTAAGGCTGCAGAATATTCACTCAAACCGTAACAGCAGAAAGCCTCTCCATAAATTTGTTTTTTTGTAACTTTTGGAGTTCCGTCTGGCATTACAGACCAGTAAACGCCGCCATTTTTTTTGTCAAAATAATTTTTTTCAATCACTTTATAAGCAAAATGTGCCATTTCCAGGTAAGATTTGTCTTTTGCAAAGCGGGCAGCAGCGCTGTAAGTCCACAGGAAACGTGAAGTCATTACAATAGAACGTTCTATTTCAGCATTCTGATGATTTTGATTGTCAATTTCACCAAAAAAGCCAGGATTTTTCATATCTCTGGAATATTTCTGCCAGTAAGGCAAGATATTTTCAAAAAGTTCAGATTTGACAGAATCATAAAACTGTTTATTCATAATCATATCCTTGTAAAAAAATCTGACAACAAAATGCTGTCTTAATATTAAAAGTTGATTAATTATATAACTAAAATAACTTTAATGTAAAGTAATATTATTATTAAATTACTTAATAAGTTAAGTATAGGATTTAAATTTTATTTTTTTGCGAATTTTTGTTTCGTAAGCCCTTACAATAAAAGACTGTCATGACACGCTAATGCTTAATATCTTTACAGTTTTGTCTTTGCTGTTATTATAACGTTAAATCCTTACTAAGATTTAAATTTTAATTCAGGAACTTCAACATAATCTGCTCAAATTTGTAATAAAAGATGATATTCGAAAATTTTAAATATAGGTAAAATCTCTGCTTGACAACTACGTTAAATAGTTTACAATTCAATTTGGAATATTTTCATTCCATTTATTGTACTTTTATGGGGTAAGAAATTATGAATAAACCAAAAATTAAAATTGGTATTGTTGCTGTTAGCCGTGACTGTTTCCCAGAATCACTTTCTGTAAACAGAAGAAAAGCTTTAGTTGAAGCTTATACAAAAAAATATGGCGCAGATGAAATTTATGAATGTCCAATCTGTATCGTAGAAAGTGAAATTCATATGGTTCAGGCTTTGGAAGACATCAAAAAGGCAGGATGTAACGCACTTTGTGTTTATCTTGGAAACTTTGGTCCAGAAATTTCTGAAACTTTGCTTGCTAAACACTTTGAAGGTCCAAAGATGTTCTGTGCTGCTGCAGAAGAAACATCTAAAAACGGCGGGCTTGTTCAGGGACGTGGAGATGCTTACTGTGGTATGCTCAACGCTTCTTACAACCTCAAACTCCGCAACATCAAAGCTTACATTCCTGAATATCCAGTAGGAACAGCTGAACAGTGTGCTGATATGATTCATGAATTTGCACCAATCGCAAAGGCTGTTTATGCTTTGAATCACCTTAAAATTATTTCTTTCGGACCACGTCCACTCAACTTCCTTGCTTGTAATGCACCAATCAAACAGCTTTACAACCTCGGTGTTGAAATTGAAGAAAACTCAGAACTTGATTTGTTCGAATCATTCAACAAACACGCTGGCGATGCTCGTATTCCAGAAGTTGTTGCTGATATGGAAAAAGAACTTGGAAAAGGTAACAAAAAACCTGAAGTTCTTGCAAAACTTGCTCAGTATGAAATCACTCTCCTTGACTGGGTTGAAGCTCACAAAGGATATCGTGAATTTGTTGCAATTGCAGGAAAATGTTGGCCAGCATTCCAGACACAGTTTGGATTCGTTCCTTGCTATGTAAATAGCCGTCTTACAGCAAAAGGAATTCCAGTTTCTTGTGAAGTTGATATTTACGGATGTCTTTCTGAATTCATTGGTACTATTGTTTCTAATGATACAGTTACATTGCTCGACATCAATAACACAGTTCCACAGGATATTTATGATGAAGATATCAAAGGAAAACATGGAACTTATACTATCCAGGATACATTCATGGGATTCCACTGTGGAAACACAGCTTCAAGCAAGCTTTCATTCTGTGAAATGAAATATCAGATGATTATGGCACGTGCTCTTCCAATCGAAGTTACAAACGGAACTTTGGAAGGTGACATTATGCCTGGTGATATCACATTCTTCCGCTTACAGTCAACTGCAGACTGCAAACTCCGCGCTTATATTGCACAGGGTGAAGTTCTTCCAGTTGCAACTCGTTCTTTCGGTGGAATTGGTATTTTTGCTATTCCAGAAATGGGACGTTTCTATCGCCATGTACTTATCGAAGGAAATTATCCACATCACGGAGCTGTTGCTTTCGGTCACTGGGGTAAAGAACTTTACGAAGTATTCAAATACATCGGTGTTCCAGTAGAAGAAATTGGATACAACCAGCCAGCTGGAGTTAGATATCCTACTGAAAATCCTTGGAGATAAGGTAAAGCTAAAATAAAATAAAACTTGAAAGCCAATCTGATTCACTTCGGATTGGCTTTTTTTATGACAAAACTGAGTCTAAGAAATCCGCAAGTTTTTTCTGTAGTTCTTTTGTTAATCTGTTCCAGCGTTTTAGAACATCCATTTGTTCTTCTGTAAGCCGTTCTGAAAAACACTCATTTTCAAGAAAGAATTGAGAAAGCTAAATACCAAATGCGTTACAAATATGCTCTAACGAAGGTATTGAGGGAATAAGATTTTTTCTGTACCAAGATGAAATTGTAGATTGAGTGTGTTCTGCACGCTCTGCAAGTTCGTATTCAGTCCATCCTTTTTCAAGCCGCATCTCGGTTATTTTTCTAAGTATATCCATAAAATAATCTTACGAGTATGCGTTATTTATACTTCAAAATATCGTTGATTTATAATATTTTACGAATATTCATTTTTATAAAAAAAACCAGTTTTATCCGTGGTTGCTATGGCTCAAATAATTTGTACAATGGCTCTTACCTCTTGTACAGGTAAGAAGAATGATGACACTGGAACAGTAAAAGAATCAAGTAAAAAAAGTTCTTCAAGTTCCAAAGCAAATCCTGAGAGTGATTTTGACTTTAAAACAAATAAAGATTTCACTCAGATTATGATTACAAATTATAAAGGAACTAAAGCAAATGTTGTAATCCCTTCCGAAATTCAGGGAGTTCCTGTAACAAAGGTAAAAATTTGGTTATCTGATACATTGAAAACAATTGATATACCGGAAGGCGTAGTCGCAATATATCTTGATGGCAATAATTATTCAGCTCTTACATCAATAAAATTACCAACAACGTTAAAATGTATTTGGAGTTTCTGGGGAGCACCAAATTTAAAATCAGTAGAGTTACCAGAAGGGCTAGAAGTATTGGACTCATTTGGGAATTTAGGGATAGAAAAACTCAGTATTCCAAGTTCTTTAAAATACATTTGGAATTTATCTAGTAATGATAAATTAGAATCTATAAGTATACCAGATAATATTTACTTATCCGCTTTTTATAGCTGTGATTTGACAGAAATTATTCATGGCGAAAAAATAAAATCTTCTATTGCACTTCAAAAACAGTTGAAAAGCATAAAATGTTCAGATTTTTCTGGTCAATTAGAAGACGTTTATAGGGATTATTATATAGACAGGCTAGATAGTGTAAATTAAATTTTTTATTTACTAAAGGGTGTACTATGGCAATTCATATTGATTATGAAAAATGCGTAAATGAAAAACCAATAATTGTGAAAGGAGCATATCTTTATAAAAATGGAAATACTCCATACTCGGTGGGCAATATTTTTCCTTTGCATTTTGCTCGTCATACGCCAAAATTTACAGCAGGGGATACAATACTTCTTTTTCAAAAATTGAAAGGCAAGCAATCTCAGATAACACATCTTGTAGAAGTTGTAAATCCTCTTGAAAAATCAACTGGACTGAAAGATTTTCCGTATTCAATTGATGTCAAAATTATAAGGATCAATCTAAAAGGCATTGATAAGCACTCACCTAAACTGGACATAATGAATTTTCGAGGAATATCCTGTTGTACAAGGCCTTTTTCGAGCGTTGTAAAAAATACGAATAACCGAACAAGTGTTGAAAGTGAAATAGATAGATTGTATAATCTATTCGTGCTATTCTAACTACGAGGCAAGCCTATTCCACTTGCCTCGTAGTATATTTGCCACAAGGAGTCCTGTTTATGAACAAAAATAAAATCGTAATACTCTTTTCAATCTCGCTTTCGTTACTCCTGTTTTCCTGTACTTCTAAAGCGGGTGAAACGGGAAATGAAAATGACGTGCGTTTTTTCAGCGAAAAGAAAACCATTTATTCAGTGCTGAAAAAACACTATGTAGGCTTTGACACAATGGTGGGGCGAGGCTTTGCAAAACAAGCATTGGAGCAGACTTCTGATTATGATGAGGTCAGGGCACTTTTTGACAAATGCATAAATGATACACATCTTTACATAAACAACAACCATGGATTTGAATATCGCCAGCATCAGCAGTTTGACGAGGATTCCATTAAAAGCAGTGATGCCGACAAAACTTTTATAAAGAAAACAACGACCAATACATATTACCTGCGGTACAATAGCTGTGATGTAAATTGGGCTGAATATGCCGGTCTGCCGGACTTGGCTGCGGAAGCCGCCGGATACGATTTTATCGTTCTTGACTTCCGCTCGAATTACGGTGGTGGAAACTATCAACAGTATCTTTTCTTTGATAATCTATACAAAAGCAGTTACAGTGGGACAATATATGTTACGAAAGATAATTGGAGCTACTCTTCTGGTGAAGTCTGGATTATAGCCAACAGATTCAAGGATAAACTTAATCTTAAACTGATAGGAACACATTCCGGCGGAATGCAGATTTACGGAAACTGCGTAAAATACAACGAAAACGGAATATATTTCTGGTTGCCAAGTACCTCCTTTGCAACCAACCTACCTGAAAACTATCTAGGCGAAGGTAAAGGATATGAACCTGACATATGGGCAAACAAAAACAATATGAAGGCAGTCCTTGAAAAATTAGGACTAGACCTTTCTGGAATCGTATTTAATTAATTATTTCTCAGCATGGACTAGTTTTAAAAATTCTTCTGGCGTAACAGCAGGAACTGTCGCCTTTTCAAAATCATCAACATTTCGTGTAACGATATAATCAAGTTTACAAGCGATGGAAGACTGGTGTTGCATAGAGTCTTCGATGTCATCAAAGGCTTCATTATTTACAGTGGCAATCACATCTGATTTATCCAAAGAAGCCACATCAAAAACATAAAGCAGTTTATTAAAGGTGTTACGGCAGTCTTCGATGGAAAAATCTTCTGTTTCGTGAAGAACGTAAAACATATTTGAGGAAGTGTGAACAGCGATATAACCATCAACAATAGATTGACAGCATTGAAGGACGTGTTTTGAAAGTTCAAAATGCGGTTCGCGGAGCAGAATTACATCTAGCAGAATGTTTGTGTCAATTAAGACTTTCATATTTTCTCCGCATTGTCAAGGCTGCTTCTTTGCGTCCGTTAAGGCTGATTTCATGTTTTGCAGGACGACCCATTGCAAAAAGTTCATCTAAAGCTTGTTTTGCCTTTGCCCGCTCTTCTGGAGTTTTTGAATTTTGAAGAGGCACATTTTTTCGGGGCATAGATTCTATAAACATGATGACGCTGAGAGTCTGCTCGTCATCTAGAGTATCAATGTAATTAATAGCCTTTTGTTTTAATGCCATTGCTGCCATAATTTGCCTCCTGTCTTATGATACTTATAGTATAACATATAAATTGATTTTTGTGGATAGTTTTTCAGTTTAATAATCAATGGGCGGCTGGGTGGGATAAAATAGCAAAATGCTTTAGCAATTTTCTTAGCGGGTTTTAGGGTCGGTAGCCCCTAGGAGAAGGGGTAGCGACCAACAAAGTGGGCGCGAGGGGAAAGCTTTCCCCTCCTAAAATTGAATTTTATTATTTCAACTTTAGGGGATGCGTTTCAAGGAAGATTTGTGTTGTGAGATTTAATCTTCCAGAGAAATGTTGCCGGATGTAGTGCGGATTGTGATTTGGGCACCGCCTTCGTTGTATTTTTGTATGTATTCTGAGCGTGGAGTCAGACGATTTCCGCTGATTTTGTCTTTGAAGGTACCTGATGTCGATGATACGGCTACGTTGAAGCTGCTGTTTTTTGGTACAAATATTTGGATTTCACCGCTTGTTGTTTTGATTTGTGATTTTGCGGATATCATGTTTTTGAAATCTAAGGAAATCTCTCCGCTTGTGGAACCTGCTGTAAAGTATTCTGTGTCGATATTGTAGATGTCGATATCGCCGCTTGTTGTGTTTACTTTGAAATATTCGCCGTAAAAATCATCGATATTGATTTCGCCGCTGTTGCTTGTGATTGTTGCTGTATCACATGAAATTTTTCCAAATGAAATTTCTCCAGATGTGGTTTTTGATGTCAATTCTTTTGTGTAAATTTCTTCGACATCGATTTCTCCGCTTGTGGATGTGATTTTTGCATTATTATCGATGGAAAGGGATTTACATTCGATGTCGCCACTTGTTGAATCCAAATGTAAATCTTTTGCTGATAATGAATCTATTGAAATGTCGGAACTTGTACCTTCAATATTGACATTTGAGAATTGTTGATTTGCAGGGAGGTAAACTTTTACTTTGCATGTGAATCCAAGTACTGTAAAATTTACTTTTGATGAAATGTAAAGTGTTTCGTTTCTACATTCTATTGTCGGTGCTTTTTTGCGGTTGTTGCAATAAACTTCTATTAAAATTTCATCTCCGTAAGTTTCTTTGATTTCCAAATCTTCGCAAATTAGTTTGATGTCGAGGTTTGAAATCTGATTTTTCAAAAAAGATTCGTTATTGACTGGTGTGGAATTTTGTGCTGACAGCGCTGTAAGTGAAAAAGTTGTCAATAATAGTGATGTTGTTAAAAATTTTTTAAACATATTTCCTCCAAAAAAATCCGCGATGGCAAAAAACATTATTTTGTGATGTAGTTTGTGCGTTATATTTCTGCACATTTGCAATGAAAAGTCTTTCTGTGCAAGTTTTCAACGAAAAGTGCTGTTTCTTGAGTTTACAGCGCGAATTTGTGTATTTATAATCTAATGAATAAAACACTTCAGGTAAAGAAAAATGTTACTTTTTGGGATGGCGATATAAAAAATAGGGACAGACCTAGCTTTTTTAAACTCAGTTATCTTTCGTTTTGACAAATTAATGAACAGAGGTGTGTCCGTTGTTTATCAAGGTCTGTCCCTCATTTTACACGAGGCAGGAACAGACATCAATTAAAATTGAATAAAAGAGGGGACGTACCTTGTTTTTGTGTAAAACAGGGACACACCTTAATGCGGCATGTACACATATATACGTATACAAAAAAATGTAATTTTAATAAAAAAAAAGTGGACAAATGGATTTTTTGATGTTAAACTAAATTTGTATAATGTTTTAAAATTTTCAAAATTGGAGATAGATTGTGGATTCGAATAATTCAATAGTTGCCGGATTTGATAACGAGAAAGATGATTCACTTAAAATTACACTGCATAAAATTCCAAATGTTGCAAACGGCTGTGCTGTTGTATTAGAAGGCTATATTGATACTTATAATTCTTCATTTTTTCAGAAACAACTTACCAAACTGATTAGTGCTGGTTATTTTAATTTGATGTTTAATTGTGAAGCTTTATCTTATGTGTCTTCTACAGGACTTGGTTCGTTTACTATTTTACTTAAAATGGTAAAAATGAAGGGTGGAGATATTGTACTTGCTGCTGTACAGGAAAAAGTTTCTGAAGTTTTTCAGATTTTGGGATTTTCTCAGTTTTTTAATCTGAAAAATACTGTTGAAGAAGCTGTGGATTTCTTGCAAAGAGGTGCAGGCAGCAACGTTTCTAGTGTTTTCCCAAGAATTATGAATTGTCCTTCTTGTAATAAGACTGTTCAGGCTTCTCGAGCAGGAAGATTCAGATGTACAAACTGTAAGGCAATTATTAGTATTGGAGAAGATGGTTCTATTTCATTAGGATAATTTTTATTGATGATTTGATAAAAAAAGAGCCTGCTGAATGCAATTTTTTGAAAGGTGTTGCATTCCGCAGGCTCTTTTTTATTTTGCAGGTGGAATATCCAGTTCGCAATCAGAAAGTGCGAAAGTGCAGCAAGGATGAATAAAGTTGTATTTCAAGTCGGCTTTGCGGCGGTAGTCAATTTTTTGAGGAACAAATACTTGTCCTGATTTTAAAAGTGTGTGGCACCATCCACATTCACCGCTACGGCATCTTGAAGGAACTGCAATTCCATTTTTTTCTAAAATCTGCAGAATTGTATCATCGGGATTTCCGCGAACTGTTTTTGTTTCATCACAAATTGTAACTGTAAGTGAAACTTCTGTTTTATCTGTGCCAGGATAACCTTCCTGAGTCTTTGCACTGTGAATCTCTCCAAACATTTCGCGTCTGATAAGTTTTTGAGGAAGATTAAGTTTTGCAAGTTCTTTTTCCATAAAATTATACATGCTTTGTGGACCGCACAAAAATACAGAATATGAACTTTTTGGGGCATATTTTTGGATTAAATCAGCGGTTACAAATCCATATTCAAAGTTTTTATCAGATTGATTTTCTGCATTGCTCAAAACATTCACAACTTTGATTTTGTAAGTTTGTTTTTCCAGAAGTTCAAACTGTTCTTTGAAAAGAATGGAAGAAGCATCCCTGCTACCATAGAGAAGAATCATGTTAAAATTTTCATCACCGGCACAAATTGCTTTTGCATAGCTTAAAAATGGTGTGATTCCGCTTCCGCCAGCAATTCCAACAACAGTTTGAGCATCGCGCAAATCAACATAATCAAAATTACCTTCTGGGGCTGATAATTCCACAGACATACCGGTTTTCCAGTTTTCCAGAATATAATTTGAAACCAAACCTTCCGGAGCAGATTTTACTGTAATCTGATAAAAACCTGAATCAAAAGCTTCTGCAGGAATAATCTGATTTTTCAAAATCTCCTGTGCTTCTGGATTTTTGTAAAATTGTTTGAAATATTTTTTGATTTCACTGTAATTTTCACATTCAAAACGATTTTTACTGTTTAAACTTTCGCATGGAGCTGATGAAAGCGAATAAGCTCTTGTGACATTTAATTCTCCAATTCTCAAAAAAACAGTGATGTATTGTCCTGCCGAAAAATATGCAAATTCTTTTGTACCTCGCGAAAAGTCTGGAACAAAAGTGAATGTTTTACAGTTGTCATATTCAAAGATAGCTATAATTTTTGCATATTGTTTTTTTGGATGAAGTTTTTTTGCTAGCGCGTTAATAGGATATTGTTTTGGCAGTCTTCTTTTTGAACCCTTTTTAAAACGTAAAGTTCGTTCTTTTACAATAGAAAAAAATTTGAAGGGGTTTAATTTCTTTAATGATATTTTTTTCATTTCATCCTCGTATAAAATATTTTTTATTTCTCCCAAATAATTTTAAAATCAAAAAAACTCAAAAATATTGAAAAAATTTAATCATTGAAAAAATTATTTCTTTCTTTGCATGATTTCATCAATTACAACTTTTCCAGATTTATAAGTCTGATTATATCCTACAGAATGTTGAGCATGAGCACCTACAAAGAAGAGATTTTTTATAGAGCGTTCTTTAAAAAGATTCATTGTGCGAAGGAAAATACCATCCCAGTTTGAGTTTTGATAACCGTAAGGTGTTCCATTTGGAGTACCAAGATATCGACTGTACGTTACTGGAGTGGCAACTTCAATTTCTTCTATATAAGGAGTGATTTCTATGCCTAAACTTTTTTCATAAAGATTAATCATTTTTTTTGCAATTTTAAGTTTTGTTTTTTTATAATCCTGTGGTTTTACATAAGCCCATTTATCTCCGTAAACAGCACATGTTATGCTTAAATGAGAAGTTCCAGGCGGTGAACATTCTGGAATGACAGTGTTCAAAGCGTTTGCGATAATGTATCCAGCACCACCTAGTTCATGACAGAGATTAAACTGCTCTGTCGTATCAGCTTTTTCCAGAATGAAAGTGGAATAATCAGTTATTCCTAATTCTTGAACAGTTTTGTTAAGACCTAGATGAACGTTTACAAACGAAACTGCAAGTTTTCGAGCATTTGCTTTCATTGTTTCAATTAAAGGAACTTCTTTTTTCTTTATCATCTTCCCAAAAACATTGTTTGGAAAACAGTTGCAGATTATATAATCAGCAAAATATTCTTTACCATTTGCAACGACACCGTATGCTTTTCGATCTTTTACAAGAATTTTTTTAACTTCAGTATTGTAAAAAATTTTCCCGCCATTTTTTCTGATAACTTTATCCAGGGAAAGTGAAAATTCATGTGAAAACTTTGATGGAAGACCGGCTCCGTCAACAATATAGCAATAATCCATCATTCCCATCATAAATGGATTTAAAGTAGATGTTGGTTCACCGACATAACTCCAATAAGGCTCAATCATGTGCTGAACTTTTTTGGGAATTTTGAAAAGGTCAAAAACAAAATCAGTAGGAAAAGAAAGAAAACGCAACAGATTCAAAATATCTGGCATATCTTTAAACTTGAATTCTTTATGGTCAAGTTTAAATGCTTCGTCAAGCGCTCGTTTTTCATAATCCAAAAACTTATGAACAGATTCTCCGGCTCCAGGTACTTGTTTATCAATCTCCTGACAAAATTCTTCGATACCACAGGGGAGTTTTACATCAAATTTTTCTTTTGGATCATTGCAGATTACACGATAACAACTGTTTTCATGGACAAATTCAGCATCTGAACCCATCTGTTTAAAAAGCTCACGCGAAGGTCCAGGCTTTTCTTCCGAACCAACTTCGCACATTTCGTGAAGGGAAGGTTCAAATTCAAATCGCCCACGCCTAAAACTTGTAACTGCCCCACCAGGAAGATTGTGTTTTTCAAACAATAGCGTTTTTAACCCACATTTACTTGCAAAAGTTGCAGCAGAAAGTCCTCCGTTACCCCCTCCAACAACGATAACGTCATATTTTTCCATTGATAATTGCCCCTAAATTTCGAGTTTCGATTTAGAATTCCAAAGTTTTTAGCATTTTTCCTTCTATATTATAAAGTGAAATTTTATGATTTTTATTTTCAGAGTTTTTTGTTTCCAAAACAGCAAAGCCAGATTCAGTCCCGCCTTTGGGAAGAGAAATTGAACCAGGATTACAAACTGTAATTCCTGCCTGATTTTTCTCCAAAACAGAAACATGAGTATGTCCATAAAAAAACACTCCAGGAGATTGAATTCTTGATGTTTTTGAAGCAGTTTCGCAACCAGCAGGTTTCGTCCCGTCATGCAAAACTGGAGCATAAATGTGACCGTGAGAGCAGAAGATTTCAAGATTGCTGTCAAAAAGCTGAACAAAGTCAGATAGAACTTGAAAATTCAAAACCATCTGATCAACTTCAGCATCACAATTTCCCCGACAGCAAAAAATTTTGTCAGAATAAGAATTCAGGATTTCAATAACACCTTTAGGATTATGCCCCTGTGGAAGGGGATTTCTAGGACCATGATAAAGAACATCCCCAAGAATTATGATTTTATCGCAATTAAATTTTTCAAAAAAAGAAATGACTTTCTGACATGAAGTCTGTGAGCCGTGAATATCAGAGAAAACTAAATATTTCATAAATATATTATATCACAAAATAGACAGATTGCAGTAAATAATTGAAAAAAAAGTTTAGATAAGGTCTGAAAAATTTAAAAAAAGATAAAAAAAAGTACTTGACTTTATATGTTGGGGGGGGTATAATAAATTGATGTGAGTTCTTTTTACTCGTAAAATTTTTATCGACTTGGCGATTTACTGTAAATCTTTTTGAAAATTGAATTTTCTGAGTTTTATAGTTTTGGGGGTATTTTTTATGAAAAAAAATGTTTCAAAATTTCTTATGGGAATTTTCTTTTGTTCTTTAGTATTTTTGGGTTGTCCACAGCCAAATCCTTCGGCTGATAGCTTTGATCCAGCATCAAACAATCAAGAAGTAAAAGATGCGTTTGATAAAGCTTTGGAGGGAGTAACATCTACACCTCAGAATGAAGAAGAATTCGAAGAAATGATTACTGAAATCATTACCGAATTCGGTTCTCTCAATAATAACACTAAAAGCAGTTCAAGATTTGTTTCTCCAAGTGGTGACGCTATAAGTAGTAAAGACGATATAACTAATAAAATTAAATCTATTATCAATAATATTAATGAAGCACTTTCAGGTGTTACATCTGTAACTGAAAAAGAAATTAAGTTTGCTTTTGATGAATCTATTAATATTGAAAAGGCTACTGTAGTTGATTTACTTGAAGCTCTCTCTGGAATTGATGAACTAAAAAATATTGTTGGAAATGTTAATTTGCCTGAAGAACAGAAAAAACTTATAAATGATTTGATAAAAATCAATAATCTTTATGCAAAGGCAAAAGCTGATGTGAATGTAGATATGGAAAAATTGAGGACAGGAGAATCTTCGGATGAATCTATTGGTTCTGCAAATATTGAACTTCTTGCTTCTGCAGCTGCAATAGACTTAGAAAAAATGGCGGGTCTTCCAGAAGGTGAAACATTACCGATAAAGGCTGCTTCTGCAGTTATCAGTATGGATGCAAATGCTTCTGCAACATATAAAGATGTTTCTGAAATTTACAAAATGAACAGCGGATTTGGTGGTAATTCAGATATCTCTTTGAGTGGAGCTTCTTTAGGGGTTAATCTTGAAGGAAAAAGCACATTTGCTGTATGTACAAAAACTGGTAAAGGTGGAAAACTTTCATTTGAACTAAATGCATCAATCGATAAAGAATTTCTTCTTGGTTATATAAAGATTCTAAACGAATATCAGCAAGAAATTAAGAAAATCTATAATAGTGATGAGTATGTAAATATTAATGACAAATTTAATAAAGCAAGAAAGAATATGGCTGAAAAGCTTGGCAATCTGTTTAGCGATAATTTTAAGGTTAAGGTTTCTATGGACGGCGGTTTTTCAAAAGAATACTCTTATAATGATTTAATGAAGTTTAGCGAATCTTTTTAATTCTTAATTATTACATTTAGATTCGATTGAAAAAAGCTTAAAGAATAAAGGGAGATTTCATTTGAAATCTCCCTTATTATTTACAGTCTATTTCAAATCATAAAAGTAGGGAAGTCAAGTTATTAATAGCATTGTGCCTTAATTCAATGGATTATGCGAAAGTCATTTCATTTTGTGATGAATTACTTCCATTTTCGTGATTTTTAGTGTAAAATAATTTTATGAATATTATTGTTGTGGGCAGTGGTGGTCGTGAGCACACTATCTGCTGGAAATTGGCTCAAAGTTCTATTGTTGATAAAGTGATTGCAGTTCCTGGAAACGGCGGTACTGCAAATGAAGCAAAATGTATTAATATTAATCCTTCCGAATGTGATTATATTAACGAAGGTGAAAATCCTTATGTCGCAATCGCAAAACATGAAAACTGTCGGATGGCTGTAATTGGACCAGAAGATCCTTTAGCAGAAGGAATCGCCGATGCATTTTGGGATGCAAATATCCCTTGTGTTGGTCCAAAAAAAGCTGGAGCTCAGCTGGAAGCAAGCAAAGACCTTTCTAAAAACTTTATGAAAAAATATGGTGTTGCCTGTCCAGCAAGTGAAACTTTTACGAATAAAGATGAAGCTATCAATTATATAAAAAATCATGGTGCACCAATTGTTGTCAAAGCAGATGGACTTGCAGCAGGAAAAGGTGTTGTCGTTGCTGCAACTGTTGATCAGGCTGTAAATGCTGTAAATGAAATGATGGATGGTGGAAAAGTCGGAAATGCTGGTAAAAAACTTGTAATTGAAGACTATCTGGAAGGAGTTGAGATTTCTGTTTTGGCAGCAGTTTCTGTTACTCCTGAATATGCAGTTTCTGGAAGTGCATCAATCATTCCATTTTTACCAGCACGCGACCATAAACGTCTGCTTGATGGTGCGAAAGGTCCAAATACTGGTGGAATGGGTGCAATTTGTCCTCTTGATGATGTTTCTGACAAAATGATGGAACAGTTTAATTCAGATATTTTGCAGCCTACTTTGCAGGGATTGATAAAAGAAAAGTTTGATTACCGCGGTTTCATTTTCTTTGGAGTAATGCTTACAAGTAAAGGTCCGAAACTTCTAGAATATAACGTTCGCCTTGGAGACCCAGAAACTCAGGCTGTGCTTCCTTTGATGGATTTTGATTTTGCAGCCATGTGTACTGCCATTTTGAATGGAAAATTAAAGGATTTCGAATTCAAATGGAAAAAAGGATATCAGGTTGCTCCTGTTGTTGTGAGCGGAGGTTATCCTGAAAAGTATAAAAAAGGTTGCGAAATTACTGTTAATGAAGATTTATTAAAAGCAAGTACTGCTAAAATCTTTATTGCAGGAGCTGTCTGTGGAAAACGTGGCAATAAAGATAACCTTCTTACAAGTGGTGGCCGCGTTTTGGCTTGCAGTGCTTTTGGGCAGACATTCAAAGAAGCATGGGGAAAAGCATATCAGGGAATTGCAGCTGTAAAATTTGAAGATGCTTTTTATAGAAAAGATATTGGTTTACCGGGAGCTGCAGAAAGCGGAAAACTTTCATAAAATTATTTTTTTCTTATTAATTTAGCAAAATTCTGTCAGTCAGTCGCCTTTCACAGCTCGCTAACGCTCGGTTGCTGGCTCGACAGTATTTCTGCCCGTACATAAAATTTACATCCTACAGAAAATTCAACTCTCACGAGCCAGCAACTCACGCTTTGCGTGCCTGTTCAAGCCTCGGTGCGCTGTGCAGTTTAAAATTGTTTATCTTGTTCTCGGTAAAGTCCCAATAACATCAAGGTCTGTCCCTCTTTTAAATGAATATGTCATTAAAGAGGGGACACACCTTGATTATTAAGGATTTTTATTATTAAATTGGGTATTAAATTGGGGACAGACCTTGCATAAAATAATCAAACAAACTGAACATCTGTTCATTTATTTTCTATTATATTGATACATAACGTGATTTTTAGTAAAATGTAATTTATGAAAGCTACAAAAACAATTATTTCAACACTTAGAGAAGCGCCAAATGACGCTGTTATTGCAAGCCATCAATTGATGATGCGCTCTGGTTTAATCAGAAAGTTGGGAAACGGTCTTTATGCTTATATGCCGCTTGGCTACCGTTCATTGTCAAAAGTGCAGAAAATCATTCGCGAAGAATTGGATAGAGCTGGTCTTTTGGAAATTAAACCTACAGTAATTCAGCCCGGTGATTTATGGAAAGAATCTGGTCGTTGGGATAAAATGTCTGGCGAAATGCTTACCGCTCAGAACCGACAGGGGCAGGATATGGTTGTTTCGCCTACCGCAGAAGAAGCGTTTACTTACATCGTAAAAGAAGGTCTTTCATCTTATAAACAGCTGCCTTTTACACTTTATCAGATAAATACAAAATATCGTGATGAGATTCGTCCACGATATGGGGTTATGCGCGGTCGTGAATTCATAATGATGGATGCATATTCTTTTGATAAAGATGAAAATGATTTAAACGAATCTTACGAAAATGTTGCAAAAGCCTACAGACGTATTTTTAAGCGAATGGGACTTTCAACAATTTCTGTAAAAGCAGATACTGGGGCAATGGGCGGTTCTGGTTCTGAAGAATTTATGGTGGAAAGTGAAGTTGGTGATGATACTTTGCTTTTGTGTCCTAACTGTTCTTATGCAGCAAACGTAGAAAAAGCTTCCTGTGCAAAAGAAATTCCTTTGGATAATGAAGGAAACGCTCAGAAAAAAACTGACCTGCCAATCGAAAAGGTTGCGACACCAAATGTATTTTCGATTGCCGATATGGAAAAGTTTTTCAATGCAAAATCTACAACTTTCTTGAAAGCTTTAATTTATAAAGTTTATAACTGTGCTATTGATTTGAGTGCAAACGAATTTTACAAAAATGCTCAAAAAGTTACAGAAGGTGGCGAATCTTATATTCCAGAAACATATTTTTGCGTTCTGATTCGTGGTGATTTGGATGTAAACGAAGCAAAACTTGCATCAGCTTTGAAAGCAAGTGGAGCTGAACTTGCAAATGATGAAGACGTTCTCAAATATTCTGGTGCGCCTCATGGTTTTGTAGGTCCTGTTGGCATCAAAATTCCAGTTCTTGCAGATTTGTCTACTGTTGATATGCACGACTGCATTGCTGGTTCTGGCGAAAACGGTTATCACATCAAACATGTTGAACCTGGTCGTGATTTTGTTCCGTTTATGACAGCTGATGTCCGCACTTGTAAAGAAGGTGATAAATGTCCTGATTGTGGCGGCACTTTCTATATGAAAAAGGGTAATGAACTTGGACACATTTTCAAGCTTGGTGCAAAATATACAAAACCAATGAATGTAACTTATCTTGATGTTAGCGGTAAGCCTGTCACTCCTTTGATGGGCTGTTATGGAATTGGTGTGGACAGAACTTTGGCAAGCATTATTGAAGGTCATCATGATGATAAAGGAATAAAATGGCCGATGAGTGTTGCTCCATATCAAGTTGCAATTATCCCGATTCAATATAAAGATAAGATGAAAGAAGTTTCTGATAGTCTTTATGAAACTTTGTCGAATACTGGAATTGAAGTTTTGCTTGATGACAGAAATGAACGTCCAGGCGTAAAATTTACAGATTCAGAACTGATTGGTTTCCCAGTGCGCATTGTTGTGGGTGACAAAAATCTGCCGAATGTTGAATTCAAAATCCGCGATGCTGAAAATGCTGAACTTGTTCCTCAGGAAGAAGTTGCTCAGAAAGTGATTGATTTTGTTCGTGCAGAATTAGATAAATTAAACGCCTAAAATGTAAGATTTAAGTTTACAGGAATTTTTATGCAGAGATTTAAAAAAGTAATTTTGAGTTTGGTTTTGAGTACTTTAGCAACTTTTTCATTTGCGTTGCCAGGTTTTAAACCTTTTTTGCCTGATTTGAATGGTGAATATGTTTATTATAAAGACAATACTTTTGAACGTGAAAGTTACATCGGGCTTCTTTGTTATGACGAAAATACTTTTCAATTGCGATATTATGCTCCAAAAAGTTCAGATTTGCCGGAAAAAATCGTAGCAACTTTGATAACAGTTGATTCTTCGCAAAATTTTATGGATATTGTGGGTGAAAATGTGATTGTGGCTGATTATGCTAGTGAAGATGATGTGGATATTGTTAATTACTTGCATAATATTATGTATGATTTTTCGGCACAAAGAATTTTGCTTGGAGAATTGACTCCGCAAACTGAAAACTACAAAAATAATGTTTCTTTGGAAAAAAACGGATTGAAAATATCTGCTGATTTATCTCAGTTTGGTGGTGAAGTTTATATTCAGTATGATTGTGTGATTCCGTTTTTCAATGTAAAACAGATTTTAAATCCAGAGGGAAAAGTCCTTTTTGAATGTGTTTCTCTTGGAAAAATTAATTCCACAGAGGACACTTCATTTGACCGTTATGTAAAAATTCCAGAATCTGGCAGAGTGAAATTGAATTCTGTAAAACCGAAAAAATCAAAGAAAATGGAATGTTCGGCAGGAAATCAAAAAATCACTTTGGACGAAACTTGGGAGCAGAAAAACGAAATGATCTGGGTGCAGAATAATGATGCAATCATCTCGTTGGCAACATATCAAAAACCAAAAGATAATGTTCCTCCGTTGTATTTTCAGTACATTTTGATTCGTCTTTTGCTTGAAACAAAGTCTGACAATATTATTGATTATGCATCCAGCGAAGTGATTTTTACAGAAAATGGATTTAAAATCAATGCGACAAGTTTTATGCCAAGTGCTTCAAAAACTTATTATACAATCAAATATCTGACACTGAATGATGAAGGCGATTATGATTTTATGTCATTTGCGGCAACAAAATCTGCCTATATCCAAAAGCGCAGTTATTTTGATAAAATTTTGAAGACGTATACTACAAAATAATTTTACTAAACTTGGCGGATGTTTTTATTCGCAATGGTAGTTGTGTAAAACTTTGTTTCCAGATGAAAACGTGGCAAGGATAGTAGCCCCTGCGAAGCAGTCCACTGGACTGAGCGAAGCGAGGGAAGCGGATGAGCGATAGCGAAGGGCGAATAGCCTGTTTTTGTTTGGTGAGCTTGTCGAACCAAGCAAAAGCCACCCGAATTATTAAAAGTATAGTTTTTTTTAGAATATTTTATTTAAATCGCAAAGATGCGTGGTTCCTTTTTGGAATTTTATTTTATTTGCAGGAGATTCTGATGAAGAATATTAATTTGCCTGAAATTTTTGGAAGTCTTGTTTTTAATCAATCTGTGATGAAACAGACTTTGCCCACAGAAACTTACAAGGCTTTGAAGCACACGATGGATGAAGGCACGCCGTTAAATCTGGAAGTTGCGAATCAGGTTGCAGAAGCTATGAAAAATTGGGCTATTTCGAAAGGTGCCACACATTATTCTCATTGGTTCCAGCCTCTTACCGGCATTACTGCAGAAAAACATGATTCATTTTTGACTCCAGCTGATGAAGGCAAAATTATTATGAATTTTAGTGGAAAAGAATTGATAAAAGGTGAGCCTGATGCTTCATCTTTCCCGAGTGGTGGAAAACGTTCTACTTTTGAAGCACGTGGTTACACTGTTTGGGATCCGACTTCTTATCCGTTTGTAAAAGATCACACTTTGTGCATTCCTACGGCATTTTGTTCATGGACTGGCGAAGCTCTTGATAAAAAAACACCACTTTTGCGTTCTATGGAAAGTTTGAATGAACAATCTTTACGCATTCTCAAATTATTTGGAAATGATGCAAAACACGTTACCACAACTATGGGACCTGAACAGGAATACTTTTTGGTTGATGAAAAACTTTATCAGAAGCGCAAAGATTTGAAGATGTGCGGTAGAACATTATTTGGAGCGCGTCCTGTAAAAGGTCAGGAAATGGATGACCAATATTTTGCTGCAATCAAGCCTCGTGTTATTGAATATATGGAAGATTTAAATGTTGAACTTTGGAAACTTGGCATTTATGCAAAAACTGAACACAATGAAGGTGCCCCAGCACAGCACGAAATGGCTCCGATTTTTACTACTTCAAATCTTGCAGCAGATCAGAATCAACTTACGATGGAAATTATGAAAAAAGTTGCCAGACGACATGGTTTGATTTGTCTTTTGCACGAAAAACCTTTTGCTGGCGTTGCTGGAAGTGGAAAGCACAACAACTGGTCAATCGCCACAGATAAAGGTGAAAATCTTTTTGCGCCTGGAAAAACTCCCCGCGATAATGCTCAGTTCCTACTTTTTTTGACTGCAGTGATTAAAGCAGTTGATGACAATCAGGATTTGCTTAGATATTCTGTTGCAAGTGCTGGAAATGACCACCGTTTGGGAGTGATTGAAGCGCCGCCTGCCATCATGTCGATTTATATTGGAGATGAACTTGAAGCGGTTTTGGAATCTATAAAAGAGGACAAATCTTATGCAAATCAAGTGGGCGCAAAGCTTAATATTGGAGTTGATGTTTTACCTGCAATTCCAAAAGATTCTACAGATAGAAATAGAACTTCTCCGTTTGCATTTACAGGAAATCGTTTTGAATTCCGTTCGGTTGGAAGTTCACTTTCAATCAGCGGTCCAAACACTATTTTAAATTCTATTCTGGCAAATACTTTGTGTGATTTTGCAGATGAACTTGAAAAATCAAAAGATTTTGACAGAGATTTACAGGCTTTAATCAAAAGAGAAATCTCTGCGCACTGGAAAATTCTTTTTAATGGAAACGGTTACACAGAAGATTGGGTAAAAGAAGCTGAAAAACGCGGACTTAAAAATTATCGCACAACTCCTGAAGCAATTGAGCATTATCTTGACAAAAAAAATGTGGATTTGTTTACTCGCATGCAAATCTACACTCCAGAAGAAATGCAGAGTCATCATGACATCAAACTGGAAAAATATTGTCAGGTTTTAAATATCGAAGTGAATACAATGGTAGAAATGGTTAACAAGGATATTCTGCCTTCATGCTTTAAATATATGAATATTCTTGCTGATACAAATGCAAAAATGGCAAATTTGGGTGGCAGCAGTGTGATTCAAAATCTACTTGGAAAACTCGACAAACTTGCTTCGCAATTAAACGCTGAACTTGAAAAACTAGAAGAAAAGCATTCTAAAACAAAAGAGATTAAAGATTTACTTGCAGCTGCAAAATCTTATGCGTTTGAAGTTTTGCCAGCTATGCAAAAGGTGCGGAATGCTGCTGACCAAATTGAAGAACTTTTGAGCGAAGATTGCAAGCCATTCCCAAGTTATGAAGATTTACTTTTTAGCGTGCAATAATCTGGAAATTTTGTCTATCAAAAAATAGATTCCAAAGCCTGAAAAAACGGAAATCATTTTGTCGATTACATTTACAGGCAGTCTTGCAAGAAAGGAACTTAGCCAGAGATTCATTTTTTGAGATACAAGATTGTATGTAATGTAATCGATTTGTGTATAATCAACATAATTTGGAGAATTCAGCAGAAAAAAAGAATAAATGAAAGAACCTTCAAAACTAATGATTACTGTTGAAATAAAAACAAGAAGTGCAGCACGAAAGAAAAATAAATCTGAATAGCGGGTTACTATCAATCTGGTTAATAAAGTTCCTGTCACGCAACAAACAGCATATAATAAATGAAAATTAGAACAATTAAAAACAAGAAAAAAAATAAAAGTATAAGCAATTCCAACGATGCTTCCGCATAAAATACCGAAACAGCTTGCTGTATAAACAAAAATCATATCCAGAAAAAGAGGAATATTAAGAATCTGAACCAAAAAATAAGCTGCGAAAAAGTTCAAAGGAATAAAAAAAGCGGCTGCAATAAGTTGTGTCTTAATTGAATATTTTCTAAAAGTCAAATGGTTTTCTCTCCTTTTATAATAAAAATTTTATGTTTTAAGATGATTTGTAAAAAATCCAGTAGGCAAATTATTGTTTGTATTTTTCTATTAGTTCTTTTTTTGATGCTACACCTAGTTTCGATAAAATCCTGGTCCAGTAATTATTAATTGCTCGTTGTGAAATATCCATCATTTGAGCAATTTGTTCATCATTTTTACCCTGTATATAAAGTTCAGTTAGTTCTTTTTCACGTTTTGTGAGGCTACTGAACAGATTTGTATATACAATATAATCTGAAGTTAAACTATCTTCAATATAAACTTTATTCTGACTTGCATTATCCATTGCTTTTAGTAAAACCGATAAGTCCGCATTTTTCGAAACATAACCAAGTGCGCCGACAGAAATAGCTTTTTCCACAATGCCTGCGCCTGTAAACATAGAATAGCATATACAATTAATATTTTGAAAATTTTGACGAATGTAACTGATTAAAGAAAATCCATCTTCTTCGTTTTCTTCTTGATTTTTAAGATTTATATCGACAATGCAAATAAGTGGTTGATTTGTATCAGAAAGTGATATTAGTTTATCATTTGAATTGTCATTTAAAAAATTTTTAGCTTCATCAACTGTGGAAAAAGTACCGATACATCGAAAGTTACTTTTTTCTTCTATGATTTTACAAACTCCCTGACAAACCAAATTGTGATCTTCAACCATTATAAAATACATTTTTTAATTATAACACATCTTTGAAAAAAAGAAAGTCTGTCTTCTTTTTTTTTGCTTTTTTTATCATTTATAATTTAAGTGCAATTTCGACAGTTGTTCCTTCACCTTCTTCGGAAATATATGTAATTGTTCCTCCAATTTCTTTTAGACGAATCTGGATATTTTGCAAACCGAAATGTTTTAGCTTATCGCTGTCAGAAAATCCCGATATTTGACTTTTTTCTATAAATTCATTTGAAGAATTTACAAATCGGAGGAAATTTTCATCAAGACCTTTTCCATCATCAGAAATAAAAATCATTAGACCTTTGTGAATTTTATCTTTATTGCAGGCATTACGGAATAATAATGTAACTTCATTAGCATTGCTATATTTTTCAATATTAGTCAAAAGTTCCATAATAACTCGAAAAAGATGATGATTTTTTTTTGGTCCCAATACATTAAAATCAACCTCTGGCAGAATTGTAATCGAAGTTGAAATCCCTGTACGTTTTTGAAAAGTTTCCATGGAAATTTTCAAAATTTCAGGGAATTGACCTTTATCAATATTTATAGAAGAAAGAGTGTAACAAATATTTCTAAGATTTTCGATACATTCTGACTGATTTTCCTTTATTTCGGTAGACAGTTTCTGGTCAGAAATTTTATCAGCAAGAATAGCAACATAACGCATTTGCTGAGCGACCGAATCATGAAGTTCAAGAGCAATTCTACGACGTTCCTCATCTTGAGCATCATTTGTAATCATAAGGATTTTTTGAGCTTCTTTTCTTTTTGCATAAGTAAATTGATAAATAATTAAAAGAATTATGACCGCTAAAATCAAAAATCCCATAAAAATAATAAGTTCCAAAAAAATCTCATTACTAAATTGATAAATCTGAGTTTTTGAAAGATAATAAATTGTAATCAGATGAGAAAGAGTCTGCATATCAAGATTTAGACAGGCTTCCTGCATTTCCTGTAACTTTTGTTTTAAATCATATTTGTTTAAAGTCGCTGGAAAATTGCTAAATTCAAGTTCTTTTTCCAAAACTAGAAATAAATCTTTTTGATAAAGTGCAATTAATTCGGAATCGGCACCAGATAGACAGGCATTTTTCAGTTTTTCATATTTTTGAAAAATTTCAATATCGCTGGAATTTTCGTCTTTTTGCGCAAACAAACCACTGACACAAAAAAAAATCAAAATCATCAGAGAGAATATTTTTTTCATAAAAATAATTATATCACTAAAAGAACAGATTTTCACGAGTTTTAGCAAAGCGTTAAAAAAATAGCGGTTCGTTTTATACTGGGCGAGCGGTGGTGACTAAGATTTTTTAACGAGACAAGCGCTGACCTTCCATTGTAAAATGGTGAATGGTGAAAAAATTCATCATAATTAGGTTATTGTTTAAACACTACAAACAAAAGTTTATCTATTATAATTAATCAATATGCCGTTTTCATGCGCTGTCGTTAATATGGTTTTATTATGGGATTGTGAAAAAGATTACCATCGTGTATTTTTTTTTCACTCAAGTTTAATATTTGCGTTGCACTTTATAAACTTGGATTCTCTCCATCCATAACTCACTGCTGATACGGAATTTTCTAGGAGGTGTGATAAAAATTATATCCGTGTAATTTTTATCATTCAAATTTATTTCGTGCGTTGCACTCCATAAACTTGGATTTTGCGCCTTCTGCACAATCGCTAATGCGAAGTTTTATAGGAGGAAAAAATGAAAAAATTTTTTTCAATTCTTTTAAGCATTATTTTTGCTTTGGTTTTGTTCGCTGCTCTTCTTTTTAATATTGTTAGAGTAAACGTAACACCTTCAAAAATTTTGGATTTGGGTGCCAGTATGATTAATTCTATGGCAATGATTCAACAAAATGATACAGGTCTTTTCTATACCGACCAAAAAATTATTACGCCAGTTGGCTATCAGATTGAAGGTATGGATATTGAAATCGATTTGAATAATCTGGATTTAGGAGAACTTGTTCAGGAAATTGCAAAAGAAAATGGTTATGATTTTGAAATAGATGAAGAACTTATTGCTGATATTTTAAGTGATCCAGAAACAAAAGATTTGGTTGATAACGTTATGAATCAGGCTGTGGAATATATGGCTGGAAAAACAGATACTATTGAATTAAATCCAGACAAAATTGAATCAGTTGTTACAAAAGGCATCAAAAAAATCGAAGAAAAAACTGGAGAAAAAATTGAATACGATGCAGCTGAACTTAAAGCAAATATTGCAGCTGGCGTAGAAGAAGCTCTTCCTTCTGTTACAGAAACTTTGGATACTGTAAAAGAAGAAAACAGTGCTGAACTTGATGCTGTTATGAAAATTCTTGATTATCTTTCTGTAAAATATCTTGTGATTATGATTGCTGTTCTTGTAGTTCTCGCTGCAATCATTTTCGTTTTGAATATGAATGTTTTTGCACTTTTCAGATACATTTCCATTCCGTCAATTGTGATTGGAATTATTTTGATTGTAATAGGATTGATGGGAGGATTCGTAAATTCTGTAATTGCAGATGTTTTGAAAGCTGATTTCGAATCTTTGATTAAGCCAGTTTCAGTTCTTGTTACAACAATTTTCCGACAATTCCTGACATACGGAATCTGTGCTTTTGTTCCAGGTGTTGCTTTGTGTGTTGTAGGATTTATAAACAAGAAAAAACAAATCGAACCATCTAAATAATTTTCGAACAATCACTAAGTTTATCAATAAGTTGATTTTCATTAGTTAATTAATCTGACAAAAAAGAAAGCCTGCTGATTTATGGAATTCACTCCCAATCAGCAGGCAATTTTGTAAGGAAAACTATGAAACAACTGATAAACACATCCCCAAATGATTCTTATTTTACAATGATACTCTCAGGATGTTCCGCATCTGCAGTCCATCTTGCTTGTGTTTGCCATGTAGTGTAATTATCATGTTTCCAAATAGAAAACAGTGTTTTTTCTTTATCAGCATAAGCATCATATTTTCCATAACTTATTTCCACGGTTTGTCCTGGTTCAATTTTTACTTTTTTTGACATTGGATGAGGATTGTTTTCAGTTTCATCATCAAAAGCTAAAAACTGTGACCATATTGTATAACCAGTATTATTTGTTACAGGAATTTTGCACAACTCTTCTTCTACAGTAAAATCAAATTCAGAATACTTAGGAAATGAAAAAATACCATGGCCTTTGTATTCTCCTTCAGTCGCAAATTCAATTGAATATTCTGTAGTCTGATAATAGAACCAATATGGACTACGATATCCAGAATGTCCCCAATTGTTTAAGTTTGTGTCATTAATATAATTAAACATTACTTGAACGCTTTTATCTTTGAATTTAGAAAAATCAAAATCCAAATATATTGTTTTTCCTTGCAGTAATTCTGTTGTGTCACTCACAATTTCTCTGTAGCCATCTTCATTTTCATTTTTTGTAGTATCAATAGCCGCAAGTTTCAAATAAACAGTTTTATTTACATTATTAGTAACTTTGATTTTACCGTCAGTAAATGTTTGTGGTACTTCTGGTTCTGGATTTTGCGGACATCCACATAAAAAAATGGCAATAGTTATTAATGCCAAAACAGGAAAAAATTTTTTCATAAGTTCCTCCAATAAAATAATTAATAAATAATGCTTCAACACTATTAAAAATTATTTTATCAGAAAGTTTTTTCCTTGTAGTGAGTAATGAATAATCATTTTGATATGAAAAATATCACTAAAAAAAGGTGAAAAAAAACATCAATAATTGGTTAACACCTTCTCACTACAAGAATATATGGAACTGTTATAATGGAAATAATTCTAAAAAATTATGAGGTTATAAAATGAAAAAAATTATGTCTTTCTTTTTTATTTTTGCAATTTTTATCAATTTTGTTTGTGCAGAAATCATTGATTTATCTAAAATGACAGATACTATGGTTCTACAATACAATAAATGGGGAACTGAAGGTCTTAGTCGATGGCAGAGCATGGAAGAAGACATTACCATGTTATTTAATGGAAAACTTCCCCAAAAAGGCGACATGCTTAATATTACTTGGAAAGGAACAAGTGATATTGATATCAAAAATCTTTTTATGCTAATTGTGGATATTGATGAAGAAAACAACTGGACTCATCTTCTTTCTGATTCAAAGATGAAAATCCCTGTTGTGCAGAACATAAAAAGTGGACAGGAATTTACAATTAATGCAATAAAAACTCTTGATTTTTCACCTAAAACAAATGTAAAGATCTTTTTTTGTTGTGGTGAAAAAGATATTAATAAAAACGCATTTTTAATAACGAGCACTCCTGAAGGTTTCGAAAGAGTTGAAAAATCTTATAATGTTCTTGGGGTAAAATTTGGTTCAAATAAATCGCAGACTAAAATTTCAGAAAATATCATCATTTGGGAAAAAGGTTTTGATAATGGAAATGCTGGTTGGAATTTTTCAGGTATTGATTTATCAGCTTATGAACGTGTTCGTGTTGAAGTTGAAAGTACAGACGCTCCAATCTCATTAAGAATTGCTCAATCCGACTGGTCAAATAATCATGGGTTTGGAAAAACAGGAAAAAACGTTTACGAAGCATATCTTTCCGGTTCAAATAGTTTTGACGGAGATTTACCTCCGTTGGATCCTTCAAAAGGGTTATATATTTATCTTAATCAATGGAATAGCGAACCAAGAACAGAAGATAAGACAACTGTTGTAAAAAGTATCAAGTTTTTTAAACCCGGGGAGTACGATGAATCTGGAGCACTTAGTATTTATGGACATTCATTTGGTGGAATCGAAGATGATTGTGAAATTCAAGATAATATTATCACCTGGAAAAAAGGTTTTGATAATGGAAGTGCAGGTTGGAATTTTTCGGATATAGATTTATCTGCTTATGAACGGGTTCGTGTTGAAATAGAAAGTTCAAATACCTCAAACTCATTAAGAATTGCACAAGGTGACTGGTCAAATAATCATGGTTTTAGAAAAACAGGAAAAAATGTTTATGAAGCATACCTTTCAGGATTAAATAGTTCCGATAGTGATTTACCACCATTGGAGCCTGCAAAAGGATTAATTATCTATTTAGATCAATGGAATAATGGTGAACCGAGAGCAGAAGATAAAACAACAGTTGTAAAAAGCATCAAGTTTTTTAAACCAGGGGAATATGATGAATCTGGAGCACTTAGTATTTATGGACATTCATTTGGTGCAATCGAAGAAAACTGTGAAATTCAAGATAATACAATTATATGGAAAAAAGGAACAAAAGAGGCTTATGCAGGATGGAATCTTTCGTATATCGACCTTTCTGAATATGTTTCTGTAAAAATCACATTTGAAAAAACTGATGTAAATTTAAGTGGACTTTTTGTAACAGATCCTTATGGTGGAAACTGGAAAAGAATGATAGAAGTTGCTCCAAACACTTATGAATTATTACTTACAGGGGAAAATTCTGATTCAACTGAACCTCCACTTGATACTTCGAAAGGTGTTCAATTCAAAATTCAACTTTACAATAATAAACCATTAAAAAAGAATATGAAGACAATTGTAAAAAGTATTGAATTGACAAAATCTTTCAAAGAAATAAACGAAAACCTAAAAATCGAAGATGTAGAATTCGGTTCAAATAAATATAATGCTTTCGTTTCTGATGGTGGTATCATTGACTGGGAATGGGATAAGAAAGAAAAATATCCTTGTTGTGGATGGGATGTTAAAGATGTTGATTTATCTGAATATAAAGGTATTCGCATCGAATTGGAATCTACAGATATTCCTGTCGATATAAGAATGATACAAAACGAAGGAGGAGTTTGTCATCTTTTCTATGATGAAATAAAACCTGGAATTTATGAAGCAAGATTTGATGGTCTTGAAAGTTCTTCTATTTGGCCAGAGGGCTCTTCTTGGAATATCGACAATGGAATAGATGAAATTCATATTCGTGCAGTCAATCTTTCTAAAAAAGGATTACGAACTATCGTAAAATCGGTATCTTTTATCAGTAAAGATGAACCTGATGTTCAGCAGCCTGCTCAACTTATGCTAAATGGAGCAAAACTTGGTTCCAAAAAGAATCATGCATGGATTGATGATGATTTTGCCATTAATTGGAAGAAAAACTCATGGACTGAATGTGGCTGGAAAGTTGAAAAACTTGATGGTGAAATCCTTGAAATAAAAATTTTATCTTCAGATGTTCCTTTAAGATTGAGAATTAGGACTTTGGACTACAAAAATGGAGTTTCATATTCTGATGATGGTTCTCACATTTTTAAGATTAATTTAAAAACAAAAAAACAAATTAATCAAAGAGGATATCAAAAAGATCCTGAATGGGAAGAAACAACCAAAAAAGTTGATTATTCTCAAGGTTGTTACATAACTTTAGAAGCAAAAGATGGTGTTTACAAAGAAGGCAAAAAAACAGTTGTAGAATATATCAAAGTTGAATAAAACAGATTTATGTTAAAAAAAATCCACCTGAAATATCATTTACATCAGGTGGATTTTTTTTATTTATTTTTTTGATTACTTCCAGCTTAATTGGTTTTTAATTTATTTTCCACTTGTTTCCGTCTTTTGTGAAACGTTTTGCATTTACTTCAAGAAGGCGACCGTCATCACCGAGCATTCTGACCATCGATGTGATAGGATTTACTTCAATGATTTTAAAATCAGTTCCATCGTAATGAAGACGGATTCCTTCGTTTGGCAGAACTCTGCGGGCTTCGTTGTACCAGTCAAATTCATAAGAAAGACAGCACAAAAGCCTTCCGCATTGACCGGAAATTTTCATTGAGTTTAATGAAAGATTCTGGTCTTTTGCCATTTTGATGGATACAGGGCGAAGTTTATCTGAAATGGCATGACAGCAGAAAGGTCTTCCGCAAACGCCAAGTCCACCAGTTATTCTTGATTCATCGCGCACACCAATCTGGCGCAATTCAATTCGCATCTTGAAAATAGAAACTAAATCTTTTACAAGTTCCCTAAAATCAACACGGTTATCAGAGCTGAAAAAGAAAAGAGCCTTTTGTTCTTCAAAAAGAAAATGTGTTTCCACAAGTTTCATGTCAAGTTTGTGGAGTGCAACTTTTTCCTTGAAAATCGGGAAAGCATCTTTTTCTTTCTGCTTAAGTTCTTCGCGTTTTTTTAAGTCTTCGGCAGTTGCTTTTCTGTCAATCTGTACAATATCAGACTGTTTTATTCCCATAGGACATTTTGCAGTACCCAAAACTTTTGCCATGTCTTTTCCGTATCGTGTTGGAGTTACAACAAAATCTCCAGGTTTTAATTCCACTTTTTCAGGAGCTTTTGCATAAATTGTTTCGCACGAATATTCCAGCTTTAAACTAAAAAGCGGATAGTCAAACACAAGTTTTTCTGTTGGTGTAATTCCAACTTCACTGTCCTCGAGAGAAGCTAAATTCTCTGTTTCATCATCTATATCTGTTTCAAAAATATCACTCATATACTTATTTTATTTTATCCCAAAAATTATTCAAAAAATCAGTGTTATAGAAAATTTTTCTTTTTATTATACAATTTATGAACTTATCAAGTCTACAATCAAACCTTTAATTTCGTTAATTTGTGCTAAAATTTTCAAGTTGTCAATTTGATTTTCAAGAGTTGCCTGCGTCATTTCATCAAGTTTTTTGTTTATTACAGTGATTTGATATTTTGGGTCTATTATATGTGGCGGAATTGTGTAATTTGAAAAGAAGTTTGTTCTGGAAGGAACCATCAAATCGTGTCCGAATCTGTTTTTACGTCTTTTTGAAGATATTTCATAATTATTTCTGACTACAAAAAGAATAAACTGACCAACTGTTTCCTTGAATTTTTTGATATTTTCCTGGCTGACTTCACTGGAAAGGTCATTTCCCGCCAAATCAACAGCATCTTTTAGATAAACAGCTGCATCCTCCAGGGACATTGTTGAAATCTCGGATGGAAGTCCTGTCACCGAAAACGCTGGTTCCGTATCTTCTTTTTTTGAAAGAAGATTTGCAAACTTTGATTTTTTAGTTTTGTCTATTTCCTGCTTTTTTTGGTTTTTGTTAATGCCGCTACTTGTAGTGTTTTGTACACCAGCGAAATAAAAATTGTTTCCAATAGAATCAACTTCAGCCATTTATAAAGAAACCTTTTGTTTTATTGCTACAGCCTGCAGATATTCACCAGAAATTTTTGAGAATCTTTGTTCATCTTTAATAGAAATAAAATGTCCGTGAATGATTGCATCCTGTTCTACCTGCACTTTGTACGAAATAATATCGCCAACCACTGCTGCTGTTGACAGGATTTTTATACTTTGCGAAGTTTCAATGTTTCCAAGAACAATTCCACCCACTATCGCAGATTTTGCTTTAATATTTCCACGAATTCTTGCATTTTCACCAATGATAATATTCCCGTCCGTTTCCAGATTACCGTCAATGTCACCATCAATTCTGACAAAACCATTAATCTTGATGTTTCCAGTGATTGCAGAACCTTGTCCTAAAATTGTATTAATAGAAATGTCATCAATCCGTAAAGCCATAAAAACCTATTTTGATAAATTAATATTGATATATTTTGCAGGGTCAACTACGTCTGAACCAATGTGAATTTCGTAATGAAGGTGAGGACCAGTTGAAATACCAGTGTTTCCGATTGTGCCGATTATATCACCCTGATCAACTGTCTGACCTTTTTTTACTCTAAACGAATTTAAATGCGCATAACGTGTGTACATACCGTGATTATGCTTGATGATAATGTAATTACCAAAACTGTTGTCAAAAGCTACAGTTACAACCTGACCAGAAGCAGTTGCCAAAACAGGATCGCCAGATCTCCATGTTGAAAAGTCAATTCCCTTGTGAATGTACCAATTTCCGTGCAAAGGATGAATATTTGGTCCAAACTGCATAGAAATGTGATAATTTGGATTTTTTACAGGACAAATACTTGGAATTTCTGTAAAAAGATTCTGCTGAGTTTTGAGCATTTTTCCAATCTGTTCAATTGGTTTAACTGCATCTTCCAGATATGTTGTAAGTTCCCTTACATCAGCAACTTCTCGTGTTGTGCCGGAAGCCATTTCTGAAGAACTGAAAAGCGATGACAAATCACTGTTTGATGAAGAAACTTCGTTTTTTGTTTTGAGCTGTTCTATGCCAAGCAATGAAAGACTTTGCGAAAGTGAAGTTTGAAAACGTTTTGCTGCCTGAAAAAGATTTGCATTTTCATCACGAAGTTCATCCAAACTTGCAAGTGTTTCGCGGTTTTGTTCAATCAAAGCTGATATTTCACTGTTTTTTGCGATGGAACGATTATTAAAATAGAAGAAAGATGCCAAAACTCCAACCGAAATTACAAAAGTTAAAATCATGGCAAAAATGTTTGTCTGAATGTTTATGACTTTACTTTGTGAGTGAGGAACTATCATGATTGTGAGTTTGCTGTCCAAAACTTTGAAAATACGAACGAAACCCATCCCGATTGATTTAAAGAAAGAACCGAATCCTTTTGTAAAGTTAGAGGCAACCCGTTTTTCAATTTTTTTGATAGCTTTCTGAGTTTTAGGCATACTATAAAATTATATCACACAGTAATAATTTATGTCAAATTAATACATAAATTAACAAAATTCTATTTGACGGTTTTTAATTCCTATGTTAAATTATCGGTATAACTATGTCTATTCTTTATCAGTTTTTCTGATTTGGCATTTAAATGTCAGTTAAAAGAATGACAAAACCGTCTTATTTCACAATTGGGTTTGCGTTGCAAACTTTTTATCATTTACGTTTCTTTGATTCATTGAGAAACGCATAAAAAGTCGCCGGCGAATATCAATTTGCTGCAGATGATTTTTTATGGGAGAAAAGCCATGAAGTTATTTGATACTCACGCTCACATCGGGCTTATTTACGATGATCCTATTGAACAATTACGTGTTATTCAGCAGGCAAAGCAGGCTGGAGTTGCAAGAATTGTCAGCATTAATAACAGTTTGTATGATTTTACAAAAAATTATGCACATTTGAAAAATATTTCTGGAATTTATCATGCAGTTGGTGTTGCTCCGTCTGAAGTTACAAATCCAGGCCCTGATTGGATTAATACAATAGAAAAATCTCTTTCTCTGCCGAACGTTGTTGCCGTTGGAGAAACTGGTCTTGATTATTACAAACAGTTTGGTGATAAACGCTCTCAGATTGAACTTTTTATCACTCAGCTGGAAATTGCACAGGCGCATAACCTTCCTGTAATCATTCACAATCGTGATGCGGGTCGTGATGTTTATGATGTTTTAACAGAACGCATGCCTGATGCTGGCGCAATTTTGCACTGTTATTCTGAAGATGCTGAATATGCAAAAAAATGTCTTGATAAAAATATCTGGTTCAGTTTTGCTGGAAATTTAACTTACAGAAATGCCCGCAATCTGCATGAAACAATTATGAATCTTCCTGTGGACAGAATTTTGATAGAAACAGAAAGTCCGTTTATGATTCCTGCAGAATTCCGTGAGAAAAAGCGGACTATGCCTAAATATTTGCCGTCAACTGCAAAATTCCTGGCTGAAATGCTGGATATGGATTTGGAAGAATTAAGTGAACAGCTTTGGAAAAACAGTTGCAAGGCATTTAATCTGCCTGAATAATCGGAAATGAGTCTTTTTCATCCTGTTGAAATTGGAAATGTAAAACTTTCTGGAAATCTCTTTCTGGCTCCTGTTGCTGGTTACAGTGATGCGGCTTTCCGTTCTGTCTGCATTGAAAACGGAGCTGCATTCACTTATACGGAAATGGTGAGTGCCGAAGCATTGGTACGGAATAATCTGAAAACAGAAGTACTGATGCAGCGTGGCTACAATGAAAAAGTTTATGCCGTTCAAATTTTTGGCGGACAGGAAGATGTGATGGCGGAAGCTGCTAAAATTGTTCTGCAAAAGACAAACTGCGAAGTGATTGATATAAACTGCGGTTGTCCTGTTCCCAAAATTGTAAAAACAGGGGCTGGTTCTGCACTTACAAGAGATCCTGACAGACTTTATAAAATTGTAAAAGCGGTGACAAAAGCTGTGGGTGAAAGTGAAAATCCTGAAGTTCCAGTTACAGTAAAAATACGTTCCGGCTGGGAACAAAAAATGATGACTTGGAAAGAAGCTGCTCTGGCTGCACTTGAAGGTGGTGCAAAAGCTATTACAATTCATCCAAGGACAAAAGCGCAGGGATATGAAGGTCATTCTGACTGGTCAATCATGAAGAATCTGGTTGATTTAGTTGGTTCTGTTGATAAAAAAGTGCCTGTTTTTGGATCTGGAGATTTGTTTAAACCAGAAGATGCAAAAAAAATGCTTGAACAGACAGGTGTGGATGGCGTTATGTTTGCACGTGGAGCAATGGGAAATCCTTTTATTTTTAAAGATACAGTTTCCCTCCTCACAAAAGGCAGTTTTGAACCAGTTCCAGCCGAAGAACGCATAAAAACAGGATTTCGGGAATTGGAACGTCTTGTGAACGAGACTTCTGAAAAACATGCCTGCCTTGAAATGCGCAAACGTTTTGCAGCATATTCCAAAGGAATTCAAAACGGAGCAGAATTGCGTGCCAGAATAGTTCACGCAGCAACTGTTCAGGAATATAAAGATATTTTTGCTGCCTTTTTGTAGACAGCGAGTCAGGAGAAAGAGAAAATGTCTCAAAAAGAAATAAAGGCGGATTCAAAGTCAGCAGATTTGCAATATGAAAAAATGGTAAATACGCCTGTTTCTAAACTGATTGCAAAACTTGCAGTTCCGACTGTCATTTCAATGCTGGTTACTTCCATTTATAATATGGCGGATACTTTTTTTGTATCGCAGATTAATACACAGGCGAGTGCGGCTGTCGGCGTTGTTTTTCCGATTATGGCGATAATTCAGGCATTTGGTTTTACGCTTGGAATGGGTTCTGGAAGTCTTGTTTCTATCAGATTGGGACAAAAACGAAATTCCGAAGCAAATGTGATTGCTTCCACAGCATTTTTTGGTTCTATTTTTTTTGGTGGTGTCGTAACACTTTTTGGAAATCTTTTTACTTCGCAAATTCTGCAGTTCATTGGTGCTTCAAAATCTGTTCTGCCTTATGCAAAAGCGTATGCAACTTACATTTTCTGGGGTGCTCCTTTTATCTGTGCTTCGTTTGTGATGAATAATGATTTGCGTTCTGAGGGCAAAGCGTATCTTTCTATGATTGCATTGACTTCTGGCGGCGTCCTGAATATTTTTCTGGATCCAATTTTTATTTTTGTGTTGGATTTGGGTATCAGTGGAGCGGCAATTGCAACGCTTGTGAGTCAGTTCGTGAGTTTTTCCATTTTGTTGAGTTTTTATTTGAGGAAGAAAACTGTTGTCAAAATAAACGTAAAGACTGTGAGCGTAAAAGACGGCACTTTATGGAAAATAATCTGCACTGGAGTTCCTTCTCTGGCACGTCAAGGACTGGCTAGCATTGCAAGTATTTTGCTGAATACTTCTGCGGCTGTTTATGGAGATGCGGCAATTGCGGCAATGTCTATTGCAACGAAAATTCTTATGTTTGTTGCAAGTATTATGATTGGAATAGGTCAAGGATTTTCGCCTGTAAGCGGATATAATTACGGAGCAAAACGATTTGACCGCGTAAAAAAAGCTTATTTTTTTATGATTGCAAGCGGTTCTTCCATAATGTTGTTTTTTGCCGTGATTATTTTTATTTTTGCAAGGCAGATTTTACATTCGTTTATTGATGACCAGACTGCGATTGATATTGGAGTGGTTGCCTTGCGGTGGCAGGTTTCGTTTATTCCGCTGCATCCCTTGATTGTAGGTACAAATATGCTGATGCAATCGACAAGGCACATAAAATCGGCAACTTTTCTTTCTATGAACAGGCAGGGCGTTTTCTTTATCCCTGCAATTTTGATTTTACCAAGATTTTTGGGATTAACTGGTGTGGAAATCACTCAGTTTGTTGCGGATGTTTGCAGTGCGATTGCAGCAATTCCTTTTGCCATAGACTTTTTTAAGAAATTGAACAGAATGGAAAAGGAAGCAAATATGGAATCAGGAAAATCATAATTGTGAAAAAAACATAGTAGGGAAAATTACCGCTTGACTATGCTGCTTTTTGGTTTTAAACTTTTTTGTATGTTTTGAAACTGGCTTAGGGCGTGGAGCTGCGCGAAGTGGCCACTGGACTGAGCGAAGCGAGGGAAGCGGCTGACCGTTAGGGAACAGCGGAAGGCCCGACCCCGAGCGAAGCGAGAGGGTAAGCCCCAAATTTGTATTCAAATTATTGTAAATATTGTTAATAATCTTGGAGGATTAGAATGAAAACTGTTGCAGGTATTGATCTTGGAACTCAAAGTATGAAAGTGGTGATTTATGATTATGAAAAAAAGGAAATAATCGAAAAATCATCTTGCCCTATGGATTTGATTTCGGAAGCTGACGGTACTCGTGAGCAGAAAACTGAATGGTTTGACAAGGGTTTGGAAGTTTGTTTTGGTAAACTTTCGGCTGAAAATAAAAAGACGATTGAAGCAATTGGTGTTTCTGGTCAGCAGCATGGTTTTGTTCCTCTTGATAAGGACGGTAAGGAACTTTACAACATTAAGCTTTGGTGTGATACTTCGACTACTGAAGAATGTAAGATTATTACTGATGCTTGTGGCGGTGATGAAGCTGTTGTAGAAGCGTTGGGTAATTTAATGTTGCCTGGTTTTACTGCTCCTAAGGTTTTGTGGCTCAAACGCAATAAACCTGACGCTTTTGCTGCTTTGAATTATATTATGCTTCCTCATGATTATTTGAACTGGAAACTTACTGGCGAATATGTGATGGAATATGGTGATGCTTCGGGAACTGCTTTGTTTGATTCTAGAAAACGCGAATGGTCAAAAAAGATTTGTGACATTATTGATAGCGAACTTCTGGCTAAGCTTCCAAAATTGATTGAAGCTCATCAGGTTGCTGGTAAAGTTTCTGCTCAGGCTGCTGCGGCTTATGGTATTCCTGAAGGTATTCCTGTTTCTGCTGGCGGTGGTGACAATATGATGGGTGCTGTGGGAACTGGTACTGTTGCTGACGGATTTTTGACTATGTCGATGGGAACTTCTGGTACTTTGTACGGTTATTCGGACAAGCCTATTGCTGACCCTGTGAATGGTTTGAGCGGTTTCTGTTCTTCTACTGGCGGCTGGCTTCCTCTGTTGTGTACTATGAACTGTACTGTTGCTACTGAATTTGTGCGTGGCCTTTTCCAGTTGGATGTTAAAGAGCTTGATGGTGAGGCTGCTAAGGCTCCTTGTGGATCGGAAGGTGTTCTCGTGATTCCTTTCTTTAATGGTGAACGAACTCCTAACTTGCCTAATGGTCGTGCTAGCATTACTGGTTTGACTGCTGCAAATACTAATCGAGCTAATATTGCTCGTGCTTCTTTGGAAAGTGCGGTTTTTGCTATGCGCGGTGGTTTAGATGCTTTCCGCAAACTTGGTTTTCAGCCTAAGGAAATTCGTTTGATTGGCGGCGGTTCTAAATCTCCTTTATGGCGTCAGATTGCGGCTGATATTATGAATCTTCCTATTCGTGTTCCAGCTTTGGATGAAGCAGCAGCTTTGGGCGGTGCTGTGCAGGCTTTGTGGTGTTTGAAAAATCTTGATGGAAAGTGTGATATTGCTGAACTTTGCGCTGAACACATTTCTTTGGATACTTCAAAATCTGCTGACCCAATTGCTGAAAATGTTGCCGCTTATGATAAAGCTTACGCCGAATATTCAAAAATGGTAGAAAATTTATCTCCACTTTATAAATAAAATTATTATTATAAGCAGAGGGGACAGACTAAAGGGACAGACTTAATAAGGACGAACTTAAGGTCTGTCCCTGTTTTATTTGTCCCTGTTTTTTTATGCAGAATCTTGGTAAAATTTTAAAAAAAACAATCCTAGCTTTTTTATTATTATTTTCTCATTTTTTTATGTTTTCTCAAAATTTAAATTTTGGTTATGATTTTGAAAATTTACTTAATCATAAAAAAGGACAGATTTTCAAAAATAACTTTTCTTTTGATTTGAATAATGAAAAGAATACTCTTGGATTGAATATTGATACAGGAAATTTTATTTCCTCATTTGATGATGTATCATTTTCTTCTATATATTTTAATAATTATTTTTTTATTCCCATCAAACAGCATAAAATTTATTCAGATTTATTATTTTTAAATTTTGATAATTTTAATATCGTAGAAAATTTTTCTTTTAATAATGTGTCTATTTTTTTACAGACTATTGGTACAAAATTTGATATAAAAGATTCGTATTTTATTGATTTCTGTTTTTCATATGGAAATTTACAAACAAGAAAGGGAAAAGTGTATAGTTTTAATCTTATTCCCGAAATTCCATCAATTTTTTCTTGTGGTTCAGAATTTGGATTTCCTTTTGGGCAGATAATGATTCAAGGGGCACTTCTTGATTTGGCAATAAAGTCAAAAAGTTTTTTTAAAGTAACGTCCCACGGAAGTCAGAAAGAATTTATGGTGGCATATAAAAATACAATAAATTTTACAAATTCTTCTTTTAAATATTGGATTGGTGGATTGTTTACAGGTGGTCAAATCGAAGCAAATACAATTCCTGCAGGTGTTACACTTTTTGCAGAAGATAGATTGGTAATTCTTGGAATTGGAACTAAATATTTACAGAAAATTGATAATTTTTCATTTAAATTCTATTTTGATTTTATCTATTTACCTGAGATATATTTGAAAGAAGTTCATAATGGAGAGATAAAGTTTTTTACCCAAAAAATTTATTTATCGAATTATTACCGTTTCAAAGATTGGAATTATCTTTTTTATCCTCTTTTTGAAATAGATTACACTTTTGATTCCAAAAAAACTCCGCTGAAAGTACATGCTTTTCTGTCAAAAGCTATTATAATCCCTAATACAGTTTTTGAATCAATAGGAGAAGAAATTAATCAAATAGGGGAGGAGTTTTCTTTTTTTGATTTGATTTTGTCTGGATTAAAAATCGGAATAAACATCAGTTTGTAAACAATGTCCGTTATTAATCTGCTTAATATTTGCCAACTCTTTGTTTTTTTTGTATAATGCAGATTATGGAAAAAAACGCAATTATTCATGTTGAAAATACTGAAAATCTTCGCGAATTTGCTTCATTTTTATCTCATGCAGGCTGGAATATTCTTTCTGCTGATAAAACTGAAGATTTTTTACTCAAAGAACGCATTCCTGTAATTCATGAATCTGGTTTGACACCCGGCAGTTTATATGTGAATGAAACTTCGCAAATCATCAGACGCATCCTTTTTTCAAAATTTCCTGATGAAAATGATGAAGGTTATGAAGTCGAAGGTGATAACAATATTTTTATTGTCTGCATGAATATGAATCCTAAAATTTCCAAAAATAATATGCTTACCGAAGATGAAAAAGTCAAACGAATCGAAAATTTTCACCTTTCTTCTATATTGCGTAATTCTTTTTCAAATTATCAGAATGTTCTCCTTCTGACTGATCCTCGTGATTATAAGGAAGCAATAATTCAGCTTCGCACAAATAAAATTTCCAACGAATTTAGAGAATATCTTGCTGGAAAAGCTTTAAACTTGATTTCTGCTTATGATTCTGGAATTGCAACTTCCATCTGGATGAACAATTCTTACTCCAGTGCTTTTATGAATTATCATCTGCGGCCATATAAAAAGTTTTTAAATCTTTCAAACGGTTCCAATGCACATCAGCTCGGTTGCATTTATAAATCGCCCACAATTTCTGGTGCTTTGAATGGAATTCAAGAATCTCAGGATAATGTTTTTTCTTACAATTTGATTTCTGACATTTCATTTGGGTGGGAAAGAATCTGCGTTCTCTACGAAATTCTCAAAAATCAATATACTGTCGAAACAACAAACAGCGATGGTTATAATTTTACTACTCAGTTCACTCCTCTTACTGGAACTGTTTTTACGATTGCCATCAAATTTAATTCGATTGTGGGGGCAGCTCTTTCTACAAACGTTCTTGATTCATTCAAAAAAACTTACACTTACGATATTGAGCATATAAATGATGTTGTTCTTGCTTGTAGTGCTGTGGTCGACGAAATCTCTGCATGCGAAATGGTAAAAGGAAGTTTTGCGGCAATTGTGGCACCTTCTTTCACCGATGAAGCAAAAAATATCCTATCTCAGAATCCAAAAATCCAGCTTGTGCCTTCTGCCAAAGTTGAAGCTTCCGAAATGGATGGAAAACTCATAAACGGCGGAGTTTTAGTTCAGCAAAAAGACAATACTTTGTTTTCGCACTGGAATATCAAGACAAAAAATCGTCCTTCGCAATTTAAAGCTGACCAGATGGCGTTTGGAATGCTTTTGGCAATGGGCGCACGTTCTTACAGTGCAATTCTGCTCAAAGATAATGCAATTGTGGGCATTTCTCAAAATTCTACTTCTACAGAACGTGCTTTGCAGATTGTTCTTGCCGATGCAAAAATGAGGTGTGGAAATGAAAATCCGGAAAATTGTATCGGCGATGTTCTTATCTGCGACAGCGTGATTAATTTTTCTGAACCTGTAAAAAAATTAATTGATAATGGAATTACGGCAATCATTCAAACTGGTTCAGATTCTGCCGATAATGATTTTATAAATTATTGTGATGAGCGTGGAATTATCATGGTTTATACAGGAATGACGCACATTTCGTTTTAAAAATTACAAAAAAAGGATTTCAAAAATTTTATGCAGTGATTTTTTTTGCTGATTTTTATTATGAATTGATAAATTAATTTTTTTTGAGGAATATATGCTTTTTTATGTTGGAAAAATGTTGCAGGAGTTTTGGGGACCTGCAAGGCTTTTGTCTTCGTATGCAGTTTTGATTACAGTGGCACTTTACTTGGGATTTTTTCTTGCCTTGAAACTGATTCCAAAATTTTATAACCGCCTACCGCATGACCGTGGCAGAGATTTTGCGCTCAAAGAAAACTCCGATGCTGCAAAAGGAAAACCCACTGGTGCTGGTTCCGTTTTCATCACTTTGTTTGTACTGATTGTTTTTTTTGTTTGCCCGATGAATTTAATGAGAAGTTGCGTTGTTTTATTAACTTGGGCAACAATGCTTACTGGTTTTTTAGATGACAGAAGTACTGTGAGCTGGGGCGAATACTTAAAAGGTGCTTTGGATTTAGTTATCAGTGTGACAACAGCTTTCATTTTATATTATGGATTAAAAAAATATGATCCTGATGGCGTAGTTAAATTCTGGCTTCCATTTATATCACATCAGATTATTATAAATCCTGTAGTTTACATCATCATCACGACAATCATGCTGTGGACTTCCATAAATACCACAAACTGCACAGATGGCGTAGATGGACTTTCTTCTACACTTGTATTGATTGGACTTTTGACTCTTGGTCTGCTTTTTTATTTTATTCTTGGTCACAAAGATATTTCAGCTTATCTTCTTTTGCCGCATTTGCAGAGCGGAGCAAATTGGGCTGTTATGGTTTTTGCCATGATCGGCGTTGTGATGGGATATTTATGGCATAATGCATTTCCAAGTCATTGTCTGATGGGAGATGCAGGCAGTCGCGCACTTGGTTATTTCATTGGTGTTTGTGTAATGGTCAGTGGAAATCCATTCATCATTCTGGCAACTTCATCGATTATTTTTATAAACGGCGGAATGGGCCTTTTAAAAGTTTTTTTACTCAGATTTTTCAAAATCAAAATATTTGAAAATATCAGATTTCCGTTACACGACCACATGCGCAAAAATAAAGGTTGGTCACCAACTCAAGTTCTTTTAAAATTTGTGATTATGCAGATTTTGATTACCTGCGCTTTGATGGGAATTTTCTTAAAAATCAGATAAAAAATCAGATACAAAATCACTTTATTGTTAAAAACGAGGAAAAAATGACGCCGAAAGAATTTCTTGCTGATAAAAAAAATGAAATCGTAGAATTGCAGACTCTTTTAACATCTATTCCGGCAATTGCCCCAGAAGGAGGTGGTGACGGTGAAGAAAAAAAAGCAGCTGCATTGGAAAACTGGCTCCGACACAAAGGTTTTGAAAAAATTATCCGCTATGAAATTCCTGATGAACGTGTAAGTGCAAAAGTTCGCCCATCAATTTTGGCAGAAATTCCTGGGAAAAAAGATGATTTTTGCATTTGGGTGATTGCACATATTGATGTAGTGCCAGTTGGTGACATCAAATTATGGAATACAAATCCGTGGGAAGTTGTAGAAAAAAATGGCAAACTTTTTGGCAGGGGTGTCGAAGATAATCAGCAGGGACTTTGCAGCGCAGTTTTTGCCGCACTTTATTATCTGGAAAACAATATCCAACCGGAACATACAATTAAACTGCTTTTTGCGGCAGATGAAGAAAATGGAAGTTTGTTTGGAACAATTCCGCTCGTTCAAAAAGGAATTTTCCATAAAAATGATTTAGTTTTAATTCCTGATGGTGGTGACGCACAGGGACAGACCATCGAAATTGCAGAAAAAAATCTTCTGTGGCTTGAATTTTCTGTCGAAGGTAAACAAACGCATGGAAGTCGTCCTGATAGTGGCGCAAATGCATGTCTAGCCGCCAGTGATCTGGCAGTCAGATTAAATTCTTTGGAAAAATATTTTGATAAAACTGATGATTTGTTTGAACCAAATTATTCGACATTCCAGCCGACAAAACGCCTTGCCAACGTGGACAGCATCAACATAATTCCAGGAAAAGATGTTTTCTGCATGGATTGCCGCATTTTGCCTTGTTACACTCTGGAAGAAGTGCTAGAAAAAGTTGATGAAATCTGCAGAGAAATCGAAAAAAAACATGGAGTAAAAGTAGATTACAAAACTCCGCAAAAATCACAATCACCAGCCACAAAAAAAGATGCACTTGTTGCTCAGAAACTTGCACAGTGTATTAAAAAGGTGCATGGAATTGAACCGCAGTTCATTGGAATTGGAGGCGGCACTGTTGGTGCAGAGCTTCGCAGAGAAGGAATTGATGCAGTTGTTTGGAGTACCCTTGATGATCAGGCTCATCAACCAAACGAATATTGCAAAATCGAGAATCTTTGTAAAGATGCAGAAACCTTGATTGAGTTTTTTAAGTAAACTGATTTTGCACAAGGCTAGTTCACAAGTTATATAAATAACTTATAAATTACTTTTTTTTAATTGGATACAAAATCAGTTTAAGTGAATTCAAAAAACTCAATCAAAATACGAAGTGAAAAATTAAAAATTATTTATTAGATTGATTTGTGTAAGCATCCCAAGTTGTTTTTACCAAAGTGTCAACATCAGAATATTTTGGTTCCCAACCCAAAAGTTCCTTTGCCAGTTTGCTCGTTGCATATAATTCTGCTGGATCGCCGGGACGACGAGGTTCTTCCGCAGCAGGAATTGGTTTTCCAGTGATTTTGCGTGCTGCTTCAATAATTTCCTTTACAGTTGTCCCCTTTTCCGTTCCAAGATTTAGCATAAGACTTTTGTTATTTTTTTCAATATAATTCAAAGCCATCACGTGAGCACGAGCCAAATCAGTGACATGAACATAATCTCTGATGCAAGTTCCGTCGCGAGTATCATAATCAGTTCCAAAAATCTTCAAATCACGTTCGCCCAGAGCTGCTTCCATAACACGTGGCAAAAGATTTTCAGGTTTTTGTTCAAGACCGTGAACTTCACCTTCAGGGTCATAACCGGCAGCATTAAAATAACGAAGTGCCGCAAATTTCAAACCTTTGAGATTATCATACCAAGTCATAAAACGTTCAATTTCAAGTTTCGTAAAACCATAATAATTAATTGGATTTTGAGGATGATTTTCATCAATAGGAAGATATTGTGGTTCTCCAAAAGTTGCAGCCGACGAACTGAAAATCATTTTCAGACAGTTATATTTTACAGCCGCATTCATAATGTTCAAAGTTCCAGTAATATTGTTTACACTGTATTTTTCAGGTTTTACCATAGATTCACCGGCTGCTTTAAAAGCTGCAAGATGAACAAAAGCATCAAATCCTTGAGAAAAAGCTGCGTCCAAATCCTGTGGAATCAAAATATTCCCGTAAATAAAACCATTTTTTGCAAAAAGATTTTCTCTTAATCCGCTGGAAAGATTATCAAAAACAGTAACTTCATGTCCAGCCTTCATCATTTCTTTGACAACATGACTTCCAATGTAACCTGCACCGCCAATAACTAAAACTTTCATTTTCACCTCCAGAAATCTTTTCTAATTATCAACATAATTTTTTTGTGTGGCTTTTGGTTCGTTCATTTCAGTAGCAGCCTACGGCGCCCTTTCAATTTTTGCCACGATTTATTCGCTTTGAAAACTATAAAATAAATATAAAGATACGTAAGGCTGTTCAGCGAAGTCAAGAAATTTTTCTATATTTATTTTATTTTCAAAATCTAATTTTACCCAAAAATGTTCAAAAAGTGTAAATTTTTTTTCAAAATCATTATTATTCTGTTTAAATTCTTCAAGTTTGAGTTTTGCAGAATCTTCAGCCTGATCAGAATTTTTTCCAAACCCTTTTATCACAACAAATTCAGTTTCTTTCGAAAATTCATCATAATTCTGGTAAAGTGATTTCAGATTATCATCAAAAACAAAATCAATCCAAACAGGTAAATCTTTTCCGAAACCTTTATATTTCCAATCGTTGAAACGTAACTTTTCTGAGTTTTGTGCATTTTCTTCTATATAAATTGCATCAGATTTTTTATTTGATTTTTTGTTTTTATTTTGTGCGGATGAATTTTCCTGCAAATTATTATCTGTTTTTTCAATGTTTGTAGTTGCACAACTTTGAAAAAAAATGAAAACGAACAAAAAAACTACGAAGAAATTATTTTTCACAATTTTTATAATAATGAATTTTAGTAAAAATGTGAATAGATTTTTTTTTATATTTGAGGTAAACTTTGCTTATGAAAAAATTATCGATTTTAGTACCACTTTTTGTGATTTCAACAATTTTTATTTCTTGTAAAACGATTACAGAAATTCCAATGGAAAAAACTTCTGCACAAATCATTCAGATGGGGCAAAATGCCGTAACCAGCGCAGATTTTAAATCAGCAGAATTCTGTTATAAAACTGCTTTAGAAAGATTTCCTGCAAATCCGCAAGTTTTAGTGGAAGCAAAATATGAACTTGGAAATGTGTATCTCAAGCAAAAAAAATATGCCTTAGCATATGCAGAATTTTCTCAACTGCTAGAACTTTATGATTCAGCACCGACTGCATATCCTTCGGCATACAAAAAATTAGCACAAATTGGAATTTCAAAAATCCCAAATAATAAAATACAGAATTAAACTTTAAACTCTTCTATCCTGTTAGAAATGTTATCAACAGCTTCCGACATTTCGTCTGCACAATACTGAAGATTGCTTGTTGTTTCTTTTGTTGCTTCAGTTGTGCTGACGATTTTGTGGAAGTTATTTGACATGTTTGCAGATGAATTGCGCAGACTTTCAATAGAAGTAAGAATTTCCTGAGTTTTTCCTTCAATCTGTTTACTTGAACTTTGAACATTTGTTGAAATATTGTTCATCAATGAAAGAACTTCAAGAAGCTGTTTTGAACCTTCAGCTTGTTCTTCTGCAGCAAGTTTAATTGATTCAACGAGTTGTGAAGTATTTTCTGTTTTGTTAGAAACAAGTTCAAATGAAAGTTTGCTGGCATTTGCACTGTCAACAACTTTATTGATATTATCTGCAATTTTCTGAAGATTTTCGCCAATGCTCTTTGATTGAGCTGCACTTGTATCTGCCAGTTTACGGATTTCTTCTGCAACAACCGCAAATCCTTTTCCAGCTTCTCCAGCGTGAGCAGATTCAATCATCGCATTCATAGAAAGAAGATTTGTCTGAGATGAGATTGTAGAAATAATTTTGTTTGTATCCTGCAAAGATTTACTCTGTGAAAGAACAAGAGAAAGTAGTTCATTGACGATTTTATTTTTTTCGATACCGTCATTTGTTGCATTATTCAATTCAGAGAATTCTTCAGCCATTTTTTCAACAGAAGCAGAAATAGAACGGATATTTCCAATCATCTGTTCAATTCCAGAACTTGCTTCAGTAATGGCATTTACTTGAGAATCAATCAGTTCATTCAGACCTTTGATGTTTTGAGAAATTTGAGTAACAGCGGAACTTGTGTCCATAACACATTTATCTTCTGCGTCAAGAGTTTGTGTTGCATTTGAAATCTCAGAAGAAATATTGTTAATTTGAATTTTTGATTCATTCAAACTGGTTTTAACATTGTTAAAAGCTGTTTTTAGATGAGAATTTGCATCACCAATCTGTTTGACAGTAGTGTGAATAGTGTCAACAAAAAGATTTACAGATTTCTTTACCTGAGAAATTTCGTTGTTATGGTTGATTTTTAATCGTTTTGTAAGATCTTTGTCACCAGTGTTCAAGTTGTCGATGTTCTTTTTGATGGAATCGAATTTGCCGATGATGAGTTTGATTACAATCAAAACCATGAAAAGCAGAATTGCAGTGATGATTAAACCGCCTGTGATGAGCGAACTGCGCATTTTATCTGTGATGATTCCGATTTCAGATTTTTCTATGCTTGCAACGACTGTCCAAACTTTGTTTTCCATTTTACAGCTTTGTGTTTTGATTAAAAAATTATCTTTATCTTCAGAATTCAAAATGTCGATTCCTGCGCGGAGAGCAAGAGTGTCATCATAGACAGAAATATTTCCTGTCTGGAAAAACGTTGTTGCCAAATCGTTGATTGGAGCAAGCTGCAGAAATCCAACCATACCACCGTTAACAAGTTCGCCTGTCTGGTCATCTGTAAATGTTGATTTTACAAAAAGTGGCATTGTGAATCCACCAAGATTTGATTCACGGGGAGATTCAAGCCAAACAGCTACATCGTTGTTTTTATGCTGTTTCCAATATTCTTTTTGCAAAATTCCAACGGTGGAAGAACCGCCTTTTGTGTTGTAAGTTTCAGGTCCGCCATCTTTTGCTCCTGTGGCATCATCCCAAAAAACCATAACGTATTCAAATCCGTTCGGTTTAGTCTTAGATTTGATTCTGTCTTTTATGGTTTCCCGGTTATCTCTAGGATTTACGACTGCTCGCTGAAAAACATTCAAAACTTCTACCTGATTTTCTATCCATGATTCTGCGTTGTCGATGGAAAGTGAAAGAAAGTTATCTACTGATTCTTCATAGATAGACTGAATTGGTGATTTTGTAATATTGATATTTATAATGGAAAAAACAGTAATGCAGGCTATTATAGCCAGAAAAGACGGAAGTCCATATTTTACAAGTAATGTTTCTGTTCGTTCTTTTTGTTTCTTTTGTTTTGCCATATATACCTCTTTCTAAAGTTTGGGTGTATGATTTTTTTCGAAAAAATGATTGTTTTACTTGAAAATGAAAAGTAAACAAGCTCAAAAGATGAATTAATTGTCGGCATCTAATATTTTCGAAAGCATTTAATTATATCATTGTAATGTAAAATTGTAAAAAAGAATTTTGTGGAATTTTTTGGAAGTATTCTCTTCTTAATTCAAATGGTAACGAAACAGGTTATCATCAGATTTATAAAGTTGATTTTTCTGACTGTAAGCAAATAAATCTGTTTAAAAATGTCCCAAATAATGAAAGGTTGGAAGTCATTTCTTTCTCTGTAGGAGCTGACCGTTTATATTTCAGTGCGGCTTTTTTTTGTTTAACAAAATAAGGTCTGTCCCTGTTTTTCAACTTGCTTAATGTTTGACTTCATGTTGTTAACAGGGAACAGACCTTGCATGGATATTCTTGCGTCAGCAACATGGAGGGCTGCCGAAGGCAGGTGCGAAGCACCGAGCGGTTTGAGCGAGCCCGGAATACTGCGACCCGAAGCGAAGCGTAACATCATCAACTTAAGCCCACTATTTAAAAATTTCAAAATATAGTAAAATTCC
>SAMEA3663026__coassemble_234_pt1 | contig 79537 bp, 57 predicted proteins | sample SAMEA3663026__metabat2_high_PE_017 | metagenome-assembled genome bin SAMEA3663026 (sample SAMEA3663026) | pig gut metagenome | biome: pig gut; feature: pig-associated habitat; material: faeces | place: France | collected 2012
GTCCCCATTTTAAACAAAATTTTCAAAAATTCGCAGCACGTGCAACATGAGTTTTTAAAAGTTGTGGCGTATGTAAACAGGGACAGACCTTGATAAATTAACGCAATTTAAGATATGTCCCTCGTTTGTTTGGTTCTGAATTGTGAATAAAAGTATCGAAATATTATGATTCTAGTGTCAGGTGTTTATTCAGTAATAAAAGGTCTGTTCCTGCCTTGTGTGAAGCTTTTTTGGTTTTATGAAGTGTGAGTTTTAAAAAAAGGTTTTGATTTAGTAAAACGTAAATATCTGTTTAAAAATTCTACAGAAGTAATAAAACTCAAGAGAGATGTGTTTTACAAAGGGGGATGTTTCTTTTAAAATATATGTGATAAGACTTGTAGTAAGTTTAATCTGAGTTTTTATAAGTTTTTGAAATATGTAAACAGCATGTAAACAGGGACAAACCTTGATAATATAACGCAATTTGGACTGTAACGAAAATTTCTTCAGATAACGGTTAAATTAAAAATCAAATTTAGGGCTAAATTGAAATAATTGTAGTTTCCAAATTTTATATAATTGTTTTAGCAAGTTCGCCAGCTGACTGTCTTCGGTGCAGGGTTTTAAACTGTACAGCGCACCGAGGCTTGAACAGGCACGCGAAGCGTGAGTTGCCGGCTCATGAATAACTGAGTTTTTTTGCTGGGTTTGGTTCATATAAAAAAAAGGGGACAGACCTTGTTTTTTAGAGCCGGCAACCGAGCGTTAGTGAGCTGTGAAAGGCGACTGACTGACTGTTCTTTGCTGAATTTTATTAAAAATCGATACAAATATAGAAAAATTGCATTCAAAGTTGGCTTAAAAAATTTAATTATTGTAAATTTCTATTTCTGTGGTATACTTTAAAAATGATACTTATTCTGTGTTTCTAAACAAAAATCTTAATGAAAGGTATTATTATGAAGAAAGTATTTGTATTGTTATGTTTTATTGTTTTTGTTTTTTTTCTTCCTGTGAGATTGGTTTAGGGGCACAAGTTGATGTTGAACCGCCTTCTGTTTCACTTTTATCGCCTAATGAAAATGCTCGTACTCGAAAGACCATCACTTTTTCTGGTGAATGGAACGATGACCTTGAAGTTAAAGAAGTTTCTGTTCTTTTTAAGAAAACTAATGATGAAAAAGTACAATTTGGTCCTTATAATGCAATTCTTTCTTATTCTAAAGCGGATGATAAGACTAGCGGTTTGTGGGAATGTTCTGTAGATCCTCTTTCTGTAAAAATTCCTGATGGTACTTATTCCATTTTGATTACTGCTACGGATACTTATAATCATTCGTCTTCTGTTTCTACTGTTATTACGGTTGATAATACTGCTCCTTTTGTGGTTATTGATTCTCCTTCTACTGTTTCTATTTCAACTCCTATGTCTTATGGTCAAAAGTTTTCTATTATTGGGCGTGGTGCTGATGAAGTGAATGGCGGTACTATAGATGTTATTGATGCTGTAATTTATGATGACAAACATGTGGAGATTGCCAGAAAATCTTTTAGTGGAATTTCTACTTCTATTGATTTTATTGTTGCTGAATGGCTGGAAGATGGTGAAAGTTTCTATAAAGAGATTTATGGTGAAGATAAAGAAGCTGGTACTAAAAATTATTATTTGGGGCTTGAGGTTTTTGATGATGCAAGACAGGTTCCTGCTGTGGAAGGTGATAGAGGTAATTCTACTAATACGATTTATTTGAGTAACGATTTGTCTTTGATTTCTGGTTATAAACCTTCTATTGCTTATAGTATTCTGAATGGTGGTGTTTCGGCTGATAGTTATCCTGAATTGGCGGATGCTTTAAATTCTAAAAAAGTTGATAAACTGACTTTCTCTTTGAATCCTGTAAATAATCCTTATTTCCAGTTGCAGGGATATGAATCTCTTGGGGACAATCCTGATCTTGAAGTGGAAAGTTATGGTTTGATGAATAAAAATTCTTTGACTGTAAATGTTTATGTGGGAAGGGATAAAAATGCTATTTTACCGCAGTCTATTGGTGTTTATCTGGTTCCGTGTGATAGAAATGGTAAAGTGCAATCTAATAGCAAAAAGATTACGATTTTGGAACCAGGTTCTATTGCTGCGGATGGTAGTGTTACTGATAAGGCAACGCTGACTTCTAAGTTTGAATTGTTCTCGTCATCTTGTACTTGGGTTTCGAAATCTTTGAATGTTGAACAGATTGATGGGCTTTCTGTTGGCGGTTATTATCTGGTGGAAGTGGTTGCTTCTGATGCGGCAGGTGTGGGTATTAGGAATGACAGTAATTATGGTGTGAAGATTACTTCGACAAATGTTGCTCCTATTGTGACTGTAAAATCGCCTGGTTCTTCTGTGCAGATTGCTTCAAGTAAGGAATTTGAGATTACTGGTACTGTGAAGACTCCTTCAAAGATGAGTAAAATAAGATTGTATAAAAATTCTTACAATGAAAATAAACCTGATGAGAATTATTTGAATGTGGAACTTTTGGTTAATGAAAAATCGATTAATTCTGAAGAAGAAATCGCTTCTGTTTCAAGTGGACTTTATTTGAATGTAAAAGAAACTACTCCTTCATTAAAATTCTATAATTTCAAATGTATTTCTCCAAAAATTACTGATGAATCTTATACTATTTATATTGTAGCTTTTGATGACAGTAATCTGGTTTCATCTAAAGAGATTTCTGTTGATAATGATATTTATCCTCCTGTTTTTGATTCTGAACCTTCAATTACACCTTTGGTTTATACTAATGAGCAGGTTTATAAAGTTAATGGTATTGTGAATATTTCTGAATTGATTTCGGATAATAAGAAGGTTAAGGAATCATGGTATTCAACTGGTGAGTTTGTGGATGGAAAAGAGCCTGAATGGAAAAGTGGTGACAGTGGTTCGACTGCAGGAAATCTGAAGTTTTCTATTGATACTACTCAATTTGCTGATGGTTCAAGTAAACAAATTCTGCTAAAAGCTATGGATTCTCATGGAAATGTGGCTTACAGCGGAAAAGATTCTGATTCTGTTATAATTTTGAATATTGACCAAAGTACTGATGCTCCTCAAATCGTTCTTTCTAATACTGAATGTGGAAATTCTGAAGATAAGAAGGATATTTTGTATGATGAAAAATGGAGAAAGGAAGACTATGAAAAAGCTAAGAAATCTGTTTATCGTACTGTTTTTGGAACTTCTTCAAATAATATTATGCTTGGTTCAATTTCTGATGATGATGGTATAAAAAATGTTGTTGTGCGATATAAAAATATTATACTTGATAAGGAAAATATTATTTTAGATAATGTCTGGACTCCTATCATTTTGGATACAAAACCTGATGGAAAGACTACATTCAGTTTGAAAGCAAAAATGCCTCAATCTCAGGGAACTTATCTGATTGAAATTGAAGTGGAAGATATTTTTTATGATAGTTCTGCACCTGAGAAATGTAAATTTAATAAAACAAAAGTGGGACCTTTCCTTATTGCTGTAGATGATGGTGCTCCAAAACTTGAAATTAAAACTGCCAGTGATGGATTTATGACTTCTCAATTTACTGTTGAAGGTACTATTGATGATGAAACTGCAACGATTACAAGGTTTGATAACAAAGAATGTACCGGTGATGGAAAAACTATTTCTCATAGTGGCGGAAAATGGAATGATGAAGTAAAACTAACTGTCGAAGGCGAAAACGCGGGAACTTCAAAAAAATATGAATATTGTTATAAAGCGGTTGATGATTATAAACAGGAAACGTTAAAAATTTTCAGTTTTAATTATGATCCTGTACCTCCTACTTTTAAAATTACAAAAGTGAAAGGTGAGAGTGTAACTGAAGATGTTTTAACAGCGGATGGCGGTTTGAAAACTTATGGAACTGCGGATTCTTCGAGTTATTATGTAATTGAAGGTACTGTTTCTGATATTGAAAATGCAGATGATGATGGTGTTTCTGGATTTAATGGCGGAAATATCTACTATTATATTGCTGAGGCTAATGGAGAAAAACCTGAAACAAATGGAAGTTCATATAATATCAACGATAGTACAAAATGGAAAACTGGAAGAATAACTCCTACTGATAATAATGGTTATAATGGAAATTGGAATATCAGTATTAACTTTAAGTCTGAATTGGATTCTAATCAGAATTCTGAGAATTCCGGAAGTGGAAATTCTATTGACGGAAAGACGTATTTGATTTATTTGGCTGCAAAAGATGCTGCTGGAAATGTGTCAAAAATTAAAGATAATAATTCATGTTGCATTTATGTAACGATAGACAGTAAACCACCTGTTATTTCTAATGTTAATGTAGAACCTGGAAAAGATTTAACAAAAATTTCTGCTGATATATCTGAAAATGTTTTGTTGAAAAAAGATAATTGTGTGGCTGTTTATAATAATGGCAGTATTGTGGAATGTAAACCAATTATTTTGAATGAAAAGAAGAATTTGGAAAACAATGGAAATGTTGTTGAAAATGGAACTGCATCGATTGAAGAAAATGCGGCAGGCGGTAAGAAATATGAAGTTTCTATTAGTTTGAAAAATGTTCCAGTTGGTAAGAATAGTTACACTATCGAAGTGATTGATGATGTTGGAAATAAAGCTGTTTCTTCTCCAATTTTAATTGACAATATTGCTCCTGTTATTTCATCAAAAAATTCAGGTATAGCAGACGGCGCATACAAAACTGAAAAAGAGGGAAAATCTTATGAATACATAACTGGTGCAATTTCAACGAGTGCTACGGTGTCATGTTCTGGCACAAATAATAAACTTGAAAGTGTGACTTGGAAAGATGAGTATAAAAAAGATGAAACTACGAATGAAACTGCAACTGAGGGAGCAGCAGAGAGTCTTTCTTCTGGAAGTTGTACGCCAGATGGCAGTGGAAAAATCACGATAGAAGCAGTTGCTGATGAAAAACTTGCAGATTATGAAAATAAATATGTGACAAGAACAGTCACAGCGACAAACATTTTCGGGCAGTCGACAGAATGGAGCTATAACTTTATTCTTGATAAAACAGCACCACAAATCAATGCGTCTGAAATCAAGCTTGGTGATGTAGAATATTCTCAGATAGCAGAAAAATGGTACAAAACTGATACTTTGAAACTTTCTGGAACAGTAACAGAGGAAGGTAGTGGCGTAAATAAAATTGATTATGAACTGAACAAAGGCGGAAATCTTGGAAATCTGAGAGGAACTATTTACACGACAGACATCGGAAATAAGGAAACATTTGAATCTATAATCAGTGGCTTTGAAGAAACAGAAGGCAGCGGAGCAAACAGTCTGAAACTTACAGTGTCAGATAAGGCTGGAAACAAAGCTAATGTTTTGTCAATGCCTGAAATTAATATTGATATGACAGCACCAAAACTCACGGAAACAGTAGCACCGCAGGAACAAAATTCTGAAACAAGTGCAGTCTGGTATCGTTTTGTTGAGGAAAATGGCGAGGCTTCTGGAAACAGCGGATGGAAAAAATATAACAATTCAATTTTAACGAACAAAACAAAAGCAATTGAGCTTGTAGGCGGATTTGAAGATAAAAATGGAGACAGCCGACAATCTGGAGTAAGTGAAATTTGTGTAAAAATTGGCGAAAAACAAATCCCTGCAAAAGTATATTCAAAGAATGAAGAAGGAAAATGGGAAATTCCAGCAGACGACAAAACAGGATTTGAAAAAGGAACTGGAGAAAGTGGACCAAAATGCGGAGTGTGGATTGCCAAAATTGAAGCAGAAAATCTGACTGAAGGGGACGGTACAAAATCAGCAGTAATCTCGATAAAAGATTATGCAGGAAATGCAGGAAACACTGTTTCAGTGAACTTTCTTGTGGACACAGAAGCACCAGAAACGCTGATTGAAATGCCATCAGCAGAAGCCAAACTGAATGGCAAAGTAACATTTAGTGGAAAAGTAAATGATTCAAATGATGTGAAGAGCATTCAGATTTATTATGCGAAAGGTGAGAATTGTCCGGATAATTTTGTTGTTTTTTCTCCGATTTCATCATGTTCGAAAGATACTGACTCTAGTGACGTTTCAATGAGCGATATTACTGCATGGAAATTTACTGGAATCAATGTGAATGATTTACTTTCAGAAGGAAAAACTTCATCTACTGTTTATCTTTTGCCTGTAGCTTATGACGTGGCTGGAAACTGCAGTGTAAGTGGTACAGCTAAATTGACAGCGGACACGATCGTTCAAGATAATCAATTGACAAAAGTACAAATAGATTTGAACAGTGACCGTCCGATTGTCAAAATCAATAATTTAAGTGGAAGTGGTGAAAATTGTTATGTCACTTCAAATAATCTCAATATTTCTGTGGAAGATGATGACGGAATTAAAGAAGTAAAATTCACATTAGATGAGCATGGAGATTGGAAATCGGCTCAAAAAGTTACTCTAAGTTCAGGTTCGGGAACTATTCCTCTTGAAGTTGATGGAATAAAATTTTTATATTTGAAGATTACTGATACTCAGGGTGGCGAGTTTACTACTGGTGCTAATCAAATTTACCAGCCTTATATAAAATATTCTGATTCTAATGATGAGATGAGTGATAATTCAAGTGCCATCAAATTCCATAAAGATACAGTTACTCCTGTTATTAATAATGTTAATTTTGGTATTGGCGAAAATCAAGAAAGTGCAATCTCTAGTGAACAAAATAATTTAACTTCTTCAAGTAAAGCTGGCGGAAACAGAGGTAAATTTGTTGTCTTTGAAGTAGAAGCGAATGACGGTGGTACAAATGGAAGTGGAATATCATCTGTAAAAGTAGATTATTCTAAGAAGTCAGATAATAACGTAACAGGTTCTTCTCTCACACTTGTTGATGGAACAACAGGTTTGTACCGCTCAGAAGCATTTGAAGTGGGTGGTGAAAACGGATGGAGTCCAGGAAATCATACATTGACTTTTACTGTGCAGGATAATGCTGGGCATACAAACACATCTACAAAACAGATAATAATAGACAATGGCGCACCTGCTGCAACGCTTATCACTCCAAGTAACGATGAAAAAGATGTCCAGACTGGAATCATCAATTTGTCTGGAACTGCAAACGATGAATATTCAGCTGTGACTGATGTTCGTTATCTCGTTTTGAATAATAATTATTATGACGGTGAAGATGGAAAGGGAACTTTGAAATCAAAAGTTTCAGATTTGGTGAGATCTGAAATCACAAAAGAGGGATATAAATGTTTCAATTCAGGATCGAATAACACATGGAAATTCACTCTTGATGGTCTTGTACAGGTAGACGAAAAGAAAAATCCTCTTCTTCCTTACGATGAAACAACTTTGAAAAATTATTCTAAAGTCCCTCGTGATGAAAAAGATATTTTAACAATGAGAGTTTATATCTATGCAAAAGATGATCTTGGTAACGAATCTGTAAACGGTTTTGATTTTAAATACAATCCATTTGGGGACAGACCTCAAGCTGATGTAACTTTCCCTATTGGAACAAAAGAAAGTGAAGCAAATGTAAATGGTGCAATTCGTGTAACTGGGGCTGCAAGCGATAACGTTTCTGTTAAAGAAGTTTTTGTTCAGATTGATATGAATAAAGATGGACAGTTTACAGAGGCTGATAAACTTTTGCTGTCAGAATTGAAAGACAATGGAAATCAGATTTATCAAATCATCACTGATACAGAGTATAAAACTGGCGAAGCAATAAATGCCGATCTTTCAGCTATTGGTGATGAAGGATTCTGGGGAATTAAGGCAAACGGCACAAACAGCTGGAATTTGACTGTGAATCAATATGGCGAAATGATGGCAGAATCCAACAAAATTGATGGTAAAGAAGGTCAGTACAAAATCAATATTCGTGCTGTGGCAGTTGACAATAATTACAAATTTGGAAAATGGTCAGATACTCAATTTGTGATTATCGATAACAATATTCCAACAATTGGAAAACAGGCAAAAAATATCAAAGAATATGATGACAATAATGATGTTACGGCGACAAAATCTTATGTAACTGATATGTATGTAAAGGGAAAGGCAAATCTTGAAATTTCTGTAGAAGATATAAATGGAATCAAACAAGTGATGTATTATATTGCCACTACGGAAGAAGGACTTGCAACTGCGGCAGGAAAAAAATGCGACTTGTCAGGGGCAGAACAAACATTTACTGGCGGTACAAAAGGTTATATTCTTGAAATTCCTTTGACAGAGGATAAAAATTCAAGCGGAACTAAATTTGTGAAAGTGGTGGCAATGAAAAATTCTGACACGGAAACAACTGCTTACGAAAAATTCAGCGTGAATTTTGATAATTCGGCTCCGCAGATTAATGACATCACTTTGAACGGCGTAAAATATTCTGATTCTGATAAAAAAATTGTGAACAGCAACGGAACTTATTTTACATTTGGTGGTTCTGTAACAGATGAGGGCAATTCTGGTTTTGATAAAGTTCTCTTCTATTATTATCGTGAAGGAAAGAATGATAATCCTAATAGAATTTATGACCCGATGATTGACAGCACAAATTCTTCTACCAAAGATGCTGGAAGAATTAATATCGATGCGTCATCAATAAAATCAAGAAATCTTGGCGGACAAGTTGTTTATGGAACTGAGCAGAGTGTTACTATCAATTCAGATAAACGCACTTTCAATATTGAGGAAAATAAACATATTCGTGCTGGTGGTGTTGTAGAAATAGACGGAACCTGGTTAACAATCGAAAAAATTGTAGGCACAACAGTCACTTTAAAATCCGATGCTCCAGTTACTGGCCAGCAAACTGTTTTCTTTGCTTATGCTCAAGTAATAGATAATACAAGTTCAGAAAAAACTGATGCAAATGGCGACTTATTCAAAGATTCTGGTGATGATGGCGATGGCATGGCAGAATCTATCATCAAAAGTTTGAATACATGGACTTATGATGCAACATTCCATTCAAACTACATTCCAGATGGACCTGGAAAACTTGTGGTTATCGCGTTTGATAAAGCTGGAAATGTAAGCGCAAACTCTTGCAAAGCAAGTGTGCAGAATAATGCGCCTCGTCTTACAAGAGTGATGCTTGCAACAGATTTGAATGATAACGGCACTTATGAATATTATTCTGATTCTGCGGAAGGCCCAATTAATAATTTAAGTGATAAAGCAACAGCAAATGGTACCGAATTTGGTGAATTTGCGTTCTATTCAACTTTAAATAATATGGGAGAAGCTTCAAATATTGCGACAGTTTCTCTTCCAGCTGGTCGCGATGCGTTTATTGTAAAGAATAATCTCCTTGTAGTGCCTGAATTTACAGGTGGAAACGGCGAATTGTCTTATACTTATCAGATTGTTGATAATTTGGCAAATGTCGGAATAAAAACTATTTCTGAAGGTGAATGGGAATCAACAAAAAAATTTGCAGAGGCTTCGAAGATTGTGAATGAAGAAGGCACAAAAGTGAATTTTGATTCAAGCCAGTCAAAAGAATTTGAAATAACAAATGGAGTGCTGGAAGGTTATGAAAGTTGGACTTCTGCTAAAAAATCGACAATATATCTTGCGGCAACTTTCTGGGATTCTACAGAAGAAACAACTCCTGGTGTGGACAGCTGTTATGCACTGCTCAAAATGCCTTTGATTATCAATGTTAAAGATGATACAAAGCCGACTGCAACAATCACGCCGTTCTATTGGAACAGTAAAGAAGATAGTTCATTTGTTTATGATGAAAATGGAAATCCTGAAGGTCACATTGATTTACCTTCAAAAGATGGCGAAAAACCAGGTGTGAGCGGAAAAGTTTATATTGAAGGAACTGCTTGGGATGACACTAGGCTAGGTTCAATTTTAATAAAAGGTCCTGGTGATAATGATAGTTTTGAAAAACTTGCTGCTTTCAAAAATGGCAGTTGGAATAAGTTGAAAGACAGTTTTGAAATTCTTGAAGATTACGGAATTACTCAGAGTGGTCATTCTGTAAAATGGCGATATATGATGGATATGACATCTTATGGAATTGGTGAAGACAAGGTAGTAACTGTAAAAGTTGAGGATTCAATGACAACTGCAAATGTTTCTGATGAAGAAAAATATAAAATGGATTTTGTACCTTATATTAAGAGCATCTATCCTGCAAGTGAAATTGCTGCAAATCGTTCAAGACTTGGAAAATTCCCAGTGCGTGCTGGCGAAGATATCATTATAGAAGGAATGAATTTTGCAAAAGATGCAAGTTATGAAGTGAAGTTCTATAAATCTGGCGATTCTGGAAAAATTGGTACCGAACAAACTGGAAAAACCATTACTGGAACAATTGACACAGACGGTCAAATCACAGTAATGGCACCGGATTATTCTAGTTGGGTAGAAGTTGAAGTGAACGACGTTGTCACAAAAAATAACACAAATGAAAATGGCGGCTACAACATAGAAGCAGGATACATTGCAAAAGACACCGATTTAGGAGCAGCTAAAGCCGCCTCAGCCGGTACAAATTTCTGGACCGACGACCGATATATTAGTGTTTGGAATGTGGGAACATCTTTGACTGGAAGTATTAATCCGCATAGTGGAGTGGTGAAGAAGGTCAGAAAAGAAGATTCTATAAAGTCAACTGGATATGTAGGACTTAAGAAGAAAAGTAGTGAGATTTCACCTACGGGTGACATGACTGATAAATACTTAGGATTTATTTCATCAGATGATATGCGAGTTTATGTCTATGAAGAAACTTCACAAAATGTTGCAATGTCACCAACTGCTGATGTTTCTCTTTTTACAGCACCAGTAGATACTGTTGATATGGTAGTATTAGGGGGACTTCCATACTATGTAATTCAGACAAATTATGTTGGTAATGTAAATGCTAATTGTTGGGGACCTGGATTAATGCTTGCACGTGAAGGTTTTTCTTATGAAAAAGGAACGTATGAAGGTACTACAGGATTGTCTGAGGAGAGCCTACAGTGGATTATTGAACGACAAGGAAGTAATCTATCTGCTACCAATCGAGACTCTACTAATGGGTATGATAGTATTCTTTATCAGTTTAAAAATCCAAGAATAACTGGCTGGCATACGGATACTCCAGTTGAAGAGGACAAAACAAATTATTCTGATAATGCAAAACGTTCTCAACTTGATTATGTATATGTTTCATATTACGATAATTATGCAAAATGTTTAAAATTTGCAGCATTCCGTTCAGGAAGAGATGTTGATAGTAATAATAAAATATCGACAGTCAACCAAACAGTAAACAATCAGTGGGGAGGCGGTAATGCAGGTGACAGAGAATTAGTTGCTGAAATTCGTTCTGCAAATGGAAATATGACAACAGGTGCAACAGTAGTAGCTGGTTATGATACAACTACAAATAATCCAACTATATTTAAAGAAAAAGCAGGTGAATGGAGTGATATTGTTGTTGATACGACTAGTGTTTCTCCTATTCCTGTTATTGTATATTATAATGAAACAAAAAAATGTCTTGAAGTTGCACGAGGAAAGTCAAAATTCCCTAAATCTGAGAATTATGGAAAAACTGATATGACAAATACTGAGCGTACTGGTTCAGATGCTTGGAATAAATCTGAAATAAAATTAAAAGGAAAAGATTTTGGTCGTTATGTAAGTTGTGCAATAGATTCTAAAGGAAATCTTCATGTAGCAGCACAAGATGCAACAAATTCTACATTGTATTATTTGTATTTGAAAAAGAGTGGAACTTTATATTCAATAGGAAAAACAGTTCTTTTGGATTCTTCGAGTGGAGCAGGATTGTGGACGGATATTGAACTAAAAAATCCATCAGGAGAAACGCTTGAAAAGATTTCTCCAGTTGTTTCATATATAAATTCTAGTTATGTAGGTACGACTTCTGGAATAAAAACTGCGTATGTTTCTGGTGGAAGTGGAGATAATATTGAATTTGATGTAATGACAGATCCTGCAGAATGGTCAGCTGGAAATCAGCGTACTTCTGTAATGGCGGATGTATATGATTCTTCCAGTGTAAAATCTCCAGTTGCAGTAGGTTTTAATTCCGATATGTATGCTGTCGACTTCCTCCGTGGTGAAGATTAATCTTTCTGCTTGTGCACTTTGATGTGCATCTTCGGAAAAAAAGTAGCTGCTTCGTTTTGGTGCGGGGCGGTTGCTTTTTTTGAGATGTATGGAAACTTGAGTGTGTAGTGGGAGTGGCACCAAGCATGGAGCCAGCACGAGCGTAGCGAGTGAGTCGCTTGCGACCGAGCGTGAGTGAGTGGCGGAACGCGCCTAATTAGGTGAATTTGTGCCCTAATCATAAAAATTATTCTGATAATTGGTTTCGTATAAAATCTGCGGTTTGTTTTTGGGCTTTTTTTGAAGGTATTGCACAGGAAAGTGGATTTACTGGTCCATTTGAAGCGGCAAGCCAGTAACGTACGTCGTCTGCTTGGTGGTCTGGAACTTGGCAGTTTTTTTGGACTGGGGCAAGACCTGTTTTTGTGGAAAGTTCTTTTTGCAGACTATTACTCAAATTTTGTGCCAGTGTCTGGATATGTTTATTTTTGGTCTGAACGATTGCTGTGTACTGGTAGGCACAAAATTTTCTGTTGTCTGTAATTTGAGTTGACGGAAAATATATGCTTTTGTAATTATTGATTACCTGTCGGTCTATTTTTCGGTGGTCAGAAAGTTTTGTGAAAAAAATGCCGCAAATTTGGTTATCCAAATAGTATAAATTCTCTTCCAGATTTTGTGAAATCACTATATCTTTGATTTTTTTGTCATTTATGAGATGTTTGAAACAAATTTGTGTTTTTGAAAACGCTGTGGAATTGTCTTGCGTCTGCTGCTGGAAAAAATTTTCGAGTTCTTGTGTCAATTTTTTGTTATCATTTTTGTTTGTATTGTAGATTTTTTGTAATTGATTATAAAAATTTTGATATTCCTGCGGATTTGTGAGGGCTTCCAGCATTTGTCCGAAGATGTTTAGAAATTCTTTTGAGTCTGCAAAAGGTAGAACGATTGGCGCGTAGACTTTTGATTTAAGATTTTCTGCAAAATTATCTAAATCTTGAAAAATTGTGATGTTTTTGATAGCAGAATCTAGAAAAAAATTGTAGTTGATGTCAATCTGGTACATGTCAAAAAGTAATGGAAGATATTTTATGTGATTGTTATGTACTGGAACTGTTTCTGAAATGGATTGCGGCATACCTTTGAGCAGTTCTGCTTCAAATGGAACAATTTTTGTTTGTGTTTTTATGTAGTTTTCAATTTCACTGTCTTTGATGGCGATAATTAATTTTGCTTTTTGCAATTGTTTTGTCAGGTTTTGTGTGTCATTACTTTGAGTTTGCCCTGAATTGCTGTCGGAAATCTTAATGTCAAAATCATCGTTCAATGAAATTATTTTGATTTTTTTTGGAAAGTTGGATTGGATGATTTTTGAGATGGCGTTCTGCTGATTTTGCGGAATATTATAAAAGGCGATTGTTGTTCTGTTTGTGAGAATCGCTATCAATAATATAGAAAAAATGATAATAGAACAAAGAGTTGGAATTGTAATTGCGAAAAATTTTTGAACTTTTGATAGTTTTGAGTTTTTTAATTTTTGATTTTTTCTCTGCGATTCAGCAGTTTCTTTTTTCATGATTTTAGTTTAACAAATATTATTGAACGCTTCAACTGATTTTGATGACTGACCTTGATTTTACAAGTTTTAGCAAAGCGTTGAGAAAACTTGCGGCACGTGCAAACTGAATCCACATTGGAGTGTGATTTTCCGCACGTGCCATTGCCATTTGACTGACTCAGTGCAGATGTTTTAAACTGCACGGCGTACCGAGCGTGGAGCCACCGCCTTGGGCGGGTCTGAAAGACCGAAGCGATAGCGGAGTGGCGGAAGGCGACTGACTAACTGAATTCTGCTAAAATAATTAAAAAATTATCATTAAAAACAGGGACAGACCTTGGTTTTACAAGTTTTAGCGAAGTGTTGAGAAAACTTGTAGTACCTGCCGGTTCGTGCTTAATGTGCATATACCAACATAAACTTTATTTGCACGAACCCACGTGTCAGGGACAGCTCTCAATTTTGTATTTGTTGGTGGTAGCATGGTGTTTGGCTGGGTTTACAAGTTTTTTTTTTGAGTTTACAATGTGTTTAATGGCGAGTTTTTCAAATATTCAAAGTCAAAATATAATTCAACGGCAGTCTCAAAAACAAGTTCAAAAACTTTCTCAGGTTCAAATACAGGCTTTGAATCTTCTTGCCATGAGTCCGCTTGAATTGAAAGAGGAAATTGCAAAAGCTTTGAGCGAAAATCCTGCTTTGGAGATTTCCAAAAAATCAAAATCACAGGATGATGAAAAATTCGGTGATTATAGCGATTATGGAAAGATTGAAAGTTATGGAAATTATGGAAAATTCAGCGATGCGGACAAATTTCAGCAGGTTATGGAAGCTCAGGCTGATAATTCTGAAACTCTGCAAAGTCATTTAATGCATCAGCTTAATTCGATGAATTTATCTCCGTTTGAATATGAAATTTCTCAAAAACTGATTTATAATCTGGATTCAAACGGATTTTATGGTTCTATGATTGCTCCTGAGTCTTTTTTACCTTCGCGGACTGAAAAAAACTTTCAAATCCTGCGAAAATGCATTGACCGCATTCAAAAAATGGATCCTGTCGGAATTTGTTGCAAAACACCAGAAGAAAGTCTTTTTGTGCAGGCTAAACAGGACGAAGAGGCTCCCAAACTTGCTCTTTTTATTCTGGATGGTCATTTGGAACTGATTAATCCTCCGGAAAAAGAAAAAGTTTTTCGTAAACTCAAAGATTTTCAAACGCATTATCATAAAAAAATGTTTGGAGCGTCTTTGCCTCTTGATTCTATTGATTATAATCTTGACTCTGTACAGCAGACAATTGATTATATTCTGCATTTGAATGTTCGCCCGGCTCAGGGATATGTAAAAGATACCGTCGCAAACTTTGAGCAGCCTGATGTTGTTTTAATAGTAGAAAAAAAACGCGGCGGAATTGGTGCTGATAGTTTTGAAAATGGAATTGTGAGTGGAGATGAGAATTTTCATTTTCAGGTAAAATATGGTTCTGGAGATTTGCCTGAACTCCAAATCTGTAAAGATTTTTCTTTTGATTCAGAAAATGTTCAAAAAGCACTTGTTTTCATTCAAAATCTGAAATTCCGTGAATCAACAATTGTGTTGCAAGGATGTGCAATTGTGAAGGCCCAGTCGGATTTTTTTCTGCATGGAGAAGGACATTTAGTTCCATTGACGCACCGGCAGATTGCAGAACAACTGCAGATTCATGAATCTACTGTTTCGAGAATGGCTTCCAAAAAAAGCAACAGATTTATCCAAACTGAATGGGGACTTTTACCAGTAAGTTATTTTTTTCTTTCTGGAGTTTCATCAGTTGATGGAAAGCAAAAAATTTCTTCACAACAGGTTATTCAGATTATAAAAAAAATTTTGATTGAACAGAAAAATTCAGGACAGTCAGTTTCAGATTTACAGCTGACAAAACTTCTTGCCGAGAAAGGCATAAAAATTGCCAGACGAACAGTTTCAAAATATCGAGCACTTGCTGGCATTGAAAATTCGTATAAAAGATAGAAGAAAAGCGAAAAAAAATACCTTCATACTGAAAAAACTTATCATAATCAGTATAAAGGCATTAGTTTTATTTGTAAGAATTTGCAAGGTTTTCGTTTAGTTTTCGTTTAGTGCAAAATCAGTTTTGAAGATTGGAAAACAATCAGTTCTGCAAAAAATCTCAGACATTTTCAGACGATTCTGCAACTAAATTGAAAATAACCAAAATAATCAGAAAAGTTATTTTTCCTGAACTTTGTCTTTTTCTTTTTTGATTTTATTATCGAGAACATCCATCATTTTGTTCAAAGCAGCAGAAAAATCATAATCGTCGCCAGAAACATGAGCTTGTGTTCCCCATTTGAAATTGACATTAGCATCAAGAACATATTCTTTATCATGTTTAATTTTTATAATCAAATCAACAATTAAATCATCTGCATAAGAAATTCTTTTCAGTTTAGAATCAATCATATCAGATTGTTTTTGTTCAAGTGTAAATCCCACAGCATTAATTGAAGTATTCATAATTTCCTCCGTAATTCAATTAGCACTTTCGAATGTCAGCAATTTTTTGAAATTGTAAAAATCCAAAATAGCCGGCACACAAATAGTTTTTTAGTCTTTAATAATAATAACATCGAATTGCTCAAAAAGAAACAAAAAATTTATAAAAATTTGGGCGTGCCCCTTCGCTTCGCTACGGGTCGGGCGTTTCAGAGTTCCGCTATCGCTTCAGCCGCTTCCCTCGCTCCGCTCAGTCCAGTGGCCGCCTACGGCGCTCTTCCATGCCCTCACGCAGTGTAAAAAAATGATTGCAAGTTTTAGTGTAGCGTTAAAAACTTGCGGCTCGTGCATCCTGAATTCTTATCGGAGTGGAAATTTTGGCACGAGCCAACACGAGCCGTGAGTTTTGGCTAGTTATTTGTTCAACTCATTTAAATGGGGACACACCTTCATAAATTGCATATTTATAAAAAAAGAAAATTTTTTAGCAGGCAAAACTCAAAACAAGATTGTTTTGAAATTAACTCAATATTTTGTGTTTTTGAATTCAACAATAGAATTGTTGGTTAAAGAATACTTCACGATTCGTGATGTAGATGTGGTTTTGTCTTCAATCAAAATATAATCTTCACCGATTCCGACAATTTTTTTTGGTGAATAAAAATATTGTGAATCATTTTCAGAAGTAACTTTATCAACTGTAGGGAAACAATAAAAATTTGGAGCTGAAGTAGCAGTGATGTCTGTTGTATCAATTTTCAAAATACCGCCTCTAGAATGAGTTCTGTCATTGTCATCTATGAGTAAATAAATGCTGTTATCTTTGAAAAACATATCATTTACAGTTATTTCTGCACACCCAAAGTTAGTATAAAATAACCCTTCTTCTTTCACTGATGCAAGTAGCAAAGATTTGTCAGAAGTAAGTGAAGCCGAATTATTTGAATCTTTTGTTATTGTATATGAATTTAAATAATAATATGAATAATCTGCTGTTGTTTCATAGGTATACACTTTTGTTTCATCGGCACTTACACAGAAAGCCATAACTGTGTCAAAATTAGTTTCATAACTGATTTCTGTCGCTGTAAGGTTTGTGTAATTAGTTGCATACGTTCCTTTTAAAAGATGATAGATAGTTTTATAATTTGTTTCGTCATACTCTTCATCAAACATATACAATGTTTCGTTTACCTGCTTTATTTGTCCAATTGAATAAACAGAATGAGAAACACTTGGATTTACTTGATAAGTTGTTCCGTTATCATACTGATATTTCCCATCTTGAACAGTACATGTGATTTTTTTGATAAAGTGATTATCATTCGCATATGAAATATAAATATTATTAGAAGAATCAACACTTACATCTTCAAAAGTGTTACAATCTGAGGAAGAAAAAACATTTGTACCAGTTTCTGTTTCTGTCAGAGTATCAAAATTTGCGTAATACACGTTGTAATTATCCGTCGACTTTGTATACATCATGACAGGAGTTGAAAGATTACTACTTTCGGTTGAATCTCCAGAACCGCCAGTTTCCCCACTATCATTTCCACTATCATTTCCGCCGCTTCCACTTGTATCTTGTTTGGAAACAATATAAGTTCCATCAGTTTCATTTTTGGTTATCTTATAGCCTTGTATTAGAGCCTCATTGAGTGTTACTTCAAGCTTAGTTGAAATCAAAATATCTTGAGATTCCGAAGTTCCTGACAATGATTTTATATTGACAGGTTTTGAAACACTGGAAGAAGAATCAGTAAGATTAATTTTAGTTACATTTTGAATTTCTAAATCAAAATTTTCGGTCTGATTTGAAATCTGGAATCCAGAATCATCTGTCATAGTAAATTGATAAGCAAAATCTTCTTTAATCTTTGAAACATCAATTTCCGGAATCTCAGACAATCCGACATCAACAAAAATAAAATTAATCTTTGTGATATTTTTAAAACTTTTTGATAGAGCTTCGTTATAATTTATCGGGAAAGTTTCAAAAGAACCGTTTCCTTTTGTTGCTTTCTGTGTGACGTAAATATTTTGAATGACAGCCGGCAGTTCAAGCTGTTTTTCAATAGTAGTTGTTACATCATCACAAATCTCTATTAAAAAATCATTATTTTCAGCATATATTTCCTGATTCTCAATTTTTGTTCCATCCGAATTCGAATACGATATTTTCAATGAAAAAAGATAAAAACCAGAAGGTAAAATCTGATTATCCTGCATATTAATAGAAGAAACTTTACATTTATATAATCCGTTTGTCTCATCATAACTGACAGAAGAATTCAAAGTAAAAATTCCGTTTCCATCTATAGAAGTAAGAGTCGCCGTGCTAGAAAAATCAGTCGCTCTTGATGAAAAAGTAAAATTTGCTTCAAAATATCCACTTGCAATTTTTTTTGGCGAAACCGAAAAGACAAGATTTTGCTGTTCATCAGAATTTGAAACTGAAAATGTTTTTGAATCAGTAAAAACGAGACCAGAAACTTCTGAAGAAAATCCTTCGATTTTTGCTGTATACGACCCAAAAGGAATTTTGAGTGTTTGCACAGAATTTTGAGAAAAAGAAATATTATTAAAAATCAAATCATCAAGTTCGGCTGTGTCATCGCAAAATGTGATTGTCCAGGAATTTACCGATTCATAAGAATTCGCTGGCACCGGAGAAATAGTTTTTGCATTTATATTCAAAAGTGAAACAGAAACAGTTGCATAATCCTGTTGTTTGGTAATATTCGAACATGAAATCAATGAAATAAGAAAAGCAAAACAAAAAAATACATTTGAAATCAACAAACGAAAACAGTTTTTTTTGAAAATTCGATTTTTTCCAATCTGAATAAAAGTTTTTTCCATAGATTTTTCATCCTAAAAATAAATAGAATTATATATTTTTAAATAATTTGGGTGGCTTTTTGGTTAGTTTGGTTCATTTACTTCATTAGATTTTGTTTCTTTCGTCTTCGTTTTCTTCATTTATGCTCAGAAACAATAAATCGTGAATCATAAACCAAACCAACCAAAAAACAGGCTATTCGGAGTTCCGCTGTCGCTCCAGCCGCTTCCCTCGCTTCGCTCAGTCCAGTGGCCGCCTGCGGCGCTCCTACTATCCTTGCCACGGTTTAAACTTCAAACGGGGACAGACCTTAATTTATACAATTATAAGTATGCGTTTCAAAGAAAACCATTTTTTTTCATCAAAGAAAGTAATCTTGTTTTGATTAAAACATTCTGTTGAAGTTATGTTTTTTTATTTTTTTTTGCTGACATAAGTGTAAGGCATTTCACTCAAGAAAATATTATAATGTATGATAAAATTAAAATCAAATGAAATTACTTTTATTTGTTTAGTGATTTGTAAAAAAAAATTAATATTTTTCTAAATAGGTATTGATTAAATATCCGACGTTGTGTATAGTATACGCATGGCAGATAAAAAATTCACTGTCCTTGATTTATTAGATTTAGAACTCTCAGGTCATGATGCTTTGGATTTGCGTTGTATTGCAGGGCGGCGAGGTCTTCCTCGTGCAATAACAGTTCCAGAGATTAACAGACCAGGTCTTGCTCTTTCTGGATTTTATGATGTTTTTGCAAGTGATAGAGTTCAACTGTTTGGTCGGGGAGAAGCTGCATTTCTGACAAAACTGCACAACGAACAGAATACTGATGCAATCAGGAAATTCTTTAATGATGACATTCCATGTTGTATTTTTACTTATAATATTGAACCGACAAAAGAGTTTCTGGAAATTGCTGAAGAAAATTGTTGTCCTGTTTTACAGACTTGTTTAACTTCGAATGAATTTTCCAGTAGAATTATTCGTGTTTTTTCCAATCAGTTTGCTCCGCATCAGACTTTGCATGGTGTTTTAGTTGAAGTTTATGGTATCGGCATTCTTTTGAACGGTCATTCTGGAGTTGGAAAGAGCGAAACTGCGTTGGAATTGGTTGAACGTGGTCATCGTCTTGTTGCTGACGATATTATTGAAATTCGTTGTGTTAATGGAAATACGCTTTTGGGGCGCGGCGCAAACACAATGATTAGTCACCACATGGAAATCCGGGGACTGGGAATTATTAATATTTCCCAGTTATATGGTGTTGGTGCTATTCGTGATCAAAAAGAAGTTCAACTTATTGTTCAGCTTGAAGACTGGAATTCAAGTAAATCTTATGACAGACTTGGAACTGAGCAAAAATATATGGAATTGTTGGGTGTAAAAGTTCCTGTAATTGAAATTCCTGTTCGTCCAGGGCGAAATCTTCCTATTATTATCGAAGCTGCAGCTATGAACGAAAGGTTAAAAAATATGGGGTATAATTCCGCAAAAGAATTTAATCAAAATGTGTTAAAATGGATTGAAAAAGGCGATTCTTTGGCGGCTTATACCGGTAATGATGATTCATATTAATTCAATGTTGTCATTTTTTTTGATAACTTTGATATAGACATTTAATTTTACAATTTAAAAGGAATTGAAAATGATTGAAAAGATTCTTACAGTTCAAAACAGAGCGGGAATTCATGCAAGACCAGCAGCTATTATTGCACAAACTTCAAACAAGTTTGAAAGTGAAATCATGTTGTCAAAAGATGATGCAACTGTAAATGCAAAATCTATTATGGGTGTTATTGCAATGGGAGCCGGGTATAATACTCAACTTACTTTGCAGGTTACAGGTCCGGATGAATCGGAAGCGGCATCTACAATAGAAGAATTATTCAACAGTAAATTCGAAGAAGAATAAAAAAAATAAAAAAAGGGGGAATCATGAAAGGTATTACAGACAGACAGAAAGAAGTTTTGAATTTTATTTCAGAATATACTGAAGCAAATGCTTATCCACCAACAGTTCGTGATATTGGTGAACATTTTGGTATTTCTTTGCGTGCTGTTCAGGATCATATTGCGGCATTGCAGAAAAAAGGTTATCTTGCGCAGAGTCAAAAAAGAGCTCGTTCAATTCGGGTTTTGTCAGATTGCAGAGACAGAGAGCCTGAACTTTTTGTTGGAAAAGTTCCTCTTTTGGGAAATGTTGCAGCTGGAAAACCACTTTTGTCAGAAGAAAATCTCGATGGATATGTAAATCTTACAGAACCATTTGTACGTCCTGGAAAAAGTTATTTTGCTTTGAGAGTGCGTGGTCAGAGTATGATTAATGCAGGAATTCTTGATGGTGATTTGGCAGTTGTTGAACAGGCATCTACAGCAGTGGATGGTCAGATAATTGTAGCTGTTATTGATGATGCAATTACTTTGAAAAGATATTACAAAGAAGCTGAAAGAGTTCGATTACAACCAGAAAATCCAGCATTCCAGGCAATTTATTGTACAGACGTTAGAATTGTTGGCATTTTATCAAATATTGTCCGCACTTATTAATTATTCTTAGATTTTGATGTCAAATACTAAACCCATTTATCTTTTTACTGGTCCTGAATTTGGATTACGCGATGATGCTGTAAATGAAATAAAAAAAATCCAAAAAAAACAGATTGGCGAAATTGATGAACAGAATTTTTATCTCATTGAAACACCATTTGCGCAGGTGATGTCCGTTTTGCAGAGTGGAAATTTATTCGCAAGTGGTTTGTGCGTAGTTTGTAAAAATGCAGAATTGCTCAAAAAGAAGGAAGATTTAGCTTTGATATCACAATGGCTTGAAATTGCAGACTTTTCTTCTATATTAATTCTTATTTCTGATGAAATTTCTGTGGATTCCAAACTTGATAAACTTGTTCCAAAAGAAAATAAAAAGATTTTTTGGGAAATGTTTGACAATAAAAAACAAGAATGGCTTACGAATTATATTTGCACAAACGGATATAAAATTAAACCTGCGGCAGTTCAATTGATTTTGGATTTAGTCGAGAATAATACTCAGACTTTTAAATCAGAATGTTCTAGACTTTTTTTATGTTTTACAAAAGGTCACGAATTTTCTGAAAAAGATATTGAAGAAGTTTTGTCGTCAAACAGAGAAGAAAATATTTTTGATTTATTTGATGTAATGACGGACGAAAAACTGTCTGTATCAGCAAGACTAGAAAAAGCTTTGGTAACTTTGCAAAAAATAAGGCTCTCAAAGGAGAATTCTTCTGTGATGCTTCTGGCAGGTCTTTCTTCTTGTTTTACAAAAGTTGTAAATTGGCACAAAATTGGAGAAAAGGCTGTTTTTGGTGCTACTCAGCAAAAAATTTATAGAAAAGCTTCCCAAGTTTGGACAATCGGTCAGGCAACTGCAATTCTTGCAAATATTGCTTCAGCTGATATGGAAATACGCTCGGGTGGTTCCCAAATGGAGGATATTGTTCTTCAAAAAATAATTTACGAAATTGTGATGAAAAAAGGAAGCCAGATGGCTACTCTAGATTAACATTGTTCAAAAGATTTTTGAGAGCAGTTAGTTCTTCTTTTGAGAATGTTGAACCTTTTCCCATTTTCTGGTGGTCAGGAGACCAGCTTCTTAAATCATATTTTGCAGGTCTTCCGCTCCATGAAACAAGGTTTAATTCCAGATTCCAGCCGCCTTTGCCTTCTGATACAATTCCAATGTTTTTTACAATTTCAAATGAAAAATCATCAGCCATAAATGCTCCTAAATATTTTGAAAGTATTGAAAAAATTATAATTCTAAAATATCTTCCTTTTGAATAATACTTTCAATTTAATTTAACACGGAAACTTGAAAAATGCGAGAAAAATTTTAAAAAATACTCTTATTTTTTATTGTGTATTATAGGATTGTGTAGTAAAATATTTTTAAGATTATTTTAAATATGAATATAATTTGCCGAAAATATAAAAAAGTGAGGTTATTATGAAGAAAGTTTTGTTAGTTCTTTTTTCTGTTTTTACTGTTCTGTTTTTTATTTCCTGCGGTTCCAAGCCAGCCCCAGAAGAGCCTGAGCCAGAAGCACCTGTTGTGGAAGAAAATGTAGAACCAGAAACACCTGTGACAGATGAAATCGACAATACAGATGAGCCTGAAACGAATCAGTTAAGTGAAGAAGAATTCGCAGCTTTGATTGCAAAAATTGATGAAGCAAGAGAGATTGCAATCCAAGCCGGCGCAGAAAAAAATGCTCCTGATTTGTTGAAATCAATTGATGAAATCTATGCAAAAGCAAAAGAAGAAAATCTTCAAGATAATGCAGATTCCTTGATTTTAAAATATTCTGTTCTTGCAGATTATGCAAAAGCAAAAAATGCGAAAATTGAAATAGATGAAAATAATTTAGCAGGATTTGCTCAGAAAAATTATGATGACGGTGTTTCATTTTTGCAGAAAGTAGAAGAAGTTTTATCAAATACTGATTCTATCGATTCAAATGCACAGAAAAATGCTGAGTCTGCTTATTCAAACTTTAATAACGTAATCACTGTTGCTTATAAACGTATGGCAAAAGACCAAAGAAATCTTGCTTATGAATCAAAAGTAAAAGCTGATAGTGTGAAAGCAGGTGTTTCTCAAAAAGAAAGATATAAAGAAGCTGCCGATAATTTCAAAAGCGGTGACACACTTTATTCTATGCAGAGTCCAAAAAAAGCTTTAGAAAAATATAAAATGGCAGAAAAGCAGTTTGCCGAACTTTTTGAAGAAGTTTCTGAAAAACGTGCTGCTGCACAGGCTGCAATTGAAGCTGCAAAACGAAAAGTACAGGAAAGTTCGCAGTTTGCAGAACAGGCAGATGAAGAATCTCCTATCACTGAAAAAATTGACGGTATAGAAGATGCTGATACTGTCCTTTTGGAAGAAGATGATTATGAAAATCCAGAGGATGCAGAGGCTAACATTTCTGAAGATATTGATGATGAAATTATTATAGAAGAATCTGAAGAAACTGATAAAGAATTAATTGAAAGTGAAACTGAAGAAGCTGAAATTGAGTCAGATGTCGAAACCGAAATGGAATCTGAAGAAAACGAGTTGGATACAGAAAATGCAAACGAATCTGAAAGTGAAACTGAAGAAAACTTAGAAACAGAGATTTCTGATGAAATTAATGACGATTCAGAAGAAAGTGATGAAACTATAGTTGATGAAACTCTCTCGGAAGAACTTGTTGAACAGAAAGATCTTGCTGAACAAGAAGATTCTGATGATTTACTTAATGACGATGAATCTGATGAACAGGAAGAAAATGAAGAATCTGATTTATCAACAGAATTAATAGAAGAAAATGTTCAAGATGAAGTGGAGGTTGAATAATTATGAAAAAAAGTTTATCAATTTTATTTGTAACATTGTTTTCACTTTCTCTTTTTGCAATCAGTTATAAAAATAATACTTATCAAAAACTTGCCGATGAATATACAAAAAAAGCAGAAATAGCTTTGGATGCAGGACAATATGATGATGCTGTTGAATATTCAAAAAAAGCTGAAGAAAATGCCGCTCTTTCAAAAGCATATATTGCACTTATGATGGAAAGAAAAACTGCAGAAGATAATATCAAGCTGGCAAAAAATCAAGTTGCTTATGCCGAAAAAATCAATGCACCAAACACATTTCCAATGGCTTATTCAGCTGCAATAGAAAATCTTACAAATGCGGAAAGTTCTTTTGAATCTGAAGATTATCCGCAGGCGACAGATTATGCAAAAGCTTGTATTGCCTCGTTGGATGGAATTCGTGAAGTTACTCCGCTTCCAGAGTATTATATTGTAAAGCCATGGGCTGAAACAAAAGACTGTTATTGGAATATTTCTGGTCGTCCTTACATCTATAATAATCCTTTGTTATGGGAAAATTTGTATCAGGCAAACAAAAATGAAATGCCAAAACCAGAAGATCCAAACCTTATTTTGCCTGGAATGAAAATGAAAATTCCTAGTATTACAGGTGAATATCGTTCTGGCGTTTATGATTCCAAAAAATCTTATGATGCTTATGGAGAATAATACTTAAAATTAACTTGATAAACTTAAAATAACTCTTGACAAAATTATCAAAAATCTTCATAATTCGGTCTATGCATTTTTTGTCTTTAGTCAAAGTTGTAACTGTTCTCGTCCTATCGGTAGATTGATACCCGAAGAGTGAATGTTATATCTTATGATTAAAGCATGATATAGATTTAGGCTCTCCGGGAAATCGGAGGGCTTTTTTTTTGCAAATTTTTTTTTATGAGGTTTGAATATGAAAATTTCTGGTGCACAAATTATTGTAGAAGCTTTGAAGGCGTTCGGTATTGAGATGGTTGCCGGCATTCCTGGTGGTTCAATTTTGCCGCTTTATGATGAACTGAATAAATCTACAATTAAACACGTCCTTGTGCGCCAGGAACAGGCAGCAGGTTTTATAGCGCAGGGAATTACGCGTTCTACTGGAAATATTGCAGTTTGTATGGCAACATCCGGACCTGGTGCTATGAATCTTTTGACAGCTATTGCTGATGCCCGTGCAGACTCAGTTCCAATCATTGCGATTACAGGGCAGGTTAACACTTCTTTGATTGGAACTGATGCTTTTCAGGAGGCTGACACTTTTGGACTTTCGTTTCCAATCACAAAACATTCTGTTATGGTAAAGTCTCCAGAAGAACTTCTGACTGCAATTCCAGATGCTTTCCGCATTGCTACTCAAGGAAGACCGGGACCTGTTTTGATTGATGTTCCACGTGATGTTCAACTTGCCTGTTGTGAAATCCCTGATGATTTTTTTGCAAAAATGATTGAAAATGAAAAGCAATGCAAAGTTTCTGTAAAATATCATTCTACAAAAGAAGAACTTGCAAAAAAATGTCTTGAAATCGTTGAACTTTTGAAGAATTCGCAAAAACCAGTTTTGTATTGTGGCGGCGGTTGCAACTCTCCAAAAGCATCAAAAGAAATAAAAAAATTCTTAGAAAATTATTCAATTCCTGCAGTTTTTAGTTTGATGGGATTGGGAGCAGTTCCAAATTCTTGTGAAAATTTTATTGGAATGCTTGGTATGCACGGAAATCATGCTGCAAATGTTGCAATTCACGACAGCGATTTAGTGATTGCGGCTGGTGTTCGTTTTGATGACAGAGCAACTGGCGTTGTTTCAAAATTCTGTCCAAATGCAAAAATCATTCATATTGATATTGATGCTGCCGAAGTTGATAAAATTATGAATTCAAATATTTCGATAGTTGCTGATGTTGAATCTGTTTTCCCGGTTTTAGCTGAACTTGTATCAGAAAAGAAAAATTCTGCAGACCAAAACTGGCTCAAGTCTATTATCGAATTGAAAAACAAAAATATTTCGCTGGAATGTGGTCGTCCGAAAGGTGAAAAACTTGCAAATCCACGCGAAATTATTCAAAATATTCCAAAGCTTGCAGAAAAAGCTGGTATTCCTGCCGAAAATCTTATTATCACAACAGATGTTGGTCAGCATCAGATGTGGGCAGCACAGTTTTATCCTGTTGAAAGACCTCGTTCTTTTTTGACTTCTGGTTCACTTGGAACTATGGGATTTGGCCTTCCTGCGGCTATCGGCGCTTCGCTGGCAAATCCAGAAAGTAGAATTGTTTGTTTCAGTGGTGACGGTTCCATTATGATGAATGTTCAGGAATTCGCTACTCTAGCTGAATTAAATCTTCCTGTGACAGTTATTGTTTTTGAAAACGGAACTTTGGGAATGGTTTATCAGCAGCAAAAATTCCTTTTCGATAAAAATTACAGTGCTTCAGTTTTTGGAAAATCTCCAGATTTGCTCCAGATTGCAAAAGGTTTTGGCATTGAAGCTATTGATGCTGATAGCGATGAAAACTGGTATCTCAAAGCATTTGATGCAGCTAGAGAAAATAAACCTTGTTTTGTTCGCATCAGTGTGAATCCAGAAGAAACAGTTTTGCCGTTTGTTCCTGGTGGAAAGGCAAATATTGATTCTATCCGTGATTAATTTTTGATTATTGTTCTATCATAAAAAAAGCGATTTCACTTTTCCACTCAAAAAGTGTTTTTTCACAGGCGGCCAGTAGAAGATTGATTAATTTTTGAAGTTCTGTACTTCCCAAAGCTTCGAACATTTTTGATCCGTAAGCTGATTTTTTTGGTTCAAACCATTTTTCAATTTCTGCTGGAGTAATCCGCCGTTTTTCTGTGATTTGTTTTGATGCAACTTTTACATGAAAACCGTTTTTCTCGAATTCTTTTGCAATTGTCTGTTCATCCCATGAAAAAAGAGGATTTTCTTTATCACCAAAGAACATCTGTTCTGCATTTTTCATTTTCTGTAAAACTTGAGCGAACGGTTCTGTGCTTTCCTGTGATAAAATCTGTTTTTCTATAATCTCACTAATCAACTGACCTTTGCACGGAATTTTTTGTGAAATTATTACTTTCCATCCGTCTGCGAATGGACTTTCAGTTTCGTAAGTTTCTTCTGTTTCGTTTTCATCAAAATTGTCTTTTTCGTAAAAATTTTGATTTTCGTCTTCAGATTCTTTGTTTTTTTGGAAATCCTGACTATTCAAAATTCCATGAATTGATTGAGCAAGTGCTGTAATGGATTTTTGTGAAACAAAAGGATCTGTAAAAAACATTCTGTCAAAAACAGCACCGCTATACTGCATTTTTATGATGATGTTGTAAAATGCTTTTGGTGTTAAAAAATCTGTTTGGAAAGCATTGTTCTCATCGCGAGTTTGCAAAATCGGACGGTCCAGTTTGCCAAGCGTTCTGCCGTACTGTTCCAAAATCTGTTTACCTTTTTGTGTTTTACAAACTCCGCAAGTTACACCTTCAGGCGTTTTTCTAGCAATTTCCCAAATCAAAAGTCCGCTGTCGGCATTCCAGATAAGACTTCGATGATGACGAAGTAAATTTGCCATAGAAATCATTGTATCTCTGATATTTAACAAGATTTCTGCACGGTTTGAATCTAATCGCTGCTGCCAGAATCTATCTGCCCGATCAAGAATTACATCTTTTGCTGGATTTTTTGGACTGAAAGTAAGGTTTTCTTCTTTTTTAACATCACCAGATTTGAAATGCTCGTTTATCCACCATTGAGATATAGGATTGTCCCCAAATTCTGATTTTTGCAAATTTGTTTCTTGATTTGGAGTTGTGGCGCAGCTTTTTGCTGTCAATGAACGTGAATAAACATTTACGGAACCTGTTGTTTCAGGAGAAGTTGCAAGTTCATCGCTGGAATAAAGTTCGCCAGTATTATTTTTTTCCAGCATTGCGGCTATTTGCAGTTCTCGGCGAGAAAGCACATCATCTCGTATTGTGTTTTCATATCCCTGTGTGCTTGGATTGTAAAAAACTCGTCCAGAAAGTTCATCTGGCAAATATTGTTGTGCAATCCAATGGTCTTTATATGCATGTGGATATAAATAACCAGCTCCATGTCCAAATCCTTCTGCATCACGACTGGAATCTCTCAGATGATTTGGAACTTCGGAATCCTCTTTTTCAACACAAGCAATCGCATCAAAAAAAGCCATGCTACTGTTTGATTTTGGTGATGTTGATAGATAAAGCGCTGCATGTGCCAAAAAATATCGTCCTTCCGGCATGCCCACCCTATCAAAAGCCTGTGCACAGCTTTCAACAACACTTATTGCGTGAGGGGCTGCAAGCCCTGTATCTTCACAAGCTGATATCAACATTCGTCTGAAAATAAAATGCGGATCTTCTCCAGCAACAGTCATTTTTGCAAGCCAGTAAAGTGCGGCATCTGGATCTCTTCCACGCAATGATTTTATAAAAGCACTGATGATATCATAATGATAGTCGCCATCGCGGTCATAAAGGACAACTTTTTTTTGGATTGATTCTTCGGCAGTTTCTTTCGAAATATAAATTTTTGTTCCAAAAGCTGGAACTGGCGGATTTCCTGTGGAATTCCATTTTTCTGGAGTAGTTTCCACGGCAAGTTCAAGCGCATTCAAAAGCGAACGTGCATCACCATTTGCTGTTTCGATTAAATGTTCAAGTGCGCCATCTTCAAACTCAACCTGCCAGTGACCATAGCCCCGTTCTGTATCATTTATTGCCTGAAAAGCAGCCTTCTGCAAATCATCCTTTGTAAGTGGTTTCAGTTGAAAAACACGAGAACGACTCACAAGTGCTTTATTTACTTCAAAAAAAGGATTTTCTGTTGTTGCTCCAATAAGGATAATAGTTCCGTTTTCAACCCAAGGCAAAAGTGCATCCTGCTGACTTTTATTCCAGCGGTGAACTTCATCTACAAAAAGAATTGTTCTGCGATTATAAAGATTGTAAAAATCTTCTGCCTGTTTTATGGAAGTGCGGATATCTGCGACACCTGTTAAAACTGCATTCAGCGTAATGAAATTTGATTTTGTATGATTTGCGATTACTCTTGCAAGAGTGGTTTTGCCGCTTCCAGGTGGCCCGTAAAAAATCACGGAAGTAAGTTGATCAGCGGCAATTGCACGTCTAAGTAAGCGTCCTTTTCCCACGATATGATCTTGACCAATGTATTCATCAAGATTTCGTGGTCGCATTCTTGCTGCGAGAGGTTCCTGTGTTCTTTTTTGTTCAAAAAGAGAATCTGCCATTACTCGCGGTTCCAGTTACCTCTTGAAGGATAATATGACCAAAGTCCAAGATTTCTGAATGAAGCACCTGTCGAAGTTCCTGTTCCTTTTATAGAAACAGATGAATAAAAACTGCTTTCTGTTTCTGATTTTTCTGGAGAACTGTTTACAATGCAATTTATCAGATAAGCTGTAGACAACTGGAATGATGCATTTGTATCAAAAGAAACCAGACTAGTTCCAGGAGTTCCACTTTCATCAAGTGAAGTTTTTGTGATTCCTCCTGTTGTTGTAGAATCATTACCAAATCTTCCTCGTCCTATCAATATTGCGTCGGCACAAACTGAAAGACTGGAGATTGTATATTCAGCATCGCAGAATTTATCAGTTTCTTTGGAATTTGCCGATTTATTTGCATACAATATATTATCTTTTCCAAAATAAAAACGTGTTGCCTCAGAATCATAAGTTTCATTTGTGGTTGAAGCAAGCGAATTGAAAAACAGAACTTCACCATTAAAATAAACAGCTGAATTTGCAGAACCGCTTTCTGCTCCAGTAAGAGTGACCGAAACTGAAACCGGAGTCTGCATTCCAGATAATTCATAATAAGTTGAATTTCCACTTCTGATAAAAACTTTTCTGTGTTCAGCAATCGGAGAATTTGTCTGGAAAACTGCAAAATTACTAGACTGATAGTCACTTGAGGAGTCGGCACCAGAAAGTGGAAAATATGTTTTTTCAATGTCATCTATAATAAGTTCCCAGCCTTTTTTTGTAGACCAAGTAAGTCCAGCTGAATCTGATTCATCCAGATGCAATTGAGTAGCGTAAAGTTTCAGATAATCAACATTACTTGTTCCAATTTCGGTATTGTATTTATATTTTGCTGTAATTGCATATAAAGTATTTTTATCAGAAAAAAGATTGAGCACTTGTTCTCCATCATAAGTCTGAGAAACATTGTCAAAAACTACCGATTTACATGGAGGATTATCAAAAGTTTTCCATGCTCCATGTTCTGATAAATCTTTTTGTTTATATCTGATACCTTCGTTTGCATATAAAACAAGAAATTCTTGATTATCAACTGTAGTTCTTGTAATCTGCAAAATGTTTCCAGAAATTGTACCTGCTTCTGGTTTTACATCTTTTCGAATTTCATAGTAAACTGGATTAAAACAGCTGGTCAAAATAAGTGAACATAAAATCACAGTAAAAATTAATATTCTTTTCATAAAAAATCCTTTTGGTTTAACTGGAATAAGTCGAAATTGTAACTTTCAAATTCAGTTTATTCGCTTGCAAACTTTTTGAAAAATCAAAAAAGTTCAAATATTTATAAAATTAAAAATGATATCTTGCAGAAATATTTGCAGTACAGAAAACTCCTAAATCATTTTTGGAGGTATCAGCAAAAAACTGGGAAATCATAAAGATGTTTGATGAAAGTCCAAACGACCATGCTTCAGTTGCCCTGTAAAATGCACCAGCTTCGGCTTTAACTGTAAGAGCCGGAAAATAATTCATTCCCTGACATGAAACAGTTGCAAATCCGATGCTTGCAAAAAGCGGAAATTCAAATTTGTTAATCATTGGCTGATACATCACTCCAAAAGTAACCGGAACATTTACAAGAGATTTTTCACCAATCGTTATACTGTAAGTAACTATGGCATCTCCTCCAACAGCAAAGTTTTCTGATAAAAACCTGTAGTAACCGATGGAAAGTGCAGCTCCAGGATAAATCTGCGAACCAAAATTTAGGGGAAAAAGTCCTGCTAACTCAATTTTTAAAAATTGATCTCCTTCGCCATTTTGTGTATAAACATAACCGTCATCATATTCATCACCAGGTTCGTCTGCAAAAATAAAAGCGGAACACAAAGCAAAAATCAGTATAATAGAAAAAAAACGTTTCATATTGCGACCTTTTTTTAATTATAGTATAGTAAAATCATTGCTTGTCCTCATGTTAATTGAGGCAAAAAATAAACCTTTATAAATATACTGTTTATAGAAGATTTTATCAATAAAACCAAGATAAAAAGGAAAAGTTACATGAGTGCTGTTATTATTGACGGAAAACAAGTTGCTGCTGATATTCGGGCTGAAGTTGCACAAAAAGTTGCAGAATTAAAGAAAAATGGAAAAAATGCATGTCTTGCAGTGATTCTTGTGGGAGAAAATCCTGCTTCTGTTTCATACGTTACAGGAAAACAAAAAGCTTTGGCTGAAGTGGAAATGCAGGATCGTTCTGTTCATTTGCCTGAAAATACTACGGAAGAAGATTTGCTCAAACTGATTGACCAGTTAAATAATGATGATTCTGTTCACGGAATCCTTGTGCAGCTTCCTTTACCAAAGCATATTAACGAAGATAAAGTGATTATGGCAATTGCGCCGGGAAAAGATGTGGACGGTTTTCATCCTGTAAATGTCGGAAACATGATGATTGGGCGACCTGGATTTTTGCCTTGCACTCCTCATGGAATCATTGTTTTACTCCAAAGAATGGGAATTGAAACTTCTGGAAAACACGCCGTGGTTATCGGACGTTCAAATATTGTAGGAAAACCAGTTTCTGTTCTGCTTGCACAAAAAAATGTAAACTGTACTGTAACTCTTTGTCACACAGGAACAAAAAATTTACCTGAAATCACAAAACAAGCTGACATTGTTGTTGTGGCTTCAGGTCATCCGCATACTTTAACTGGTGATATGATAAAAGATGGCGCAGTCGTAATTGATGTCGGCGTGAACCGCATTCCTGATTCATCAAAAAAATCTGGGTTCAGACTTGTGGGTGATTGTGATTTTGATGATTTGAAAGAAAAAGCTTCCTTTATCACACCTGTTCCTGGCGGAGTTGGTCCAATGACTATTGCAATGCTTATGGTAAACACATTGGAATCAGCAGAAAAATAATTTTTCATCATTTTGATTTGGAGTTTGCTATGTTGGATATTCAGAATCAAGAAGACAGCAGGGAAATCCCTCTTGAAAAAGTTGGAGTAAAAGGTGTGAAATATCCTGTTTCTGTACTTGATAAAACAAAAAAAGTGCAGAATACGACAGCTTCAGTTAATCTTTTTGTAAATCTTCCGCATAATTTTAAAGGAACTCACATGAGCCGTTTCATCGAAGTTTTTCACAAATATCATAATGATATTTCGATGAAAAATTTTTTGGAAATGCTCGAAGAAATCAGGCTGAAACTGGATGCAGAACGTGCTTTTGGGCGCATTTGTTTTCCATATTATATAGAAAAGAATGCACCAGTTACAAATGCGCCTGGAATGATGGAATACACCTGTACGTATGAAGGCGAAAGTTCAGGCAAAATTGATGGCGGACAGAAGTATTTTATTTCAATAAAAGTGCCAGTTGCAACTTTGTGTCCGTGTTCGAAAGCAATTAGTGATTTTGGTGCGCACAATCAGCGCGGGTTTGTGAAAGTAAAAGTTCTGTATAAAGATTTTTTTTGGATTGAAGATATCATTACTATAGTAGAAAACTGTGCATCAACGCCACTTTATTCTGTTTTAAAACGTCAAGATGAAAAATTTGTGACAGAGCATGCTTATGAAAATCCGCGATTTGTAGAAGATGTTGTGCGCGAAGTTTATTTGGGATTAAAAGCGCAAGGATTTGACTGGTTCAGTGTGGAAGCCGAAACAGAAGAGAGCATTCATAATCACAATGCTTATGCTTATGCAGAATTTGGGGATTTTAGTAATTCGGTTTAGCAAGAAGCTGCCTAGAAAAAAAATATGTTTTTCCTTGCACCCTAATTTTTCTCATTATATTGACTAAACGCCTAATAATTCGCATAATTAACGCATTATGATTAATCCTTTAGCACAAGATTTGAATGAAACATTAAAAGACTCGGTTGTGGGCGAACTCATTTCTCAGATGGGTAAACGTCTTTATTTTCCAAAAGGCATTATAGCTCAAGGTGGCGAAGCTTCAAAAGAAGCTACTTTTGCAAACGGAACTATTGGTATGGCTGTTGCGAACGGCACTCCAATCGAACTTGATTCTTACAAAAAAAATATGCCTGCGCTGAAACCTCAGGAAACTGTTGCTTATGCAAAAACTGCAGGAAATCCTGATTTGAGAAAGCTTTGGAAAGAAAAAATCATCGAGAAAAACCCTTCGCTGAAAGATAAAACTTTTTCAAATCCTATTCTTGTTCCTGGACTTACGGCTGTTCTTTCTTACGTCTGCGATTTGTTTGTAGAAGAAAATAAACCGCTTTTGGCTGCAAATCCTTGCTGGGATAATTATGAATTGATTGCTTCGGCTCGTTGTGGTGCTGAGTTCCATCAGTTCAAATGTTTTGAAAACGGAAAATTCAATATTCCAGATTTGGAAGCAAAAATGAAAGATGAAGCTCAAAAATACGGCTCTGTACGTGTTATTTTGAACTTTCCACAAAATCCTTCGGGATACAGTCCAACTGTAAATGAAGCTAAAGAAATCTGTCGCGTAGTGAAAGAAATTGCAGAAAGCGGAAAAAAAGTTCTTGTTCTTTCGGATGATGCTTATTTTGGTCTTAATTATGAAGATGACATTGAACCTCAATCTCTTTTTGCATATCTTGCTGATATTCACGAAAATGTTCTTGCTATCAAGGCTGATGGTCCTACAAAAGAAGATTTTGCATGGGGATTTAGAACTGGATTTATCACTTTCGCATCAAAAGATTTGACTTCTGAACAATATGCCGCTCTTGAAACAAAGTTTATGGCTGCAATTCGTTCTTCTGTTTCATGTTCATCAACTCCTTCTCAAAGTCTTGTTATGCATGCAATTAAAGATCCTTGTCATGATGAGCAGAAAAAACAGCTTCGCAAAATGTTGAAACGCCGTTATGATTTGGTTCGTTCTTTTGTAAATTCTCATGAATCTTCTGTTTTGGAACCTTTGCCTTTCAATTCAGGATATTTTATGAGTTTCAATGTAAAAACTGGGAATGCTGAACAGATTCGCAGAAAACTTCTTGAAACTACTGGAATTGGAATTATTCAGATTGATCAGAACACTTTGAGAGTGGCTTTTTCAAGTATCGATGAAGATAAAATCGATTCTGTTTACGAAAGCATTTACAAAGTTGCACAGTCACTGTAATCAGGTTTTTGTCAGTTGATTTTTTTCTAAAGTTTTTGTGGAAAATCGACTGCCTGCAAATGACTGTTTATTTTGAATTCAAATGAAGAAAATTGCCTTTTTTAAGATATTTTCAATTTTTACACTTTCTTTTTTTCTGTTTTCCTGCAAATCTCAGCAGCCAGAACAGAAAAAACGAGTTGTAATTTGGACGAGTTGCAGTGAGTTTGTTCAATATATTGAACTTTTTAATAAAACGCACAGAGAAAATAATGCCGTCCTTGTGTATAAAGAGAATCCTGCACTTTCCATTCCTCCTGCACGTGATGAAACTCCGCCTGATATCATTATTGGTTCATGGCTTCGAAATGATAAGCCTTTCAAAAATTTCAAACCGCTTGATTACATTTTTTATAACAAAATTTTGAGTTCAGACATTTTTTATCAGCAGCTTTTTGAAGCAGGTCAAAAAAATAATGTGCAGTTTCTTTTGCCTGTGAGTTTTAATCTGCCTGCAATTGTTTTTTCGCAGGAAAATAAAGAGCTTGTTCCAGATAATTATACTTTAACTTTGGAACAAATCAGAAAAACTGGTGCCGAATTCAACTCAAAAAATAAAAAAGGTGCTTTCACGAAAATTGGTTTTTCACCTTTGAGCAATAATGATTTTCTCTATCTTTCTACAAAAATTTTTGATGTCAACTTCCGTGAAGAAGATGGCAGAATTATCTGGAATTCTGAAAAACTTCAGGAAACAGCAGATAAATTAAAAGATTGGATTTTTACAGAAAATGAGTCGGCTCAAACTGAACAGGATTTTGCTTTTAAATATCTTTTTATGCCTTATTACCGTCAGGTTATTTCAGACAGAACTTTGTATGCGTATACTACGAGTGACCAACTTTTCAAAACTATAAAAAATCAGGATTTTGGGATTGATTATCGATGGATTGTTCAGGATAAAAAGATTCCAATTGAAGATTCTATGATTATGCTCGGAATTTACAAAGACTGCCAGAATCAGCCGGGTGCAACAGAATTCATTTCGTGGTTTTTCAATGCGGATAATCAACAGTTGATTTTGGAAAGAAAAGAAAAACTGAATTTGGATACGGAACTTTTTGGCATTTCTGGAGGATTTTCTTCAGTTCGCGATGTTACAGAACACATTTTGCCTGTTTTTTATACACATCTTTTGACAAATCTTCCGCCTTCTCAGATGCTTTCTGTTCCACAAAAACTTCCTGCCAGATGGGACAGTTACAAAAGTCTTGTTGTAGAACCTTATTTACGTTCTGTTATAACTGCTCAACCAGAAGAAACCGTATTGAGTATGGAAGATTTGGAATCTGAATGGCGGCGTAAAGTTTTTGACTGATAGATTGCAATTATTTTGAGGTGATTTTTATGGATATGGGTGATATTCTAGACCAATGGGATAAATATCAGGCAGCACAAATCAAAAAACAAAAAGAAAGCGGCAAAAGTACAGTTTCTCATAAGAAGGCAAATGCGCCTACTGCAGAGGAAAAGGCTTTAGCCGCCGAAAAAGATTTTGAATTGAAAATTCAAGCTGAAAATTCCAAGCGTATTAATCCAATGGAAATGTGGCTTCGCCGTTATGGTACCATTGATAAAGATAAAATTGCCGAACAAGAACTAGAAATTTCAAATCAGACGGACAGAAATTATCTTTTAAACATGAAACCCGAAGCACGCCTCGATTTGCATGGTTTAACTCAAGCACAAGCTCAAGAAAAACTCGATTACTTTATTACAGATTGCCTTCGACGCGGAATCAGAAAAGTGATTATAATCCACGGAAAAGGAATCCACACCACAGGAACAGATCCAGTTCTCGGGCCTTTTGTTCGGAAGTTTATTGAACGCGACAAACGCTGCGGAATGTCAGGCCATCCAAAAACAAAACAAGAAGGCGGAACAGGCGCAACCTGGGTCATACTAAAGCAATAAACTGCACACCAAAGGAAAATGATCAGAATAACCTTCGCCGTTGTATACAGAATATCTGAAAGGTGAACCATCTTCTTTTGCCAGATTTCCTTCACTTTCGACCATAAATCCAGAAATTTTTAAACTTCCAAAAGAAAAAATGTTATCAATCCTTTCCCAACTACCTTTATAAAAATAACTTCCTTTTTCAGTTTTAAACCCACCAGACTTACCAAACCAAGGTGAATAAACACAAACAAACTCAGACTTCCCCTGTCCAAAAGTTCTTAATACAACATTCGCATCAGCACATTCAAACTTCCCACCAATCTCAGACTCAATAAAAGCACCTTCAAAATCACAAACAAAATCCTCAGCACTCCTATTAAAATCTCCACACAAAATGTAAGCATTTTTTCCTGAAAAACTAAAATCACGAACTAATCGTTCACCGAGCAAAGCTTCCTGCCAATCTCGCCAAATTTCCGTTTCCACCTCGCCACCGGACTTAGATTTCCAATGATTCACAAAAAGAACTAAATCTTTTTTGTCAATCTCCAAACACACTTGCATAATAGGACGACTGGAAGGCTGTTCATTCGCATAAATACGCACATCAACATTATGAACCGTTAATTCTTTAATCGGAAACCGTGAAAACACAGCACAACCAATTGCAGAACCGCAATTCCTCGAAAAACAAGCATAATTCCATTTTTTACTGTTCAACCATGAACCGTTAGTCAAAAAATTAGAAATATCCTGTACGACACCCAAAGATTCAATTTCCTCAAACACAAAAATATCAGCATTTAAAGAATTCATCACCTCGCATAATCGTTCAAGTCTTTGGCGGTATTTTCCGCTATTCCAGCTTTCCTCTTTTTTAAACTCAGAATATTCATTACCATCAATTTTTGCATCAAAAAAAGTTTGAACATTCCAGCAAACCATTTTCACTTCACATGAAAAACCGCTGTCACAAATTGTAGCATCATTTGAAATGCTGCAACCGCCCAGATAAAAAATCCAGATAATCAGTCCCGAAAAACAAAACAAAAACTTTTTCATTTAAACCTCACTTGAGAGTATAAAGAAAAATTATTTGAAATCTTAAAAAAAGATTATAGATTTGACTTTATACTCAATATTAATATGTCCATAACCTGACGATTTTGTACAAAAAAAATGAAAAATTTTAAAAAAAAATACGCATTGGAATGAAAATCATAAGAAATTCATTTCAATGCGTATGAATTTTGTAGTGATAGAAATAATCTTATTAATAAACGCTCAAAATTTCAGATAGACGTTCTTTTCCGATTATGCGCATGAAACTTCCAAGTCTTGGTCCCTGCTCTTTGTTAATCAGTGCTTTGTACATTGCTGTAAATAAAGATTTAGGTTCAATTCCCATTTCTGTAGCAATATCATACATTGCTTGCTGACAATCTTTGTCAGTCTGGAAAGAATCTAATTTTGGCAGAACTTCATCTCTGACACGTTTTACAGCAGTCAAAATATCACCTTCAAAATCTGCTTTGCTTCCATCGTTTCGCAGGGCAAAACAGAATTCAGGAGCATGATCTGGAGCACTATGCTGAATCCAGAACCATGCACATTGAGCACGACGACGCAAACGTTCTTCCTGTTCAGGTTTTACATCACCAAGAGAATTGATAACTTTATCAATATCACCAGAATAAATCTGGAGCAGAGTAGTGAGCATGCGGAATGTAATCTGATAAGGCATTACCTCTGGAATTTTTCCATCAATCTGACTGAGAATGTAAATGCGTTTTTCTTTATTGAAAACATCTTCAGATTTTGCTTTATCAACACCGTAAACAATCCGTTCTGTTTTATCATAATCTTCATAAACTTTGAGGACATCCAAATCAAAACTGATGGAAAATTCTGTGTTTGGTCGTGTTCCAGCAAAAAGATAACGCAAAACTTCTGCCTGATAAACATCAAGTGCATCATCAAGCGCAATAACTTTTCCTTTAGATGAAGACATTTTTCCAGGAACGCCTTTCAGATTCACAAAATCATAACGCATAGTTACAGGTGCATCCCAGTTATAAATCTTTTTTGAAACAAGTTTAGCAGTATCGTAACTTCCGCCTGGACTGATATGATCTTTTCCACCTGGTTCAAAAACAACTTTTTCTTCATTCCAGCGCATAGGCCAGTCAACACGCCAGCCAAGTTTTGCACCTTTGAAAGTACGTAAGTCAACAGTTTCGCAGTTACCACATTCACATTTATAAGAAATGTTCCATTCGCCATCATAATCAGTAATTTCTGTTGTATCTTTTTGACATTTTCCACAGAAAACAGCTACTGGCCAATAAACATCTTCTTTTTTCATTTTATGAGCATCATCGCGATATTCGTTTAAACATTCTTTAATAAGTTCACGATTTTGCAAAGCTTTTTTCATGCCTTCAGCGTAACGGTTTGCACGGTATCTGCTTGCCTGATATAAAAATTCAGGATAAATTCCAACACGTGGAAGCTGCTGTTCAATATCAACTTCGTGATGACGAGCATAATTTTCGTTACGGCCAGTTGTATCAGGCACTTCAGTGATAGGATAGCGCAAATATTTTTCAAGAATTTCAGGGTCAGGCATATTCAGTGGAACTTTTCTGAAAACATCATAGTCATCCCAAGAATAAATGAAACGAACATTTTTACCACGATCGCGCAAAGCACGCACAACTAAATCAACAGTAATAATTTCACGGAAATTTCCTAAATGAACAGTTCCAGAAGGTGTAATTCCCGAAGCACAGGTGTAAGATTCCAGGTCACCTTTTTCGCGGATAATTTGATTTGCCATCTGGTCTGCCCAGTGACAAAGTAAAGGGTCTCTTTTTTCATTATTTTGATTATTGTTACTCATAGCATTTCATTATAACAAAAAAATTGTAGAGATACAATTAGGATTTTTGACATCAGAATTTTGGAAAGATCAGATTTTTGAGAGGTCGAACGCTATCCAAAATATCACCCTTACAAAAAAAATCAAAAAGTTGTATAATTTATTTTTGTTGAAAAAGTTTTTTTCTGTTTTGATTTTCAGTTTTGTTATTCTCTTTTCTGTGAATGCAACTTCGGTTTTGAGCAAACCTTACAAAGTTTATATTTTAAAAACTGAACATTTTGATATTCTTTTTCCGCAACAATCGTTGGAAACGGCACAAATCATTGAAAGTAAAATCGAAGAACTTTATCAAAAAGCGCAAAAATCGCTTGAATCTTCTGTGAACCTCCACATTCCAGTTTTAATTTCGCCAGATTCTGATGATTTTTCCGTGACTTACACTCCAAATCCTTATAACAGAATTATTGTGTTCGAAGCTTATCCTGCTCTTGTCCGCAATTTTGAAAATGAAATTCTTCTGGAAAATCTTTATGAAGAAATTTTCAGAGCAATTTTGCAATCGCAAAGGGATGGATTAAACACATTTATTTCAAATACAATTGGCGGCAGCTCTTATCAGCCGGTTGCTCAATTGAATATGCCGTTTTCATTTATTCAAGGATTCAGTTCAATTTCGCAGCAGTTTTCCGAACTTTCACATGAGGAAACTTATGAATTTCAAGAACAAAAACAACTTGAACTTCTTGTCCAGGCAAAAATCGAAGGAAAATTTCCAAATCATTTTCAAGTTCGTGTAACAAACGATATTTATCCGCATAATCAGGTAATTCTGGCTGCATCTTCAGGTTTTTCTGCATATCTGTTGCAAGCTTACGGAATTGAGAAATATCTGGAATTATGGAAAGAAAGCGGAAAACTGAATCTGATGTTCGCAGATGGCGTATTTTATAATGTCTACAAAAAATCACTTCCAGTTTTGTGGAAAGAATTTTACGATAGTGTTCCCGTTCCTCAAAATATGGAGGAAATTTTGGAAAATGAAAAAAAAACACGTCAAATTCTTCCCAAAAATTCGCAGGGATTGTATAGAAACTTAATTTTCTCAGATTATGGATTAATCTGGTATGATAAAATTCGCCACGAAGTTGATATTTTTGAAAAATTTACCGAAAACGATAAATCCTATAATCCTTTTTCCATCAGAAAACTTCTTTTTTTGGCAAATGATATTGAGTATATTTCTTTATCACCAGACGGCAGATTTCTTGCAGTTTCGTTTACGCAGATTAAAAATAGAAAAGAGTTTAAAAAGAAAGCCTGCTGGATTTTTGATTTGCAGAAACGTAAATTCCTTCCGCAAAAGTTTTTCCTTCAGAATGCTTCTGTTTTTCTGCCTTTTTTGAATGAAGATTATCTTGAAAAAGATTCTGTTGATTCTTTGCCCAAACTGATTGCAGGCATTAATATAGAAGAAAAAATCCCGAAACTCCAGGTTTTTGCATTTTCTGATGATGACGAAAAGCGTGATTTGATTTTTGAAAGATATTTTGATTCAGACGAATTGCCTGAATCTGTTTGTTTTACTCCAGACGGAAAAATTGTTCTTCTCATTTCAAAAAATCAATCGCAGTTTATCAAAATGATTGATTTATCGACTCTTGTGGAGACATATTTTGTCTGGCATGCGGATTTTTCTGATAAAAATGTGCAAATCAAAATCAAAAATCTGAGAATTTCACGCAATACAAAAAGAAAAGTTTTTAATGTTCATCATGATTTTGTTTTTTCTTTTGATTATGTGCCTGTCCACGATTTTGGCTTTACAAAAAATGGTTATTTTTCGCTGAATCAGAATTTTGAACCTGAAAATGCTTTTTTTATGCAGGATGATTTTTCTGGCGGTGTTAATTGGGCTTGTTATTGCGATGACGATGTTTATTTTTCATCACAAAAATACATAAATGATGAACTTAGAATGATTTCCAAAAGCGAATTAAATTTTGCGCAGACAGAAATTCAAAAATTTCAGATTCAGGATGATGTTAAAACGCCGTTTTCAGTGCAAAAAAAAGAGAATCTGGAACTGAACGACCGTTATAATCCATGGAAATATTTTTTTCCGTTTTCTGTCAGACCGATGCTTCCTGTGCGTTCTATTTCTGCTGATGAAGGTCCCGAACTTTGGCCTGGTGTTGGTGTTACTTTTATTTCTCAGACTGATCCGTTTGAAAATACTGAATTTTATATATCAGGCGGCTGGAATTTTGCACAGCTTGATTTTGAAACTGTTTTGAATCCTTCTGATGATTATGAAAAAAGACGGTTAAAAAATGGTCGTCTTATTGGAAAAGATAAATCTGCTTCAGTTTTTATAAAAAATTCTTCCACACCCGTAGATATTTCTGCAGGCAGCTTGTTCCGTTTTAATCTTTCCGGCGAATATTTTTTTGAAGGAATTGTGGGAACTTCCTGGCAGATTCCTATGGGCATGAATTTCAGCAATATGAAAATCAAGATTGATTCAAATTACACCGCATCTACAGATTATTATGACTCAAATCTTGCTGATAAAAATCCGAGTTTGTCCAATTGGCCAACTTTCAGCAATGCGTATGAATTTTTTGAAGCCTCAGTGACTACAGAATATTCAAATATACATCAGTATGGAATTTCTCCTTACGAAAAGCGAGGTTTTTCTGCAGGACTTAGAATTTTTTCAAACTGGGATTTAACACAGATTGGCATTTTAAACGATTATAACAAAGAACAAAGTGAACAGATTGCCGCTGACGATCCTGACTATCAGAATAAACTTGATGAATTAAAAAAAATGTATGACAGCCAGATGCTGAATATGAGTCAAATCAATATTGGAGCATTTGCAAGAATTGAAATTCCACGTCTTTCTCCACTAAAAATGATTGACGGCTGGGTTTTAAGTTTGCCAGCCAGCGTGAGTGCTTCGCTTTTCAATGAAAATGGCACTGCTTTACAATTGAACACTGAAATTTTACTTTTGGGAAAAGAAATTCATGATGGATTTTCGTTGCTGCAGTTATATTTTGGTCGTGTTGGGTTAAAAGCTGGTTATGAATTACAGTTGAAATACGATACTTCAAAAGTTTTACAGCCTGATATCCGCAGAGAAAACTATGCAGGAGAAATTCTTTCAGATACTTATGGAAAAGACAGTTTTTATTTTCTGTTAAATCTTGATTTTACAACTTCCATCGGTTTTTCCACCGCATCAATGTTCAGCATAGAAAATAAATTTGCTTTTTATCCCAAAACAAATGGATTTTTGTACAGTTTTAGTTTTTTAGCCAGATTTTAAACGTCTTCGTGGCACGACTTAAAATGTTTGCAGAAAAATTACATTTTTTCAAGTGCTGGTTTTAATTCATTTTCCCAAAAAGAATCATCAATCTTTCTTTTTCCAACCGTGTAACCAAGTTTTCTGTCTGGCCTTATTTTTTCACCATGAAAATCGCTTCCTGCCGTCAAAAAAAATCCGATTTTGCGGCCCAATTCTTCAAGGCGCAGACAATCTGTCATTCTTGCTCCAGGATGAAAAGCTTCTATTCCGCCCACACCTTTTTCATAAAAACTCTGCAAAGTTTCAGGCATTTTTCCCCATGAAAGATAAAGCGACATCGGGTGCGCCACAACAGGAACTCCTCCAGATTCTTGAATGGCAATAATTGCTTCATCAAGATTTGAACCAGTTCTTTCCACATAATAAGGTTTTCCTTTTGTCAGATAAAGATTAAACGCAAGCTGTGTCGTTTTGACTATTTTTTTTTCAACCATCATGGCTGCAAAATGTGGTCTTCCAATTGAAGTTCCAATATATTTTTCCTGCATTTCTTCAAAACTGATGTCAATTCCGTCATTCTGCATTTTTTCTATGATTTTTCTGTTACGCTCATTGCGATTTTCAATTACTTTCTGCAGAATTTCATGGAGCGATTTAGATGGATTTTTTAAACCAAGTCCCAGAAGATGAAATTCACCTGGAAATCCGCTTATATTTAATTCAACACCAGGCACGACATTTACCCCAAGTTTTTTTCCTTCTTCCATGGCTTTGGGCAGTCCGTTTATTGTATCATGGTCAGTAATTGCAATTGTCGAAATGCTTTTTTCGTGAGCTTTTTGAACGATTTGCTCAGGTGAATATTGACCGTCTGAAGCTGTTGTGTGAATATGTAAATCTACCATAAAATTATGATAGCATATTTTTTTACTTTGTGATATAATTATTCCAAAGGTTATTGTATACGGGAGTTAAATAAATATGCCAAAAGCCATGCAATACACAAAAGGTTCTATTATCTATTTTGAAGGGGATCATGATGAACGAGTTTTTATCATGCAAAGTGGTTCCGTTCTTTTAACAAGTACAGATATCGAATCAGGTCAACCAGTTTCTGAACAAGTAAAAAGCGGTGAATTTTTTGGCGTAAAATCAGCTCTCGGTCATTTTGCACGTGAAGAAACTGCTACTTGCCTTGTTCCAACCGTTGCAGTTGCTTTGACAGTTCAGGAATTTGAAATCCTTTTCAGTAATAACAAACCTTTGATTATGAAAATGCTTCGGGTTTTTTCAAATCAGCTTAGAAGCATCCACAAAAAAACAGAATCTATTTTGAATAAAATCACAGAAGACCAGCAGACTGGTATGCTTGCCGTGGCAAAAAGTTTTTATGAGGATGAACAGTATCGTTCTGCCTGTGATGTTTATTTAAAATTTTTAAAACGATATCCAAATACAGAATATAAAAATGAAGTTGCAAAACTTTACAATGATTCAAAGCTCCGCATGGAAAGACTTGCTGCACATTCCAGAGGGAATATGTTTGAAATGGAAGAAGAATCTTCAAATTCTTCATTGAGGCTGTTTTCTCTTCCAGCTTTTGAAAGATTCGCAAAAACTTACGAACCAGGTCAAGTTATCATTGCGGAATATGAACCAGGTGACTGTTTTTATTTAATCCAAAGTGGACGTGTACAGCTTGTAAAATGTGTAAACGGCACAAAAAAGAATCTTGATATTTTGAAACCAGGCGAATTTTTTGGTGAAATGGCTATTCTGGATAATTCTCCTCGTTCTGCAACTTGTGTTGCCGCAGGAAATGTAAAATGCCTTGAGTTCAACAAAGAAAATTTTGAGCTTTTGATTACAGGAAATCCTCAGATGGCTTTACTTTTGCTCAAACTTTTCTGCAAACGCATTTATGACCAGAAACGCAGATTTAGAATTCTTGTTGTAAAAGATTTGCAGGCTAGAATTTCCGATGTTTTCCTTATGCTTAATGAAATGAATCCTGTTTCAAATGAAATTGAGCGACAAAGAAGATTTAATGTTACTATTTCTGATATTTCGCATTGGGCTGGACTTTCTTTGGAAGTTACCCGTGACGAAATCAATAAACTTGTGGAACGCCGCAAAATTGAAGTTTATGATAATTATATTATTGTAAATAACATCAATGAATTAAAAAGATTATACGAAACCCGTTGCAATACTGGAAGTCGTAAGATATAATCAACTATGTGCCGACTTAGCTCACCTGGTAGAGCAGCACCCTCGTAACGTGCAGGTACTCAGTTCGAGTCTGAGAGTCGGCTTTATTTTTTTAACTTTATTCGTTTTTTTACCGATAATTAGAAAATGAAAAAGAAATTTAAAATCATTTTTTCAATAATTATTTCAGTTTGTGTGATTGTTATTTCCAGTGTAACAATTTTTTCAGTACGCAAAAAGATTAAAGACAAAACTGTAAAAATCGCATTTTACGGACTTCCACAGGATTTGTGTCAGGCAATTCAACAGGAATTTGTTGATGATGAGAAAATTATTGCCCAGTATGGTATACTTGCTGCTGGAAACGTAGATTTAGGAACAATTACAAATAAATATGACATGATTTTTGCATGGAACGGCGAAGTTACTCAAACTTTGGCAAAAAGTGCTGAAAAAATTCCAGCAAAAGTTCTTGAGGGCATTCCAATTTCGCTGAGAAATGAATATTGCGTTCCAATCCTGCTGGATCATTTTGAACTAGCTTTTAGAACAGATTTAGTTGAAAGAACGCAGGTAAATCCTCTGGAAAGTTTTCAAAGTTTTACAGATTTTTTGCAGGAATCAAAAAAATATGTTTTTTCTCCGTTTTTTACTTATGGCAGTGATGACAGAAATCTACTGGCACTGACTGGAAGTTTTGTGGAAGCGTTAGGCGGATTTGAATCTTACAAAAACTTGATTGAATTGATGAAAACATATGAAAATCTTGATGATTTTTGTGATATTGGGTTGAACGAAGACGGCTTGTGTTTTGCTGATATTTTGAATATGCTCAAAATTTGGCCGAAGGAAGAAATAATTCATCCTCAGTGGACAGTTGCAAATAAGATTGATCTGGAAGTTTTTACATCTGATAATCAGGTTGCCTGTTTTTATACAAATCTTTTAGAGCACCGAAAAATGAAGTATGAAACTGTAAGTAAGTTTTCCGCTACAAAAATGCCAGTCGTAAATGAAGACGCGTCACATTGCCTTATTGCACCTTCTGTAAATTGTGTTTTGATTTCAAATAATTCAAATGCAAAAATCTTTTTGAAAAAACTTTTGACTGTGGAAGTACAGACACGTCTTTCTGATAAAAGTATGCTTGCACCAGTGAGTTACAGAGCCGAAGCTTATGATTCTCTGGCTGATGACATTCGTTTCTGGGCTGCATCCTGCGAAGGTGGAGTTGAACCAGATTTATTTTATGCTGTTTTTCAAAGAGATAATGAAAAAATGGTTTCGATTGCAAAGCAGATTCGAGAATATTTGAGATAGAAAAATGAAGATAAAAAGAACAAATCCACTTGCTGATAGAACTCTTGTAGTTTTTACGATATTGTTTTCGTTGTGTTGTCTGAAACTTTGCGCTGAAGATGTTTCTCCTGCACAGGCTCAAGTTAATCGTGAAAAATTTGTTGCAGAATCAAAAAAATATGTTGGCTGTCCTTATGTTTATGGTGCTACAGGTCCTGATTCTTTTGATTGTTCGGGGCTGATTTATTATTCTGCAAATCAAGCTCTGGGACTGCAGTTACCCAGAACATCAAAAGCGTTGTACAGTTTTTGTAGAATAGTTCCAAAAGAAAAAATGGAAGAGGGCGATTTGCTTTTTTTTAAAACAAATAATACGGCTTCGATTACCCATGTGGGGATTTATATTGGTGGAAGTCAGTTTATTTCTGCTATAAGTGATGGCCCGAACAGCGGTGTTATAATTTCATCTTTGAATCAGGAGTATTGGAAACCGAAATATGTTGGATGCGGACAATTTTTGGCTTCGGGAAAGAGCAAATCTTCTTCTGAAAAAAATATTTTTGATGATGAGAAAAATTTTAATTCATCAGATTCTAAAACTGCAAAAAAATCTTCGGTAAATTCAAGAAATTCTAGTTTTGCAGGAAGCAGTTTTTATAATCCTGATGCTGATTTCCTGGATTCACTTACTTTTGATGGAATTGTTGCATGTGGATGGTCGCTTTTTTCTCCAACAGAGTTTATGCTCAAATGGCGCGGCTTGAATTTTGAAACTAATGCGAGAATTTCAAAATGGGTGCTTGAACCCGGGTTTGGTTTTGGAATTCGTTACAATCATGGAATTGATGTTGTGCAGATTCCTTTAATGTTCAGCGCGACTTTGAATGATTATGTTCGTTTTTACGCTGGACCTGTCATCACTTTTGGAAACCCTAAAATGCTAAGTACGGAAAAAGAGATTTCATCTTCATTTTTTCCAGGAATTCTTGGTGTAACTTTTAGCACGCCGAGTTTTTCTATAAGTAAGGCAAAAGTCCAGATTGTTCAGGATGTGAGTTATACAGTCTTTAATAATCCTGATAATGCTGCTTTGTCATTTGTTGAATCAGCAGCTGCTGGTTTTGTAATGTTTACTGGAATAAAAGTGACACTTGGAATGGGGGCTTTCAGGTAAAATAATTCCAAAATTGAGTTTTATATGAAGATTTTTTTTAAGATTTTTAAGGTATTGATAATTTTTTCAGTTTTCCTGTTTTTTTCGTGTTCTGCTGAGATTACTTTAGAAGCAAAAAAGGACGGAGGTGTAAAAATCAGTTATGCAGGAGATTTCAGCGGTGAGTTTTTGCAGTTTTTAATCAATCAGGATGATGGAAATGATGAATCAGATTTTGATAATCTGGAAAATGCAGAGATAGATGTGCATGTTTTAAAAGAATCGTTAAAAAATTCTGGTTTTGAAAATGTGCAGATTATTTCCGGCAAACTTAAAAATCTTTTGATTACAATGGAAGATAAATCGCAGAAATCAGCTTTGTTTTATTCAAAACTTCTGAAAATTCAAAACGGCACAATTTCTGTTGATTTTTCTTATGAAAATCTTAAAAATTTTTATGAAAATGCTGATGAACAGCTTCAGTCAGATTTGGATTTGCTTTTGGCTCCAGTTTTTAATGATGAAAAAATGAGTGAAACCGAATATTTGGAAACGATTGCGGCTTTTTATGGTGAAAAAATGGCTGGCGAACTTGCAGAAAGTTTTGTCCGCCTGATTGTTATTAATGCCGACGGAAAAAAACAGGTTCAAAATATTTCCATTCCAAAGCTTTTGTGCGGAATGTGATGGAAAATTGTGATTGAATTTTTTGATTGAAAATTGTGATTGCAGGGCAATTTTTCCAAGATTTTACCAAGTTTTATAGAGATTTATTCAAGATTTTTTAATTGATGTCCTGTATAGTATAAAATATGGAAAAAGCACAGGAAAAAAATATTTTTATTAATCAGATTGGTTATCTCCCCGAAGACAAAAAAATTGCATTTTTGACAGAAGCAGCAGGAAATCAAAACTGCACATTTGAATTATGCGAAGCGAATTCAAAAAAAATTGTATTTTCTGGAAAAATTCGTGCAAAAAATGATGATGGTTCAAAATTCGTAGATTCTGCTGTTGGTGAAGAAATTTTTACTGCCGATTTTTCCGATTTTTCGCAGGAAGGTCAGTTTTTTATCAGAATCGGGGAGCAGGAAAGTTTTCCTTTTGAAATAAAATCTCAGGTTTATAAAAATCTTTATTATTCTGCATTGAATTATTTTAATCTTTCGCGCTGCGGACAGAATTTCTGCCACACTGCCGATGCTGAAATCTATGGTACAAATGAAACAAAAAATGTGCAGGGCGGTTGGCATGATGCTGGAGATTATGGAAGATATATTGTTCCGACTGCAAAAACTGTCATGGATTTACTTTTGGCTTATGATTCATCAAAAGAAGTTTTTACAGATTTTGATATTTTGAAAGAAGTGCGTTTTGCTTTGGAATGGATGCTCAAAATGCAGCGAGAAGATGGTGCTGTTTATCACAAAGTTTCGTGCTATCATTTCTGTGCGTTTATAAATCCTGAAGATGAAAAAGATAAACTTGTGATTTCTCCAATTTCTACAGCGGCAACTGCCGATTTTGCAGGAAGTCTTGCTTTTGCTTCTAAATTTTATCAAAAAGAAGATAAAGAATTTGCACAAAAACTGCTTGATGCTGCTTTGAAGGCTCAGGAATATTTAAATCATCATGATGATGAAATTTTTATAAATCCGCCAGAAATAACGACAGGTTCTTACGGTGACAGAAATGTAAGTGACGAACGGTATTTTGCGTTGTGTGCAATTTGGGATGCAACAGAAAATCCCGAATATCTAAAAAAAGCTTTGGAAATCAGGGAAAATGAGATTTCTTTATCACAAAAAAAAGAAAATGAAACTGAAAAGAAGCATTTTTGGCATGAAGGCTTTGGTTGGGGCTTGATGGCTGGTTTTGGAACTGAAATTTTAATCAATAAAAGTCAGAAAATTGGTGATGAAGAAACTGTTCAAAAACTTAAAGATGCTATCATAAAAAATGCAGATGCAAGTGTGGAAACAGCGCAAAAATCAGCATTTTTATATGCTTCAAGGTTTTACGGCTGGGGAAGTAATGGAGCAGTTTGCGACCAGGCTCACTTATTGATGCTAGCTTTCAAAATTACTGGAAAAACTGAATATAAAACAATTGCAAAAGCTCAGATTGATTATGTTTTGGGTTGTAATCCTTTGAATTATTGTTATGTCACTTGCTGTGGTTCAAAAAGTCCTGAACATCCACATCACAGACCAAGCGGTGCGGCAAAAAAAGTGATGCCGGGAATGCTCGTCGGAGGACCTTGTGCCGGTTTGAATGATGAATATGCACGTACTCATCTGCAAAATCTTCCTGCTTTGAAATGTTATGCTGATACAGAACCAAGTTACAGTACGAACGAGATTGCAATTTACTGGAATTCTGCTTTTGTTTATGTGCTTTCGCAAATCGGGCTTTGATTCAAATGGCGCAATTTCAGCCATTTGTATATTACATCCTTAAAATCATAAAACATAAAAAGGAAAAAAAGTGTCTTTTATCTATAAATATTACTTGATATAATGCGGATTTATGAAAACAGATAACACAAAATTTTCAAAAACAGTTTTATTCTTTTTAACAGCACTTTGTTGTGCTGTGGCTCTTGCAATTCTTTCTAATTTTATTGCAGGATTTATTCCTTACAATTTGATTTCTGCAGGTGTTTTTGCCATGCTTTTAGGAATGGCACTTAATCCATTGATTCAAAAGTTTTTGGATAAAAAATGCAGCGAAGAATCTCAAAAAGGTTATGCAAAAGGTCTTGCATTTGTTTCAAAAACAGTTTTAAAAGCCGGAATTGTTCTTATGGGATTTACTTTGAGTTTTGCTCAGGTTCTTCATGTCGGAAAATTTTCATTGATAGTTATGTCGTTTACACTTGTTGCTGCATTTGGTTTTGGAAATCTTTTTGGTAAAATCTTTAAGATGAACTGGAAACTTTCAAATCTTATTTCAGCTGGAACTGGAATCTGCGGAGGTTCTGCAATTGCAGCAATCGCACCTGTAATCGATGCTGAAGACAGCGATATTGCTTATGCAATTTCCGCAACATTCATTTTTGATATTTTGATGGTAATTGCGTTCCCGATAATGGGTCGTTATTTCAACATGACAGATTTGGGATACGGACTTTGGGCAGGAACTGCAGTAAATGACACATCTTCAGTTGTGGCAGCAGGTTATGCATTCTCGGAAGAAGCAGGAAATTTTGCTACAATCGTAAAACTTACAAGAACACTTTCCATCGTACCGATTGTTCTTTTGTTCGGTTATATCAATCAAAAAACAATAATTGCAGCTCAAAAAAAATCTGGATTGATTCCTTCAGAAACAAAAAAAGTAAAATTTTCAATTGCAAAAATCTTTCCATGGTTTATTCTCGCTTTTTTGGGATTTGTTGCAGTTAGAAGTATTGCTGATGTAATTTTTTCAAAAATGGGCGATGAACAGACTGTCAAAACAATTGCATCATACATTTCTAAAATCAGTAAATTCGCTTTTGTAATGGCACTTGGCTCAATCGGTCTAAAAACTCCATTTGCGAAAGTTGCAAAAAGCGGTGTAAAACCTATGATTCACGGATTTATCATCTCGCTGATTGTAGTTGTAGTTTCATTTTGTGTTCAGGCAATGCTCGGACAGATGTAAAAAATAATTATTTTAAATTTTTATATCGAGTGGCTTTTTGATTTGCAGGAAATGGCTTTTGCTATTTTTGTGTGATACAGGAAAATTCTTTCTGGATTTTTTCAAGTGAGAATTGTGATATGAAAACAAAAGAAAAAGTGCTGCAGATTTTGCAGAATAACAAAGATTGCGTTTCTGGTGAACTTCTTGCAGATGAGTGTAAAGTAAGTCGGGCAGCTGTGTGGAAAGCTGTAAAAAGTTTACGTGATGATGGTTTTTTGATTGAAGGAACAACAAACGGTGGTTATAAATTCATGGGACAAAATGATTTGTTTTCAAAAGAAGCATTTTCTGCAGAATTTTCAGCACTGTTTTCTGAATTTTCGACTTCCCATATCGAATGTTTTGAACAAATAGATTCGACAAACAACTATGCAAAAAAAATACTTTCAGAATGTGGAAGTCTTCGTGATGAAGGTGGAAATTTGACGGAAGCAGGCAGGAAATATCATAATTGTATAATTGTTGCAGAAAGTCAAACTGCAGGACGCGGTCGTTTAGGCAGAGAATTTGTTTCACCCAAAAAAAGTGGAATCTACCTTTCTGTGATTTACGCTCCAAAAGAGGGCATTCAGGATCCTGCAAAATTGACTGCGTTTTCTGCTGTTGCTGTTTGTAGAACTTTAAAAAAACTTTTTAATATTGATGCAAAAATCAAATGGGTCAATGATGTTTTTTTGAATGGAAAAAAAGTATGCGGCATTTTGACAGAAGGGATTGTCAATTTTGAAACACGAAAAATTGAATCTGCAATTGTAGGAATCGGGTTGAATATTTTTGAAAATGATGAATTTTCAGCTGAAATCAAAAAAGTTGCAGGTTCCGTTTTTGACTGCGGCTATGATAAAGAAGATAAAAATCAAACAACAAGAATAAGAATTGCGGCACAAATTGCAGGTGAAACGCTTTCTATTTTTTCCGAAGATTCTCAAAAAGTTATAGGCGAATATCGGGAAAAATCATTTTTGATTGGAAAGAAAGTTTTTGTTCATCCAGTGATTGGGAATAACGATGTTTACGAAGCTACAGTTCTGGATATTGACCAGAATGCGGCACTTTTGGTGAAAACATCAGATGGTAAAATCCGCTCTCTGAATTCCGGTGAAGTTTCTATCAAATCCGATTGTATTATTCAAATGGCTAAAATAGCGCCATTTGAATAAACTTAGAGTTTCTTACGAAACTCTTTTATTTAACTGTCCGCTTGGCGCGGACGAATCATATACTTTCGAAAGTTGAAACTTTCTTCAAGTTTATGATTTAGAGGAAGTATTATTCAAATGGCTGAAATTGCGCCATTTGAATAAACTTAGAGTTTCTTACGAAACTCTTTTATTTACTGTCCGCTTGGCGCGGACGAATCATATACTTTAAAATTGATTATACAAAATAAAAAGGAATAATATGAAGTTTTTCAAGAATAATTCTGTAATTTCGGCTGAAGGAAAAGATTTTTATAAGTCGCTTTTTAATGTGGTTGGACCAATCGCAGTACAGAATTTGATTTCTGCAGCTGTAAGTTCCACTGATGTTATTATGCTTAGTTTTGTCGGACAAACGGCAATTGCGGCAGCATCTTTGGCTGGAAATATTCAGTTCATTTTGATTATGATTGCAACAGGTCTTTCATCTGGGCTTGTAATGCTTTGTGCGCAATATTGGGGAAAAAAAGACGTTGAATCAATCAGAATCTTGCATGGAATTGCACTGAGAATTTCGTTATTTTTTGGAATAGTTGTTACTATTATGGCATTTTTCTGTCCTTCCTTTTTGATGAAGATTTTTACGAATGAGGAACAACTTATAGAAGCTGGAAGCCGCTATATCAAAATTGTAAGTTTGTCTTATTTGTGTTTTTCTATTTCACAAATATTTCAGGGTGGTTTGAAAAGTATCGAAAGAGTAAAAATTGTTTCCACGATTACTGTGACAGCTTTTTGTGTAAATGTTTTTTTGAATGCGGTTTTTATTTTTGGTTTGTTTGGAGCTCCAAAAATCGGAATTGCAGGGGTTGCACTTGCTACGACGGTTTCAAGATTTGTTGAGTTAGTTTTTACTGTGATTTATTCATATATGCAGAAAGATGTAAAAATCAAGTTATCAAATCTATTAAAATTCAGACGGATTCTGACTTGTGATTTTTTGCGTTATTCCATGCCTGCTGTTGGAAACGAACTTGTGTGGGGTGCAGCGTTTACAATGTATTCAGTGATAATGGGTCATCTTGGTGAAGATATTGTTGCTGCAAATTCTGTGGTCGGCGTGTTGCGAAATCTTGGTACTGTATTGTGTTTTGGAATGGCTTATGGCGGCGCAATCGTACTTGGAAAAATAATGGGAAGCGGACAGATGGAACTTGCTCAGAGAAATGCTGTCCGGCTCATAAAAACTACAGTTCTAGCAGGAATTTTGGGAAGTATTTTGATGTATGCGCTTCATCCAGTTTTACCACTTCTTGCAGATTTAACACCACAGGCACAACATTATTCTGATGTTCTGCTGATAATAAATTGTTTTTCAATTATTGGGGCTGCAATTAATACAGTTCTGATTTGTGGAATTTTCAGAGCTGGTGGAGATTCAAAATTTGGTTTTATCATGGATGTTGTAATGATGTGGGGAGTTTCAGTTCCTATCGGTTTAATCAGCGCATTTGTTTTGAAACTTCCACCGCTTTGGGTTTATTTTATTCTTTATCTTGATGAATTTGAAAAAATGCCAGTGATAATAATTCATTATTTCAAGAAAAAATGGCTCAAAAATATCACGCGGTAATTTTTTGTTGAGTGAGGCGGAGAAATTATTCAAGGAAAATAAAATCCGTAAAATAAATCTGCTGGATTTTGCCCAGAGAAAGGTGACTGTTTATTTCCCGAAGAAGATTTTCTTCAATTTTTACTTCGGTCTGTGCTAAAAGTTCCTGCTTTGAATAATTTGAAAAATAATCCTGAATTATTCCTGTAATCACAGTTTTTTTTCTGGAAATCTCTTCGAAAAAAATTGTATCATCTGAAGGATAGGAAATCCATGGCGTTACAAGAAGAATTGTCCCCATTTGCAAATCCTGAGAAATATCGTTATGTGAAGAGTCGGGATATTTTTTCTGGGGATTCTCGGGACTGGTCAAAATCCTCTGCGAACCCAAATTAAAATATGAATATTGATTGTCATTTTTTGGAGCCATCAGACTGACTGCTTTTCCCTGCGAAATGAGTTGTTTTTGTTTTTTTACTGATTTTTTATTTTTTGACAATGCAAAAAAAGTGCCTGTCAAAATCGTAATCAATAAAATTACAATTATAATAGAAAGAATTTTATCAATTTTTTTCATTAATAGAAAATATACATTACATTGATTATTTGCGCAAATACTTTTTTGTGATTTGATTTAGGTGAATTATGTGATTCTGGTGTGATTCAAAAAAAACAAGGATGAAAATTCAAGAAAAATCAAGGTCGTACCCCAATTTAAATTCAAGTTTTTTCCTTGTTTCCTGCTGACTGTTTAGGTGCCTCTTTGCGTTTTGACAACAGGAGTCGTGAAATTTGTTAATTTGAATTTTTTTTCAGATTGAATAAAAATAATAGTTGACGTTTGTTTTGTATTTTGTTAAATTATCTTTATGAAACTTTATTCGCGTGTACAAGTTGTAAAACTTTCTATTATAATATTTGTTCTGACTGTTTTTTTGACTTCAATGCTGTTTTTGGCTTGCAGCAAAAAATCTGGCTCCAAAACTGAAAAGCGCAGTTCTTCTGATAGTAATGCAGGTGAAAATTCTGCTCAACTCGGAGCGACAGAAAATAAATCGCGTCTGGAAAACATTTTAGAAACAAATGATTCTTCTCAACAAAAAATTTCTGCTAACGGTGATTTGGATTTTTCCATATATTCACAGGAAGAAGCCCAGAATATTTATGTTTATGAAATGTGTAACGAAGCTGTTGTGAATATCACTACAAAAGTGATGAATTACAACTGGTTTTTGGAGCCTTATGTTCAGGACGGCGGCAGTGGAAGCGGTTCTATTATTGACAGACGCGGATACATTTTAACAAATGTTCATGTCATTCAGGGTGCTTCTGAAATTTATGTTTCTTTGCATGATGGTTCGCAATATAAAGCGCAGGTTGTGGGTACTGATTTGGACAGTGACCTTGCGGTTATTAAATTTGAACCGCCAAGGAATATTGAACTCAAAACTATTCCTTTTGGAAAATCTGAAGATTTGAAGGTTGGTCAGAGAGTTATTGCAATTGGAAATCCTTTTGGTTTGGAAAGAACAATGACAACAGGAATCGTTTCGGGGCTTGGACGTCCTATCCAGAATTCAAATCAACGAATTATCCGCAATATGGTTCAGACTGATGCTGCAATAAATCCTGGAAACTCAGGCGGACCTTTGCTTGACACAGCTGGTAGAATGATTGGAATCAACACGATGATAAAAAGCAGTTCGGGCAGTTCGGCTGGTGTTGGTTTTGCAGTTCCTTCGGAAACGGCTATTCGTGTAGTTGCAGATTTGCTTGAATATGGTGAAGTTAAGCGCGGAGTGATTCAGGCGAACATTATTCAATTGAATAAAAGAATTGCACAGTATGCTGGTTATGACATTTTTCAAGGTGTAATGATTTCTGAAGTCACTGAAAATGGAAATGCTCAAAAAGCTGGTTTATGTGGTGGTACTGAAGCTGCTTATTACGGTTCGCGCAGAGATATTATTTACATCGGTGGGGATGTCATCATCAAAATTGATAATATTGATGTCACTTCGCTTGCTGATTATTATTCTGCCTTGGAAAGTAAACGTCCTGGAGATTCTGTCATGGTGACTGTGCGTCGTAACAAAAAGAATGTTCAGATGGAAGTTGTTCTGGCTGAATAAGATTTGAAAGTTGCATTTTAATATGATTTTTCGTTGTTTTTGTCTTTTTTATTTTTTTTTTGATTTATTAAAAACTGTCATGTTCAGAAAAAAAATTGGAGATTTTTGTTTATGAGAAAATTTGAAGTGGTATCGCCTTTTGAACCAAGTGGTGACCAGGGGCAGGCTATTGAAAAACTGAGCGAAGGTTTTTTGCGTGGTGATAAATTTCAAACACTAAAAGGTGTAACTGGTTCTGGAAAAACTTTCACAATGGCAAAAATCATTGAAAAAGTGCAGCGTCCGACTTTAATAATCAGTCACAATAAAACTCTTTCAGCGCAGCTTTACAAAGAGTTTAAATCTTTTTTTCCGAACAATGCCGTTGAATATTTTGTTTCTTATTACGATTATTATCAACCGGAAGCTTATGTTGCGGCACGAGATTTATATATAGAAAAAGACTGTGATATAAATAAAGAGATTGACCAGCTTCGTTTAAAAGCAACATATAGTTTGATGGAAAGACGTGATGTAATTGTTGTAGCAACTGTCAGCTGTATTTATGGTCTTGGAATGCCGGATTTATATAAAGAAATGCGCATTCATGTTGAGATAGGACAAACACTTGATGTTAAAAAATTTGCTCAATCGTTGATTTCACTTCAATATCAAAGAAATGATGATGTGTTGGAGAGGGGAAATTTTAGAATAAAAGGTGATGTAATAGAAGTTTATCCTCCTTACATGGAAACTGACGAAGCATACCGCATTGAACTTGATTGGGAAGAGATAGTCAGAATAAAAAGATTTAATGTTTTGAATCGTGATTTAACTGGCGAACTTGATGAAACTGTTTTTTATCCGGCAAAACACTTTGTCGTACCGAAAGAACAGTTGGTTGGTGCAACTGATAGAATTCAAAAAGAAATGGAAGAGCGTGTTGAAGAACTCCGTTCTCAGGGAAAAATGCTCGAAGCCGAACGGCTGAAAACTCGCACTACTTATGATATCGAAATGCTCAAGGAAATGGGAACTTGTCCTGGAATTGAAAATTATTCTGGGCCGATTTCTGGACGGAAACCCGGCGAACCTCCTGCAACACTTCTGCATTATTTTCCTGATGATTTTCTGTGTCTGATAGATGAAGCGCATGTTACAGTTCCGCAGATTGGTGCGATGTATGAAGGCGACCGCAGCCGCAAACAGAATTTGATTGATTTTGGATTCCGTCTGCCATCTGCATTTGACAACCGTCCGTTAAAAAAAGCTGAATTTGATGCAAAAATGAATCAGATTATTTATGTTACGGCTACTCCACGTCCCGAAGAAATTAAACAAAGTACTCAGGTAGTGGAACAGCTCATCAGACCTACTGGACTTTTGGATCCAATTATTGAGGTGCGTCCAAGTGAAGGTCAGATGGAAGACATTTATAAAGAAGTAAAACTCAGAATTGAACGTCACGAGCGCAGTTTGATTTTGACTTTGACAAAAAAAATGGCTGAAGATTTGACAGATTATCTGACAGAACTTGATTTAAAAGTAAAATATATTCATTCTGAAATTGATACTTTTGAGCGAGTTGAAATTTTAAAATCACTTCGAACTGGTGAAATAGATGTTTTGATTGGAATCAATCTTTTGAGAGAAGGAATTGATTTGCCGGAAGTCAGTTTTATTGCTCTTTTGGATGCCGACAAAATTGGATTTTTGCGAAGTGCAACCAGTTTGATTCAGATAATTGGACGTGCAGCCCGAAATGCTGATGGAATGGTTGTAATGTATGCTGATCATGTTTCTCCGGCAATGGAAGTTGCAATTGAGGAAACAAAACATCGTCGTGAAATTCAGCAGGCTTACAATGAAGAACATGGAATTACACCGGTCACTGTAAAAAAAGCAATTGAAGATATTCTGGAACATCAAAAAGAAGAAGCTTTAGATTCTGCAAATATGGATCTAGAAGTTCTTAAAAAAGGTCTGAACCTTTTCAAAGCTTCTGACCGCAAAAAACTGGTTAAACGGCTGACTGAAGAAATGACAGCCTGTGCTGAACGCATGGAATATGAGCAGGCAGCAGTTTATCGTGACCAGATTGCAGAAATCCAAAAACAATACGGCTGATAAAAATATTCAGGAAACACTGAAAATAAATTTTTTGAGTGTTTTCGCATGTTTTGTTTTCTTAAGTAAAAAAAATGAAGAGAAACGATTTTTTATTCATCAAGAAACAGAAGATTGTGTTCTACAAAACTAAAATAGTTTTCACAGTCAATTATTATGTGGTCCAGAATCTTTATGCCCATGATGAACGAAGCTTCCAGTAGAGTTCTTGTAGTTTCGATGTCTTCCGATGAAGGATTACAGTTTCCAGAAGGATGATTGTGACATAAAATAATTGCAGCAGCATTTTCTTTTATTGCCAGTTCAAAAACTTCACGGGGATGAATTAAAGTTTTATTCAGTGTACCAACAGAAACACAATGAATCTGAATAATTTCATGCCCTCCGTTCAATGTCACCACAAGAAAGTGTTCTTTTTGACTGACAGAATAATTCCGCACAAAAGAAAGTATGTCTTGCGGTGTTTTAATTGGAGCTCTTAAATGCCTGCTTCGTCTGCGACCAAGTTCCAGAGCTGCAGCTACAGCCAGAGCTTTACTTTCTCCAACGCCCTTAATCTGCATGAGATTTTTAACAATTTCATTTGCATCAGAACAGTCAAGCACGTCAATGATTTTTTCAGACATTATTTCAATTGGAACTTGTTTTGAACCCGAGCCAAGAATAAGCATAACCAGTTCTTCATCAAAAGGATATGACATTCCAAATTTTAATGATTTTTCCCGAATATCAGGTTTATTTAAATTTATTTTTTTCATATATATAAATTTGGATTAACTATATCAAAAATAGACATAAAAATAAAAAAAATTGCAAAAAAAGATTAAATTTTTTTTTAGAAGTGTTTTTTTCTATCCGATAATGAAAAAAAATATAACCACGATTAAAAAAAAGGATGAATATGAATAGCAAAAAGATAAAAAATTATTTTGGAAAATGGATTTCAAGTGTATTCTTTCTGATGATTTTGAACTGTTTTTTTTCCTGTAAAACTGTTCCAACGCCCCCTGAAAAAGAAATAAAACTTTCACGAGAAATTTTAGGTGCGGGGCAGTTTTCCGCTGTGGAACTTGCAGATTTTTTTCTGATGAATAATCAGCAGATAGAAAAAGATTTTATTTTGGAATTTGCAGGTTTTTATATTCAAGAAGCTGCAATGGAAAACATTAATTCCGACGTTGCTTTTGCACAGATGTGTCTAGAAACAGGTTTTTTGAGATTTGGAGGACTTGTTCAACCTGATTTTCATAATTATTGTGGACTAGGAGCGATGGACGCAGATCATCCAGGTGAAAAATTTGAAACTGAACAACTTGGTGTACGGGCTCACATTCAGCATCTTCAGGCTTACGCAACAACACAGGACGTTCAGTTAAATAATCAGCTGATTGATCCACGTTATCATTGGGTTCACAAAACAAAATTCGTAACAGATATTTTTGGTCTGACAGGAACATGGGCAACGGATCCAAATTACGGAAATAAAATAGATGAAATTCTTTCAAGAATGGAATTTTTTATAAAAAATATAAAAAAGTGATAATCAAAATGTATTTTAATCAAGTGATTCAATATCATTTTGATTGAGAAAATGGTAAAAACTTGGTAAAATAAATTAGTTTTAATTAATGAAAATTTGAAGTCATAGTTTTTTTGCTAAGATGATGGGGGAAATATGTGTGGAATTGTAGGTTATGTCGGATGTAAAAATGCATCACAGATTTTGATAAATGCTCTTAAAAAACTTGAGTATCGTGGATACGACAGTGCTGGAATTGCAATAATTGAAGGCGAAGATATTATTGTGAGAAAATGTAAAGGTGCTTTGAAGTTTTTGGAAGAAAAAATTGCCGACGAAGTTATAAAAGGAACTGTTGGAATCGGACATACAAGATGGGCCACGCACGGTGAACCAAGTGATACAAACAGTCACCCACATGCAAGCATGGACGGTTCAATTTCAATTGTTCACAATGGAATTATAGAAAATTATGCGGAACTTAAAGCAAAACTGCAGGCACAGGGTGTTGTTTTCAAATCGCAAACTGATACAGAAGTTGTTGTTCATCTGATTGATAAAGCTTACAAACAGCATAAAGATATTTTTAAAGCAGTGCTGGAAGTTCTTCATGTGGTTGAAGGTTCTTATGCACTTGGAGTTGTCTGTAAAGATTATCCGGACAGAGTGATTTGCTGCCGAAAAGAAAGTCCTCTTGTAATTGGACTTGGAAAAGGCGAAAACTTTATTGCATCAGATGTGCCGGCTCTTTTGGAACATACTCGTGATGTTTATTATCTTGGAGAAAAAGAGCTCGCCGTTCTTTATACAGATCATGTTGATTTGTTTAATTTTGAAGGCGAAAAAATCATCAAGGAACCAAGCCATGTTGAATGGGATATGGATGCTGCGGAAAAAGGCGGTTATGAACATTTTATGATTAAAGAAATTCATGAACAGCCAAAAGGTTTGACAGATACAATGCGTCCAAGAATCATAAAAGATGGTAACGGAAACCCAACTGATGTTTATTTCGAAGAAAATAAAATGGATGAAGCATGGAAAAAAGCTCGCCGCGTTGTGATTACAGCGTGTGGAACTGCATACCATGCCGGAGTAGTTGCAAAATATGCTTTTGAAAAAATTGCACGCATGAAAGTTGATGTTGATGTTGCATCAGAATTCCGCTACAGAAATCCTATTTTAGATAAAGATGATATATTCATTGTTGTTTCACAATCTGGAGAAACTGCTGATACGCTTAGTGCTTTGCGTCTTGCAAAACAGAACGGTCTGAAAGTTGTTGCCATCACAAACTGCGTTGGTTCAACAGTAAGCCGTGAAGCTGATGATGTAATTTATACATTGGCCGGTCCTGAAATTGCAGTTGCCTCAACAAAGGCGTATACAACACAAGTTTTGTGCATGTTCCTTTTGGCAATTAAAGCTGGAAAACTACGCGGTACACTTTCGGAAGAAGATTCTGTAAAACTTTTAACAGAGTTGGAATCAATTCCAGAAAAAATCCAGACAATTTTGGATGGCAAGGAAACAATTCAGAAATTTGCAAGCCGACAATTTAATAAAGATAAGATTTTTTATATTGGACGTCAGTTTGACAGTGCAACTTCATTGGAATCAGCTTTGAAGTTAAAGGAAGTTTCTTACATGCATTCAGAAGCGTTTGCAGCAGGAGAATTGAAGCACGGTCCAATCGCGTTGATAGATGATAAAACACTTGTCGTTGCTATTGCAAGTGAACCTGACCTTTATGAAAAAATTGGTTCCAACATGGTTGAAGTAAAAAGCCGTGGCGCAACTGTCCTTGTAATCACTCAGGATAAAACTGGTGCATTTGATGGAAAAGCAGACGAGATTTTTCAGATTCCAGAATGTTCTTCAACTTTGGCAAGCTTGCTCACCGTTATTCCGACACAGCTTTTTGCATATTATTGTGCAATTCAGCGCGGTTACGACCCTGATAAACCAAGGAATCTTGCAAAATCAGTAACAGTAGAATAACAGTTAATTTGGATATTGATTGTTGACAGATTATGAATTGAATTATTGACTAAACCACAAGTTTTATGATATAATTTATTTCAATTCGGGCCATTAGCTCAGCGGTTAGAGCAGAGGACTCATAATCCTTTGGTCCTTAGTTCAAATCTAAGATGGCCCAGTTTTTAGGATTTACAATAATTAAAGTTGTAAATCCTTTTTTTATTATTGATTTGTTAATAAATTGTACCTGGACAATCTCTTTCAGCATTGCGGGCTGCGCACCAAGTTCCTTTTTTGAGGGAAGATTCAAAGTCATTTGTTTTTAAATATTCATATAGAAATCCTGCGTTAAAACTGTCACCACATGCTGTTGTATTTACAGGATAAACTTTTTCAGTTGGACATTCAAAAAAAATCCCTTTGTTTGCTGCATAAGTAGATTCTTTTCCTCGTGTCACAATTATCATATTGTTTAATTCTGCACTTTTTTGGCAAATCAATTCTTTGAATTCAAGATCGGTAATCTGATTCTGCGATAAAGAAGTTGATTTTGAAAAAGTCTGCAGGAATTCTTCATCATTAATCTTAATGACAGAAGGAACTGCTTTTTCGATGACATTTTTCAAATCATCACCAATGAAATCAGCCAAAAAGAATTTGTCCATTTGTTTTGCAATCGAAGAAATGTCGGCGTATAAATTTTTATCCCAAAAATCTGGTCTGCTTCCAGCGAGCAAAACGGCATCCACATCGCAAATAGTTTGTTTTACAAGTTCTAAAAACTTTTCATTTATATTTTGAAGTAGTTCAAGTTCTTTTTGAGTAAAATTATTATTTTTCAATGATAATACTGGTTCACTTACAACAAGTTCTGTGGTCGTGTTTGCTGAATCATCGAGCAAAGTCCAACATTCGCGTGTAAAACCTGGAATGGAAAGAGTTTTTAGAGATAAACCGTCTTTTTGCGCTAGCGTTGTGAAAAGTTCCAGATTTTTTTCACCCAAAGGACATAAAGTTGTTGTGCAATTCTGTTCAAGCTGATTTAAAACCCTCGCAGAATTCACAGCTTTTCCAGAAGCGTCCTGACGGTAATTTTTGGAACGGTTAACTTTGGAAATCATCAGATTTTCAAAATGAATTGTTCGCTGGATTGTCGAACTTAAGCAAATGCAAAGAATTTTCATAATCAAAGCTCCCAAATTAGTCTTTCAGCGTATCAATTATACTTGGAAAATCATAAATTGATTTTAGGCGGATTGTTTTTCCATCTCTGCCGGAATTCATTTTTCGTGCCAGCGAAAGAGATTCTGCGTCATCAGAAAGAGGACGACCGTTTTTGTCACCAATCAAAATCGCAGTTCCGCCCATTGCAGTCCAGCCGTCAGTATATTTTTGCATATCATCAAAAAAAAGCGTATCTTCAAGGTTTGTCCCCGATTTTTTTAAAGCTGCAGAATAAGAATGAGGATAAGGCTTTCCAAGAAGTTTTGCGTCACGAATATCAGTAATGTTGTCAAAAAGGTCAGAAATGCCTAATTTTTGTAAAACCCGCTGAGCATGTTCCATGGGCGCATTCGTCAAAATAGATTTCGGATAATTGAGCGAAAGCAAAAATTCACGCAGACCAAGTTGAGGCTGCAGTTCGTCAGCTTCGTTTTTCGGATGAACGTGAGCAAAAAAAGCTTCAATATCAGTAAAACCTTCTGCACGCAGCCATTCGAGTGTTGTAGAAAAATGAATGATATTTTTTTTGCGCAACTCCACGGCAGTTTCAAAATCGCATTTAAAATATTCTGCAACACATTCAAGCATGCGGCGTGTAATTCCAGCGTCCATCTGCGAACTTGAAGGATACAACGTATTGTCTAAATCAAAAAGGAGATGAGAAATTTTCATAATTTTATTCTATCAGATTTTTTTTGGATAAACCAGCAATTTTTGAGAAAGTTTTTTCCAGATACTTTGCTTCGCCTTCAGAAAGACTTGCCCGTGATAAAATGCTCCGCCAGAAATTTTCCATATCTTCGCGACCTGGCATTTTAAAAAATCCAATTTTCTGCATATCATCGGTAATGTTCTGCACAGTTTTGTCAATACGTTCCAGCGAAAGAGGTGTGTAACCGGCCTGAATTAGATTTTTAGTCGAAAGCGATTTTCTAAAAAGATGATAACTCATAATCTGAACAGCGTGACTAAGATTTAAAGAACCAAAATCAGAGGAAGAAGGAATAGTTACGCCGACATTACAATCATCAAGTTGAGAATCAGTTAATCCAGTGCGTTCATTACCAAAAACAACGGCTACTTTTGCACCATTTGAAGTCTGTAAATCAGCAAAATCTGCAAATTCTTCAGGTAAAAGCAGTTTTCCCCTTTTTTTGCCGCGTCTTCGCGTAGTTCCTGCACAAATTGCACAGTCTTTTGTCGCATCACGAATGGAATCATAAAAATGTGCATTGTCAAAAATTCCACTGGCATGAATTGCAAGCACATGAATATGCTCAATATCATAATCATCTTTTTTTCCAACAATGCGCAAATCACAAATATCATTGTTTGCCATGGCACGGCACGCCGCACCAATATTCCGCGATTCATCTGGATGATCAAGTACAATAACAATATCAGAAAGTTTCATAAATATGTTTTAACACTTTTTAGATTTTTTTAAAAGTCGAAGTGCATTCAAAACAGCCAGAATTGTAACTCCGACATCCCCAAAAACTGCAAGCCACATGTTTGTTATTCCAAACGCAGAACAAATCAGAATTGCACCTTTTATTCCAAGCGAACCAATAATATTTTCATACACGATTTTCAAAGTTTTCCGGCTGATTTTAATTGCTTCCACAATTTTGGAAGGTTTATCTTCCATTATAATAACATCACTGGCTTCTACGGCAGCATCAGAGCCCATTGCTCCCATTGCAATTCCAGCATCAGCGCGTGCCAGAACAGGTGCGTCATTAATACCGTCACCAACAAAAATCAGCGAACCTCGTTTTTTTCCATTTTTTGAAAGATCACCGAGAAGTTCTTCAACTTTTGCAAGCTTATCAGCACTTAAAAGCTGACCATAAGCCTTGTGAAGTCCAAGTTTTGATGCAACAGTGTAAGCAGCTTTTTCATTATCACCAGTGAGCATAACAATGTTTTCCACACCAGCAGACTTAAGACCTTTTACAGTAAGTTCGCTGTCATCTTTTATTTCATCACTGATTACAATATGACCAGAATAAATTCCGTTGCATGCCACATGAATTACAGTTCCATCCTGATGTTCAGCACATTCATTATATTCAATGCCAAAATCATTCATGAGTTTTGTGTTTCCAGCCAAAACTTCTTTGCCGTTTACAATAGCCTTAATTCCTTTGCTTGTGATTTCGTTAACATCTTCAAGAACAACCGTATCACAACATTTGTCGTGATGAGCAGCTTTGAGAGAAGTAGAAATTGGATGAGTTGAAAACATTTCAGTATGAGTTGCAAGCGCAAGAAGTTCATCTTCCGTGATTTCAGAATTCGTTGCATGAATATGAGTTACAACAAAATTTCCTTTAGTCAAAGTTCCAGTTTTATCGAAAACAGCAGTTTTTGTATTCGCAAGAGCTTCCAGATAAGTGCTTCCTTTTACAAGAATTCCACGACGCGCGCAGGAAGTAATTCCACCGCAGAAAGAAAGAGGAATAGAAATAACAAGCGCGCACGGACAACTCACAACCAGGAACATAAGCGCACGATAAATCCAGATGCTCCAGTTTGACTCATAAGCCCAGTTTCCACTCGCAAAACCAGTCACCAGCCCCGGAATTACAGCCACAGCAAGTGCGGCAAACACAACAATCGGAGTGTAAACTTTTGCAAAACGCGAAACAAACTGCTCAGACTTCGTTTTGTTTTCCGAAGCATTTTCCACCAGCTCAAGAATTCTCGACAAAGCAGAATCTCCTGCTTGTTTTGTAGTGCGAATTTCCAAGACTCCCTGAATGTTAATAGAACCAGAAAGAACTTCGTCACCAGCACAAACCCTTTTTGGAATGCTTTCCCCAGTCAATGCCGAAGTATCCAGAAAACTTTCGCCATCCGAAATAATACCGTCAATAGGAATGCGCTCGCCGGGTTTTACAATAATGATAGAATCCGTAGAAACTTCATCTGCAGCCACATTTTTTGTACCGTTTTCCAGTTTCAAAGTTGCATGGTCAGGCCGCAATTTTGCAATTTCTTCGATAGAATGACGACTTTTATCCACCGCAAAATCTTCAAACTTTTCGCCCACCTGATACAGCACCATAATAGCCGTAGCCTCTTCGACTTTTCCCAAAATAATCGCACCAATCGAAGAAATCGTCATCAAAAAAGCTTCGTCCATAAATTCGCCGTGAATAATGTTGCTTACAGCATTCAAAATTACATTTTTTCCAGCAATTATGTATGCAAAAAACTGCAGAACCAAAACAGCCGCCTCGTGAACAGACTGCGAAAAACCAAACCAAGATTCCAGCGGCAGATGTTCCACAATAATTCCACAGACATACAGACACGCCGCCAAAATCAAACCTTTTGTTGAAAGCTCCTTGCCCTCGTGTCCATGTTCGTGACCATGTTCGTGCGAATGACCTCTGTGAGAATGACTGCCATGTGAATGTTCATGACAGCTGCATTTTTCATTATGTTCGTTATCTTTTTCTTTCATAAAAACCTCTTTAGATTTATCTGGCTGTGCCTCTTCGAGGACGCTATGTACGGGGTTCCGCTATCGCTCCAGTCTCCTCACTCTGGTCGTTCACTACGTTTCCTCCCGTCGTTGCGGTGACCGCCTTCGGCGCCCCTCCCAGCGCTCACAGGTTTTGAACCCGATTATTCCGCTTCAACTTTTTCGAATATGTGTTCCATTCCAAATTCAATAATCTTTGAAACATGTTCATCAGCCAGCGAATAAAAAATTGCTTTGCCATCGCGCCTTGTTTTTACAAGATTTGCTTCCCTCAACAATTTTAATTGATGGGAAATAGCAGAAACAGTCATTTTTAATAACGCTGCAATGTCGCATACACATAATTCATTTTTCAAAAGTGAATAAAGAATCTTGATTCTAGTGTTGTCCCCAAAAAGCTTAAAAAAATCAGAAAGAGAGAACATAGTTTGTTCCTGAGGAAATATTTTTCCAATTTCATGAACAGTTTCTCTGTGAATTTCACAGCAAATGTCCAGATTTTCAGATTTTTTCATGCAGCCTCCAACTATCTGATTGCAATCAATATTATCTGAGTAGAATATAATATCATTTGAATAATTATTCAAGTGTTTTTAGAAAGAAATTTATTTTCCAAGAAAAGTAAAATTTTCTGCCTGATTGCAAAAGATTATTCCGCTTCCTGTTTTCTTAAAACACTCCAACGAAGAAATTGCTTTTATGATATCGTCTTTTTTGTTTTTTTCGGTCAAAATAAATAACATTTCCTTTTCAGGAATGATGTCAACACCAAAAAATGTTGCATCGCCTGGTTTTGCAGTTCCACGTGCATTTATGATTGTACCGCCGCCAGCACCGGCTTTTCTTGCGGCATCCATTGCGTCTTCGGCATAACCTTTATTTACTATAACATTTATCATTTCGTAAGATTCATTGTTGTTTTCCATAAAATCACCTCCATTTTTCTTGAATTTTGCTTCACCACTTTTTATAAAAGCATTAACATTTACTGTAAAAAGAATTCCAAAATGATTTTTTCTAGAACCAGTAACTTCCTTTATTTTTTCGATGATTTGCAAAGTCTGTTCTGTTTTCGTCAGAATGTATGCAATATCTTTCGAAGTTTCACCTAATCCGAGTAACTGTAAAATATTGTTTTGTGCTGTTCCGCGCCCCATCAAAATTGTTCCGCCTGTTGCACCTGCTTCAACTGCTGCACCTGTAATTATTTCTCCGCAATTATGAGGCACAATATTTATAATCAATTTATACATAAAGTTACCCTCTCTTTTTTGTTTTTAGTTTAAAGATAATTCCCATAATCTGAATGGCAATCAACGGCATGAGTGCTACTAGCGAAATCACACCAAATGAATCATTAGTTTTTCCACATCCGTTTGCAGCTCCTATTGTAAAAGAAAGTACAAATGTTGATGTTAATGGTCCTGAAGCAACTCCGCCTGAATCGAACGCAATTCCTGTGAATAAATCTGGAGAAAAAATCATCAGTATAAAAGCAATGATGTATCCTGGAATTAAAATGAAACGCAGATTTACTCCTGCAATTGAACGCCATAAAGAAAGACCTATGGCAATGGCAGTTCCAACAGACAGAAAAACAAGCAGCACTTTTCGTTTGATTGTACCTCCGCTTACAGCTTCAACTTGTTCGCTCAAAACCCATACTGCTGGTTCAGCACAAACAATAATGGCACCAAGTAAAAGTCCTGTTACAATCAAAATGAGATACCAGATTCCACCGTTTTGTGCAACCATTTCTCCCAAAGTTTTGCCAAGAACTTCTCCGGTCTGCATGAATCCACCGTTCACTCCAACTAGAAACAATAAAAGTCCTGTAAAACTATAGAAAAAACCTATCGTCATTCTGATAACCTGTCGTTTTGTCATTTTTAAAAGGAAGATTTGAAAAACGATAAACAAAACGAACAACGGTAAAATGGAAATCAACGCTTCCTGTAAAACATGTAAAAAGCATTGTGCAAAAGGAAGAAAAATTTTGGCTAAAAATCCTGTTTGTGCAACTGCAATTGCATGTGCAGTAGAATTCTCTGCTACATTTATATTTTGATTCACAAAAAATGAATAAATCAGAACAGCAATCACAGGTCCTAAAGAGGCTATTCCAGTTAATCCAAAAGAGTTTTTGTTGTCGTTTGTGGCACGAACGGAAGAAACACCAAGTCCAAGTGCCATGATAAAAGGAACTGTCATTGGTCCTGTTGTTGCGCCACCAGAATCAAAACCAATGCCAACAAAACTGTCTGAAACAAAAGTTAAAATCGTAAATAAAATAACATAGAAAATGAACAGTGTCCATTTAAGTGACCAATTCAAAACAGTTTTTAACAGCCCGATTGTGATAAATAATCCTACTCCAGTTGCAATAGCAATTGTAAAAACAGGTTTTGAAATGCTCGGAAAATGATTTTTCACCTGTGAAGCAAAAACCTGAATATCAGGTTCTGCTGCAGTGACAATAAATCCAATTACAAAAGCACAAGATAATAGAAGAAAGAGATTTTTTTTGTTTGTCAAAGCGGCACCAGTTCTTTCTCCCATGGGCTGAATTCCCAAATCTACACCTAAAAGAAAAATTGTCAATCCCAAAGTAAGCAGAATTCCACTCACAATAAATCCGCATAACAATGTTTTATCGATTGGAACAATAAAAAGTCCCAGAATCAAAACTATTAACATAACGGGAAAAACAGAAATGGCTGTTTCTTTAAGTTTTGTAAGAAGGTTCATATCATTCCTTTTATATTGTTAATTTAAAGATGATTAAAATGCACTCCAACCTTTTTGTTTAATTCCATCGCACCACTGTTTTGCATATTTTTTTGCTCCTTCCAGATCGTGGTCACGATAATTTCCACATTCTGCTTCTGTTGTAGCAGGAACAGGTTTATCCCAGACAGAAACTTTTTCCAAAACACTTAAAAATACTTTTGAAATTTCTTCTTCGTTGTGTTCTCCAAACACTGTGAAATAAAAACCAGTTCGGCATCCCATAGGACTTAAATCAATTACGCCATCCATTTCGTCACGAATATATTCTGCCATCAGATGTTCAAGAGTATGAATTGCTCCTGTAGACATAAATTCCTTGTTTGGCTGACAAAAGCGAATGTCAAATTTTGTAACAATATCACCTTTTGTTCCTTTTTTTGTTCCTGCAAGTCGCACAAAAGGAGCTTTTACTTTTGTATGATCCAAATTAAAACTGTCAACATTATATTTTTTTTCCATAAAATACCTCTTTTTTTTTCAAAAAATCTCTATCAATCAATCTACAATCTAGATTACTGGCCGAATGTTTTTTTTACAAATCGAAAAAACATCAGAATCAGGCAGAAAGCTAAATTTTACATTTTACTGACTGCTTCCAAAAGAAATCTGCTGCTAAAATCTGCTGCTTTTTCTTCATCATAGACTGACTGAACATTGTCATCTGCGCAATCAGACATACATCTGACAATTACAAAAGGCACTTGATTTTTATAACAAGTTTGTGCAATTGCAGCACCTTCCATTTCTACACATTCAGGATGAAAATTCTGAACAATGAAAGATTTTTTTTCGGAATCAGAAATAAACTGATCTCCGCTGGCAATTGTTCCTTTTTTAATTTTATGCGACTTTGAAAAATCTGTTTTATAAAAAGCATTTTCAAAAGTGCAGATTAATTTTTCATCAGCTTTAAATGTTTCAGGAAGTCCCGGTACCTGACCGAGTTTGTATCCAAATGCAACTGTGTCAAAATCGTGATAAACAGCTTCTGTTGAAATCACAAAATCATAAATTTCAAGTCCTTCTCCTGTAGCTCCTGCAATTCCAGTATTAATCATCTGGTCTGGATGAAAATTTGAAATCAGAATTTGAGTGCAAAGAGCTGCGTTCACTTTTCCCACACCGCATTTTACGACGACAACTTCTTTTTCCCAAAGAAAACCTTTGTAGAAAGTTAAATCGCAGAGTTTTATTTCCTGCTTTGAAGTCATTTTTTCATAAATTGCTTTGACTTCGCTTTCCATTGCTCCAATTATTCCAATCATCTAAGTTTTTCCTCTTCTTCATTTTTTTTGATATAGTGCGAAGTTACATCTTCGAGAAGTTTATCCTGTAGATTAAATTTATTTATAGCCCAACCCATTGCTTTTTTATAAATGATAAAACCGATTATAAGTCCACCAAGAGAAAAAACAATGATAATTATGCCAAGAATGTTTGAAAACAAAGCACTGTTTACATCAACAAATCGTGTAGTGATGGCAACTGAACCAATAATAAGTAAAAGTATTATAAGGAACGTTTCTATTATTTCAAAAATCGTTGCAATAAACAGAAAAATAGAAGAGAATCGCTTTTTATTTCGATATTCAATCTGCTGTTGTTTGTGTCTTGCTTTTTCTTCATCGTCTAAATTATCCATATTCATAGTTCACCTCAAAAATCAATTATTCTCTTTAGATTTCTCTGTTGATTTTTCTTTTTTAATTGAAATTATAAAAGTGATGGCTAGCAAAATTCCACAAATAATTATCGAAGAATCTGCAACATTAAAAGTTGGCCATCTGTCTAATCCAAAAATGCCAAAGAATTTTACATCAATAAAATCTACTACACCTTCAGCTCTGAATGCTCTATCAATTAAATTACCAATTCCACCACCTACAATTCCCATAATTGCCCATCGTTGTAAAGTCGTCCATTCATTATTTCTGAAGTAGACAATAAAAACAAGAACAATAACAACAAGTGGAACTATTACGAAAGCTGCAAAACGAACTATATCTGACCATGTTGCTCCAACACTAAATGCAACTCCGGTATTCGATACATGAATAATTCTCAGAAAATCTCCAAAAAACTCTGTACCAATAGTATGAAGTGGGATATTTTTTACGACAAGAGTTTTTGTGATTTGATCAAGAATAATGATAAACAAAGTTAAACTTAACGGCCATAATTTTGATTGAATTTTTTTATTCATATTTTAAATATACCTCTTTATAAATTATGTTTAAAGGAAAAAAACACAAAAAACAAAAATTGAATTATAAACCTGTAGGTAAATCAATAAAAATTGTTTTTAGAGCTAATTCCTTTTCAATTTTTTCTTTTATTAGTGAAACTCCTACAATTTCAGTTCCATAATGTCCTGCTGCTATTACGTTAATACCAAGTTCTTGTGCTAAATGATAATCTTCGTGTGCAAACTCCCCTGAAATAAATAGATCCAGTTTTTCATCTGCTACTTGTTGTGTTAAATCGCTTGAACCACCCGAAGAAATTCCCACTGTTTTGATTTGTTTTTTTCCAAACGAGAATTTTTGGGGTTCTGTGTGAGTGTGTTTTCCAATCAAAAATGAAATTGCATCTATTGATTTTGGAGAATCAAATTCTCCGCGAACCCCGATTTTCATATTGTGCCAAAAACCAAACTGTTCCAAATTATTCAGACCTATTTTTTTTGCTAAACCAAAGTTATTTCCATATGGATTATTTGCGTCTAAAGGTAAATGGTAAGCAATCAATGCCAAATCATTTTTGATAAAAGTTGAAATGCGTTTGTAATGTGAATCTACAATTGGAGTGCAGTTTCCCCAAAAAAGACCATGATGACAAATAAGAACATCGGCATTGTTTTGAGCTGCAATCAAAGCAGATTTCTCACAAGCATCTACAGCAAAAGCTACAGTTTTTATCTCTTTAGCTAAAGGATCTGAATTTTGAATTTGAATTCCGTTTTTTGAAGGATCAGATAAGAAATTCTCCTTACACAAAAAACTATTCAGATAATTATTTAACTCAAATAAATTCATAAAGTCTCCAAAAAGTTATTCTTTTTTTCCCAAAAATTGGTTTTCCTTTGTTATATTGTATTACAGTTTATAATTTTGTTTTACAAAAATGTTGATAAGTTCGTTCTGCAAGAATCTTTGGTGTGTAAAAAGTTTTTTCACGTTTCTGTCCAAGTAAATAAGCAGTTAACGGAGATGTCTGTTCTACACATCCATATCCTGCAGTTTTATACTCTTCAACAGAATCTAGAAAAAAAATAGAAGTAACTCTAGAATTGTTCATTTTTGCAAAATCATTAATTGCTGAATTTCCCATCACATCAGTTACAAGAAAAACTTTGGTTTGTGGAGAAAAAATCTGGTCAACAAACTGCAACATGGCTTTACATTCCTGTAAAATATTATAAGAATAAAATTCTCTTTGAGCCATAAATTTTTGATTATTCTGTAAACTTCTGAATAAACAGGCTGATTGTCTAAAAAGTTTAGAATCCTCGAAAGAATGCATCCATTTTACATCATCACAGAAAAAATCCCCAGACAGAACTGTAAATCCTTTCTGAGCCAAAAGCTGAAGATAAGGAGTATAGTTGTGAGTATCAGCACGTTTGTCAGGAAAAAATAAAATGATTGGCTTTTCGTCGTTTTGAATATCTGATTCCAAAAGTTTTTTGTCATTTTCTATAGGAGAAAATGTGTATAACTTTACATTAGAATAGGAAAAGATGCTCGACTTTTGAAAACCTGCACGAAAACTTCCTGTATAATTTGTAAGATTTTTTTTGATATTTAATTCATTAGGAGAAAATTCTACAGGTGCTGTTAAAAAAGTAGCAACAATTGCAACTGTTGATAAAAAGGTAGTTAAAACCGCCCAAAATTTCATAAGCGGACTGTATCTGTCGATAAAAAGTTGTTCAGAATATCGAAAAAGCGCATGAAAATTTGAAATTAGGACCAGAAATGCAATCACAACACCCAAAACCGTCAGTAATTCAACTCCCCATGCAATTATCTGTAAAATCGAAAGCAGAAATGTAAAAGGTGCAACAACAGTCAGAGGATCTCTTCGTGGTTTTCTAGTAAAAAAAACACGAAGATTAGTGATAAAGAGCAGTACAAAAATCAAAAGTTCGCCATAAAACTTCATAAATATAATATAATCGTATAGTAAAAATAAGTCAAGTGAAATTTCAAAAAAATGATTTTTAAAAATAGTTATGAATGAAAAATCACTTATAATTATCAAAATAAACTAAAAAAACAGTTCCGCCAAAGCAATCAAAGTTGGTAAGGTTGCGATGCAGACAACACTAGAAATTGAAACGATAAGACTTGCATAAGATGCATTTTTGTTGAAAACGCACGCTAATCCTGGAATTGAAGTAGCAGCCGGACAGAGCGAACAAATCAGAACGACATAGCAAAGAAGTCTTGCATTGCCAATATTACCACCGAAAACCTTCATTACAAAATATAGAATCAGAATATTGATAATGCCGCATAAAATAAGTCTGATAAAACAGAATTTTACTATATTCCAGCAGTATTTTTTTACTTCAGCAATTCTAAGTTCAGAAAGCAGAACTCCAATCAAAATCATACTCACAGCCGTGTTTAAATCTCCAATCATAATAAGGGGATTTTTGATAAATTGTGGTAGTGTAAACGGCATGCAGTAAATAATGATTCCCACGAAAATACAGATGATATTTGGATTGAAGATTATTTTTTTGATGTTGAAAGAACCGCTCATCTGGCAGTATCCATAAGTCCAAACAAGAAAGTTGAAAATCACAAGATATCCCATCAGATAAAATACGCCTTCTTCACCAAAAACACCGCGAATCAAAGGTATTCCCATAAAACCGCAGTTTGTGAATGCAATGCACAATCTGTCGATGATATTTTTGGAAGTAAGAATTCCAATTAAAATCATAATAAGTGTGATAAAAAGTGAAATGAGTATTACAAAAAGCAGTTTTTTAAGTTCATCATTGTTGAATTCCTTATTGAATGAATTTATGATGATACAGGGATTGATAAAATAAAGTAGAAGTTTACTCAAAAACTTTCGCTCAATTTCCTGAACTCTAAAAACTTTTGCGAAAATAAATCCACAAAGCATGATTAAAAACATCGTGATTAACTGTTTTGTTACCAGAATATACATTTTTATGCCTCAAATAAAACCGAAAAAAAATTATTTTCCAAATACTGCAAAAATAGCTGAAAAAAGGCCAAGCGAACCAGCCATCATGATAAGACCTGCAAGTAAAACACCTAGCATAACGGCTATGACAGTTTGTTTAAATTTCATATTCAAGAAACTTGCTGCTAAAGTTCCTGTCCACGCACCTGTTCCTGGTAATGGAATTCCTACAAAAAGCAAAAGTGCCAGAAAAATTCCACGTCCTGCTTTTGACTGAAGTTTCTCTCCAGCTTTTGTACCTTTTTCCAGAAAAAAACGACAGATTCCACCGATAATTTTTTTGTCCTGACCCCATTCCAAAAATTTTCTTGCAAACAGATAGATAATTGGAACTGGAATCATATTTCCTAAAATGCAGATGATGTAAGATGGAATAATTGGTAACTGCATTGCCTGTGATACTGGAATGGCTCCTCGAAGTTCAATTAATGGAACCATGGAAATCAAAAATATAATAAAGTAATTTTTTATCATAATAGCATTATATATTATTATTAAGTACTTGAAAATATCTTTTCATTGTAATATAATAAATTTCACTTGCCGGGATGGCGGAATTGGTAGACGCCCAGGACTTAAAATCCTGTGTCAAGCAATTGACGTGCCAGTTCGATTCTGGTTCCCGGCAATGGCCTCCTTGTTTAAGGGGGCTTTTTTTTTGGAGATTGATATGGAATTTCATTCGTATTCGCAGGTTTGTCCTTTTAAATCGATTGATGATATCAAAGATAAACATATTACTGTTATGGGATTGGGACTGAACGGAGGCGGAGAAGCTGCTGTTAAATTTTTTTTGAAAAAAGGCGCGTTTGTCCTTGTGACTGATATGAAAACACAGGAGCAGTTGCAGCCAACAATTGACAGAATTCAGTCGGATTCAACGATTGATGTTTCGAGGCTGACTTACAGGCTTGGCGAGCATCGTGTTGAAGATTTTGAAAATGCTGATTGTGTTATCAAAAATCCTGGCGTTAAATATGAAGGAAATATTTATCTAGCGGCGGCAAAGGCGATTGAAACTGATTTGAGTATTTTTCTGCGTTTTACTGATTGCCCGATTATTGCTGTGACTGGAAGCAAGGGAAAATCATCGACTGTGAGTGCGATTTATTATGGACTTTCAAAGGCAGGTTATAAGACTTTTTTGGGTGGAAACATCACTGTGAGTCCCCTTACTTTTTTTGATGAAGTTTCGGCTGACACTCCTGTGGTGATTGAGTTTTCTTCCTGGCAGCTTGCTGATTTGCGTGGTAGAAAAGTTTTGAAACCGCACATCAGTTTGATTACGAAAATTGTCCCTGATCATCAGAATTGGTATGGCAATATGGAAGATTATGTTGCAGACAAACGTCTGATTTATGCAGATCAGGATAGTGGTGATTATTCGATTTTTGATGAATGTGGTGATGAAGAGGGAACAGCCCCTGATTCTGCTTTGCATCCTGGAATTGCAAGCTGGGGTGATTTGTTTGCAAGTGAGTCAAAGGCGACTGTCTTGCGTTACAATGCTGACAAACCTCGTTATGATTTGGGGAAACTTCTTGTTCCCGGAAAGCACATGCAGACAAATGCACAAAATGCGGCTCTTGTGATGCAGCTTATGAATGTTCCGAAAGATAAAATCGTTAAAATTTTGCAGACTTGGCCTGGAATCAATCATCGTTTGCAATATTTTCACAGCTGGAAAAAAAAATTTGATTCTACAAAAAAATCAAGATGCGAAATTGAATATAGATTTTATAATGATACTTGTGCGACTGTCCCAGAAGCTGCGGCTGCAGCAACTCAGGCTTTTGAAAAACCTGTCATTTTGATAACTGGTGGAACTGATAAGGGACTCGACCTTGATAAACTAGTGCAGGCTCTCTGCGGAAAACTTTCTTTTGGCGTAAAGCAGATTTATTTTCTGGATGGAACGGCAACTCAAAAAATCATTCCTGTTTTGAATCAAAACGGTGTTCATTATTTCGGTCCATTTGCAAGTCTTGCCGACCTTTTGAATGTGCTCAAAAACAATCTTGAAAATCAGAATGATGAAGGAAGTGACGGAATTTGTCATAAAGATTTACATCAGGATAAAAATCAGGAAAATATAAACAATATAATAGAAGAAAGTGATACAGATGATTCAGAAATTGTCGTTTTTAGTCCTGGAGCAACTTCTTTTGGAATGTTTGCGAATGAATTTGACAGGGGAAATCAATTTATGAATGTGGTGAAAGAAATTTTTTAAAGAATTTTTTTATTATTGAAGATTTTTGTGATTTATGATATTTTAAAGGATAGAGTGCATTTTTTTAATACTTGAGGTGTGTTATGGCTGAAGAAAAATTTGATTTTTCTATAGATAGTTTGGGACCTTGTACTATTCCTTCTCCAATTAAACTGTCAACTGAACATGGGGACTATACTGCTAATTATGTTAGTGATGATTCTTATGTAATTTCTAATGTGAATGTTTATGATAAAACAAAGCCTGTTGTACTTGATTCTTCAAATCTGATTGAAAAAGCAGGTCCTCGTCAGAATATTTATTTTGACCCGACTCACGCAAAGGCCGGTATTTGTACTTGCGGCGGTTTGTGTCCTGGTTTAAATGATGTTATACGTGCGATTGTGCGCTGTTTGAATACTCGTTATGGTGTGAAGACTGTAAAAGGATATCAGTTTGGTTTCCATGGATTTTTTGCTGAATCTGGTTATGCACCAATTGAACTTGACCGTTATTTGATTGATGAAATCCATAAAATCGGTGGAACTTATCTTGGAACTAGCCGTGGCGGCGGTCAGAGAGTTTCTGAAATTGTTGATTGTCTTGAACGCGACGGAATCAATATGCTGTTTATCATCGGTGGTGACGGAACTCAGCGTGGTTCTTATGATATTGCCTGCGAAGTGGAAAAACGCGGTTTAAAATGTGCAGTTGTTGGAGTTCCAAAAACTGTAGATAATGATTTGATGTTTATTGACCGTTCATTTGGTTTTGAAACTGCTGTTCAGCGTGCAAAAGAAGCTGTTGCTGCCGTTCATATGGAAGCTGCAAGTCAGATAAACGGAATTGGTCTTGTAAAACTTATGGGACGTGAAGCTGGATTTATTGCAACTGCAGCTGCTTTGGCAAGTCATGAAACAAATTTCTGTTTGATTCCAGAAGTTCCTTTTGAAATGGAAGGTGAACACGGATTTTTGGCTTGTCTGGAACGACGTCTTGCAAAACGTGGTCATGCAGTTATTGTTGTTTCTGAAGGTGCAGGTCAGGATTTGCTCGTTACAACAAATGCAACTGATGCTTCTGGAAATAAAAAACTTGCTGATATCGGAATTTTCTTGAAAACAGAAATCGAAAAATATTTCAAAGCAAAGAATATCGAAATCAACTTGAAATATATTGATCCTTCTTATCAGGTAAGAGCTTCTGTTACAACTGCAAGTGATTCTATTTACTGTGAAAGACTTGGAAATAATGCGGTGCATGCTGCGATGGCAGGTAAAACAAAATGTGTAATCGGTCTTGTTCATGATAAGTTTGTGCATTTACCGATAAAAGCTGTAACTGCCCACAGAAATGCAGTTGATCCTGAAGGTTCTTTGTGGCGAGATGCTTTGGACGCTACAGGTCAGCCAGTTTTGATGGTAAACGATATGGAAAAAGCTCAGGCAAAAATGGCTGCAGCCGTTGCTGGTGCAAAATCGAAACCAAGCGAACAAAAAAAATCAAAATAAATAATAATTAAAAAAAAACAAACGTTCCAAGCTTTTTTTGTTTGGGGCGTTTTTTTTTGAGGGTTTCCAAATTAGGTGAATTCTTTGATAGACTTGAAAAATAATTAAAGGTAGTATTTTTTTTATGAGAAATTTATTTGAAGAGTACGGTTACTCGAAATTTGACATTGAAAACAAAGTTATTGACTGCTGGAATGAGATTTTTGATCCAAAAAATCCTAATCATTTTTATTTTGATGCTCCTGATAATACTGGTTACATGGAAGATACTGGAAACGATGACGCTCGTACTGAAGGTATGTCTTATGGTATGATGATGGCTTTGCAGATGAACAGAAAAGATATCTTTGACAGAATCTGGAAGTGGGCTAGAGTGAATATGTATTTGGAAGACGGTCCAAATAAGGGTTTTTTCTGCTGGTCAAATCAAACAAATGGAAAAAAGAATGCAGATGGACCTGCTCCAGATGGTGAAGAGTATTTTGCAATGGCTTTGTTTTTTGCTGCGAACCGATGGGGAAACGGCGAAGGTATTTTTAATTACACTGAGGAAGCTCGTGCAATTTTGAGAACTGCAATTCACGGTCCTTGCAAAATGTGGGATGAAAAATATCATCATATCAGATTTGTGTGTAATTGTCCTTTTACAGACCCGTCTTATCATCTTCCTCATTTTTATGAACTTTTTGCAAAATATGCAGATTCTTGTGATAAGGAATTCTGGCTTTCGGCTGCTGAGGCAAGCAGAAAATATCTTGTAAAAGCTTGTCATCCTGAAACTGGACTTGCTGCTGAATATGCAACTGATGAAGGTGAACCTTTGGAGAAAAAAATGCACGGAACTTTCTTCAGCGATTCTTATCGTGTGGCTGCAAATATTGGGCTGGATGCTTTGTGGTGCGGAAAAACTCCTGAACTTTCAAAAATCGCTTCGAATATCATAAAATTCTTTGATGGCAAGAAACCTGAAGAATTGAAAGATTATATGATTGATGGTCGCGAATTAAAGAAAAATGCGCGTCATCCAATCGGTTTGATTGCAACTGTTGCTGAAGCTGCTCTTGCGGTGGACGAAAATGACAGTGAAGCTGTGGGAAAAGCAAAGGCTGCTGTGAAACGTTTGTGGGATACTCCAATGCGTATTGGTCGCCGCCGTTATTATGACAATTGTCTTTACTTTTTTGCAATTTTAGCTTTGAGCGGAAAATATCAGAGCTACTAGTTTCTGTAAGATGTGAGGATATGGGTAAACTGTGGCAAGGATGGCTCGTGCTATAGATTAGCACTTCAACTTTGATGCAG
>SAMEA3663026__coassemble_237_pt1 | contig 76039 bp, 63 predicted proteins | sample SAMEA3663026__metabat2_high_PE_017 | metagenome-assembled genome bin SAMEA3663026 (sample SAMEA3663026) | pig gut metagenome | biome: pig gut; feature: pig-associated habitat; material: faeces | place: France | collected 2012
AAAACGCAATTGCAGGTTTCTACATGATTGTTATTGGCTGGGTTGTTGCAATCACAGGATATTTTTCAAAATAACAAATTCAACATATATCAACAATAACGGCACCAGTTTTTTCATCATTTTGATGAATTGCTGGTGTTTTTATTTTAACTTCAATCAAATCTCCGCTTGTAAGAGAATTATTTTTGTCCAAACTTTCTTCTTTTTCTGTGTAATTTTGATAGCTTATTTTTCCATTTGATTGTGATTTTGCTTGTGTGCGGATTAAAGTTAGTCCAAGTTTGCTGCATGCATAAAAAGCTTGTTTCTTATCAACAATAAAATAATCTGATGCTATACGACATTTCAAGGTCTGTCCCCATTTTAATCCTTTTGAGTTCTCATCATCTTTATTTTCCAGTAATTTTGAATTCTTTTCTTCTATATTAATTTTTTCTGTAACTGATAAAAATGATAATGTTGCGCGTTCTTTTGGAAGTTTTGCTCTTTCACTGAGTTTTTGAAGCTTGAGTGGTGCATCGTCTGTGGAAAATGCAAAATTGCACCATTTGTGGGAGCTGCCTGTGTATGCTTTAAATCCGTTCATTGGGCATTCTTGAGCATGGGGACAAGGAGCTGCAATTAATCTTCCTTCTTCCAAAAATCTTGTTCGCAGAAGGCTTAATGTGCGTGATGATTTTGGAACGCCTGGCTCCACGAGCAAAAATTTCGTCTGTGCTGTACTGTACGCTTCAAACTGTTGAAAATACTTTTTTGCCTGATACTCTGGCGGCATATCCGAATTTTGATCCAGTTCATTGAGCATATTTGCACAGGTTATAAACCCTGCTTTTTGTTTGATTTGAGTGCCAAATGCTCCTTTCACTCTTATGATTTTCCACGGTTCAAATTCTGGATTTTTTGCAGCAATGGTCAGATACAAATCTTCCCCAAAAATCATGGAATTTGCTGAAACATCAAGACAATACCAGGTGAGTTTGTGTTTACGGAGTTCTGGTCTGGCAAGCCAAAGTGCAATTATCACTGTCAAAGGTCCTGTTCCACAATCCAGACAAATTTGATTTTCCTGTGGAAACGATTCTTTTGGTAGATTTGAAAAAAGTCGTGTCAGGCGCACAAGATTCCACCAGGTATAATATCGAACATAAGATGAAAGTTGAATATTATCGTTTAAATAACCAAGCCGGCGTTCACTTCGCTTGTCAGTAAGTTGATGAGAAAGAGTTTTGATGTTATCGGGAAGTTGTTGAATTTGGCGGCTGTTCAATGGTCGAACAGTCTGAACAATCTGATCAAAATCTTCAAGGATTTTTTTTGCATCAGAAGGAATGTTTTTTGTGGAAAAAAGTGAATTCTGCAGACTGTAATCATTCGCATTATCTTTTTTCTGGTAATTTTTTTTATTTTGATGATTTTGATGATTTAACTGGCTTTGATGATTCAGCTGATTTTCCTGATTCAGATGATTTTGCTGATTTTTATGAGTCTGCAGATTTTCCTGAACTGACTGAACTGTCAGTTTTTTTTGTTTTTTATGATGAGATTGTTTTTCTTTTTTTGATGTCTTTTTTTGTGTGAATTTCTCGTAAAATTTCTGTTTTTCTGACATTTTTTTCCTGCTTTTGGCTTAATTAAACTTTTTGTTTTGCCGATTATTTTTCAGCTTTATTTTCCGCTTTATCGATATTTTTCAAAAGTAAACCAGCGAGAATTTTTCTTGTTTCACTGATATCACGAAAAGTTTCTGGCTTCTGCTGAATTATTTTTGCTTCGCTTAAAATTTGTCTGCCAGCATTTTCAGCAGTCATTTTTCGGTGTACAGTTAAATATTTGATGCGAAAAATTAACTGTAATTCTTTTTGGGAATAAATTCTCCTGCCTGCAAAATCTTTTTGAGGAGAAAAGCCGGGAACGACCTCTTCCCAATAGCGGAGAACATGCGGCTTTATATCTGTCAATTTTTCAATCTGCTTTATGTTGTACATCTAAATAACTATCTGTCTTCCCATTTTTGACGGCTTCCCTTGATTTCCAGCTGCACAGGAATCTGGTCATAGCCTAAATCTTCGCGAATTCTGTTTTTTAAATATGTGATATAAGTTTCAGGTACGACTTCAGGACGTGTTGCAAAAATAACAAAACTCACAGGATTTGTGCTTGCCTGCGTCATATAACGAATTTTAAAATGAGCAGTTTTACTTGCTGGCGGAGGATAACGCTCCAGCCAGTCTTGAAGTGCACTATTTAAAGCGGAAGTTGAAATTTTTTGTGTAAGCTGCCCATAAAGTTTTATAGCAGTATTTAAAAGTTCTTTGATTCCTTTGCCTTCGAGTGCCGACAGCGGTAAAATCGGGGCAAAATCCATGTGAGCAAACATTATGTTCATCCAATTGCGCACATCTTTTATAGCTTTATTACTTTGGTCGTCTTTTAAATCCCATTTATTCAACACAAAAATGATTGCGCGCCCTTTTTCATAAGCAAGCGAACAGATTTTTTTATCCTGCTCGGCAAGCCCTTCAACAGCATCAATCAAAAGAAAGACAACATCACATTCATCTAGAGTTTTGATTGCACGATTAACTGAATAATATTCTACATCATCGTGAACTTTTGCCTTTCTGCGGATTCCGGCTGTGTCCAGCACTTTGAAATGTTTTCCGCCATATTCAAATTCGCCTTCCACGACATCACGAGTAGTCCCGGCATAATCACAAACAATTGAATTTTCTGAATGTGTAAGTCTGTTTGACAATGTGGATTTTCCAGTATTCGGTTTTCCCAAAATTGCAATTTTGATTGGGCGGTCTGTGGAAAGCACTTTGATTCTGCTAAAATCACAAGAATCGGTAATCAGTTTTGTGAGTTCACCAATTCTATCGCCGTGTTCTGCCGAAATAAACAGGAGATTTTCAAAACCATATTTTGCATAATTCCAGGCTTCAGCTTCATTTTTTCCGCCTTCAGTTTTATTTACTGCGGCAATCAGTTTGTGCCAGTACGGACGCATTTTGATGATAAACTCTTCATCTTCGCCAGTAATTTCTGTTGCATCAAGAAGCAAAACTACGACATCAGCTTTGTCAATCATTTCCAAAGAGCGTTCCACAACATAATCATCGAGTTCAGCTTCTTTTGAACCAATATCGCGAGTAAGTTTGTATCCTCCAGTATCAACAAGATGAACAGGTTTTCCATTCAAAATCGCTGTTGCTTCCACAGGATCCCGGGTTACGCCTGGCTGGTCATTCGTAATTGCAACTCTTTTTCGCAAAAAACGATTGAACAGTGTAGATTTGCCGACATTCGGGCGACCAGCAATCACCACGACAGGAAGCCCCTCGTATTCTGCATTTTCTGCTGAAAGTTCGCCAGTAGCGGTTACAGTTCCATCTGGAGCTACGGTAATTTCAGAAGAAACGATATTTTCTATAAAATCTGGTTGATTTTCAAAATCATCAAAATTTTCTTTTTTATTTTCTTGAGTTGCTTGTTTATTTTCTTTTGGTTTACTGAAATCTGGTTTTGCCTTTTTTTTCGCCATATTTTATTATTTTCCTTTAAACTGATTCATTTCCCACAAACTGTCTAAATGCTGCGAAGAAATTGCCTGAAGTTCCTGAATCGTAAATCTTGATAAAAGTTCTTTTGTACCCGAAATCATTTTTGGACTCATGCTCAAATTTCTGATTCCCATTCCTGCCAAAACCATTACGCTATCCTGCCGGCTTGCCATTTCACCGCAAACTGCAATCGGAATGTTTGCTGCATCTGCCGAAGAAATTGTCATTTCTATCAATCTGAGAACTGAAAGACTGAATTCGTTGTACAATTCTGCAACATGAGGATTTTCGCGGTCAACTGCCAGTGTATATTGAGTCAAATCGTTTGTTCCCAAACTGAAAAAATCGCAGGTTTTTGCAAGACAATCAGAAATGAGGGCAGCAGCAGCCGTTTCAATCATTATACCGATTGGAATATTATGTTTGAAAGGAATTCCTTCTGCAGTGAGTTCCTTTTTGACTTCATTGACTAATTCCAGACATTGTTTTACCTGGCAGTAACTCGAAATGAGCGGAAACATTATTTCCAGATTTCCATAAACGCTGGCTCTGTAAAGAGCTCGAAGCTGTGTTTTCAAGACATTTGGACATTTTAAACTTAAACGTACAGCACGAAGTCCCATAAGTGGATTTTTTTCTTCTAGAACCGGAAATTCAACGGAATTAATAAGTTTATCTCCGCCTGCATCCAGCGTGCGGATAGTGACAGGTTTTCCCTGCATTGCTGATAAAACATATTTGTAGGCTTCAAACTGATTTTCTTCACTGAAATTTCTGGCGGCTGCATTTAGGGAAGCTCCATTTTGTGCCATATACAAAAACTCCGTTCTAAAAAGACCTATTCCATCAGCGCCTTCTGCCACTGCAATATCAGCTTCTTCAGGCGTTCCGATATTTGCATAAAGCTTAAACCTCGTGCCATCTTTTGTGACAGCAGGTTTATCCAAAAAAGTTTTGAGACTCTGCTTATGTGCAAATTCCTGCCTGATTTTTGCCTTATATTCATCGATTGTAGATTTATCAGGACTTACAAGAATTTCAGCTTCTTTTCCATCCACGATGACAGTTTCGCCGTTGCGCACCTTTTTGCTGATATCTTCAAGACCTACAATAGTCGGAATTCCGTAGTTTCTGGCCAGAATGACAACGTGACTGGAAACACCGCCTTCGCTGAGAGCAAGTCCCGCAATTTTTCTTTTGGAAAGAACGATTGTATCTGCGGAACTTAATGATGTGGCAAGAATTACAGAACCGTCAGGCACCTGTTTGATATCAAAAGGATGAATATCAAGCATTTCGTCCAAAACTCTTCCAAAAACATCGGTAATATCTTGCGCTCGTTCCGAAAGATAAGAATTTCCTGACTGACGCAATCTGGAAGCGTATTCTTCGGCTTTAAACTGCACCGTATATTCAATGTTGAAAAGTTCAGTTTCAAAAAAATCTCTCACTTCTTTATTGAAAACAGGGTCTCCAAGCATCAAAATATAAGTTTCATAAACTTCGCGTTGAGCTTTATCACGAGGATCAGTTTTGGAAAGTGAATCAAGATACGAAGAAAGTTCAAGCGTCACGGCTTGAACAGCATTTTCGAAACGCAGCCAGTGTTTATTTATCTGGTCAATTTTAATGTGATGCTGAGGAATTGCACGTTTTACAGCGTCAGGAATTACAAACGCAGTGCCAATTCCAATACCGTCAGCAGCGGGAATGCCAAGAAATACTTCCATAAATTTGAATTATATCAAAAAAATGATTATGTTTAAAGTGTGATTTTTTTGCGAAAATTTTTTGAGTATTTTTGATTGAAGTGTGCGCTTCCGTGTGCAGCACTTCATAAACTAGGATTCGATGTATCATTGCGATTCACAACTTTGCGATACACATAAATGAATGTATCGCACTGACGCGAAGTATTATCAGGAGGAAAAATGAATCTATTAGCTATTTATGAATTGCCATTTTGGTCGGCCTTTTTGATTTTTATTTTGTTTTCTTTTATCGGCTGGATTTCTGAAGTAATTTATGTGGGCGTAACTTCTGCGCATAAATTTGTGAACAGGGGATTTTTGTACGGTCCTTTGTGTCCTGTTTACGGCTTTGGCGGAGTGATGATTTTGATGCTGCCTCCTTCGCTCTACAAAACATGGATTCCTCTGTTTTTTGCTTCTATGATTTTATGTACAATTGTGGAATATTTTGTAAGCTGGCTCATGGAAAAACTTTTTCATACAAGATGGTGGGATTATTCTCATTATAAAATTCAATTGAATGGAAGAATTTGTCTTTTGAATTCAATACTTTTTGGATTTTTGGGAGTTGCCGTCATTCATTTTGTTTATCCTTTGATGATTGATTTACTAAATTCTCTTGGGCAGACTTTGATTAATATCAGCGGAATGATAATACTTGCTGTTTTATCTGTGGACATATTTTTTACTGTCCGTAAACTTGTAGATTTTGCAAATGTGATGAAAAAGCTCAAGGAATTTGGCGAAACTTTGAATTCTCATTATGGTCAGGAAGAATGGTTCAAAAAAGGTTCCTTTATGGAGATGATAAATTCTGTAATTGAAAGAGCGGAAAACCGTACAGAAGAATTCAGTCAGAAAATTCTTGAAAAAATTGACAAAGTGCAGAATCTGCATCTTCCGAGTGTTGAACCATTTCTTAAAAAATTCCCTTCGATTAAAAGTACAAAATATAAAGAAGAATTGAACATGATTAAGGAAAAATTTCATCAGAAGATTGAGTTAGCAAAAAAAACAAAAAACAGAAGAAAATAATTCGGCTCAATTGGTGTGATATTTTATGAGTTTAAACCCGGCAAGGTGTATGGAGTGCCACCGAAGGTGTTCTGGAGTGAAGCGCAGCGAAACGGAAGAATGGAGCGATAGCGGAAGCACGGAACACACCGGTTTTGCGAAGCAAAATGCCTGAAAAAAAAATTAAGAAAATCTCCTATTGTCTTGTAATTTTTGATGTAATATAATGTAACTTTATAGAAGAAAACCGAATATTTTTAGGAGTTTTTATGGATTTGAGTAAATTACAGAACGGTAGTGATATTCGCGGTGTGGCTGTGGAAGGCGTTGAAGGCGAAAATGTTAATTTAACTGAGCAGATTGCACGGCAGATTGGGTGTGCGTATGTGAGTTGGCTTGAAAAAAAGAGTGGAAATTTGGCTTGCAGTTTAAAGATTGGTGTGGGACGTGATTCCAGAGTATCCGGACCTGCTCTGGCTGATGCTTTGATTGAAGGTATGGTTAGTGCCGGTGCTACTGTTATTGATTGCGGTATGGCGACTACTCCTGCGATGTTTATGTCGATTGTGTTTGAGGAAACTTATTATGATGGCGCTGCGATGATTACAGCCAGTCATTTGCCTTTTAATCGTAATGGAATCAAGTTTTTTGATCCTGAAGGCGGTCTTGAACATGATGATATTACTGAAATTTTGAATTTGGCATCGCTTTTGAATCCTGCGAAGGTTCCCGGAAATGTTCAGACTTTTGATTTGCTTTCTGTGTATGCTGATTATCTGAAAAATAAAATTTCTCAGGCTTTGGGCGGCGGTGATAAACCTTTGGACGGGCTTCATATTGTTGTGGACAGTGGTAATGGTGCGAGCGGATTTTTTGTAGATAAAATTTTGCAGCCGCTTGGTGCTGATACAAGTGGAAGTCAGTTTTTGGAACCTGATGGTATGTTCCCAAATCATATTCCTAATCCTGAAAATAAGCAGGCTATGGAAGCTATCCGTGAAGCTGTTTTGAAAAATAAGGCTGATTTGGGGCTTATTTTTGATACTGATGTGGATCGTATGTCTGCTGTTTTGTCTGACGGTAGTGAAGTGAATCGTGACAGCATTATTGCGATGATTTCGGCTATTTTGGCTCCTGATTATCCTGGTTCTACGATTATTACTGATTCTGTAACTTCTGATCGTTTGACTTACTTTTTGCAGGATGTTTTGGGATTGAAGCATTTGTGCTATATGCGCGGTTACAAAAATGTTATCAACAAGCAGAAGGAATTAAATGCTAAGGGAATTATTGCGCCGCTTGCTATGGAAACTTCTGGTCATGGAGCTTTGAAAGATAATTATTATTTGGATGATGGTGCTTTCTTGGCTGTGAAACTTGTGATTGCTTTGGCTCAAGCTGCAAAGGAAGGTAAAAAACTTGACAGTTTGATTGAAAAGTTGCCTCCTCTTGTGGAAGAAGCTGAATTCCGTTTTAAAATTCAAGGTGATGATTTTAAGAATTATGGAAAATCTGTGCTGGAAGAATTCAAAAAACGCGCGGCTGAATGTGGTTATGATATGCCTGAATCTTATGAAGGTGTGCGTCTTTCGTTCAAAGGGGAAGATGTGCAGGGTTGGATTTTACTCCGCTTGAGTCTGCATGATCCTGTAATGCCTATGAATATTGAAGGCGGCCGCAAAGGCGATTTGGATAAATTGAAGGCAATTGCAAAAAAACTAACTGATGGCTTTGACAGGTTGGACAGGAAAGTGCTTGATTAGTTTTTTTTGAATCAATTTAAGTTATAAAAGTGATTGTTATTTTTTTAGAGAAACGTGCTTTCTAAACTGCTTTGTGCAGGGTAGAAGGCACGTTTTTTTTGTGGATTGGTGTGAAAAAAGGGGACAGACCTAACATCATCAACTTAAGACCTAAAACGAAGGTTTTTGACCTTGGGAAAACAGGGACAGACCTTGGTTTTTCAATGCAGTGAGTTATAGTATATTTTCCTTCGCTTCCCCATGCACCCCGATTGTGAGGAACAATCACCACACAGCCAATTCGGCAAAGTGCGTGTGAAATATCGTCATTTCTGGCTGTTCCAGGAAAACCGTGAAGCATAATCACGCAGGGATGAGGTTTTTCAATATTACTCGACGGCCACATAATTTCACCGTAGATATGAGAACCGTTGCTTACAAAATCAAGAGTTGTATAATCTGGCAAAGCTGTCGGATCCAGATTTTCATCATCTGCAAATAAATTTTCAAGTTTTAATCTACTCATCAATCACCTCGCTTATAATTCCGCCACCAATAATCACATTATCTTTATAAAGCACAACCGATTGTCCCGGAGTAATGGCATTCTGTTTTTCAAAAAAAGAAATCTTCCATTTGGGAGTTTCATTTGCAGAACCTTTTACTTTTTCGTCTGATTCTACTTTTTCAACCTGACACAAAGCACCCTTACTGCGCAATCGAATCTTTCCCCATGCTTCCACCACAGAATCCGGAACCACATTTTCAACCCACACAAAATCTTCAGCATACAAAACCGAAGCCAGAATATCAGCCTTTTCTGCCAGAACAATCTCATTTTTTTGCGCATCAATTTTTTTTACATACAAAGGTCTTGTAGATGAAATTCCCAATCCACGCCGCTGACCAATCGTGTAATATTGCAAACCTTTGTGTTGCCCAAGGACGACACCATCAGAATTAACAAAATTTCCGGGAACAGTTTCCTTGTCAGAAAAAAGAGCATCAAAATAACAGTCATCCACAAAATCCTGACTTTCCTTTTTATCAGCTGCATCAAGCCCTGCTTCCTTCGCAAGCTTAAACACTTCCGATTTTTTCATAAAAGCAAGCGGAAAACGAACCTTCTCCAAAAGATTAGAATCAAGCCGATACAAAAAATAAGTCTGGTCTTTCAAATCATCCAACGCACAGGCAATCATAGCAGGTCTTTTGTCAGTTCTCCAAATTCCTTCCACAGGACGCACCACCATCGCATAATGCCCCGTACAAAAATAATCATAACTAATATCAAGTTTTTTAAGACCTTCAAGCAAAGCACCAAATTTTATAAAACTGTTACACCTGATACAAGGATTCGGTGTTTTACCAGAACGATACTCCTTCGTAACATAATCAAGAACCTGCCTGTTGTACTCACCGCTCACATCAATCACATGATACTCAATAACAGTTTCGGCACAAAATTTTCTGCAAGCATCAATATCTTCTTTTTCGTTAGGACTGTAACACGCATCATGAAAAGGTTTTTCCGCCTGAACAAGAGGAATATGTCCATCCCACAAAGACATAGTCACTCCAATCACATTGCAACCTCTTTTTTTCAACAGAAGAGCCGTCAACGTCGAATCTACACCACCAGAAAGCCCCACTACAACAGTCGAACCAGATTCCGGCAAATCCAAAGGCACATATTTCATAAAATTTCCTTAAAAAAAGTAACTCATATAATTATAAACATCAGGGTGTTCCCGCCTGCGGCGGTCGCTACGTTCCAGATTCCGCTATCGCTCCAGCCGCTTCCCTCGCTCCGCTCAGTCCAGTGGCCGGCTTCGCCGCCTTTCACATCACTAACACATTTTTTCCAATTGAAAAAGCAAACTACAAATATTTATACACTTTTATTACCAAGTATATCAATAGGTAATAAAAACAGGGACAGACCTCACTGTTTCATGCAATCCCCTACTAGTACAACGTTCTATAATAAACATTTCACGAGACAGTGAGTATAAACGGCTTGACGCGGACATATCAAAACCTTTCGAAAGTTCAAACTTTCTTCAAGTTTTTGATTTTAGAGAACTTTTTTCTCCAATAAACTGGATTAACTGTACAAACACAATCAGAATAATCACAGTTGAAGTCATGAGCGGAGTGTTAAACCTCTGATATCCGTAAGTCAGAGCAATGTCACCAACTCCCCCACCACCAACAGCACCTGCCATTGCGGTTGCACCAAGTAATCCTACAGTTCCAGTAGTTATGCCAAGAACAATTCCACCTTTGGCTTCGGGCAATACAAATTTAAAAACAGTCTGTAAAGTGTTTGCTCCCATTGCCTGAGCTGCTTCGATTATTCCGCCGTCCACTTCCAGAAGTGCAGTTTCGATCAATCTTGCAAGATATGGTGCAATGTACGCAGTAAGAGGAACAAGAGCCGCCGTAGAACCAACTCGGGTTCCTACAATAGCTTTCGTCAAAGGCATAATGTACACAATCAAAATTATAAAAGGCACACTTCGAATAATATTTATAATCGTTCCAACAATTTTATTTACAACAAGATTTTCATTAATTCCGCCTCTGCGCGTAACAAAAAGCAGGATTGCCAGCGGAAAAGCAATAATCAACCCGAAAATCAGGGACAGACCTACCATATAAACCGTTTGCCCGATTCCAAGCCAGATTTTTGCCGCACTTATTCCAAAAATTGTCATCTCAAACCTCCACACATTATTTTTGTTGTAATTTACAATCCCTGTTCTCAAATCTAAAAATTCACCTCGATTTTTGGAACATTATGTTCTTCAAAAAATCTATCAGCAGCTTCTAATTGAGGTCTGTCCCCTGTTATCTGCACAGTTTGAAAACCGACAACTTTTCCTTCAAGCTCAGTTACCGTTCCAAACAAAATAGAAATATTCACACCAGTTTCTTTGATTGCAAGCGATATAATCGGATCATCCGCATTTTTTCCATCAAAACGAAGCCGCACAACTTTTTGTGGTTCTTTATATTCCTGAATATATTTTTTAACACTTTCAGGCAGACGATCATTAATAACCGTTCTTATAAATCCTTTTGTAGTTTCAGTCTGAGGATTTCCAAACACATCAATTACGCTACCAGTTTCTACAAGCTGCCCTTTTTCCAGAACTGCAACTTTGTTACAAACCTGCTGAATTACATTCATCTGATGAGTAATCATCAAAACAGTAACATTCAGTTCTCGGTTAATTTTTTTGATAAGTTCCAGAATGGAATCTGTCGTCCTTGGGTCGAGTGCCGATGTTGCTTCATCACAAAGAAGAATCTCAGGATTCAAAGCAAGAGCTCTGGCAATTCCAACTCTCTGTTTTTGACCACCGCTTAACTGTCCCGGCAAAGCTCCAGACTTATCCTCAAGTTCAACAAATTTTAAAAGTTCATTCACTCTGGCAACAATTTTATCTTTTTTCCAATGATTCAGTTCAAGCGGAACAGCAATATTTTGAAAAACAGTTTTGCTTTCCAGAAGATTGAAATGCTGAAAAATCATTCCAATGTTTTTTCGAAATTTACGGAGGTCTGTCCCCTTTAACTCAAAAACATTTCTGCCGTTTACCGTTACAGTTCCACTAGTTGGAATTTCCAAAGCATTTGCCATTCTTACCAAAGTAGATTTACCGGCACCAGAAAATCCGATTACACCAAAAATATCTCCTTTTTCAATGGTAAGTGAAACATTCTGTAATGCATGGACATCAGAATGTTTTGTTTTAAATGTTTTATAAATATTTTTGAATTCTATCATTTTTGCACCTTTATAAATCAAAGTGATAATGGACGAACCTTTCGTATAAAACAAGTGGCATCTTCTGATGCTTTTTAATGAAGAAAATATCAAGTTTTTTTGGGGTGGCTTTTTTCTTCGCAAAAAACAGGCTTTTCGCACTTCGCCAACTAACCGCGGCTCATCCCTACGCATACGCTTCGGGACTGCCTTCGGCAGGTGCTACAATCCTTGCCACAGTTTAAACCTGACATTTCCCCTTCAATTCTTCATTCATATTGTTACCTATTGACTTAATAGGTTTATAATGATGTGTTATTTATACAATCTTTTACCTACTATGTAATAGGTAATAGCATTTTTTGAAAATACTTTACTACCCTTTTTATGGAGATTTGGAGGAATTATGAGCATTTTAGAAGAAGCTTTTGAACTTAAAAAATATATGGTAAATCAAAGAAATTATTTCCATTCACATCCAGAACTTGGGTTACAGGAATTCAACACATGCCTTCATATAGAAGAAGAATTAAATAAACTTGGAATCAAAAATTACAGAGTCGCAGGCACAAATGTAATTGCAGAAATTGATTCTAATCGGCAGGATTCTAATAATCTAGGTCGAAATCAGCAAGGTCGTACCCTGTTTTTACGAGCAGACATAGACGCGCTTCCAATTCAAGAAAAAAACGAAGTCCCATATAAAAGTCAAAACGATGGAATCATGCACGCCTGCGGTCACGACGGACATGCAGCATATTTACTTTGAGCTGCCAGATTAATATTACAACATAAAGATGATTTTTCTGGAAAAGTAATTTTGGCTTTTCAGGCAGCCGAAGAAATTGGTAAAGGAGCACGTGATATTATAGAAGCTGGAATTCTAGACGATGTTGACAGAACTTTTGGAATCCATTTTGCTTCAGGAATGAAAGTTGGAACGTATGGCATCAAAACAGGACCTGATATGGCAAGCTGCGACAGATTCCACATAGTCATACATGGAAAAGCAGCACACATCACAACTCCACAAAATGGATCAGACTCACTTTTCATAGGAGCATTAATTACAGCACAATTACAGACAGTCGTAAGCCGACTTATTTCACCAGTTGAAGGTGGATTGATAGGTGTTGGAAGATTTTCATCAGGTACAACTTATAATATAATCCCATCCGAAGCCGAGTTGGAAGGAACAATCAGAGCATTCAGTTCAGAAAGCCGCCAAAAACTTCGTGAAGCAGTCCGCACAATTGCAAATAATGTTGCTTCAGAATATGGAGCTACAGTGTATATCAATATAGAAGATATTTGTGATCCTTGCACAAATCCTGCAAAGACAGCTTCCGAAGTATATAATTCAGCAGTCAAACTTGTACCACAAGAACAAGTCATCACTAACATGGATAAACGCTTTGGTTCAGATAACTTTGCCGACTACAGCAGAAAGGCACCAGGTACGTATGTACATGTCGGTTCTTCAGACAGTGCCGCCACTAGCACACCACATCATAACGAATATTTCGATTTGGCAGAAGTCAGCTACTCATACGCAGCCGCCCTTGCTGTCCAATATACATTGGATTATTTAAAATAATTTTTTTAATCAAGGTCTGTCCCCATTTTTTACAACCTTTCCTCAGTCACAAACTCAAAACTGCCCCCTATACATTGAAAATCAACTTTTTTTTCAATATAATAAAAATTGTTCTAGTAAAACGAGGTCTGTCCCCATTTAAATTTCATTTATTCATTTAAATCAAGGTCTGTCCCCATTTTACGCCTTATATACCCTTTTTTAAAATTTTCCTCAAAAATTATTTCAGGAGAAAATATGGATTACAAAAAACAGTTTATTGATTTTATGGTAGAAGCACAGGTTTTGAAATTTGGTTCGTTCACACTCAAAAGCGGACGTCAATCACCTTTTTTTATGAATGCCGGAGCTTATATAACTGGTTCTCAACTCAAAAGGCTTGGAGAATTTTACGCACACGCAATTCACGACAATTTTGGTGATGATTTTGACGTATTTTTTGGCCCTGCATACAAAGGAATTCCTCTGGCAGTAACAACAGCCATAGCCTATAGTGAAATTTACGGAAAAGAAGTAAAATACTGCTGCGACAGAAAAGAAGAAAAAGATCATGGTGCAGATAAAGGTGGACTTTTAGGATACAAAATAAAAGATGGAGACCGCGTTGTAATAATCGAAGATGTAACAACTTCAGGAAAATCAATCGAAGAAGTTTTTCCAAAAATCAAAGCACAGGAAACACAAAAAGATTCAATCAAAATAGTGGGAGAAATTGTAAGTTTAAACCGCATGGAACGCGCTCCAGACACCACAAAGTCCGCATTACAAGTTATATCAGAAACATACGGATTTAAAACATGCGCCATAGTTACAATGGGCGATGTAATCGATGCCCTTTTCACAAACGGCGATAAAAAAATCATCACACCAGAAATAAAAGCGCATCTCGATGAATATTATTCACAATGGGGATGCGAAAAATAATGGAAATAAAAAGAATATTAAATAAAAGCATCAATTTTTCAAAGTTTTCTCTTAATCTTCTTCAGTCTGCGATAGTTTTATTCATCCTGTTGATTATTTGCAGCTGTCAAAAAAAAATAGAAACTCCCAAATCATCAGATTTTATTCCTCAGGCAATCATCTCACTTTCGCCGACGGCTACAGAAATTCTATTTTCTGTCGGAGCTCAAAATCAAATTGCTGCAGTCAGCGATTTATCAGATTATCCTCCTGAGGCTGCCAATCTTCCAAAAGTTGGTGGTTTTGACGGAAAAACCCTCAGTTTGGAAACAATTCTTTCTTTTAAGCCAGATTTTGTTTATCTCACCGATGGAATGCACAATTTTTTGATTGAATCGCTCGAACAAAACGGCATAAAATATTACATTTCATCATCATCTTCCATAAATGACATTTTTTCAGAGATGATAGAAATTGGAAAAATCACAGGTCATCAGGAACAAGCAGAAAATAAAGTTGATTCTCTTAAAAACCAACTTCAGAAAATCACCAGTTCTGATAAAAAATCTACAGAGAATTTCGCCACAGAAAAAACTTCTTCAGAAATTACAAATCAAAAAAAAGTTTATTATGAAGTTTGGAATTCACCTTACATGAGCTGCGGTTCAACATCATTTATCAACGACATAATTGAAAAAGCCGGCGGTAAAAATATTTTTGCATCTCTTCAAGACGCATATCCAATCGTGAGTGAAGAATCAATAATTGCAGAAAATCCCGACATTATTCTAATTCCACAAAGTTCAGGAATTTCAGTTGATTCTATAAAATCGCGAAATGGCTGGAGCAGATTAACGGCGGTTCAGAAAAATCAAATTTTCCAAGTTGATGATAATCTTCTCAGTCGCCCGAGTCCAAGAGTTATTGATGCGGTGGAAAACATTGCAATACTTTTGGAGCAGCTACAATAGATTCAAAATGAAACTTAAATCTCGCCTGACATACATCATTTTTTTTGTACTTCTCTTCACTGCTTTCATTCTTGAAATCACACAGGGAGCGCAAAAAATTCAACTTTCTTCTATATTAATGCATGGTGATTCATTTGCAAAAACAATTATCTGGAATCTTCGGTTACCGAGAGCTCTTCTAGTTCTCCTGACTGGTATTCTTCTTGGTGCAAGCGGAGCAGTCTTCCAGCTTTTTTTCAGGAATCCACTTGCAGAACCTGGCATTCTTGGAATCACATCGGGCGCAACGCTCGGTGCAGTTTTTGCAGCAGCTTTTTTTCAGTCATTATCAACTTCTTCTTTGCAAAACAAATTTGTAGCCCAAATCACAAAATATTTTTCACCAGTCAATCTTTTTGCTTTTGTTGGGGCAATTGTGGCTGGAATTGTTGTCACGGCATTTTCATTCACTCAAAAAAAACAAAACACTTCTATCATCATTTTGCTGTGCGGAACGGCATTGGGAACACTTTATTCATCTCTCAGTTCTCTCATTCTATTAACAAAAAGTCAAACTCTTCATTCAATTTACAGTTGGATTCTCGGCAGTTTTAACGGACGTGGCTGGAATGAACTTTTTTTCCTTCTGATACCATCATTCATTTCATTGTTACTCATTTTTTTTATCTCAAAACCACTAGATTTACTTGGCGGCGGTGAAACAAACGCACAAAGTCTCGGAGTTCAGATTTCCACTCTTCGCATTCAAGTCCTCATCATAGGTGCACTTAGTACAAGCTGTGTAGTCTGCGCCGGCGGAACAATAAATTTTCTTGGACTCATTGCTCCTCATATCGCGCGAAAAATCGTTGGTCCAAAATCACAAAAACTTATACCTTTCAGCATGATTTTGAGTGCGACTATCTTGTTATTAGCAGACATATTATGTAGAATAATTGTGAGACCTAGTGAATTGCCCACGGGAATCATCACTTCAATCATAGGAGTTCCATTTTTTATAGCATTATGTTTTGAAGAAAAATGATTTATTTTTTGGAATTTATGGGCACAGTCCACATTCCAAGTCGCGTTCCGCAATTCGCTAACGCTCAGCCCCACATTTTGAAAAAATCAATTACAAATCGATGCAAAATTATGTTTTTCCTTTCGAAAATTTTCTTCAACCAAAGCATTGATTTCCCACGATTTTTTCAAAATATGGTGGCCGCCTTCGGCGTTGCTCCATGCTCGGTGCGCCATTATTTCAAACCCCTTAGCTAATTTGGAGAAATAACGACATGAAACGAGAAGATAATCCTTACCACAAAGAATTCGGTTTTTTCAGCAACCTCAAGTTTGTTCTCAAAATTATGAAAAAATATTCGCCGATGCTGCTTTTCCTGCTTCCAGTTTCAGCTATTCTTTCCGTTGGAAACAGGTACACAGTTTCATTCCTTATCAAATACATTATAGATATAGCGACAAAACACGGAACTATGCAGCAACTTTTAATTACACTCGGGATTTTTTCAATTATTTTCATTTTTCTTTGGAATACAAACGCATGGTATAACTCCAAGACCGAAATTAAATGTATTATTGCGCGTATGAAACTTATCTTGGAAAAAAATCTCATCACCATGACTATGCCGTTTATTTACACAGAAGACCCAAACATGCTCGATTGTAATCAAAAAGCATCGCAAGCAGTCGGCGGAAATCAGCAGGGTGTCGAAGGAATGATGCACATTATTTTAAATTTTTCAGCTTCACTTGGTGCTGTCATTGCTGGTCTTACAATCATCAGTACAATAAACTTTAAAATCGTCATTTTGATGATTATTATCGCACTTGCAAACTTTTTGATTTCAAACCGTGCAAATAAATGGTGCAAAAAACATGTTTGGGATGAACTTGCTCCATGGTGGCGCAAACGTTGGTACATGGATATTGCACTCGGAGATTTTAGTTATGCAAAAGATATCCGCATGTTCGGTCTCAAAAATTATCTGACACAGAAATTTCAGGAGATAAACAAAATCCGTTTTGATTATCAGAAAAAAAACAATCGCGTCTGGCTTTGGGTTTCCATTGCAAGTTCAGCTTTCTGGGTCATTTCTCAAGTACTCATTTATATTTATTTAATTCGCTGCATTTTTGCGAAAACAATCACAATAGGAAATTTTACACTTTATCTTTCTGCAACGGCAACTTTTTTTGAATGTGTTATGTCACTTTTAAACTCAATCACAAGTTTTTTAAACAACAGCCGTTATGTTGACGATTTCCGTTCATTTTACGAAATGCCAGAACTCCGCCAGAATCTTCCTGAGCAGGAAACAAATCTTCCAAAACTCGAACCTCAGTCACATTATGAATTTGAATTCCAAAACGTCAGTTTTAAATATCCTCGTGCAGAAAGATTTGCGTTACAAAATGTCAGCATAAAAATTAAAGCTGGCGAAAGACTTGCCGTTGTCGGTTTAAACGGAGCTGGAAAATCAACCTTCATCAAACTTCTTCTCCGCCTTTATCAGCCGACTGAAGGAAAAATCCTTTTGAACGGAACCGATATTCAAACTTATGATTTGAACAGTTATTTCAATATTTTTGCACCAGTTTTCCAGGAAGTAAATCTTTTTGCCATGAGTTTTGCAGAAAATATTTCTATGAAATCTCCTGAAAATACAGATAAAGATTTAGCTCATAAAACAGTTGTTCAAAGCGGACTCGAAGAAAAACTTAATTCTCTCGAAAAAGGTCTTGATACACAGCTTTTAAAAGTCATTTACGATGATGGAATCGACCTTTCTGGTGGACAAAAACAAAAACTTGCACTGGCACGCGCACTTTACAAAAATGCACCTGTAGTTGTTCTCGATGAACCAACAGCTGCTCTTGATGCTATTGCAGAAAGCAAACTTTATTCAGATTTTGATAAATTGATAGGCGGAAAAACTTCGATTTACATAAGTCACCGCCTTAGTTCAACGCAGTTTTGCAATAACGTTGCCATGTTCAAAGATGGAAAACTCATCGAATATGGAACGCACGAATCGCTTTTGAAACAAAACGGTGAATATGCAAATATGTTCCATGTTCAAGCTCAATATTATGTCGAAGCAGGAGAAACAAATGAAAACTAAAGAAAATTCATCATCAAAAAATATAGTTCCTGTGAAAAAAGTTCTCAAAAGTATGTTTCACGAAGCGGCCGTAAATCGCCCGATTATTTTCCTGGCTTATTTCATTCAGTTTTCAGTCAACCTGATTCGCAAATTCCAGATTATCGTGCTGCCAAAATTTCTTATTGAAGAGTTGCTTGCCGTTTACAATGGGGACGAACCTTCAGCCCATCTTCAAAAAATCATTTTTTTAGTTGCACTCACACTTGGAATTATGTTTTTTGGAAACATTTTAGATGGCATTGCAAACTGGATAAAAAATCTGAGTCAGGAATGGTTCAATGAATATTTTCAGGTAAAAATTAATCAGCAATCCATGTCAATTGACTTTGAATGTACAGAAGATTCACAGGTTTTGGACCAGATGAACAAGGCAAAAGAAGGAATGGACTGGTATAGCGGAAATGTTTGCGGGATTCTCGATCAATTTTTTGCGATTATCACAAATATAGCTGCACTAATCGGTGTGATTACAATCCTTTTGTTCAGTTCACCGCTTGTTATTATTTTACAGATTTTATCAATTTCTGCATTTTCTTTTTTCAATAATAAAATCAAAAAAATTGAAATCGAAAGTTTTAAAAATCTTGCAAAAAGCAACCGGGTTTTCGGCTATCTTTTCTTTGAACTTTCAGATTTTACTTATGGAAAAGATATACGCCTTTATGATGCATCAAATCTTTTCACACACCTTTCATCAAAACATCTAGATGATCAGACAAATATCTGGACAGACCGTTCAATTAAAACAAAAAAGCAGAATTACAAGATGAATTTTGCGAATCTAATCTGTACTTTTCTTGTATTTTGTTACTTGGGTTACAAAGCTGTCAAAAATTTAATCACAATCGGTGATTTTTCCATGTGCGTAACAGCTTCAAACGATTTTACAAACTGCTGTCAGGCAATTGTGCAAAGTTTTCAGGAGATTTTGAAACGTTCAAATTACGTAAACGAATATATCAAGTTTATGGAATATCCAGTAGCGTTACCAAAAGGTACAAAATCTGTTGATTTGAACAAACCGCACACAATTGAGTTCAAAAATGTTTCATTTAAATATCCTCGTTCCGACAAATATGTTCTTCAAAATGTAAACATCAAAATTCCAAATGCTCAGCATCTTGCAATCGTGGGATTAAACGGAGCTGGAAAAACAACATTTATCAAACTTTTGTGTAGACTTTACGATGTTACAGAAGGCGAAATCCTTATTGATGACATAAATATAAAAGAATATTCAGATGATGAATACCGAAGACTTTTTGCCGTTTTATTTCAAGATTTCAAACTTCTGGCTTTCTCGCTCAAAGAAAACATTGCTTTCACTAACGAAGTTTCCGATTCAAAGATTGATGATGTTCTCAAACTTGCAGGACTTTATGATGATGCCCAAAAACTTCCCAAAAAGAACGATACAAGCATTTACAAAAGTTTCGATGAAACAGGAGTGGAACTTTCAGGTGGACAAAAACAAAAAACTGCAATTGCCAGAGCACTTTACAAAAACTCGCCTATTGTCATTCTTGATGAACCAACAGCAGCTTTGGATCCGCTTGCCGAAGCCGAAATTTACGAAGATTTCAATAAAATGGTTGGTGGAAAAACCGCTATTTACATTTCGCACAGACTTTCTTCCTGCAAATTCTGCGACCAGATTGCAGTTTTTTCAGAAGGAAACATCAAAGAATATGGAACTCATGAACAGCTCATGCAGATTCAAAATGGCATTTATAAAGAAATGTTCACAACTCAGGCAAAACCATATTTAGACAAACAGGAAAATTAAAAGAATTAAAAAACATAAAAAAGAGATGCTAAAACACGAAGTTCAGCATCTCTTTTTTATTTAAGGCTAGTTCAAACCTCAAAAAAGTCGAAGTCAAGTTTTAAGTTCCATGGTTCTTTTCTTGACTCGACACATTTTAGAATATATTAGAATCCAATAGATACAATTGCGTATGCACCAAATCCATTGTTACTAAAACTCTTCATCAGATTAGTTGACTGTAAGGAAACTCCGCAATCAATTTCAATTAATCTAATATTTATTCCAAAAGCAATTTGATGTTTAAATATTTGATTTGTATATTCAGTAGAAATCGAAGCTTTAATTAAATCAATCAGATTAACTCCAGCACTCAAATAATATTCAGGATATACGAAACTTTCATTAAGGAATGGATGGTAAACACCAATTCCAGCGCCGGCACAGAATTGTACAATATTACCCATTGGATAATAGTTTGCATACAAATTAAATTTCATTGGACGGTTTATATAAACTCTTTCATTCAGAACTTCTTTGGATAAGTCTTGAATATTTCCGTCTGAATCTGAAGAATTTGAAGCTGAATCCAAAATATTCATAGTCATTGTAGTTTCATAGGAACTTGAGTACACATATTTATAAGAGCCAGGAACAATTGGAAAGCGAGCTGTTCCGGAAAAAGTAAGCTTACTGCCAAATGGTAAAGAAGCTGCTACTCCCATATCAAAACCTGTACCAGACGAGAATAAATCAGAAACCATTTTTTCATTAAAAGCATCAAGATTTGAATAAACACTGACATCAGTATCAATAGTAAAGATAATATTTCCTTCTTCATCATTCAAAAAAGTTACCTTCGCAATAGAACCAGAAGAAGAAAATACAGGTGCAAAAAGAGAAGGTATTACATGAATTGAGAACTTATCGAAATCAATACCAACATCTGCCTCACAGAATGCAAATAAGTCTGTATAATTATTAAAATCAAAAGTTAAAGTCTCTCCAACTTCATTTCCTTTTCCTAAAAAGTCAAATAAATCTTTTGAAATTCCCATTTTCTCATAAACATCAACTCCTGCTTTCATACCTATATGAATACACGCAATGTTTAAATTTATTGCCATATAAGGTTTTGTATTCACAATAATATTTAATCCCTCAGAAGGCATTTCTTCTGCTATTTTTGTCAAATCCAAAGTCAATGTTTTTTGGAAAATATCATCTAAATTGATTGCGTTATTAGAAATGTCTACAGGTACACCAATTTGATACTCAAAAAATCTTTCAGATAAGAAATTCTTTGAAAACCCAATCGATATAATCACAGATACTACAAGAAATAAACTATATATTTTTTTCATATTCATCTCCATTTAGTTATCTAAAAGGAAGTCACCTCCCCCAACTTATGCATTTGAATAATCATCTATCATAATCAAAAATTTGATTCATTTAATGATTATTCAAAATCCATTATAACTAAAAATTTAAATTAATATCAGTTTCAACTGAAAGATTAAGTTTAATGGCTACATCCATACTTTGTGGAATGTAGAAAACAGTACCATCACTAATTTTGATAGAAAAATCTGGGATTGCCGGGTAATTGTTAATCATTGTGGTTACATCATCATTACTTACTTTAAACTCACCGCCATTTAAGTAAGCAACAGATTTTGACAGATCAAGTGTTTCATTATTTCCACAATTCATTTTCAAATTCAATTGCATAGATTCATTGATATCTGTTTTGATTGGTAAACTTATGCTTTCATACTTGATTTTTGCAGAATTAATAAAATCAATGTAATTCTGGAAATCTCCTAGATTCGTATTTTCATCAGTTCTTCCAAAAATGTCACCAGCAAAATCACCTCCAGCTATTGCATTTGCATTAAAATTCACTTCCCCCGTAGTTATAAATTCCAAAGGGAGAATAATATATGCAAACACACTGATAGAGCATTTAGTTTCAAGCATATCATTTGTAATTTCAAGCTCACCAGTATTTGAACTTGAGAAAGTCAAATCATAATCAATGAATAATGAGTTTTCACCATCAGATTGCTGATTCATAAGATCTGCAATATCAGATCTTGCAGAAAATGAAACACTACTCAAATCTGTAAGAAGCGATTTTGCATTCTGTGAAAACTCAAAATTTGGTGAATTGATAAAGTCAATTTTTCCATCATCACCAGAAAGATTTGATTTTAATTCATTCCCGTTTTCATCTTTTTTACATTCATTTTCTGTTCCATAATACAAACTTATATTTCCGCTAAAATTCATATCATTAAATGGATCTGCATTTCCTTCCTTTATTTTTGGTTTGGTACAGAACAGATACACAGGAATTGTTTTAATCTTCAGTTTTGATATTAAACTGTCGTCCCCAAAAATAGAAGACATATTTCCAAAAATATCACCAATTGAAACTGGAAAAGACATTTTATCTTTTATGGAAAGAGTTTCTGTAAGTTTATCTGACAAAACAATTCTTTCCCATTTAACTACAGGATTTACATTTACTTTCAGAGTATATTTGTCTCCTAAAGAAACATTTTTAATTGTAATATCATTTGGATTTTCTGTTGTTGCACCAGGGAAAAGCAACTCTAAATTAAAATCATAAGAATTGTATTGACCTGGTTCATTTCCAACAATAATTGTTTTTTTATTATCAGATACAATTTCTGTATTCTTATCTTCCTGCATACTGGATAAAACTGTTTCACTCTCAAGTGCAAAAAAATCTGAAAAAGCTTTTAGATTAATGTCATTTCCTTGAGGAAGTGTGTTTGTATAATTGATTTCAATTCCAGATCCAATATCTAAATCAATCAATTTGATAGTTTCCATCATTTCAGTTGAAAAAGGCTCTGTCATTTCAATTTTTGGATTTACAGAATCAAGAGTAATGGTTAACGACTGTAATTGTCGAATATCACTTGTAATATCAAGTTTAAGGCTTTGATTAGATGCAAAAGCAATATCTGCGTTATGAATTGACATTTCAATATTAGATTTAGCCTTTGTTTTCTGATTTGTCAATTCTTTTCCATTCAAAGGAATTGTTTTTTGAGCACCACCTTCTTTTGAAGCACTTACATCCAATGTTCCAGTTGCTGTAAAATCGTAAGAAACATCAATACCTTTCCAACTTTCAGGAACAGTTAGATTTGTGATTAAATCTCCGTCTTCAATCACACAAGATTTAAATGAATCATTATTATTTTTTAATGAAAATGAAATTTCAAAAGGAAACGAAACTGGTACAGGTAAAGTCAAGTTTTTTATTTCTCTAATATTACTATTTTCATTTACATTAATAATATAAGGAATTTTGTCACCAACTTCTGAGTAAATAGAAATATAGAAACTTGAATAATCTAAAGTAAAATTTGAAGTAGAAAGAACTGCTTGATTATCAAAAACTGTTCCAGAAACTCTGTTTCCATTAGAAATAATTTCAATAAAAGTTCCATCTGGATAAGCACCATTAAAATTGAAAGTTATATTATCATAAAAAATTGTATCAAAAGTTGAAACAAATTTTTTCCCCATCTCATTACTTACATAGTAAATAGCAGAATTGATTGCCTTTTTTACTTCTGAAACATCAATTTTTTCATTTATATCAAAAGAAATATTTGGAACTTCTATTTCCTTATCAAATGACATTCCTTTCATTGCATCCGCAATTCCTGTGTTTTCAAAATAACTTGAAAAGTCTACTGGAACTTCTGCAATAGACATTCGCATTGCATATTGATGAACTTTTCCTTCTGGTAAATAATTGTAAACTTTAGTCGGAGAATCTGATGTATTAATTGCATCAAACAAAATTTCATCAAAATTCAAAGTTTCAGAAAAATCTGTCTTTACTGTTCCAGCGCAATAATTGAAAGTTGCCTTTGATTTTACATTCACTTTTTCTGGAATCTGCCAATTACAACCAAAGAAAAGCATAGTTCCAAATAAAATTAGAAAAGTATTTTTTATCTTCATTTTTGCCCTCCTTAAAAAATACCGCATTAGCTGCGGCACATGGTGATGCTGAATCCAAATTTATGAAATGCAACGCACGGAATAAACTTGGATTTGACATCTCTAATAATAAGATAAAATAAACTCACATTTTCAAACAAAGTTTACGTTAAAAATTAATCAAAATCAAGAAAAAAACTAATAAAATAAGAAAAATCTGTAAGAAATGAAAAGAAGATTAAATTTCTGGCAGGTCTTCGATTGGATTTTTAGCAGTTAAATCATCAACTTTTGCATACAACTGATCTAAAAGATTTTTACAGTTAGACGACATGAGTTTGTAGATGTTTGGAACAAAAAGCTGTTTAATTCTTGGATCAAGTCCATTTGCACCAGTCGATGAAACAAATGAAAAAACATAAAGTTTATCAAGACCAAGATCACGCTCCATAATTAAAACAGCATCTGAACGGAACAAAAATCCACGAATATTAAAGTGAAAATCATTAACTTTTTCATAAAGCTGAATGTTCAGTTTTCCAGCAGGTGAGATGAGTGTAAAATGTGACAAACTGATATCCTGCAAAGTTCCGCTGATGTCTATTGGTCCTTGATGCCATGAATAAGTGCAGGCAGGTGTACAGATTGCACGAATATTTTTTCGTCGTCCTTGAGCCTGATTTGCAAAAAGAATTTTTTCTATGATTTCAAAATTCTGTCGTTTCTGGTATTCCAGCTGGATGCAACCACAACCAAGTCCCATTTCATAAAGATACTTCTGTTCAAGTTTTGCTTTTTCATCCTTTTTTTGGCGACGCGTATATAAAACGCCAATTGAAGTACGGTTATTATATTTTTCAATCAGATTTCTGATATATGTAGACCATTCAATATCTTCAATGCGGAAATCCAGATTAAAAAACAAAATTACATCTTTAAAAAGCGAGAGGATTATGTCTATTTTTTTCTGAAGTTTTACACGTTTGTCGTTTTCTACAAAATAACATTCATAACCAAGTGCAAAAAAATCTTCAAGATATGTTTCAGGAATTAACGAAGTATCAGGCGTGATAAAAAAAGTTTTTCTTCCTGTTACGATTTCTTTTACTGATATAGCCAACTCTTTATCCTTATTTATATAGTTCTCAAAATAAACTTTTGAGATAACCCTCTTAGTATTAGGTTTAATTATATCACTTAAACAGTAAAAATCAATAACCTTTTCGGGATATTTTTTTGTGGTAAACAAGTTGTTTGTTTAAACCCGGCAAGGTGTATGGAGCGCCACCGAAGGTGTTCTGGAGTGAAGCGAAGCGAAACGGAAGAATGAAGCGATAGCGGAAGCGCGGAACACACCGGTTTTGCGAAGCAAAATGCCTGAAAAAAATTAAATAAAGTGTGTGATGCTGTGATGTTCGATTAATTTTGTTTTTACTGCCACGATATAGCTGCCAAACATTGCTGTTACTGTATCAAAAAGGGAGGCGAATGAACAGATTATCAGCGAGGCAGGCTGGAGCAAAAGAAAACTTGTTTCGAAACCTTTTGCATATTTGTTGCACAAAATTGTGAGGAGAATGAAGGCTCCGCCGCTTGGAAAACCACCCAAAAGGAATGAAAGGCCGAACGAAATTCCAAAAATCCACAAAATGTCGGAAACTGGCAGACTTAAACTTGAATATGAACGCCAGATGAGGACGAATGAAATTGTTGTGACTAGTGCAGAACCACCGCGGGCAAAAATTGAGAAAAGCGGATATGTAAAACCACGGCAGCGACGGCGAATTCCAAGACTTTCTCCTCCGTGTCGCAGATTTAACGGAATGACTAGATTTGAATCTCCGCTGATAAAAGAAAGAATTGCCGGTGCTATGCTCGCAAATAAAACTCTGTAAGGATGAGGGTCGTGGCACAAAAATCTTAAAATCAACGGATAGATGACACCAGCTACGATTACAAAATCGCATACGAACATGAGAATCATTGGTGTGTAAATTCCAGGTTCTATGATATTACGGAACTGGACGAACCAGTAAGCCATTATTGCCACGCAAAAAACTGACATAATTTCTGTAAAAAAAACGGCTATATCGGAAAAAAGTTTGGAACAAGCATCGGCTAAAGCGAAAACCGGTTTAAAAAGGATTTCGTTTGCAGAACTTTCCCAGCCGATTATAAAAGCCATCACAAGGCAGACGAGGAGAAACGAACCTTCGCTCACTGCCTGAAAACCAGATGACGGGAAAAGGGACAATATCATCTGTTTGATATTGATTTGTGTCACTTCGGACGGAACATCTACTGTAATTGGTATGCGCGGAAGTTTTACTATTAATATGGAAGCAATTCCGACTATTGTCAAAAGCAAAGTGGACAAAATGATAACGGCGAAAGTCCATCCCGAGATTTTCAGCAGCATTTTTGATGAACGCAATTTGTTGATTGAACAGATGGCTGTAAAAAAGATTAATGGAACGACTATGTATCGGCCTATGCGGATGAACAAATCTGTCAAAAAAATAAATGTTTCTTTAACTTTGATATTGTCAAAAGGCAAAAGAAACGCTGCCACAATTCCCAACGCAATTCCAAGTAAATATTTAATCCAAACTTTCATTATGTCCTCTGCAAATAACGTTTTAATTAGAAGTCGAAAATCACAAATCAAAACGTGTAGTTTTCTTCTATATTATATTAAGTCAAATGTTGAGTTTCGATTTTATTTTATGTGGCTTGTTGAAAAACAGGGACAGACCTCATTTAAAAAAGGGGACAGACCTTGTTTACAAACCCAAAAAACGTGCAAAAAAAACAGGGACAGACCTTGTTTTATATGCCGCAGTTTTAAATCAAAAACTCATATTTGAACTAATTAAATATGTTTAATTATATCACATTTTTTTAAACTATGGAATGTCATTCTATTGTATGTTATAATAAACTTATGGCTAATACTTTATTTATTGGAAAAGATTTACCTGATGGGCTTGAAATTGCTGAATCGTTTTCGAATTCCGGCAGAAAAGTTTTTGGAGTTTGCAAATCTGAAATGGAAGCCGCAAATTTTGAAGCTGAAAAAATTATTGCTTCAACATGGAACAGAGCATCTGCAGTTTCTACTCTTTCTCTGCTGATAAAAGCTGAAACAGAACTTGGTAATATTGATGAAGTAGTTTTTTATTTTGATGCAAATTATTTTGCTTCAAAATTTGAACTTGATAAAACAGAAGAAATTGCAAATTCTGTGGATTATATGATAACCGGATATTTTTATGCTGTGGGTGAACTTTTAAAACGCATTGAACAGAAAAAAGAAAAAATTACTGTTTCCTTTTTACTTCGTGATTATCCTTCGAAATTTGAAGTTTGTTCTGCAAAATCTGCTGCGATTGTTCCTGCCAGTAATATTGTAAGTGCTGCAAAACAAGCTTTCATTTCTATGGCTGAAAATTTTAGTACAAATGTTTCTGATAAAGATTATATTTCTGTGATTCTTGCAAAGTGTTCGATTGGAAATGATATTTATAAAAATGAAAAACTGATTGGAGATTGGCTTTGCGAAAGTTTGACAACGATTTCCGCTGCAAAAAATCATCAGTCTGTGAAAAATGCAGGCACTTGGAATAAAGTTGGTTCAAAAGTGTCAACAGGATTTATGTTATTTAAATAATCTGTCAAAAAATAAGATTTTGATTTTAATAGGACAAATGTCGAGTTTTAAATTTTTATTCTTTGGGTGGCTTTTTGCTTCGCAAAAAACAGGCTTTTCAGGGTTCCGCTATCGCTTCATTCCTTCGCTACGCTTCGGAACTGGCTACGCCAGCCCTTACAATCCTTGCCACTGTTTAAAATTAAAAAACTCGAAATTGAACCTAATAATTGATATTTTAGGTGGTTTTTACTTTGGATTTTGAAATTATATTAGATTATTCTCTTCGTTTTGCTTTGAGTATGATTTGTGGCATTCTTTTGGGTGTTGAACGAAAAAGCAGACAAAATGCTGTAGGAATCAGGACTCTTGTTTTGATTAGCATTTCCTGCTGTCTTCTTTCTATTTTGTCTGTTCATCTTGCACAAATGGGCGTGATAAAAGGCGACCCGACCAGAATTGCTTCAACAGCAGTTACTGGAATTGGTTTTATTGGCGGTGGTGCTATTTTAAAACAAGGATTAAATATTCGTGGTCTTACTACGGCAGCAATCATTCTCACTTCGGCAGCAATTGGTTTGAGTTGTGGAGCAGGACTTTATGTGCCTGTTGTAATCACGATGGTGATTGTTCTTGTCATTCTTTTTACGATGAACCGTTTAGAAAAGGTGATTTTTCCTGCAACTAAAACAAAACTGCTGCAGTTGACTATTAACGGATTGAATTGTCAAGAAGATAAAATTGTAAAAGTTTTGACGGACAATGGAATTATTATAAACGATTTGAATGTAAAATTTGTTGCTGAAGATAAAAGAACGGAATTATTTTTTACAGTAAAAACTCCAGATAAACTTGATTCGTTTAAGCTAGCCTCTCAACTGTCAAAAATTGAAAGGCTTGCGAGTTTTGCAATTAATGATAAATAAAACAGAATTGGAACTTACTTGCTTGTAACTACAACTGAGTTATCAGCGTTGCTAAATGGTGCTGGAATATATTTATCTGCTTTCCAATCATTTTCCCAACGACAACCATCTAAAAGATATCTGAACTGAAATTCGTGGTCTACTGGCAATTCTACTGTAACTGAAAAAGAACCATCTTTTCCCTGTTTCAAAGGAGTATCTGTGCTGCTCCAGCTGTTAAAGTCGCCTGCAAGATTAATTTTCTTTGCGCCTTGTGCTGCTTCTTTTGAAACTGAAAATGTTACTTTACAAGTTTTCTTGTCTTTTGAAAAAGATTTTTTAAGTGACATTCTTTTCTCCCATGCTTTATGGAACACCCTAATAATAGGTAAATTCCATTAAAAAATACAATTATTATGTATATAAAATATTGAATTTTTGTGTTTTATGCAATATATTTTAAATACTAATTTATGTTTCTTATCCGCCGATTTATCCAAATTGCAGAGCGGAGTTCGTTTCGTATGATTCGAAAAATCTTGCTAAATAGGAGACCAATATGTCTATCTTATCTAACAATCACTATCTTTTTACTTCTGAATCTGTTGGTGAAGGTCACCCAGATAAACTTTGCGATCAGGTTTCTGATGCTGTTCTTGATTACTGCATTTCTTTAGACCCAGATGTTCACGTTGCCTGCGAAACTTTTTCTACTACAAACTTTTTACTTGTAGGCGGTGAAATTGGTTTTCAGAATATTACTGTTGATGATGAATTCCTGCAGAAATTTAATGCCGATATCGAAAAGATTGCACGTCAAGTTGCTTTGGACATTGGCTATAATTCAAACGAAGTTGGACTGGACGGTGCAAATTGTGTTTTTGAAAACAGGCTTCATCCTCAATCAAAAGATATAAATCAGGGCGTTGTGGGTAAAGGTCTTGATAAATATGAAGGTCAGCAGGGAGCTGGAGACCAGGGAATGATGTTCGGTTTTGCTTGTAATGAAACACCAACTCTCATGCCTGCTCCAGTTTATTATTCTCATTTGCTTTTGCACAAAGCTCATCAGTTACGCCACGACGGAGAAATCAAATGGTTACGTCCTGATGCAAAATCTCAAGTAACAGTAGAATATGATGAAAATCACAAACCTGTTAGAATTGCTGCAGTTGTACTTTCTCATCAGCATGATGATAATATAACTCACGAGGAAATCGAAGAAACTATCATAAATCAAGTGATTAAACCGGTTCTTGAACCAACAGGACTTTTGGATGAAAATACAAAATATTATATCAATCCGACTGGAAGATTTGTAACTGGCGGTCCGGACGGTGATTCTGGTTTGACTGGACGAAAAATCATTGTTGATACTTACGGCGGAATGGGCCGTCATGGTGGTGGCGCTTTTTCTGGAAAAGATCCTTCAAAAGTGGATCGCTCAGCAGCTTATATGGCGCGCTACATTGCAAAAAATATTGTTGCGGCAGACTTGGCTGACAGGGCGGAAGTGGAACTTGCTTATGCAATTGGTGTTCCTTATCCTGTTTCAATTCTTGTGGAAACTTTTGGAACTGAAAAAGTGGAGATAAGCAGAATTGAAGCTGCTGTGGAGAAAGTATTTGACTGTACTCCAGCTGGCATTGTAAAAACTTTGCAATTAAAACAACCAATTTATAGAAAAACTGCAAGTTACGGTCACTTTGGACGAGAAGGTTTCCCTTGGGAAAAAACTGATAAAGTAGAAGCATTAAAAGCTGAAATCAAATAAATTGAATCTTCTGTCTGCTGATGAAATGAAAATTGTTTTTTCTCGATGGAAGGCACAAAATCCGTCGCCAGCATCTGAATTGGATTATGTAAATCCTTTTACACTGCTTGTGGCGGTTGTTCTGAGTGCTCAGGCAACTGATAAAAGTGTAAATCTTGCGACAAAAAAATTATTTACAGTAGCCGACACTCCAGAAAAAATGATTGCACTTGGAGAAGAAAAACTTATTTCTTACATCAAAACAATCGGACTTTATAAAAACAAAGCTAAACACGTTTTGGGGCTTTCGGAAAAGCTGATTTCTGATTTTAAAGGAAAGGTTCCAGATAATCGTGAAGATTTGATGAAACTTCCAGGAGTTGGCAGAAAAACAGCAAACGTTGTTTTGAATGTGATTTTTCATCAACCGACAATGCCGGTGGATACACATCTTCTGCGAATTTGCCCAAAGATTGGTCTGGCTCAAGGCAAAACTCCCGAACAGATTGAAAACTCACTTTTAGAACGCATTCCAGATGAGTTTTTGCAAAACGCCCACCACTGGATTTTACTTCACGGCAGATATGTCTGCACGGCAAGAAATCCGCATTGTCAGGACTGTCTGATTTGCGATATATGCAAGAAAAATGAAGATTGAACTGTTTGTCAAGTGCAAATAAATTACGCTCTTCGGGTAAAAAACGAGGTCTGTCCCTGTGTCACTGGCTCGTGTAAACACGAAGTTTATTCCATGGACGGGGTACAAACTGGCTCATCAACGTTCGCTTGGTTTGCGTCCCTGTCTCGTATGAGTGTAGTTGATTTATTATAAACTTTTTTGGAGGTTATATTATGGAAGAAAAAATGGCAGAAATTTCAGATGCTGCTATTTCTGCGGCAGAAGAAACGATAATCACACAAACTTCAACTTTTATTCACTGGGTACAGAGTCTTTTGACTTGGGAAAACCTTTTTAAAGTGATTGGAGCAGTCATAATTTTGCTTGCAATGTGGATTGTGTACAGAATTATTTTGCGTGGCATAAAAAAAGTGCCTCTTGAAAAAACGAATGAACATAAACAGCAGATTGCAGTAAAATTTGTAAAATACATTTTTTATATCAGCGTTGTAGTTTATGTTCTTGGACTTTTTGGTGTAAAACTGAGTGCGATTTGGGGAGCTGCCGGAATTGCTGGTGTTGCAATTGGTTTTGCGGCGCAGACTTCTGTGAGCAACGTGATAAGCGGACTTTTTGTTTTGACGGAACGCTCGCTTAAAGTTGGTGACACGATTATTGTTAATGGAGTGACTGGTATTGTTGATTCAATTTCGCTTTTATCTGTCAGAGTGCATACTTTTGACAATCAGATGGTGCGCATTCCGAACTCCACAATCATCAATTCAAACCTCACAAATAATTCATATCATGATAAAAGACGAATTACGCTTGGAGTTTCCATAAGTTATGATGCTGATATGAAAACTGCACTTGAAGCACTAGAAAAGGCTCCTGCACTTTGTCCTACAGTTTTAGCAGAGCCAGCACCAGCAGTTTGGTTTGATGGTTTTGGAGAAAGTGGAATTGATATGACAGTTGCCGCATGGTTTAAGCCAGAAAATTTTTTGCAAACAAAAAATGATTTATTTATTGCAATCAAAAAAGTTTTAGATGAAGCGCAGATTGAAATTCCATATAATCAGCTCGATGTAAAGATGAAGCAATAATACAACTTGAAAAGAGTGTGTTTGTAATAATAATATTAAGGTCTGTCCCCTATTAAAAAAGAGTAAAAAGAGGTCTGTCCCTGTTTTTCATGTAAAAACAATAAAAACAAGTAAAAACAAGGTCTGTCCCCTTTTTTACAAAAACGAGTTCTGTATTTTAAGGAAGGAAAATTGAATTACTTTGCAAACATGAATTGGGAATTTATGAAATCCCGATACAGTACAAAAGATAAAAACCGTCATTTTTCTGTTCGTGATTATCATGATATCTTGTGTCCACCATCTGAAAAACCTGATTTCTTGCAAAAATATCTGGAACTGTCTGTTTTGAAACGTCTTGAAGGTATCAGTTTGCTTTGTGGTACCGACTGGACAAAACTTTATAACAATCGCATGCGTTATTCTCGACTGGATCACAGTATCGGTGTCGCATTAATCGTCTGGCATTTTACGAAAGACAAAGCACAGACAATTGCAGGACTTCTGCATGACATTGCGACTCCTGTTTTTAGTCATGTCAGTGATTTTCGTCATGGTGATGCTTTGACGCAGGAATCAACAGAAGCACCAACATCACAAATCATCAAAAATGATAAAAAACTTCAAAAACTTTTACACGCGGATGGACTTTCAACTGAATTTGTTGAAAACTATCACAAATATCCAATTGCAGATAACGAAATTCCTCGTTTGAGTGCGGATCGCCTTGAATATATGTTTCCTTCTGGAGCATCCTTGGACGGCTGCTGGACTTTTGAAGAAATCAAAAAATGTTATGAAAATATTCTTGTTTTGCAGAATGAAAACGGTTTTCCAGAATTAGGTTTTGATAATGTGGAAACTGCAGAACTTTATTGTGAAAAATTTTGCAGTATCGGACATATTTTGCAGTTGAACGAAAATAAATTAACACTGCAACTGCTCGGTGAAATCATGAACATGGCTGTAAAACTGAATGTTTTGCAGGAAAAAGATTTCATGACACTTTCAGAAAAGCAGGCGATTGATAGAATTGAAAACTGGATTTCAACTGACAGACTTGCATTAAAACCACAAAGTGAATATTCTGACAAACTACATCCCGAAGATTTAAAAATTCGCTTTACAAAGTATTATCTGACTTTTCGAAATATGGAAAAAATCTATCACACAGAACAAAAACTGCCAGAAAATCAATTTTTTTCAGTGAATTTAAAAGTCAAACAACGATTTATAAATCCACTTGTAAAGATTTCTGACAGTCCTACTCCAGCACATAAAAATGTAATTTCATCCGCAAAAAGTGTGCAAAAAGCAGCACGTTTGAGTGACATTTCACCAGCATCCTCCAAAATTATCGAAGATTTTAAAAGCTTTTCGGATACAAAATTCGGCTGTGTAAAATTATACTTTTAAGTAAAACAAAAAACAGGGGTAAACAGGGGCAGACCTATTATTATTCTATTATTAGTTTCGCGATTTTAAAACAATTCAAATAAGGTCTGTCCCTGTTTTTACTGTAAAAATAGGGACAGACCTTATTTTTTTTAAACTTTTTTTTCATTTTTACGTATAAAATCGCACAGTTAAGTCTATATTATATATAGGAGTAATTAATGTCCCGAAAATCTAGAAAAAAGAGTGAATCTCAGATTTATCATGTAATTTTGCGCGGAAATAACAGACAGAACATCTTCTATAATGATGATGACCGTTATTTCATGCTAAACCGCATTCAAAAATACTCTGAACAGACTAATATTGAAGTATACGCCTACTGCCTTATGGATAATCATATCCATCTTCTCGTCGGAAAAGCAAATCCGAACCTCAGTAAGTTTGTTCAGAAGCTCGCAACTAGCTATGCCATGTATTTTAACAGAAAACACGACTGCTGCGGCCATCTTTTTCAAGGTAGATTTAAGAGTGAACCTGTAGAAACTGAGGAATATTTCAAAACAGTATTCAGATACATTCTTCAGAATCCACAAAAGGCAAATATCTGTAAGTTTTTTAAGTACAAATGGAGCAGCTGTCAGTTTGCGATAAATGAAACGATGGATTCTACAGATTCTTTTGTCAGCATGGAGTATGTTTTTGAAATTTTTCAGGATAAAACTTCGCTTAAAAAGTTCCTGCATACAGAAAATTCAGATTTATGCATGGAATATGGAAATGTTCCTGTGATGAGTGATGCCAAATGTTATGAATTAATCAAAAAAAGAGTAAAAATTAAAGAGCCATCTCAGATAAAAAAGCAGAGTCAGGAAAAAAAGAAAGAATTACTAATGTATCTGATACAGGAGGGGAGTAACATAACGCAAATTTCCAGGGTTACAGAGATTCCAAGACATATTTTGGCTAAATTGTAATGGATTTCTCACTTATGTTTTTATCTTTTTAATCAATCCTGTAATAATTTTGTTATGAAAAACTTGGACAATAGGACTATTTTAAGGGTGAAATGAGGTCTGTCCCCTGTTTTACCTGTTTTTAATTGCCACAGTGTTCTTTGAGCTGATTAAACAAGGTCTGTCCCTATTTTTTCTGTCCCTATTTTTTCAATATTTATTAAATTATCCCATTTTTACTAATGACAAAAAAAACGAAACTATAGTATAATAAAAGTAGTATTTAAAATCATATGGAGGATTTTATGAAAAACAAGTTTATTAGATTATTTGCATTCTTATGTTTTGCATTCACTTTTGTTTTTATGTCTTGTAACCAAGTGATTCCAGAAGATAATCACAAGGACATTTCAGGATTACCGAACGCAAATGTTATCATTACATTACAGCCTGAGGCAGAAAGAACAATTTCGCCGGTAAATGGAATAAGTTATCTAGATGTATCACCCTGGACTGTTACTTTTAAAGAAACTTCGGGTAATGGTTACGATGATATTGTAAAGGAACTTTCAAACAGAGAGCCAACTATCAGTGTAACCATTCCTGTGGGAAGTTTTGATGTCATTTTGGAAGGTGTAACTGAAAAAAACACAGTAAAATATTATGGAAAAGCTTCATTTACAGTTACTGGAGATGAAACAGAATCAATTTCAGTTCCTGTTACCGTTTCGCCAAAGAAAACAGAAGGTGGTAAAGGTTCTTTTACATATACATTGACTGTGCAAGATTATCCAAGTCTAGCAGAACTAACTTCTGTTTTAATTCCTTATGATACATCAAAGGAAAACATAACTTTGACAACAACTGAAACTGATTCAGCCAATCATGTTTTCACGATAACAGGTACTAACATTCCTTCTGGTTTCTATAAATTTTCAGTTAATTTAACAGCAGATGAAATTACAAAGGATGTCTTTAAATCATTTGATAATCTTGTAGAAATTATTGATGATACAGAAACTTCAGATACAAAGACAATCAATTATGTTTATGAAGGTGAAAAAGCATATTATGTTTCTAGTTCCGACAGAGCTACTGGAAATGGTGTTTTCGAAAGTATGCCAATAAACATTAATACATTACTTGAACGAAATGATACTGTTGCTACTGTCATAATGAATTTTGTTGATATCTCAGACACAACATATCCTCAAATTGATGTTTCAAAACTTCAGAATAAAACTTATGTAATACGAAAAATATATAATACAGATCTTTATAAAATTTCTAAAAATTTAGAAACAGGTATTAATATTACTTCTGTAACTGAGAATGATTCAATAGATAGTAACTATACAATCAGTTTGATAGATTCAACTAAAACTACAGCAGATTCAAATACAGTAGTTAATATAACTAATGGAAGATCTATAAAATTATCGTTAGGTGGTGGTGTCACTGTAAAAACTTCAGAAGTTGCAGAAATTGACATTATCGAAAATGAATATAATGAAAGTTATTCTATTACAAATCAACCGCTGTTAATTGTTCCTTCAAGTGTAACAGTCACTCTTAATTCTAATAAAACTACGGAAGGTTTTGAAGTTTTGGGAAAAACAGATAATGAAGGAAATATGAATTATTACTTTGTAAAAGTGGGTAGCGCTGGTATTTCTATTATAGAGGCTACAGTACCAGACTTCTCTATTGTTGATGCCACAGATTCAATTTTGAGTTCGGAAAAGACTTACTATATAGGAGACACAGTAACTTTAAAAGCTAAACCGGATGGTGATTTTATTTATGATGAAGGAACTACATTCATGTGGTACGTGAATGGAAAAGAACAAGATAGTTCAACAACAGATACATTTGAACTTACTTTTGGAAAAGGTGATACAGCTGAAAATAATAAAATAATGTGTATTGCTTGTGCTAGTGGAGAATATAAATCTTTTGTTTCTGAAATTATTCCAATTGATCGAGTTGCGTTGCTTTATGATACATGTTCTAATGGTAATACTCGTGTAAGTTTTGCTAGAATTTCTGATTTACATACTACTACTACATCAGCAGGAGATATTCAAAAGGGTGATAATATTAATGTAGTAATAGATTGTTTCATAGACTCAGACCAAAAGGTTTATACTCTGTACACAAATAACGGTAGTAATTATTATTCTGAATCAAGTTTCAATGGAACAGGATATGATTCAGTTGAATATTCTTTTAATCTTCCTGATTACACTCCACTTCAAATAAAGAAAGGTCTGGACGGAAATATTTATTTGTTGTTTAAAAATACTCTTGATTCTACTTCTATGTATGAAATTAAGCGAGTAGAAGCTGATTCTTATAGAAATATTACTTTTAATAATACTTCTGTAGAAGCTTTCGCTGGTAGTGATAGAACAACATTCTTTGTAGATAAAAGTAGTAATGTTTATTACATCAAAGAAACTACTGAACCTGTAACCGAAGGAGAAATTCAGACTACTAAAAAATCTGTAAAATTGATGAAAAATAGTTCTGGAACTGAAGTGCAGGTTGGTGCTGAAATTATGTCATTTACTTTAGGACAGCCAGGAGGAAGTATCGCAGGAACAAATCCTAGTAATCTATTTATTAATGATGATCCTGAATTTACAGATATGAGAATCATCGATGACAAATTATATCTATTAATAAGGCATTTAAATAGCAAAAATTATTATTCTTATAGTACAGGTTGTGTAGTTATTATTGATATGAATAAGAATGAAACTTCGGTTGTTGGTTGGGATGAAAATAAATATATACCAGAAACAGATTCTTATACACATGCTAGTAACACTTTCTATGGTCCAGATAAAATTGTTGCTATCAAGCCTAAGAAGATAGTAATCGCAGACGATGGTGTTGAACATGACTCACTTTATAACCCAAAACAGAGACAGCGTTTTGTAGTTTTTGATTTGGAAACAAACACTATAACAGATTTAATAGAAACCCCTGAAGGTATTAACTTCTCAGACAGTACAACTGGTTCATTCTTTTATTAAATGAAGTTTTAATCTCATTTTAAGTCAAAAGACCTTGTGGCAACCATTTTGCTGCAAGGTCTTTTTTTTATTTTACCTTAATAAAAAGAGGGACAGACCTTAATAAAACTGAAAGGTCTGTCCCTCTTTTTACACCATAACCTTTTTATTTATCCTTAAGTGTGCTATAATCATTTTTATTATGAATGATAACATCAAAAAGATTGTAGAGATATTCACAAATGAAGCTGGAAAAAGGCTAATTGGACAAGAAAATCTTGTCACCAACATTTTAATTGCTTTTGTAGCAGGCGGTCACGTTCTTTTAGAAGGAGTCCCAGGTCTTGCTAAAACTCTTACTGTCAAAACCGTGGCTCAAATGCTTGGTCTTGATTTCAAAAGGATTCAATTTACTCCAGATTTACTTCCTGCCGATATTACTGGTACATTAATTTATGAACAAAACAAAGGTGCTTTTTCAGTAAGAAAAGGTCCTGTTTTTTCTAATATTATTCTTGCCGATGAAGTAAACCGCGCTCCTGCAAAAGTACAATCTGCTATGCTTGAAGCCATGGAAGAACATCATGTAACAATCGGAGAGAAAACCTATGAATTACCTTCTCCATTTTTTATACTCGCAACTCAAAATCCTATTGAACAAGAAGGAACTTATAATCTTCCAGAAGCTGAGTTGGATCGTTTTTTGATGAAACTTATCATTGATTATCCATCTGTTGATGATGAAATAAAAATCGTAAAATCCTGCGGAAATGCATCTTCTATTACAGTAAACCAAGTTATTTCAGCTGATGATTTTAATTCAATGGTTTCTGCAAGTGAAAATGTAAATCTAGATGATAAAATCATAAAATACATTGTTTCAATATTAAATGTCACCCGTCCAAATTCCGTTATTACTAATCGTGGGGAACATTTTGTCAACTCAAATACAAGTATGTTTGGTTCAAAATCCAGTGACATCACAAGAGCCATTCAATTTGGAGCATCTCCGCGAGCTGGTATTGCTATGGCAAAATGTGCAAAAGTTAAAGCTCTTTTTGAAGGCCGCGATTTTGTATTACCTGAAGATATAAAAGCTGTGGCTTGCAATGTTTTACGTCATCGAATAGTTTTGTCCTATGAAGCTGCTGCAGATAATGTTCTGCCAGATGATATTATTAAGCGAATCTTAGATTTTGTTCCAATTCCTTGATTTTCTATGTCTGAATTTTTTATTGATGATACAAGTTTATTAAAAAAAGCCTCATATCTAAAAATTAGGGCACGTGAATTAGCCGAAAGTTTTAAGTCTGGAAATTTCCGATCTCTTTTTCGAGGACAAGGAATTGAATTTGAAGGAGTACGTGATTATATTCGTGGTGATGATGTCCGTACAATAGATTGGAATGTCACAGCAAGAATGGGACATGCTTTTGTAAAGGTTTTTGAAGAAGAACGTGAGCTTCAAGTTTTATTAATAATGGACAATTCTGAATCCATGATGATAAAACATGATAAAAAGTCTAAATTTGAAATTGCTCAGGATGCTTCTGCGTTAATTACTATTGCATGTGAATTAAATTCTTGTTCGCTTGGAGCAATTTTTTTTGATGGACAGATAAATTTTTGTACAAAACCATTGCTTAATAAAAGTCAGACAATGCTTATTCTAAATAAAATATCCAAACAAAATGAAACTCCTGTGAAAGGGTCTGTTTTAAACTCTGCATTAATTAGTGCTTCTAGAATTCTCAAAAAACGTTCTTTAGTTTTTATCTTTTCTGATTTTAGATCAGAAGGATGGCAAAAAGCTCTGGTTGCACTTGCAAAAAAAAATGATGTACTTGCATTCAATATTTTTGATTCTTTTGATTATCAATTCCCTGAACTTGGTAGTGTTGTTTTTAAAGATGCAGAAACCGGTTCAAAAATGATTTTACCGACTACATCAAAAAAATTCCAAAAAAGCTGGCAGAATTTTAATCAGCAGAAATTGCAAAACTGGAAAGATTTTTGTTTAAAACATGGCGTTATTCCTGTGATAATGAATACTAAAGATGAACCTCTGGAAATTCTAAACAATGTTTTGAAAAAGGGAAGATGATGGCAAATAATAAAGCACAGCAGATTTTAGTTCCAATGCAGGTTTATATTGGCGATGAAGCAGAACTAAGATGTACATTTAATTCAAATAATTCTAAAATCAAAAAACTTCTGGAAAATAGCACAGATGGTTCTGTTTACTTGAATTCATCAAATTTTGTAGAACCAGTTAATTTATCAGAATATGATATTTCTCAAATGAAACTGGAATTATCAGGTGTCGATTTTTTTCAATTAAAAATCAATTTTACACCTTGGAAAATCGGAACAATTCAATTTCCGTCTATCAATATTGAAGGAGAACTTATTGATTTTTCCCCTGTGCATATCATGTCGATTGTGGAACAAACAAATACTACATCTTTAAAAGAAGGTCTGTCCCCTTTGCTATTACCCAATACAACATATAAAATATTTGCTTTTATCATTTTAATAACGATTTTTATTATCATAATAATCAGACTTTTCATAAAACGTGGAAAAATTCTTTTTTTTATAAAAAATCAAATTATTAAATACAAAAATCTAAAGAATAAAAAAAAGACGATTAAAAATCTGGAAAACCTTAATTCAAAAAAAGAAATGAATGACCAAGAATTTGCACAAAATTTTCAGCAGATTATGCGAAAATATTTGCAGATTCATTATAACTACCCTTTCATGAATTGTGTAACTTCGCAAATGGAAAACACTTTTTCTATTATCTCTAAAGATCTTTTTTCTGAAGAAAAAAAAGAGAATTTCAGTTCGCTTGTGGGATTCTTTTTGCGTACAGATTTTATTAGATTCAGTGGTAAAGGCAAATTTCTCCCGGAAGAAAGACAAAAAATCATTGATTCAACGAAACAAATAATTCAATTTTTGGAGCAGCCTGATGATTGATTTTCAAAATCCCTACGGATTAATTTTGCTTTTTTGCATTCCGCTTTTTTTTCTGCTCCGCAAACTTGGAATTTTAAAACAAATCACATTTACTGCAGTTTTAGCAGATTGGAATGGTAAATTTTTCGAATGGCATGGAAAAATATACAGAATATTTACAGCTCTTTCTAAAATTCTTACTGTCTTAGGATTTGTTTTATGCGTTTTTGCTTTTGCTGATCCTGTTATTTCAGAACAAGAAAAAGTATATACTTCACTTGGTACGGATATTATTTTTGTTATTGATTGTAGTCCTTCCATGGCTGCAAAGGATATGAATAATGAATCCAGACTCGAAGCTTCCAAAAAATCAATCTTTTACCTTTTGCAAGAAAGTAAAGGGAGCAGATTTGGTCTTGTGGCGTTGGGAACTAATGCTTCTGTTGAAGTTCCAGTAACTTCTGATTTAGATTTTTTCATTCAGCAAGTAGAAAACATTTCTGTAGGTCAATTGGGTGATGGTTCAGCAATTGGTGATGGTGTCAGTACTGCAGTATGCCATTTGCTTTCTTCAAAAGCTCCAGGGAAATGCATAGTTTTACTGACAGACGGCGAAAACAATGCGGGTGAAATCCATCCTGAAACTGCTGCAAAACTTGCCGTGGATAACAACATTTCTATTTACGTTGTGGGAATTGGTTCCAAAGGCAATGTTCCTATAGAATATATTAATCCAATAACTGGAAAAAAATATTCAGGATATTTAGATTCGAATTTTAATCCTGCCTCGCTTAAAAAAATAGCAGAGATTGGCGGCGGACATTACTACGAAACAAAAACTATCAATGAACTTAATGATGTTTTACACAGTGTAATTTTGATAGAAAACTCGGTTCAGAGTTATGTTTATGAGATTAAAACAATAAGACTCTACAAAAAAATTATCTTTCTGGCAATCATACTTTTTCTGGTAGTTCTTTTTATTCGTTATTTTATATTAAACCAGACAAAATTAATTAAATATAAAAAAGACCTTTTATTACGCGAATTTTTATTAATATTTTCACTTTTATTTGTATTTTTTGCACACATGGGAATCAGCTGGGGAACTTATGTTGCGCCAATCCAAAAAAGTGGAAACAGTGTTGCAATGGTTTTTGATATTTCATACAGTATGATGGCAAAAGATGGACCTGAAAATTCATCAAGACTTCAAGCGGCTTCTGTTTATGCTAAAAAAATGTTAACCAAAATGCCAGATGTTAATATATCAGTTATAACAGCAAAAGGTGATGGTGTGATTTCAATTCCATTAACACAAGATTTTTCACTAATTGAATCTTTTTTAGATGTGATTTCACCTGACCTCATGACAGTTCCTGGCACAAGTCTTGGAAAAGGAATATTAAAAGCAAAAGAAAGCTTAAAAAATGCAAGTAATTCTGTCGGTCAAATATGGGTTTTTACAGATGGAGAAGAAACTGACGGTGAATTACAGAAAAGTCTGGAAATTTGTGCAAAAGATGGAATTCCTGTCGTAATTATTGGATTTGGAACTGAAAATCCTGTAAAAACCTTGGCAGGAGATGGAAAAACAATGATAGAAACATCTTTACATCAAAAAGAACTGGAACTTTTGATTGCTAAAACTGTTGAAAAACAAAAGCTTTATAGAAGAAAATCAGAAATATTTTATATAAATTCACAGGAAAAAGCGTCAGGATCAAAAATTTTGGCTAATCTAAAAAAATCTGACAAAGATAATATTATTACAATATATGAATCAAAACCAGTTGAGCGGTTTAAGTTTTTTCTGCTTATATCATTCTGTTTATTCTGCTTGAGCTTTATTTTAACAGAAGGAAATTTTCAAAAAAATCAAATAAAAAAGTCAAAAAGAAGGAAATCTATCAATCTACTGAATTCAAACTTCTTTTCTTCTATTAATTTTTTCATTTGCATTTCTTTTATTTTTCAGTTTTTTACCGGATGTTCTTCAGAAACAATTAATATTTTACAGGGAACACAATATTTTAAACAAAAAAAATATCAGGATTCATCTATATGTTTTATGGAAGCAGCAGAAAATTCTGCACAAAAACAAAATCAAAAAGTATTACCATATGCTTTGTACAATTTAGGAACTGCATATTCAATGCTTGCTGAACAAGATGCTGCACTAGAAAAATACAATCAGGTTCTTTCAATGCAAGATGTCTCACAAGAATTAATATATTCAGTCTATTTTAATCTTGGAATTATGTATTATAAAATTGGTGATTTTAATGCAGCGTCAGAAAATTTTAAGCAAGCCATCAAAATTGATAATACAAAAACCGATGCTAAAATCAATATGGAAATGTCAATGCAGATGATTGAAGCTCAGACTCGACAAAATGAAAGCAAAGTAAATCCCGCAAGTCAAAATCAAAATACAAAAAATGATACAGAAGAAAAAATATTTAAACATATTAAGGAGAATGATAAAAAACAATGGAAAAATGCGGAAATAAATCAAAACCAAAATCTTGCAGACGACTATTAGTTTTTATATTTTTGATTTTCATAATAATGTCAAAAACTCATTCCCAATCTCAGAATAATGAAATAGAAAATTTTGATTTTTTTTTCGTTCCCACACCGAATCAGAATTTTTATGAAAATGAAGATATAAGTTTCGAATTATACCTCGAAAACATAAATTCTAATGAAATTGAGCTTGTATCTTATAATTTGCCAGATAATGTAAAATTACGTTTGTTTAAAAAAATGGAAAAAAATGGAACTGTGATTAATGTCTGGTTGAATTTTACGCAATCAGGTGAATTTGAACTTGAAGATTTTATTTTTTCTTTTTCCTCAAATGAAGATGAACCCTCTAATTCACAAAATTTTCATGTAAAATTTCCAGAAATTTTGATTACACCAGACCTTTCCATACAAAAACCAGAAATTTATATCTGTTTTGATGACAAAAATACTATAAAACTTGACAAAGAAACATCAACAGAAAAAGATAATCCAGTAATAATCTGTCATAAACAATACGATGACAAGTTTTCGTTTACTATATTTGTTAAATATGCTTTTGACATTTTACATTTTGATTATGAAATTCCTAAAAACGCTATTCTTACACAGACAAATTTTTTTGAACACTCAAAAAGCAGTCTTAACACTGAAAACGAAGAATATTCAGAACAATTATTTCCAATTGCCTCATTTGATATGGTTTGTCTTCAAACAGGAAAAACTGAATTTCCAAAAATTTCCATACAATTGGAAAACTTTCAACATCAAAAAGAAAAAATAATACTTGAAAATTATGCTGTTGAAATACTAAATTACAAAAAAAATCATAATATAAAAGAATCAAAAATGTTTGACTCTGCTTTTGAAGATTTAGAACCCCAGAAACAACAATCTCAAAATACTACATTACAAATTCTTTCATCTGAAGAAAAAAATTTAGACGATTGCATAAAACTCGCCAAAGAACTTAAATCAAAACACCAAAAGAAAGTATTAAAAATTTTTGGAATAACTTTCATTTTGTTAATCAGCCTACTATTATTATTTTTAAAAAAAATTAAACACAAAAAAAGTTCTTTAGCTATTTTTTCAATTTTTTTCGTCATTCTTATACTGATTTTTATTATTTTATTTCTGAATGATAAAAATGCAGTTTTTCTGGGAGGGACAGTTCATTCAATTCCAGATGAAAAATCAGCAGAAAAAACGTACATAAATGCAGGAACTCCTATAAAAATAATTAAAAACTCTGGCATATGGTCATTTATTGAGTTTACTGAAGAAACAGAAGATTCTATAAATCATAAAAAAACAGGTTGGTGTAAAAAAGAATGTATCAGTTCTAATCTGCCGTCACAATAATTTCATTCCAACAATTGTGTAACTGTTTGAGAAAAGTTTTGTGGATTTTCCAAAAAATCGTACACCGAGGCTGCAGAAACAAGTTTACGTCCATATTCTCGAGTTTCTGTGTAAGGAAGTGTTTCTAGAAATAAATCCATTGGAAGTTTGCTTTTAGTTCCAAACTCTGCAAGAGAACTTTTGAGCCAGCGGCGTACTCTTGTTATTCCTGCATTGTACGAAAAAAATGCCTGCAAAAGTGAATTATCACAACGATTTAACAGTTCTGCAAGATAATATGTCCCGATTTGAAGATTTGTTTCCACGTCCACCAGCGAATAATCTGTGATTTTTAGTTTTCTTGCAACATCATTTGCCGTAAATTCCATAAGTTGGGTAAGTCCCACTGCTCCAACGGCACTTTTTATATTTGGGTCAAAAAAACTTTCACTTCGTACAAGTGCATACATTACATTTGGTGAAATCATATATTCAGCGGCATATTTTTCAATTTCGTCACTATAGCATGATGGAAAAACAAGTTTCATTTCTTTTCTTGTAAGAATCTCTGTTGAATAATTGTAAGTTTTTGCAGCAATGCGTAAACTTTGTGTGTAAAATCGGTTTTTGGTGTCAGTTTTTCCACAATTATACAGAAATTCAGCAAGGTAAAAATTTGTTTTTTCTGATAAATCTGGAAAATAAGTCTGCCATTCTTCGTAAATCAATTCTGGAAAACCAAAAATAACATAGCCTTCCATCAGTAAATCTGCCAACTGTTCATTTTCTTTCGTCATTTCAGACATTTTTTTGTTTCGCTTTTCTTTTGACATAACTGGACTGAACAAAACTTTGTGCAATTGGTTTTCATCTAAGTTTAAATGACTGGCAGAAATAATTTTATAATAAAGTGAATTTCCAGATTGAATTGCGCGCAAAAATGCTTCATTGATTTGTTTTTCATCAGCATTTGTTATTTTTTCTTGAGCAAGTCGTGCAAATATATAAGCAAATTTAGCGACCGCTTCATCTGTTGCAAAACCGTCTATTTTTTTGTAAATAATTTGGAATTCTTTCCATCGGGCAGACGAAAGCAAAGTTACCGAAAGTTTATCAAAAAAATCATCAAAATATTCGGGATTATGAAATTGTTTTGCGTAGTCTTGAATATTTGCAACTAAAAAATCTAATTGATAATCAATCATTGTATTCAAAAGATACCAAAGAGCATTGTCTTTTTTACTGTCTGAATCTGCTGCTTCAATAGCATTTTCAAAACACTCTCTTGATTTCGCAAGGTATGTCCCTGTTTTTTCAAATAATCTGCCTGCATAAAACCAAAAATAAAAACTTACGGGAGTGTTTTTAAAATAATCAGCCAATTCCATAAAGTTTTGAGCATTTTTCAAATAATATGAACTTCCATGTAAACAGGCTTTGCCCAAATCAGAAGCAATCTGTTCACAGGGCTGCAAATCTCCATTTTTCAGAAAATCTATAACTAATGGAACCTGCGAATAAGTATATGTATAATTTCGCTTATAAAGTTCTATCCTGAAATTCATGATAAAAGGATTAATAAGTTCTTTGTGATTTTCCCAATTCACAGATAAATCCGTAAAATCAGGATGATTATAAACATCTCTGTAAAACTGATAATGATCTTTTGATAAACTCCGCTTTGTATACCAATCAAAAACTTCACTTTCGTAAGATCCAGCTTCCAGTTTTTTCAAAGCCGTCAGTCTGATTTTAATCAATTCGTTATCATCATTCTGCAAATCCAAATTATTCGTATATTCATAAATCAAAGAATTTTCATTATATTGACAAAAAACTCTGGCAGCTTCGAGAAGACTTTGTTTATCATTTGGAAAAAGTTGTGTCAGTTTGACAGCAGAATATATTCGTTCCTGGACAGTTCCCACCTGGCAGAGTTTTTGTGCACTTTTTTTTGCAAAAAGCTTATCTCCCTTTTTGATACAGCGTTTAAATTTTGCTTGTGCTTCTTTTACTTTATTTTCATTATTCTGATCAAGCAGTTTCAGAGCCAAAAAATAATCAGTATTTGCCCCGAACTTTTTGACATTTTCATTCTGTGCACTGCACCCAAGATTTTGAATAATGAAACAAAAAAATGTTGAAAAAATGAAAATTCTGATTATTTTTGACTTCAATATTAATTCCTTTGTAATTACTTTAAAATCACTTTTCAAAAAATTATTCTGCCGGAATTGTGATATATGTTCCAGAAATAATGTAGTCTGGATCTTTTATATGATTAAATTTAGCAATATATTTATATCGCCATGGATTTTTATAATAAGTATCAGCAATATCCCACAAGGTATCACCCCATTTGATTTTGTAGTTAATATCTTTTGGTTTTTCAGGTGTAACAGGTGGCTGTTCTGGTACAACAATTTCAGCCTGTTCAACAACTACAACTTCTTCTTCCAGAGCTGGTGGTGCTACTGGTTCACTTATTTCAGGTTCCGGCTCAATTTCCAGTTGTTTTTCAATTTCTGCAACAGGTTCTTGAATTTCAGAAGATGCAGATGATGATTCTTCAACTGCTATTTCAGTTGTTTCCTTTTGAGTATTTCCTTTGTGCAAAAGATTATATTTCGAAGGTACGATAAAAAGAATCAGTAAAGTTGCAATCACACAGATAATTGCACAAATAATGCAGATAATGACAGGAACTTTTGTCTTCTTTTTGATTTTTTCATCTTCACCTGATTGACCAAGCTCAGTTTCCTTGTCATACAATCCAGTAAAACTAAGCGGACCTTTTGCAGAAGATGCAGGTGCGGCAGTCTCATTATTATCCGAAATTGTTCCAAAATCACTGATAAAATCATTTTCAAGATTATTGTCATCTAAAGAGATTTCATTGTTATCGAACGCAATTTCATTAAAAGAATTATCGTTTATTGAATCCAAATCAAAAGGACTGTCCCCATCATTATTTCCATAATTATTTTCATCATTATCACTGTCATTGAAAGAATCATTAAATGTATTATCAAAAGAATTTTCATCAAAATCTGTTTCAAATTCTTTGTCAGAATCATTTTTTTCCAGAGGATTGTTAATATCAAAAAAATCTTCTGGCATTTGATTGCCTGTTTGATTAAAATCTTTCGCTGCATTTTCCAAAGTTTCCTTTGAATCCTCTCCCGGGAAATCAAAATTCAATTCAGGAAGGTCTGAATCATCAGAAATTTCATCTTGAATATCTACTTTTTCTTCGGGAGTTTCGTTCAAATCAATTTCCTGCACAACTTCCATATTTTCTGTATCATTCAGATTTTCTTCTGGCGTTTCTTCTTCGATAGTTTGAGTTACGTCTGTATCATCTGGCCAGATAATCTTTTCATCAGTTTTATCTGCTGGAATTACTACATCATCAATTGATTCAAGTTTCTTTTGTCTGTTGATTTCGTCATCGGCAGCTGGTGTAAATGCGATAATTGTGTTATTTTTGTGTTCAACTTGATTTTTATTTTCAACAGGAGTTTCGTTTTCTGCAGAATTGTTTCCTTCCGTTTCTTCTGACTCAATCTCCACTTTTTCTGATTCATTTTTTGGGGAATCCATTTCATTTCCACGAATTTTTTCAGCCATTGCTAAAAATCCGTGTTTTCTCGCTTTCGGCTTTTCTTTAGAATCAGCAATTTTATATTCATCTGTAGTTAATCTTTCTTCAATAGTTCGTGAAACAAGTGTTATTGTGGTTTTACTTTGATTACCAGTTTCAGAATCCTTGATTTTTGCAGAAAGTTTATTATTTTCATCAATCGAAACTGTAAATGAAATATCTGGTTCACCATTTGGATGAGCCACCAGATTTTCTATCTGAAGGGAATCAACATATTCTGCATCTTCCATTGAGCAGATTTTTGAACGATATAAATCAACCATTACTTTTGTTTGATTATTGTGGGCAGTTGTTAAATCCAACTGTTTTTCAGAATTTGAAAATTCTTCCAGAACTGGATAAAATGAACCGTCAGCAAGTTTAATTCCAATAGTTCTCATGTGATTCTCCCATAAAAACTTCGCGTTAGCGATTACACAGGAGGCGCAAAATCCAAGTTTATGAAGTGCAACGCACGAAATAAACTTGTGTGATAAAAATTACACGGATGTAATTTTTATCATACCTCCCATATTTTCTCGACCAAAAAAAACGCCAAAAAAATGATTTCTTCTCTTATTTTTAATATCGGAAATATTTTTATTTTCAATATAGGAAAATTTAACATTTTAAACTGGAAAATTCAAAAAATTTTTTTCAAACAATTTTTTCCACTAAGTCCTTTTATTTCCACTGTTCTTCTATACTTTTTATCAGTTGTTCTTTTGAAATTCCGTTTTTTTGAGCTTCCTGACAGACATTTTTTGCTAAAATTACTACTTTTTCTTCTTTTTTTTCCAGGATTTCTGATTTTTGAAGTGTATTTACAAAAGTTCCGCTGCCTGCCACCGTTTTTATGAACCCCTGTTTATCTAGCTCTTCCCAAGCCATTTTTACAGGAATTACACTTATGCGGAGTTGATTGGAAATCTGGCGAATTGCGGGAAGCTTTTCGCCAGGTTTTAAGGTTCCGTTTATAATTTGAGAACTGATTTGAGTAACAATTTGAGAATAAATCGGTACTTCCGAAGAAGAGTTAATCACAATATCCATTTGTAATCAAAAATAGATAAGAAAAATCATCAAAATCCAATCTGATAAAGATTACAAATCAACTTTTTCAAACAACGATGCACTTTTTTTGTATGTCAAAATCCAGCCGACAAAGAAAATCACAATTCCCATAAAAAGAATTGGAAGCTGTTTGATTTGTGACTGAGCGTCAATTCTATCAAGCATCTGGAAAAACTCGATATTAAAAAGATTTTTTGTCCAGATTGGGAATTCAATAATCAAATAACAAACCCAAAACGCAACACTTGCTTTGAAAAACGGGCGACCAGGTTTTTCTGCTTTTTTGTAGAAATTTGTAAAGAAAATAAAATTGAAAATTGTAAGCAAAATCAACACAAAACCGTAAAATGCAACATTTGAATCAATTCCAGCCTGATTTCCCTGTGGAACAAGTTTTTTTATCAAAATTGCAAAAGGGATTGTAAACAATGCACCGGCAATTTCATAAACGCAGACAAGAATACATCTTGATTTAACAATATCTTTTTTTGTGATTGGTAAAATCATTGAATACTGAATATCCTTGTTCAATTCTGCATTGTTAAAAATAAAGAATATGCTCAAACAAAGATAGAAAAATGGAACATAACAAGGATAATTCGGGATAATAATCATCGCAACAAAAGCCAAAAACAAATAATTTACTGATGAAAGACACAGTTTGATTTCTTTTTCCAAAAAGTTTCTCATTTTTTTTCCTCTAATCTCTAATTTCGGATGTTTTACATTCTGAATAATCAGCGTTCTGTGTGAACCATAATTTCTTCCATTGAAGGCTGAGTGATTTCGCATTTTGCAAATAATTCTTTGTCAGATTTTAAAATCATTCCTTCAAAACCAAAATTATGTTCATGAAGTCCAATCAATTTTGATTTCAACTCATCAGTTAAATCTTCTTTTTTACCGTTTACAAGAAGATATTTTTCTTTGAAACTCACAACATCACAAGAATCCAGAATTTTTCCTTTTTTGATATAAGTGATATAATCGGCACATTTTTCCAAATCTGAAATAACATGTGTTGAAAAAAGAATGCTGTGTTCTCCGTCTGCAACATAATCTTGAAAAAGAATCACAAGTTCATCACGACTTACTGGGTCAAGTCCGCTTGTAGGTTCATCCAAAATCAAAAGTCTTGCATCGTGACTCATTGCAATAGCCAACTGATATTTTACTTTCATTCCGGCAGAAAGATTTTTAATAAATTTGTTTTCATCCAGATTAAATTTTTCAAGCAGATTTCTATAACTTTCATCACTCCAATTTGAAAAAAACTTTTTTGTAATGTCTGTAACCTGTTTAATTTTTTTGGAATTGTAAAATCCATCAAGTCCCGAAACAAAACCAATACTATTTTTTACAGAAAATTCATCTTTTTCAATATCAAAACCATTAATCGAAACTTTTCCGCTGTCTGGATGCACAAATTTGAGCATAGATTTAAGAGTGGTAGTTTTTCCAGCACCATTTCGGCCGATAAACCCCATAATGTAACCTTTCTCCAACGAAAAAGAAACATTGTCCAATTTAAACGTCGGATAAGTTTTAGAAAGGTTTTCTACTTGCAAAATATTCATAACCACCTCTACTGAATAACAAAAAAAGTGTGTATATTAGATATACACACTTTAATGCTACGAGAATGATTTGTCAAGTTAATTTTTTTAATCTTTAAAACTGAAAAACAATTCAATCTGAAAAAAACTGTCTGTCCATTCAGTGAGTAAAAAAATTTTTATTATTTTTGTGCAGCTTCCAAAACACCATAAAATGCTGGTTTACAAGTAAAACTATTTCTAAAAAGCAAAGGATATTGAGTGTAACCATTGTATTCATCCAAAGCATTTAGCCATGTACCTTCATCATTTAATCCCCAAATAGTCACACCTTCAATTCCATTTTTATCAGCTGTTTTACGATTTCTTATAAACATATTAAAATACTGATTGTAAATAGCCTTCAAACGTAAATCATTGTTTGGAGATTTTCCGTTTGCAATATCGAGTTCTGTTACTTGAACATTAACACCTTTTTCTACAAACATTTGAACAGCTTCTTCAAAACTATCTTTTCCAGTAATAGCAGGATAATCAACTTTTACATGAGACTGCATACCAATCACATCAATTCTAGCATCAGGTGTCGCTTTGATTTCATCAATAAGCTTACAAATTGCCTTACGTTTTTGTTTAGCATAACAACCATAATCATTATATGCAAGTTTTACATCCTTAGGAGCATATCGATTTGCATATCTAAATGCATTAATAATATATGTTTCATCTTTATAAATTTTTGTCCAGCGACTACTGTTTTCCGGTCTCACCCATGAAGTATCAGTTGCATTATCAGAAATAGCTTCGTTCACCACATCCCATGTTGTAACAATTCTTTCACCATTATTATTTGTATCTTCCCAATCCTTAATATGATTTAAAACTGTCTTTATATACCATTCAAGACGTGCATTCATTTCATCAATAGAAACGAGCTCATTTGAACCAGTTGACCCCCAGTCTTCATAGAAAAACCACTCTGGCGTCTGATTATGCCATACAAGAACATGACCACGCATTTTAAGACCATTATTCTTACAAATATTCAAACATCTATCTACAGTAGAAAATTTTGGTGGATTCAGTGGAACTTTATATGATTTTCCATCCTCACCAGTAAAATCAGTAAATTCATTAGGTCGATTCCATGCAAAAATAAAATCTGGTTTAAACTCGTTACCCATAGTTATACAATCAGCATGATAAGCAAGTCCCTGTTGTACCTGTTTACGAGCCAACTCTTCATTGTAGGTTACTGCAAGTCCAAAATAATCAAAATAATCTTTGTACGCTTCTTTCAAACTTGGAGCATCCATCCAATTAAGTGCTTCAAATTTTTGCTCACCAAGTCCATCACCAGAAAGTTTTAAAGAAAAGTTCTTGATATAAATTTTTGTATTTTCTTTATCAAGAGTTGAACCAGAAATATAAAGAGAACGTTTTTCTCCAAGTACAATGAACAATTTACTTGAAACTTTTACCCATTCGCCAGAAGGAACTTTTTCATTATAAAGCTGAGGCAATCCAGCATTTATTTCGTTAATCATCCAAGTGATTTCAGTTGTAGAAGCATTTGGATTTTCAACAAGCATTTCACAATCAAATTCAAGATAAAGAGCAATATTTGCATAATCGGCAAGACTTACACTTACAGGATTATTTTTAGTAGAAAGTTTCAAATCTGCTACAGTTACATTATCAAAATCACCATATTTTTTGTTAAAAAGAATAGCCTTACCATCTTCGTCTACTCGTGTAATAGTAAGACTGCCATCATCGTTTTTTACAATTTTTGGAGTTTTTTCTTGTTTTGAACATCCAGAAAGTCCAAAAAGAATTGCCACCGCAAAAATACAGTAAATAGTTTTCTTTAAGTTTTTCATTTCCTTTTCCTATTTTCTTTTTCTCTAATTATATATCTAATTCCCTAAAAAAATAATAGGGAATATTACTGACAAGATTGTTATTCTATTGGCATCCAATTATATTCAAACCTACCCAGACTTTTCACAAATGCTCCAGAAGATGCATCTTTATTTTCCACACTGAATTCCAAATGTGGAATAATAATCAACTTATCACTTTGATTTAAAGCTTCTTTAAATTCCTGCGGAGTTTTTCCCAATCTGCTTGAGTCACTCATAAAATCTTTTCCAATTTCAATGTATTCATTAACATTGTTTTCAGTTACATTAAAATTATAAATCCACTTCATATCAGCATTATAAACATTCACACACATCAACATATATGAAAATTTCGAAACATCAGAGAAAATTTCAAAAGGATTGGAGTTTAATTTTATAATTCGCTTTGCACCCTCTGCATCATCATTTTCTTCATAAAGAACTTTGAAATCAGAAACTGTTTCTGAATCTGAAAATTGCATATCCGATGTTTTATCCGCAACAATAGCCACAGTTTCAAAAACTTTTCCATTAGGAGCAACAGTAAATTTATACTTAGAGCCTGCTTTTGTAAAAGGATAAATAAAAGATAAAGTGCCAGTTTCAGTCTGATTAATCAAATTATTTCCATTATGAATAAATGAGAATGGTATACCAGTTTCTTTTCCGTCTTCCATTATATCAACGGCAAAAGTCACCCAAATATCCATTACTCCAGTCTTTTTGAGTGTAACTTGAATACCATTTTCAACATTTTCAACACTTATGTGGTCAGAAACCTGAGGATATTTTTCCAATTCAACCGATTTTAATTTCGCTTTTTTTGTACCTTCAACTTCTGTTAAGTGAGTGCGAATTAAAATATCAGTGATTGGTTTTGATGTGTCCCACACAGAATCTTCAGGTACTTTATTAGTACTTTTTGTTCCATCCAGATTTATTTCAAAAACATTTGTTTCAGCCTGATAATCTGAAAGATAATCAAGAGTACATCCATCTTGAACAAGACTTACATAAAGTGAATCATCAGGATACTCAGAATCGAATTCAATGCGAATAACATCCCATTCAGACAAATCCAGATTTCCAACAAACCAACCGATAGCAGGGTATTCCTCTTGATTTTCATATCTCCATTCTATCATTCCATCAGAAGATGCTGAAGCTCCAAAGTATGAAGTTCCAAATTTATTGCCCAAAATAGAAATTGGTGATTCTTCAAAAATTGTATTATATTCCACCGTCGAACTTATGACTTGCGAAATCCATATTCGTTCCGCTTCATTTTCTACATTTTTATAATAATCAACTATAGAAAAAATCTTTCCATCCTGTATAGAATCATAAGCACGATAAAGTTCATATGTAAAATCCGTATCGCTAAAAGCATCATCACCAAATTTGTAAGTTCTTCCGCATAACCAATTATCATCACCTTTAGAATTTTTTCCAGAAATAACACCTGCAACATATCCATCACAACCTTGAGATTTCAAATATTCCATAAACTTACTGCCAGGTCGATTCATTTTTAAAATACCATTTTCAATTCTCAAATCAGAATGACGATATTCATCTTTATCCTGCTGATACAAATAAGATGGACCTGAAGCATCAGTTTTTCCATAAGAAAAATATATTTTTACGGTATCTTTTGGAGTTTCTGATAATTTTACGCTATAATTTATTTCAAATTCTTCATCCGCCTTAATGTTCTGTTTTATAGGTGTTAACCTGTCCTCTTCTGAAATCAGATGCATCCAATTTTTATTGTAATAATCTACTACAAGAAAATGAAGATTTTGAATATTAGAATCACACTTTCCTTTCCATTTTAGATTTAAAACATCACCTTTCTTTGGAAGCTCTTCTTTGAAACAACTTGAAATATCAAATGCCCCACTTTGATAATAGGTATATCTTTCATCTCCATATTTACTATTATTTGCAATATATCCGTCTCCAACAATGTCTGAAATATCAATCGTCCATGTATTGAATTCTTCTTTCGGATCCTCAGGTTCATCTTCGGCTATAATTTTTTTCAATGTAATAAATACATCCGTGGATTTTCCTGCAATAATCTCAGCCTTTTCATATTTTCCTTCATAAATCACATTTTTTGGGGCAGATGACAAATAAGCTGAAATCACTATATCATATAACCCAGGACTCAATTCATAAGAATAAGTTTTTCCCTTCATTCCAATATCTGTTATCACTTTTTTCGTATCATAATTTGTGATAGTGATTGTAAATTCCAGAGAATCAATATCAATAGAAGTATTAGTATTGGCAGAAGTTACAGCTCTAGAAGGAAGCGTAATAGAAAAATTTCCCATTTCAGGTTTTTCAAACAAACTGCTGCAAGAAAAGAATAATGACATTAAAAACACTATTAATATAGTAGAAAAAAAATTTTTTTTCATAATCATACTCCCCAAAGATAAATACTTTGAAAACAAAAATAAAAAGTCAAGTTTTGAGTTTTGACAAAATCTATTATAAACATTTTTTTTCCAGGCAACAAAGTTCTAGTTTTGCAAAAAAATCTTCCAAAATATAGCGAGAATCAATCTGAGTGTAAATGCGGATTTTTGGAAGTTCAGAATCAAAAGATGAAGAAGTGTCCCCATTTACAAAAGGCGCATTGTGCACGATAAATTTTCCACATCCGGGATTTATAGCGATTGCAATTGCTGGGGAATCTCCCAAAGACCAGCTTTCGCCCTGAGTCCACGAAGCAAACTCAGAATTATTGTAATCAATCATCTGTTCAAAAAGATGCTTTCCTATTTTTCCACAAGGCAGCACTTTTTTCTGCAATTCAGCAAGCCCCACAGTGATTGTGCAGTAAACATCAGATGGAACAAGCCAGATGTCAGCTCCGCTTGAAAGTACAAAATTTGCACCTGCAATATCATTTCCAGCATTAAATTCTCTAAACGGAGCAGAAGTCTGAAAACCATGAGTTCCAATCCATATAATTGTCATTTTTTTTGTAATCTCAGGAGCTTTCAAAATTGCCGCAGCAACATTTGTAATCGCACCCTGACATAAAACAAACAGAGGTTTTTCATCATTTTTCAAAGCTTCATTTATGATAAAATCGCTAGCAGCCGAAACACTTTTTACATTCTGACCAAAAGGTTGTGAATAATCAAGCGGAAATTCTTCCCCCATAAAAACAGGAATTTCCAGATTCATTGCATTCAAAATAGTGATAATTTCATCAAAACTCCGCTGAACAGTGCCTTTTCCATTAAAATGTTCAGCCAAAATTCCTTTAACAATCAGTTTCGGACTCAAAAGTGCATGAACAATCGCAAAAGGATCATCAGCTTCACAAGCCGCATCAGTATCAATAATCACACGCACCTTTTTGTAATCAGGCACATCAAAAGAAAGTCGATTCATAAAATCCCCCATAAACACAGCATAAACACCGCACAAGCTTGTTTTTTATTCAAGATTATCAATTAATGATAAAGATTTCAATAATATTAAGGTCTGTCCCTGTTTTAATTAATGTGAGTAAAAAAGGGACAGACCTTGTTTCTTGTGTTTTTCCAAGGTCGTACCCCATTTTGATGCCCCACTTTAATGAAAACAAGGGACACACCTCACGCGCAAATTAAATAAGGTCTGTCCCCTTTTTAACAAAGCAAGCTCTGTCCCTTCTCTAATGAAAAACAGGGACAAACCTTAATGCTGGTAATCCTGCACATACACATACACACATACACGTGTACAAAATCACTTTTTTCCGTTATAATAAATCAATCAAAAAAATGCTGAATACTTTAAACACATTTAGCATTTCAACAAAAATTATTAAGGATGACTTTTTATGAGTTACACTTTAAAAGAAAAGTTTGGTGATTTATTTGCGGAAATGGTTGCACATTCAAAAGCTGCCGCAAAAATTGATGAAACAAAAGTTTACGAAGAAGCAAACCCTGAAATGCGTAAATATATGTTTAAACTTTTGGATGACACTTTTTCTGCAGATTCGGGATTAGGAAATTTAGAAAATTTTAAAGATTTTTATGAAAAAGTTGTAAAACAAGGAAAATCTGGTTTAATTTTGATGGAACATTACACAAATCTTGATTTACCTGCAATAATCTATCTTTTACAGAAAGTTGGTGAACCTTGGGCTGATGATTTTGCTTCAAGAATAGTTGCTGTGGCCGGAATGAAACTGAACGAAGCAAGTGCTGGTGTACGCGCTTTTACAGAAGGTTTCACACGAGTAGTAATCTATCCTACCAGAAGTTTAAATGCAGTAGAAGCGAAAGGCATTTCTCAGGAAGAGTTAAAAGCAGAAGAACAAAAAGCCAGAAAGATTAACTTTGCAGCAATGCGTGCAATGGACGCCTGCAAAAAACGTGGTCAGATGATTCTCGTTTTCCCTAGTGGAACAAGATATCGTCCTGGAAAACCAGAAACAAAACGCGGTCTTCGAGAAATTGACAGTTATCTCCGCCTTTTTGATTACATGCTTCTTGTCGGAATAAACGGAAACTGTCTTCGCATCAATCCAGATAATCCTGATGATATGCTTGAGGATATTCTGGAACCTGGAAAAGTAACTTTAACAGCCCATCCTGTTTTGGATTGCAAAAAATTCCGTGAAGATGTTCTTTCATCATTGCCTGCAGACGAATCTGATCCAAAACAAAAAACTGTAGATCAAGTTATGCAGATTTTAGATGAAATTCACAATCAAGTTGAAAGCAAGAATTAAAAATAAGTCCGTGTAACACAACAATTGGGAATAAATTTGGTAAAATATCGAGTTTTATTTTTTTTATCTGGGTGGCTTTTTGCTTCGCAAAAAACAGGCTTTTCAGGGTTCCGGCGTCAAAGCGCCTTCATTCCTTCGCTACGCTTCGGAACTGGCTTCGCCAGCCCTTACAATCCTTGCCACGAATCAAAATTGAAAACTTGATTTTACACTTTATTAAAATTTATACTATTAGGAGAAATAAATGAGTAAAATATTAGACATAAAATCAGAATTGAGCAGAACTAGTTACCCTGGACGTGGCATTATTGTTGGAAAAAGTGAAGATGGCAGCAAGGCAGTTGCAGCTTATTGGACAATGGGACGTAGTGCTGGCAGCCGAAATCGCATTTTTGCAACTGATACTGAATCAGAAGATGGAAGCGAAGTTATCCGCACAAAACCTTTTGACCCAAGCCTCATTGCCGGGGATCCTAGTTTGATTATCTATGCGGCAGTTCGTGTTTTGGGCAAAAAAACAATCGTTACAAACGGTGACCAGACAGATACAATCTATGATGGATTGAAAGCCGGACTTACCTTTGAACAATCACTTAGAAGCCGAAAATATGAACACGACGCTCCAAATTACACACCTCGCATTTCTTCATTGATTGATTTGGAAAATGATTTCAACTATTCACTTTCTATTTTAAAAAGTGATGATGGAAATCCTGATAACACTTTGCGTTTTACTTTTAATTACGATGCACCTGTAGCTGGAGAAGGTCACTATATTCATACATATATGCAGGACGGAAATCCACTTCCTAGTTTTGAAGGCGAACCAGTAAAAGTAAAAATCAACGGAAATATTGAAGAATTTGCAAATGAAATTTGGAATTCTTTAAACGAAGATAACAAAGTTTCACTTTTCGTCAGATTTATTGATATAAAAACTGGCAAATATGAATCAAAAATTTTCAATAAAAATAAATAAATTTTACAGAGGATAACATTTTGAAAAACACATTTGCAAAACAAAGAAAAATATTTTCTCTTTTGACAAACTGTGTTTTTCTGTGTGCTGTATTTTTTTCATCCTGTTCTTCTGTAAACGAAAAAAAACTGCCCGAGAATTCTATTCAAAGTGATAAATTCGAAAAATTCTGCACTCAGGCTGATGAATATCTTTTGAGTACAAATTTTTCTGGCTCTATTCTGATTGCAAAAGGTGATGAAATTATTTTTGCAAAAGGATATGGAAATTGTGATAAAAATCTTGCTGATTCTCAGCCCATCAATTTAAACACAACTTTTGAAATCGGTTCCGTTTCCAAACAGATTACAGCCGCCGCCGTTATGCAGCTTGTTCAGAAAAAAAAATTTTCCCTCGATGATAAAATTTCAAAATTTTTCCCAGAATATATTCATGGAGATAAAATCACCGTCAGAATGCTTTTAAATATGCGTTCGGGACTCACAGATCACATAAACGAAGCTGACGATTTTTTTCCGCAGGAAGTTTTTTCCAAAATTCACAAAAAACAGATTGCAAATGAACCTTTTGAAGAAAATTTTGTTCTCAAATATTTTTATGATGCACCGCTTTTGGCAAATCCTGACAGCACATATTTTTACTGCAACACAAATTATTATCTTCTGGCAAAAATTGTAGAGCAGGTTTCCAAACAACCTTATCACGAATATCTGAAAAAACATATTTTTGAAAAATGCGAAATGACCAGCACTAATACTGATTTTCAAAATACCACAGCAAAAGGTTATGATTTCAGAAACCGTTATTACAGTTTGCCACACGATTTTGCGACAGGCTGCGGTGATGTAAATTCAACAGTTTTGGATTTATACAAATGGAACACACAACTGGCAAAAGGCAAAATCATAAATAAAAAATCGCTCAAACAGATGCTCGATACCGAAGCTTACGGATTTGGAGTTTACGTCAAGGAAGATAAAATTTTTCATTCAGGAATCACAAACGTATTCAATTCCTATAATTTATATTCATTTAAAAATCAGCTTTCGATTATAGTTCTTGCAAACAAACCAGTTGCCCAATGTAATGCAACTTTTGTAGCAAATAAACTGGAAAAAATGTTTTACGAAAATTAAAGAGGAAATTATGAAAAAAGATTATTCTTCACTGGCAAAAGCACTCGCAGTAGTTGCACTTCTTTCTATTATGATTGGAGGTTTTTTGATTGCCAGACGTAAAAATCAGCTGGCAGAAGCAACAAAACTTCCTTATCACAATGTTTCTTTGGAACAAGTTCCAGATGGATTTTACAAAGCGCGCACAGAAACTAGTTTTTTACACGTGGAACTTCAGGTTCAAGTTGAAAATCACAAAATCGTAGAAATAAAAGTAATCGAAGCAGATGGGATAGATGCAGTTCCAGCAAAACCAATTTTGGATAAAATGATTGCCGAAAATAAAATTGCCGTGCAGGCGGTAAAAGGTGCAGAACTGGGAAGCCTTGTTTATATCAGTTGTGTAGATAAAGCACTTTACAACGGAATAAATGAATAGAAAAATTACATGGAAGACAACAATATTTCACAAAAATCAGAAAAATTTAAAAAATCAGAAAATGCTCAAAAACGTAATTTCCAGCAGAATTTAGACGAAATTCTTGCAAATTTGGCGAATTTATGCGAAAAAAACAGTCAAAATCATGAAAATTCACAGATTTTATCGCCTGCTTCTATTTCCCTCTATAAAAAACCGACACTTCTTTTGCACGCCTGCTGCGGTCCCTGTTCATCTTATGTGTTGGAATATCTGACAAAATATTTTCAAATCACTGTTTTTTATTACAATCCAAACATTTATCCTCAGGAAGAATACACACGCCGATTTACAGAATTGCAGGAACTTTACAAAAAATTTCCTCCAGCACTAGAAGGAAATGTCAAAATCATAGAAAAAACGTATAATCCAGATGAATTTTATGATGCAATTGATATAAAAAATCATCCTGAATTTGCAAATGAGCCAGAAAAGGGTGAGCGTTGTCGCCGATGTTATGCTTTCCGGCTTCATGCTGCTTTCGAGTTTGCCATGCAAAATAAATTTGACTATTTTTGCACGACACTTTCCATCAGTCCTTTTAAGGATGCACAAAAACTCAATGAAATAGGCGAATTTTTACAAAAAAACGCTGAAAATTCACAAGTTTTTCAAAAAAATTCCCAAAATTCCCCTGATTTTGACGAATTTTCAAAAATCACAAAAATTCCAAAATGGCTTCCTTCAGATTTCAAAAAGAAAGGCGGATTCAAACGCAGCCTTGAAATCAGTAAAGAATACTCGCTTTATCGCCAGGAATACTGCGGCTGTATTTACTCTAAAAACTAACAATAAAATACCACACAAAACAAAGCACGCACACCATTTTAATTCCTGTGCCAGCCAAAAAACCGACAAAAGCTCCTGTTGCTGCCTTTAAAACTCCCTGTGAATTTCCATTGTTATGAATCAATTCTCCAATCAAAGCTCCCACAAACGGCCCTAAAATCATCCCTAGAGGGCCCACAAAAAATCCAATGATAAGACCAATCGTAGAGCCTGTAGTTGCCGTTTTACTTCCTCCGAATTTTTTTGTCATGAAAACAGGCAGAAAATTGTCCAAAACAGAAACTAAAGCTGCAAATAATCCCGAAATTATCAAACCTGAAATTGAGATTTTGCAATATTCTGAAAAAAAGGCTGCAAGTAATCCAAGCCATGCCAAAGGTGCTCCCGGTAATACAGGAACAAAAGTTCCAATAAATCCCACAACCAAAAGAATTCCAGCAACAATTGCTAAAATCAAAGCTACGTTCATCTCGCACTCCCCCAAAAAAACAGATTTTTAGGACACAGTTAAATCTATCAAAAAAAACTCAAATCGAAAAGAAGGAAGTATATTCAAATGGCTAAAATTGCGCCATTTGAATATACTTAGAGTTTCTTGCAAAACTCTTTTATTTACTGTCCGCTTGGCGCGGACGAATCATAAACTTTCGAAATTTGAAACTTTCTTCAAGTTTATGATTTTAAGGAAGTATTATTCAAACTTTTCTTTCATAAAACTTCTATAATTTGCACATAATTCATTCATAATTCTGCATATTCCAAAAAAAGTCAAAAAGTGATAAAATAATTCTTATGGAAACAAAAAGCGTCAATAAAGCTGAAAATATCCGCGATGTTATAAGGTATTTGCAAAAATTTAAAAATGCAGTCATTGTTATTTATCTTGATGACAAAACAATTCAGTCTCCTTTATATTCATCTCACATCAGTGATATTGCACTTTTGCATCAGGCCGGCTTAAAAGTTGTTTTGATTCCTGGTGCCCGTAACCGCATTGACGAAGTACTTTCTCTTTCCAAAATTGACTGGACTTATCATGAAAATACACGCGTAACGGAACCAAATGCCATGCCGCTCATCAAAATGGCAGCTTTTGATGTTTCAAACACAATCATGACAAGTCTTGCTGCCAACAATATTACCGCGGTGATTGGAAACTGGGTTCGTTCTCGGGCAAAAGGAATTATAAACGGTTTTGATTTTGGTACTGCCGGTGAAATTGAAAAGCTTCAGATTGATTCTATCAAAACTGTTCTAGAACATGGATTTATCCCGATTTTTCCGTGCATCGGTTGGAATGCAGTTGGTCATCCTTACAATATTTCTTCTATGCTTTTAGCTCAGCAAGTTGCAATCAATCTTCATGCCGATAAACTTTTTTATGTCATTCAGGACGGACGCATAAATCAACAGAATTTCGAAATCCCTTCAACTTTTGCACTTTCACAAAATGGGGACATACCTGCAATGAATCTCGAAGAAGTAGATGAATTTCTGCAGAATAATTCAGATGCAAACAATACAATAAAATCAGTTTTGATTTCTGCAAAAGAAGCCTGCCGTCAGGGAGTTACGCGAGTTCATCTTGTTGATGGTAAAATTGATGGCGTACTTCCATGCGAGATTTTCAGCGGACTTGGACAGGGAACGATGATTTATACAAACAATTACGGAAAAATCCGCGAAATGAAGCAGTCTGATATACCGTCTGTTTTGGCAATCATGCGTCCATTCTTTAAAACAGGAAAACTTTTACCGCGGTCGGAACAGCAGCTTGAACAGAATATCGGCGAATACATCGTTTACGAACTGGACGGTGGAATTCATGCCTGTGCAGCTCTCAAAAATTACAGCGATGGTCAGGCAGAAATTCACGCTGTTGCAGTTGACGAAAGTTTTTCTCATATGGGAGTTGGTCCAAAACTTATAGAAAATCTCATTGCAAAAGCAAAATCACAAAATGCAAAATCCATTTTTATAATGACAACGCAAGCTGCAGACTGGTTTGAAAAACTTGGATTTAAAAATGATCAGATAGATTCCATCCCTCTTGAACGAAAGCAAATCTGGTCACCAAAAAGAAATTCCAAAGTATATCGGCTACAGTCCTAAATACATCCATTTTGTACAAATAAAAAAAAGACTTTTATGAAACTGACTTCTCCATAAAAGTCAATCCTCCTTTTATATTCATTTATAAATGAATTCTAAAACCAAACTGGAAATTCGGATACACTTCAAAACTGTCACCAAGTGTCATTTTTTTCTCTCTGCTGTATAGTGAGAATGCCAGATCATTCCATCCTTTTACGTTACAGTCAAATATAGCAGAAGCACAAATACTTGCAAATTTTCCAAACTGCAGGTGAGCATTCAATCGCAAAGAAGGCACCGTCAAAGAATTGAAAAACTCGCCAAAAGAATTAATTCTAAGTTCATTCAGATATTCCAAAAAACTGCCATATTCATCTTTGTTGTGATTAAAACAATACTGTTTTTGCAGTAATTCTGCTTCAAACCTGAAAAATCCTAAATCAAGTTGACTCCCAATACCACAATACACTGCACCCATATCAAAACTATTATTACTAAAACTTTTTTCACTTACCAAAACTCCCGTTATTGAATATAAATATTTTGCTCCACCCTGATAATAAAAATCTACAAAATTATCTGAATTCCATGCTACAGAAATATCAGCCAGACCATTATCAACAAAGTTGAACAAACCAAGTGCTACACCGTTTACTTCATCGGCTATATTGATAACACCAAGTTGCAATCCGTTTACTTTATCAGCAATATTCATGAAGCCGGCAATCTGCACACCTTGAACTTCGTCAGCAATATTCATGAAACCAACCACCTGAGCCCCTGCAACTTTGTCAGACACATTCATAAAGGCCGAAATCTGACCGCCTTCAACACGTTCGCTAAAGTTTGCACCTCCAGCAATCTGCATACCAATCATCCTGCTGCCAACATTAAAAAGCCCTGCAGTCTGGTTTCCGATGAATTCGTCTGCAATGTTGAACAATCCAGAAACCTGAGCCCCACTGAAAACATTCGAAATATTAAACAGACCGGCAACCTGCACAGAACCAAGCCCCCATGAATTAATATTAAACAACCCTGAAGTCTGCACTCCAAATTTCATGGCCGGTGCAATATTCATAATTGTAGAAATCTGCGGTCCTGTCATCATTGCTGATTCAATTGAACCAAGTAAACCGATAGAAATAATTGCAGTTTCAGCATTTCCTGTCACACTGACTGCAGGAACCGGTTGAAAGTGAAACACGTCAAAATCACTAAAATTGACACTATTTATATCAAATTTCTCTTCAAAATCATCATTTTTGTTATTTTTTTCGTCAAATTCTTCGAAATTTTCATAATCTGTAGAATTCTCATAATCTTCCAGATCGTCAATTCCAAGTACATCAGAATTGTCTGTATCATATTTTGATAGATTTTCATGCTCAGAATTTTCAGAATCTACAAAATCACCGCGTACACGACCTGGTTTTCTTCTGATTTTTCCAAATGTATTATCATCAATTACAAAAAGATTGTCTTTTTCAAGAATAAAACTTCCCTGTTTTGTTGAATTTCCTTCAATCACAACAGCAAAATATTCACCGGCAGGCAAAGCCATAAAAATTGGCTGCCCTTCAGTTTTATTGATTTCAGCTACAAGTTTTTCATTTTTATCACGGATTATAAAACGACCTTTTGATTCTTTCGAAAAAGACAACATTGATTCTGCCGTAGACAAATCTGACAAAACTAAATCCCCAGAACCAACCAGCGTAATATTATAATTTGGATGCTGCGGTCCGGCCTTACTGTTTTCTGTTTTTGCCAGAGTTTCATTGAAAGCATAAGAATAAAGCTCGTTCAACGTAACTTTGTTATCACCGGAAGTATCAGCAGCACCGCGAAGTCCAGAAATCATTGCATTTGTAAAATACGAAGATTCTATTTCATCCGATTCCTGAGAAAACTCACTTTCAGAACTTGATGACAAATAGGCATGACCTTTTACCACAGCAGAATCATCGATTAAAAAAGGCTTGCGTTTTTGTCCGCCTTTTGTACGGATAAAATTTCCTGAATAACAGGAATCCAATATTACAACATGAATATCGCTCGGAACTTCTGTGATTGCAGCTTTCAGTTCAGAATAATCATAAGCTGTTTCGCCAAGCAAAAGGGCATTTTCATCAGAATGTCCAGAATAATAAAAAATAAATTCAGAACGTTTTGCCAAATCAATATTTGAATTGATTTTTTCAGAAACTTCAGAAATTGCTTCATCAATATTTTCTTTTGAAGGATTTATCAAAATGCGGCTGTTTTCTTCTTCAACACCACCAATTTCGGTCATTGCCTTCTTAAATGATTGAGCATCAGTTCCAGCATAAAGAAGTCTTTCGCGTTCTTTTCCGCCGTCATTTGCTCCAACATAAATTGCATATCTTATAACACCATTTGTCAGATTTTCTTCATTTTCAACAGAATTTGCTGCAAAAATCGCAGAATTAAATATAAAAATCGTTAAAACTAACAAAAAAAGCTTGTTTTTCATAAATATTTCTCCACATTAGACTAAAAAACACATAGTCAGAATAATACCACGCAAGGTCACTTATAAGGTCAGTTAGATATAATAAAACAATGTCAGTATAAGGTCACTTTCAAGGTCAATTACTTTTCAAGAACAAAAACTGCACCATCTGTCTTCTTTGGCAAATATTTCATTTCCAGTAAATAATCCAACTCTTTTGAATTTTCGATTCGTTTTTCAATATCATTCAGATTAAACTCTTTTTCGGAAGAAACCATCACAAAACATTCAAAATTCGGCGCATTATCCAGTTCATAAGAGAAATTTAATGGAATTTCTGGTTTTTCGTGACTTAAACGCTCAGAATTCCAGCTTTTTTCAGGAAAATGACGAGTGATGTTACCATTTCCGTCCACACTGAAAATCACACCATAATTATTTTTTCCAGGCGCATAAGTGATTTGAATGACATCGCCTTTTTTTACACTGTCACCATTTGACAGAAGCTGCACACCATCATCAGTTTTTTTGTAAAGGCGGATTTCAGTTTTCTGATTTTGACGAGAATTCTCCAGATTTTCGATATTTTTAGCACCTTTTACGCGAATATTTGCGTTTTTTGCCGAATTTTCACTCAAATTCTGCGAATTTTGCAGATTTTCAGGCAAAATCATTCTTGGAAGTATAACTGCAACCAGAACAGCAGCTGCCATTGCAGGAACAATTACTTTAAATTTAGAAAACGACATTTTTTGATGTTTTTCAGTATTTTTTCCTCTCAAAACAACAAAATTCTGCTTTTTTACTTCATTTTTTCCGATTTTTTTATCTTTTTCGGAATTTTCATGATTTTTTACATTCTGCAGTTTTTGTGAAACAGCGAGTTTCATTTCTTCGACTGAATAAGTCTGCTTAATCTGTTCATTTGAAAGTTTTATTTCGTTACAGGCATTTATAACATTTTCTTTTCCATAAACATCATAAAAATCCTGTGCCTGAAGTTCATCATTACAAATGGCTTCTAAAATTCTTGTTGGAATTTTCATTTTGCCCCCTTTTGCAGAAATTACAATTTGCCAGCAAATTCTTTTAATTTTGACAGACGTTTTCTCACTCCAGAAACCGACATATTCATTTTTTCGGCAGTTTCTTCCAAAGTGTATTCGTCCACATAATATAAGACAGCAATCTGACGATCCTTAGAATCTCGTTTTGAAAAAATACAATCAAGCAGAATTGAAGAATCAATCTTTTCTTCCTGCAGTGAACTTACGTGGTCTTCAACAATTTCAGCAATAACATCAAATTCTGGACCACTACGAAGTTTATCCGCTCGAATTTTGTTTAAACAAACATTAGTTGCCATTGTGTACAAAAAACTGGAACAAATGTTTGAAATTTTTTCTTTTCGTTCAATCAATCGGACAAAAACATCCTGCATTGCATCTAAAGCCTTGTCTTCATCCTTTAAAAGAAAACGACACCGCCTCAAAACCATAGGCCCATATTGATTATAAAGAGTATCAAAATCTTCTAAAGTTAAATGTTTCACTGTAGTAATTCCTGTCTAATAATGTAACAAATGAGAGAACAAAAGATGTCACTAAATTTTGAAAGTTTTTTTCCAGAATAAATTAGAAATTCAGGATTTATTAATAATTATTTCGAGATTTTCCAGTATAATTCCTGTAATATTCATCACCAGCAGATTTAAGCACTTCTTCCATCTTGTCTGTAAGACGTTTTGCAGCAATCGGTTCTGACAAATCTTTATATTCATCAATAGAAATCACTGGAAGTTTTTTAAAATCATAAAGATAAGGTTCTACGTGATTATAACTCCATAAAGGGTCATGTTTTCCAAGTCCATATTTATCGCTACCACCAATAAAAATAGGCTGAACATCACAACCACAGTAAAGGGCAATGCGTGCAGCTCCTTTTTTGTAATTGTTTTTGCCATGGCGTGGAGTTCTTGTTCCTTCAGGGAAAATGATTACGTTGCAGCCCATATCAGTAAGTTTTTTGCATTCCACACACATATCTTCAAAAGTTGTTGTATTTGTGATATAAGCCTGCTTTATTACGCCCCGTAAAGGAGTTTTTGTCAATCCACCACGTACTATACATGTTGAATTTGGCACAAGCGACATAATATACACAAAATCCAAAAGCGAAGGATGATTTGCAATGATAATTTTGCTGTGAATGTTTCTATAATCATCCTCATTTTCCACTTTTCTGATTGATACATGCAGAAGATTTAAAAATCCCAAAAATACACGGAATGTGTGTGATACATAAGCTCTTGCAACTACACCAAAGTCTTTTTTACGATTTGTAAACAGCCTGATAAATGGAAAAACAAAAATTGCCAGAATAACTGCTCCAATTCCAAAAAAAGCAATTGCAAGGAGCTTCATTAAACATCCGCAAAAATTAAACAAATAATTTTCAATTTTCGGCATATCTTTGTGATTATATTTTTCATCTAATTCTTCTTTTGTAAGTTCTGCCATTTTTCTCACCTTTTAATTAAAAACTATAATTAATATCAATAATCATTAAATTCAATTTAAAATATACTGCAAAAAATCCACAGGAGAAACAGAAATTTCATCAAAATCATCTGTAGTCATTTTTATATATTTTCCATTTTTTTCAGTATTATCTTTTGAGTTTACTAAAAATGAAAATGCACATGGAATATTTTCCTGTGGACGTTTATCACCATAATAATCGGGAACAAGTTCATCAGCATACACAAAAATAATTTTTTCTTCAGTTCCAGCAAGAACTGGAGCAACGGCTGTTTTGAAAGCATCTGCAAAATTGTTTTTTGAAGGAAAAATAACAGAATATCCGCCTTTCAAACCAAAAGCTAGTGTTGCAGACGAAACAGGCGTATTAAAAACAGACAACGAAAATGATGCCGGCAAAATCATATTATCTTCGATTAAGCTTTTATTTATAGTAAATTCGCGTTCTATTTCTCCACGCAAAGAAACAAATACAATTTTTGTATTTTTATCCACATTTGTTTTTTCAAGCAGATTATGGATTACGTGCACTGTCATTTTTGTGATTTGACTTAGCCGCCGCCTGAAAAGAGGATCTGTATATTCAAGTTTTGGAGATTCTTTTGACTGCACAATTTGAGCTTTGCCATCAATCCAATCCTGCCATTTGGCTTCTTCATCTCCAATGCCGGGAGCCCAGGCTGAAATGTCTGATATAAAAATCTCTTTCATTTATTACTCCAAAATAATTCAGGGCTATTTCTTTTTGAAGCAGAGCAAAGAATAGGCATTTGAACCAAGATTGTGATGAGCACAGTCCAGTTTAAATCCTGCTTCTTCAATTGCATCAACAAGTTCCTGAAAGCGATACATTTTGCTATTTCCGTTTGCAATGCATGTAAAATAAAGCGAAGTTCCCTGCAAAGCATAAGAACTTGCTTCAAACTTCTGACAATCCCAAAGCGGTTCCAAAACCCAGACATTTGTATTTTCAGTAGCAACTTCATGCACTTTTTTCAAAATTTTTGTGATTTGATGCAGTGAAAAACAATCCAAAAACTGACTCATCCAAACAGCATCTGGTGAATCTGGCAATTTTGTTGATTCATGCAGAACATTTCCAGTGCAAAAACCAATTCTCTGTGCAAATCCAGCATCGGCAGCATTTTTTTCAGCAACTGCAGTTTGTCCTGGCAAATCTACAATTGTCATTTTTACATCTGGATTATATTTACAACAAGTAATAGACCATTTTCCGGTATTTCCGCCAATATCAAGCATAGTTTTTGGATTTTTTGCAAAAACTATCGGTAAAGCTTCTGGAAATGCAATATCAGAATAAAAATGGTCAAAATCAAACCACGATTTTTTTGCTTGTTCTGGCAAAGTGGAAAGAGCTTCGTAGACAGTTGTCCACTGATTTCCAAATACTTTTAATCCTTCAGGTTTTCCTTCTTTGATAGATTTTTCCAAATCCCAAGCTCCCTGATAGCAGATATCATTTGTAAACCAAAAATTCACTTTGCACAAATCGTCTTCCAAAAGCATCCAGCCGATTTTTCCAAGTTTATATTTTTCAGTTTTCGGGTCAGAAACAGAATCCTGCGTCAATTTAATGACATTCATGCCCAAAGCCATTTCGCAAAGAACACCAACACCATATTCTGAAATGCCAGTTTTTTCTGCAAGAGATTTTCTGGAAATGCCCTGTTCATCTGCATCTTCTATAGCCTGCAGAATTCCAAGATTTATCATAGATTTTATTGCCTGAAATGCCAGCGGAGCAAAAGCTATTTTGTTTGCTTCGAATTTTGCATCAACAGCTCGAATTTTATCATTTTTAAATTTTTCAATATCATATAAAGAAGAATCCATATTATCTCCCATAAAAAGTCAAGAAAATTGCTTCAAAATAGATTGATTTTAAAAGCATATTACTAAATTGTACTATAAATGTATACTGTTATTCAAGTAATCAGGAATAAAAAAAAAGTACTGAAGTTGTGTTGAATAAAATTGTATCCCTTGATTTTTATTCATATATTTTATAAAATAAATACTTATATAAAATGTCATTTGCATAAAAGGGATTTTTTATGAACGAATTGAAAGAAGAAATTAAAAAAGTAATAATTTCATCTCTCCAGCTTGAAGATATCAAGCCTGAAAACATCGTTGATTCAGAACCGCTTTTTGGAGAAGGACTTGGTCTTGATTCTATTGATGCGCTCGAACTTGGAGTTGCACTCAAAAAGAAATTTGGCATTAAGTTTTCTGCTGAAAGTGGAGAAAATAAAAAGCATTTTGCTTCAGTAGATGCTTTGGCTGAATACATATCGGCTGAAAAAGCCAAATCAAACTAATTTAAAAGAGGGAAAACATGTCTAAAGAAGAAATTTTTGACAAAGTAAAAAACATTCTCGTATCAGAATTTGAACTTGATGAAGGTGATGTAACACCAGATGCACTTCTTGGTGACGACCTTGACTTGGACTCAATCGATTCTATCGACCTTATCGTAAAGATGAAGGAATTTATGCCTGCTGATAAAGGAAATGTTGATCCATCTATCTTCAAAACAGTTAAAACTGTTCAGGATGTTGTAGATGCACTTGTTCCATACATGGCATAAAAATAATGAAGAAATTCCTGAAAGTTCTTTTTTATGTAATTGCAGCAGTTTATCCTGTTCTTGTATTTACACTTCTAGTTATTTTTAAAGTAGATACAAGAATTTTGTCATTATGTATTATTGCGTTGGCTGCTGCATTTTTTTTAAGTGCTACAGGAAGCAGAAAGACCAGAAATGAAAAAGAAAAGTCTGTTTTAGATTGGAAACCGTTAGTCAGTTCCATGCTTTTTCTTGCCGCTGGTCTTTTTTGTTTTATAACAGGAAAAGAGTTTTTCTTAAAACTTTATTCTGTTGTAATCAATCTGACTTTACTTTTTGTTTTCAGTAGTACACTTTTTATCAAGCCTAATATCATCTTTAGATTTGCAACTTTGGCAGACAAAAAAATATTAGGTTCAACTTATGAAAATCAAGTAAAAAACTATTGCAGAAATGTCACCCTCGTTTGGTGCTGCTTTTTTATCATAAACGGAAGCATTGCCGCTTATACCACTTTTTTTTGTTCAAGAGAAGTGTGGGCAATCTATAATGGAGGCATTTCCTACGCATTAATGGGAACGCTTTTTGCAGTTGAATTTATTATCAGAAAAATTGTGGACAGTAGAATTATGAAGTCATATCCAATTTCTAAATTTAAATCAGATTCTAGAAAAGACGATTACATTATGTGTTTTGATGATGTCTGGTCAAAAAAATCATACAAAACATGGAAAGATTTTCTTGTTGATTCTGCAAAAATCAGAAAATATATAGAATTGTGTGAATTTCAAGAATTTCTCCTGCATTGCGAAGATTACTGGTATTTTTTGTGTACTTTTACAGCAATTCTGCAATGTCAGAAAACAGTTTACCTCACGCAGAACATTGCAGAAAATTTTCTGGCAGATGTAAAAACACCTCAAATCAAGCTTTTGACAGACCAGAAAGTGCCTGATTCTGATTTTATTCCTGATTTAATAGAAAAAACTGATATTCCTGATGAAAAATATTTCAGAAATTGTCCGCAAATAGACGCTGAACAAACAAAGATTTTCCTTTATACTTCTGGTTCCACTGGAAAACCAAAAGCGGTTCCACAGCGATTAAAAGAATTTGAAGAAGATAATGCATTTATCATATCAAAATGGGGAAAAGAAATAACAAGCCGCAAACTTATCACGACCGTTAGCCAGCATCACATTTACGGATTTTTGTTCGGTATTTCGTTGCCTTTTTCACTTGGAACACCTTTCCGCCGTCACAGAATTGAATTCCCGGAAGAATTCGAAAAGATGACTGATTCTTCTTATATTATAATTGCAACTCCAGCTTTTTTGAAACGTACCTGCGAAGTAGAAGAAAAATTATCCATGAAAGATGTCTGGATTTTTACTTCAGGCGGTGCTGTTAGTCCAGAACTTGCAGAACAATGCGGAAAACTTTTCAATTTTTATCCTCTCGAAGTTTACGGTTCAACTGAAACTTCCGGAATTGCTTACCGCCAGCAGAACAAAGACGGACTTTTGTGGAATCCTTTTGATAACGCTAAACTTTGGCTTGGTGATGATGGTTGTCTCCGCATCATTTCTCCTTACATCAAAAATCCAGAAGGTTTTGCAACTTCCGATTTAGTAGAATTCCAGGAAGACGGTAGATTTTTACTCAAAGGTCGTTCAGATTCCATCGTAAAAATCGAAGAAAAACGCATTTCTTTGATTGAAATAGAAGACAGACTTTTGGAAAGCGGATATATAAGCGATGTAAAAGTTGTTGCAATGCAAAATGATGTAAGACAATATCTTGCAGCTGCCGTTGTGTTAAATGAAAATGGAAAAGAAAAGTTTAAAGATTGCGAAAAATTCATGATTAACAGATTTTTTCACGATTATTTGATAAAATATTTCGAAAATGTTGTAATTCCTAAAAAATGGCGTTTTGTCGAGAAACTTCCTGTAGATGTTCAAGGCAAAAAACATAAATTAGAAATCATGGCAATGTTTGAAGAAGGGACAAAATGAAAGAACCAAATTTACACGATATTAAAGATGAACAAATCATTTCAAAAGAAGATGGAAAAGTTGTTTTGGAATTTGTAATTCCTGCTTCCAGTGATTTTTTTGATGGTCACTTTCCTGAATACAAACTGTTACCAGCTGTAGCTCAGTTTGAAGTTGTAACAAGATTTTCACGCAAATATTTTGGTACTCAGCGTTGGGTTCCAAGTATTAAACGCATCAAATTTTCTGCACCAATCAGACCGGACACAAAAATTCATTTGGAATTAACTTATAAAGCAGAAAAACAAAGTGTAACATTCAATCTGTCTGATGCAAATGTGGAAGGAAAAGTTTATTCTTCAGGAACTTTTAACGTACTTTAAGAATAAAAACTGACAATTGAGTCAAAAATCAGGTAAAATCGAATGGACAAAATGAATTATGAAAATTATGGATTTGTAATTCCAGTTTATAATCATGGTGTTGCTCTGCAATCTGTCGTAAATGAACTTTCTCCATTTAATCTGCCAATTATCGTTGTTGATGATGGAAATGATGAAAAAAACAAAGAATTCATAAACGCAGTTGCACAGAATAATCATCTTGTTACGCTTGTCGTGCGTCCAAAAAATGGAGGCAAAGGGCTTGCTATGAAAGATGGTGTACGCAAAGCAGCCCAAATGGGACTTACACACATTCTTCAGATTGATTCAGATGGTCAACATGACACAAAACGTGTTCAATATTTTCTGGAAAAATCAAAAGAAAATCCACAGGCAATAATTTGCGGTTATCCGGAATATGACGAAAGCGCACCAAAAAAACGTGTAAATGGCAGAAAAGTTGCCAATGGCTGGATTCATTTTGTTACTTTATCTCACGATATTGTTGATGCAATGATAGGTTTTCGTGTTTATCCTGTAAAACCGTACATTGCACTTTTAGAAAAAAATCCTGTTCTTGATGACAGAATGGGGTATGATATTGATATTCTGGTAAAACTTTTTTGGCAAGGTGTTCCAGTTATTTCTGAATCAGTAAAAGTTTTTTATCCGAGCGATGGAATCTCAAATTTCCGATATTTCAGCGATACAATGAGGATTTCTGGAACTTATGCCAGACTTTGTATCGGCATGCTTTTCAGATTGCCAAAATTGATTTCGCTCCGCAAAAATAGAATAGCGGAAAGAAAAACAGGAAAATCAGCATAAATTTATGAAAAACAAAAATAAAGAAAATAAACTTCACTGGGCTGACGAAAAAGAAGTAATTCACACAAATATTCCTCTCAAAATTCTTGTTTTCCTTTTTAAACTGTTGCCTGCTTTTTTTGTGCTTTCTTTAGCATATCCTGTAAGTTTTTTTTATTATCTTTTTTCAAAACGAGCCAGAGATGAAGCTAAATTATACCAGAAAAATTTGCAGGATTATACGGACGGACAGTTTCCGCATAAAATCAGTCCTTACAGACAAATTCTTTCATTTTCGATTTGTCTTTTAGAAAAAATGCAAGGTTGGCTTGGAAAATTTGACTTTGGCCGCATAGAATATCAGCAGGATGATATCGACATTCTGTTAAATCAACTCAAAGAAAATAAAGGCGCACTTTTAATCAGTTCTCATCAGGGAAATCTGGAACTTATGCGAAGTCTTTCAGAATATAATAAACAACTTGTTGGTCATGATGTTCCAGTTGTTGCAATAATGGAAACAAATGCGACAAAGCAATTTAATCAGACACTTTCACAGATAAATTCAAATTTTAACATGAATTTGATTGATCCGTCACAAATCGGTCCAGATACAATTTGTACACTTATGGATTTTATTGAACAGGGAGCGCTTGTAATTATTTCTGGGGATAGAACTTCCGCACGTTCAAGAGATAAATATCTTTCTAAAAATTTTTTGGGCAAACCGGCTCCATTTCCATACGGAACTTTTTTGATACCGTTTTTACTCAAAGCGCCTGTTTATTATATGTTTGGTTTTAGAAGTAAAAATTCTGTTTTTAACCCAAAATACAAGATTTACATTGAAAAATCAAAGATTAATCTGGAATGTTCAAGAAACGAGAGAGATTCAAGAATTTCTGAAATTTGCTCGGAATTTATCGGAAAAATTGAAAAATTCTGTAAAATTTACCCTTATCAGTGGTATAACTTCTTTAATTTTTGGAATTTTAGCGAATAATAAAATTCGTATGAAAAATATAAAAATGCCTTTTTTCTGGAGATTTTTTATGAAGAATAATAAAAATTCTTTATCAAATAAAAAAACAATTCTTTGCTCATTTTTGATTTTCGTTTCTGCTTTTCAGTTTTCTGCAGAAAATAAAAAAAATGAAATGATTGATAAAGATCCGCTTGTTATCAAAGTTTGCCAGGAACTTGCAAAAAATGAAAACACAGTCGGAGATTTTACGCAGACAAAAACTATCACTCAGAACGGCAGAAAACTTAAATCCACAGGAAAATTTATTATTTCCAGATTGGGAATTGTTTGGAAAACAGAAAAACCGTTTGCTTCAACTCTTGTAATCACCGAAACAAAAATGGTACAAACTTCTGCAGGTGGGAAAAAATCTGTAATGGACGGAGCTGATAATCAAATTTTTCAAAGCATTTCTTCAGTTTTAAGTTCACTTTTTATGGGAAATACTGAAAAACTCTATGAAAACTTTGAAATTCTTGTAAAAAACAGCGATTTTGCATCATGGATTATCGAACTTTCGCCAAAAAATCAAAATATTGCAAGCGTAATGACAACTTTTACACTTTCAGGGAAATTAAGTTCGTCTGCAAATTCGAATTCACAGGCAGAAACTGCAATTCTAGAATCACTTGAAATTCTTGAAAACTCTGGAAACACTATAAAATATGAATTTTCAAATCAAACATATCCACAGGAATTAACAAACAATGAAAAACAACTCTTTGCAATCGACTAAAACTCCTTTTTCCATGTTCAAATCTTTTTTCAAAACTCACATTTTAACAAAAAAATCTTTTTTTCCATTGTGGATTATTTTTCATGCTGGAATTTTACTTTTTGCGCTTTCAGTTTTCCTGATTATTCCAGACAAAATTCGCATAGAAAGTGATTTATTTAATCTTATACCCAAAAGTTTTTCCATTTCATCGTTTCAAAAAGCTGATGAAAAAATGACTTCTTTGACGGGGCAGAATGTTTTTATCATCGTAGCAAATCCAGAATTTGAACAGGCTAAATCAGTTGCTCAGGAAGTTTACCAAAATCTTATCAAAAGTGATAATTTTAAATCTGTTTCTTTATACAATGATATTGGAAATCTTTCTGAAATAACACAATTTCTTTTTGATTACAGATTCAATCTGCTCGATGAAAATACAATTCAGCAGTTATATTCAGATGAAGGGCTGAATGATTTTGCTTTGAACGCACTTTCTACAGCTTACAGTGGTTTTACGTTGCTTCCTTTGGACAATCTGGAAAAAGATCCGTTTCTGCTGACAGAACTTGATTTGCAGAATTATCTTGTGGCTTTACAGAATTCCGGCACAGCAATGACTGTAAAAGACGGTGTATTGTCTTCTCAAAAAAACGGAATCT